>Ga0315277_10010263_pt1 | contig 11871 bp, 11 predicted proteins | sample YL17G05_15_MG_FD_203695 | JGI IMG/M metagenome (GOLD analysis project Ga0315277, IMG submission 203695) | Sediment microbial communities from Yellowstone Lake, YNP, Wyoming, USA - YL17G05_15 | ecosystem: Environmental > Aquatic > Freshwater > Lake > Sediment | place: USA: Wyoming | collected...
CGTATAATAAATATAGAAGGCAGCTATCAGAACCAGCCAGACATACTGCGAGACAGAGCGGATTTTCAGGTGAAAGAAGAGGACATAGATCAAGGCGCAAAAAGCGACGGCTGTCGCTCCGATAACCGCATAACCGAAAAGCGCCCGTCCCCCATGGGTCGAGACGAATTGCTGGATGGCCCTGGCCAAGGGTACGATAATCAAGATGGAAAGCGTACAGAGCCCGACCCACAGCCAGGCTAAGAACTTCTTCGTTCGAATGCGCATCACCGGATAAAGTCATTATTTCATAAAATACAATCCCAAGGAAATAGGGAGAAGAGAGCGGGAAGCCGATTCTCACAGGGCCGACGAAACCGTGCCTTTCACCTTTTCGATGAGCTCGGCCATGGTTTTCCGCGTGAAGCCGATCACGGGGACGGGCTCATGAAAGGTGATCCGGACGGGCCCTTTCCGGACGAGCATCTTCCCGCGCGGCATCAGCTCGAACGTCCCCCGGATCGTCACGGGCACGATGGGCGCCCCGCACTCGACGGCCAGGAAGAAGCCGCCTCTCCGGAACGGCTGAAGATTCCCGTCCCAGCTCCGCGTCCCCTCGGGATAGATGAGGAACGAGTATCGTTTTTCCCTGATCAGCTGCGCCGCCCGGGCGATGCTCCTCTTGCCCGCGCCGGCGCCCTCCTTGTCCAAGGGCACGTAACCGGCAAACCGCATGCCCAATCCCAAGACGGGGGTCCGGAAGACGAAGCGCTTCACGATCACCCGCGCCGGCCTGTCGAGGATCGTCATCAAAAGGGGGCCGTCCAGGAAGCTCAGGTGGTTGGACATGAAAACGTAGGGGGTCGCGGCATCAAGCCGGTCGAGTCCCGTGACCTTGACGTCGATGCCGAGGATGCGCCGGCCGACCCTCATCATCCAGTGCCCGTAAGCGAGAAACGTCTCCCTGAGCCCGAAGAGGACGCAAACGAGAAGTATCGGGACGGCGAGAATCAACAAGAACACATAAACGATGACGAGGAGGGCGTTCCGCATGGAGCGGCCCGATTATAGCACAGCCCCTGTCAATATCGATTGATTTCCACCAGCCAATCCCTGTTATTTGGCGCCCTTAACGTATTTTTCGAGCCAGGCGTCCATTTCCCAGAGCATGTGGAGGATGTTCTCGCGCGCGGCGTAACCGTGACTCTCGTAGGGGAGGAGCACCAGGCGGGCCTTGCCTCCCAATCCCTTGACGGCCAGGAACAGCCGCTCGCTTTGAAGGGTGAAGGTTCCCGGGTTGTTGTCGGCGTCGCCGTGGATGAGGAGCAGGGGCTCGTTGATTTTATCCGCGTAGTTGAACGGCGACATCCGGTTGTAGATGTCCTGGGCCTGCCAGTAGGTGCGCTCCTCGGCCTGGAAGCCGAACGGCGTCAGGCTCCGGTTGTAGGCTCCGCTCCGGGCGATCCCGGCGGCGAACAGGTCGCAATGGGCTAGGAGGTTGACGACCATGAACGCGCCATAGGAGTGCCCCATGACGCCGACCCGTTTGGGATCGACCACACCCATCCGGTCGACGGCGTCGATGGCCGCCTTGCCGTCCCTGACCAGCTGCTCGATGTAGGTGTCGTTAGGCTCCTCCTTGCCCTGGCCCACGACCGGGAAGGCGGCGTTTTCGAGGACCGCGTAGCCCCGGGCCGCCCAGAAAACGGGAGAGCCCCAGTAGAAGAACACGAACCGGTGCGGGGAATCGTCGATCTGCCCGGCCGCGTCTTTATCTTTGTATTCGACCGGGTAGGCTTCCATGAGCATGGGGAGGCGCCCGTTCTTCTGCGGATCGTAACCGGCCGGAAGAAAGAGGATTCCGCGCAGGTCGATCCCGTCTTCTCTTTTATAGTTGATCATCTTCTTGGTGACGCCTTCGAACGATTTGAAGGGGTTCTCGAAGAAGGTCACCTGCCGCGGCTGGGCCTTGGAATCGATGCGGCGGATGAAATAATTGGGATAGGTCTGCGGGCCCTCGATCCGGACGAGGAGTGTCCCGGATTTAATGTCCAGGACGTCGACGATCGACTCGTAGGTCTTCAGGCCGTCCGCCCTCCAAAGCCGCCGGGCCTTTCCCGTCTTGGTTGTGTACTCGTCAAGGAAGGGGCGGTTCCCCAGGGGGGAATAGCCTTCGCCTTGGAGGTAGAGCCTGGATTTGTCCTTGCTGAAAAGGAGCGAGTAGCGCCCGAACACGTTGGGCGCGGTGACAAAATCGCCGGGCTTGGCGTAGAGCTCTTCGGAGGACATGTCGAAGAGAACGCGGGGAGAGGGATTCTCCCCGGAAGGATCGATGAGGTAGGTTTTCGTGTTGCGGGTTTTCCACCAGGAATCCTGGACGACGGCCGTACGTCCGTCTCCCCAAGTGATGCCCGCGAAACGGTTTTTCGTCCCGCACAGGGGACGGCGTTCCCCGTTGAAGGGCGCGGGAAGCTGGAAGAGGCGGTCCCGGATCTCAGCCGGCTTGGCCGGATCGCCGCCGTCCTGGGCTTCGCACCAGATGACAGTGGCCGGCATATCGTTCCGCCATTGGTGATCGCGCGGCCCGGCTTCGACGGCGTCGAAGTCGATCGGGATGGTGTCCCGGAGAGGCTTGTCGCATAATTCGACGACCTTCTTGCCGGCGAGGTCGCAGATTTCGACCCGGGACGGGAACCGGTCGTAGGGCAGGAGATAAGAATAAGGAGGATGGATGGACTCGGCGAGGAGAAAAGCGCCGTCAGGGGAAAGCTGGGCGCCCGTATAGATTGCCGGGGGAAGATAAGTCTGTTCGGTGCCGTCAAGCGAGTAGCGAACGATGGAGCGGGAGGCGAAATAATCGAACTGCTTCTCGTCCTGCTTGTTGCGAAGGAGGTCCTGGAAGGTCCGGGCCGGGGCCTTGGTGCCCAACGCTTCTTGAATGGCGGGACCCGTCGGAATCTCCTTCTCCTCGACGTAGAGCTCCGGGTGAAGACGCTTCATGGCGTAGATGGTCCGCTCGTCGGGGGACCAGATGTAGGGATAGCTAAGGACCCCGGACAGCACGGGCGGGCTGAGCCGCCGGGCTTGCCCCGTCTTCAGCTCGATGACCCAGAGTTCGAGTCCGGTTTTTAGGACCTGGATAAGTGAGAAATAGGAGCCCTGGGGCGAGAAACCGAGGTATTCCATCCGGAGGTCGTCCGGGAGCCCGGTGATCGGGATGGACTTGCCTGATGGGAATTCCTGAAGAGAGATCATCGTGTAGGACATGGTCCGGGCCTGGTTGTGGTTCTGGGGGTTGACCCGGATGCCGGCCAGTTTGAGCTCGGGTTCGGAGAGCTCCTGGAGGGTCTTGTAGTTCGGCCTGGTCAGGAAAACCATGTACCGGTTGTGGCGGTCGGTGATCACCCGGGGCGGTTGTGCGACGTCGGCCAGCTCCAGGATTTCCTTGGGCGGCTTCTGGAATGGGACGTCGGTCTGAGCGGCGGCGATACCGGTCGTTAAAAAGAAGGCCAGTAGGCCAAGGGCAGATCCCTTTCTGGACTGTTTTTTTAGGCGGATCTTCATGATGAACTCCTTTTATTCTCTTTGGAGATGGGCCCATGGGGGGCGATCGGCTTCCCCAACTCCCAGGTCCGGGATTTTAAACCCGCCGGGCAGGCTTTACGACAGGCCCAGCAACTCTCGATGATTGTCCCTTTGGGCAGTCTCTGCATCACGACAGGTCGGCATAGCGCCTGATCGACCCGCTGACCCTCGGCGATGGCGCCGGCCGGGCAGGCGCGCAGGCAGCGCGTGCACTCCTCGGGGCAGGGTTCCCAGTCCATGACCAGGTCGGGGACCAAGATAAGGTCGGTCAGCACGGACACCAGGTGAAGCCTGTTGCCGAAGCGGGGCGCGATCAGCAGCGAATTCTTGCCCAGCTTCCCCAGCCCGGCCGCTTGGGCGGCGTGCTTGTGCGACAGATCCCCTCGTCCGTAGCTCCGCTCCGCCTCCCAATGCCGGTAGGGATCGTCGGAGGGCACCGGAACCGCCCTCTGTCCGTCTTTTTCCAGGAACAAGGCCAGCTGGGTGGCCAATAGGTCGAGCTGCAGGTGGACGGAATCCATCGCTATCTGATAGGACGTAGCGGGGCCGTCCATGGCGCCGGCGGGAATGGGCGCGGCGCATACGACGACCGATCTTGCGCCGGGCAGTATATCGGCCGGGCGATGACCGGCCGGTGCTTCGTCCAAACGATCGACCGAAGCCACGCCCACGAGGTCCGCGCCGCGGCTCAAGGCGAATTGTTTCACAGCCTCGGATGTCATGATCATGATCTGCTTCCTCCCGCGGCTCCCCGAGACATCGGAAGTTCCTCATTCAGGGCATCCGCATTTTCAATCATACTCCAACTGAAAAAAAAGTCGAAGTCCGGCGTCGCAGTGCGAAGAAGTATCAGTTGAGCGCGAAGATTCCCTTCAGGTAATCCGCGTCCTAGCGGACGCTCTTCTCGACCCCCAGCGACGTCTTGGTCCCTTCCAGGATGAACCAGCCGCTGTAACCGATGTCCTCCATCGCCCTGCGAACGGCCGGAAAATCCATCGTGCCCTTGCCGTAGAGGTCCTTGGTGTCCTTGGCGTGGAATTCCGCGATGCGATCCCTCAGGAGGCGGATCTCGTCGAGGATGGGATGCCCTGCCCCAACCACTTTTCGGCGCGCAGGCCGCTCTTGAGCGGGATGTCGTTAAGCTCGCCGACGGCGATTCTACGATGAAGGTCGTGGCCTTCATCACTAACTATGCCGCCGTGGACCGGATTATCGATCATCTGAAGCTGACGTTTATGGCGGCGGAGGCTTCGCCGTCTCATGTCTTCGAGCACGTCGCGCTCGCGGCGGCCGGGGGTGGGGGGGAGTATGAATAGCGGGTGATCTTAAGAAGAGGAGGCGGTCTGCCGCCGTTCGGGGGAATTCTTGGCCGCGCGGACCGGTCATCCAGGGCGAAGGGCCCCACTCTACGTGTTTTATGGTCCTTGACTAGGGCCGACAGCCAGCGATATCATCATTTCGTGATGGGAGGCCTCAGTTCCGAGCCTTGTGGGCTGGGTTCGCGCGCGCCGCGAAAAAGGAATTTCCTATACCTAACATGAGCTCTCATGAACGTACATAGACGCGGGTTGTGGATTCCGGTGATAGCAATCATCGCAGTCAGTTTGTACGCCGCCGATGGCAACCGTTGGTGGGCTTATATCGAATACCTCGCCAGCGACGCGCTCGAGGGGCGCGGGCTGGGCACAGATGGTTTCAAGAAGGCATCCGAGTATGTCGCCGGGCAATTCGAAAAGGCCGGCCTTAAGCCGGCTGGAACCTCGGCGTACTTTCAGCCGATCCGGTTCAACGTGCTAAAGATCGTCGAAGACAAGTCGAGCGTGTCGCTTGTTCGCGACGGGAAGGCCGAGAGGGTCGATCTCGGAAACGACGCCAACATCAGCCTGCGCGGCGACCCGGGCCATGACATTGACGCGGAGGCCGTGTTCGTCGGCTACGGCCTGACGGTGCCCGAGAAATCCTACGACGACCTCGCCGGACTGGACCTGAAGGGCAAAATCGCCGTTTACCTGGCAGGAGGCCCGGCGGACATGCCTGGCCCGCTCAAGTCGCACTATCAATCGGCCGGAGAGCGATGGAAGTTCCTCAAGGCGGCCGGCGCCGTCGGAATCGCTACCATCGCGAATCCCAAGGCGATAGAGATCCCGTGGTCCCGTTCCACGCTGGCGCGGTTTCGGCCCATCATCTCTCTCGCCGATGCGAGTCTCATTGAGACGCAAGGCCTGAGCTTCAGCCTGGCGATCAATCCGGAGCGTGCCGAGGAGTTTTTCGCCGGCAGCGGCCACACGTTCGCCGAGATCCTCGATGCCAACGATCACAACAAGCCGCTGCCGCATTTTCCGCTAGAGGTCCGCATTCGCGCGGACGTGGCGTTCGAGCAGTCGAAGACCGACTCCAGAAATATCGCCGGGATCTATGAAGGCAGCGATCCGAAACTCAAGAGCGAGTACGTTGTCATGACGGCTCATTTGGATCACCTCGGGGTCGACCAGCCGATCAACGGCGATGCCATTTACAACGGCGCGATGGACGACGCCTCGGGTGTGGCGAGCATGCTCGACGTCGTGAACATGCTGCACGAACAGAAGCCGAAACTCGAGCGGTCAATTTTGTTCGTCACGGTGACCGGTGAGGAATCGGGTCAGCTCGGGTCGAGGTACTATTCGATGCATCCGACAGTGAACGCCGCGAGCATCGTCGCCGACATCAACATCGACATGTTCCTGCCGCTGCATCCGCTGAAATATCTCGAAGTGCAGGGGGTGCAGGAATCGACGTTGGGCAACGACATTCGGGCGGTGGCAGCGGCCAACGGGATCGAGGTACAGACCGACAGGGAGCCAGAGCGCAATCGGTTCATCCGCAGCGACCAATACAGCTTCATCCGGCGCGGTGTGCCGGCGCTGGCGTTCAAGTTCGGCTACGTGCCAGGGTCGCCGGAAGAGAAACTGCACAAGGACTGGCTGAAGAACCGCTATCATGCGCCATCCGACGATCTCAACCAGCCGGTGGACAAAGCAGCGGCGGGAATGTTCGACGTCGTGATATTGCAGCTCATTGAGCGGGTGGCGAATGAGACCGAGCGGCCGCAGTGGAACGCTGACAGCTTTTTTAAGCGGTTTCAGAAGTAAGTTTTGGCCGTTCGTCACTCCTCGGCGCTCCGGTTGGTCAAGGAGCAGCTGAAGTCCGTCGCCATCCCATGTTTTTACCGAGGTCGCCCTAATAGCGGCCGAGGAGAACGGGGAATATTATTGATCATCTCATTTTCACGGGAAGGGAAAGTCTATCGTCTTTTAGCCGGTGCGAGAGGGTTTTTTGCCCCAACATGCTCATCCGCCGCCGCTTATTGCGGCGATTGACAGCGCCGCGCAGCCGGCGATATATTACCGACATGGTTAGCGGGGAAGATTCAGCGCTGATTGTTTTCCAAGACGGAGGAATCCAAAAGTGAAAAATAAGGGAAGCATCGTCCACAAGACAATCTACTTTCTCTTTCTCACTCTCTTCGGCCTTTCGCTTTCGGCCGCGGCTCAGAGCGGGCAAGAATCGAAAGGCGTCCTCGACCCGGAGAACGCCAATGAGGCCAGGCTCAACCGATTGCAGCCGCCTGACCGCGTGATGGACGCCATCGGCATTACCCCGGGAATGGTCGTCGCCGAGATCGGCGCGGGGCGCGGAAGATACGCGGTTCAACTCGCCGTCCGGGTGGGAGAGAAAGGCAAGGTTTATGCGGAGGACATCGATGCCGCGGCCTTGAAGTATCTGGAATTGCGCTGCGGCCGCTGGGGCCTCCGAAACGTCGAGATCGTTCTCGGAGATGTCAAGGATCCTAGGCTTCCGGCAGCCTCTCTCGACCTCGTTTTCATCATCTCCTCCTACCATCATTTCGATGATCCCGTCGCTCTCCTGCAAAACGCTCGGCCGGCCTTGAAGCCGGATGGAAGGCTGGCCATTGTTGAATGGGCGCCGCGGGAGGGGGCGGGCGGTGAGTATGCGACACCCGAAAGAATGGAAGCGCAAATGAAGGAGGCCGGATACAAGCTGGACAGGATCGAAACGTTCCTCTTGGCCAACGGGCTGTATATATACATCTTCAATCGTACTGACTGATGTCCTGTCAGGCGAATCCGCTCTTTAAAATGGAGACCGCAGCTATGAAAAAATTCCTTCCCGTCTTTTTGTCCGTCCTGGCTTTCTCAGCGCCGGCCTGGCCTCAGGAGATTTTCGACGCGCTCCGCAAGCGCGACGGCGAAAGTCACGCCTACTGGGTTTGCGCCGACGTTATCGAGAAGGCCCGGCCGAAATCGGGGCAGGGTCTCGCGCAATCTCAAAGTAATCAGACCGGAGCCGTGAATTCGGAATCTTTTCGAAGAGTCGAGATCCGCGACACCGAAATGAGATTCCTGGCGTCGAAGTCTGTCGGTCAGACGTATGAGATCGACGTCTTTTTCCCCGAGGATTATAAAAAAGAGACGGCTCGCTACCCGGTTATCTATGTCCTGGACGCGGAATACAATTTCGGCTGCACAGCCTATATCGCCAAACGCCTGATCAAGAACGGGGACATCCCCAAAGTCCTCGTCGTCGGGATCGCCTACAATACGACTGAGGAAGATTTTTATATCAAGCGCGAACGCGATTGCACACCGCCGTCCAAAATTCATGGCTCCCGTTCCGGCGGGGTGGAAAATTTCGTCCGGTTCTTCGAGAATGAGCTCATCCCTTACATCGATCATCATTTCAGGACGCTTGCGGGGGACCGGACGATCGTCGGGCATTCGATCGGGGGTTTCTTCTGTGCGTACGCCCTTTTCAAACATCCGGCGCTCTTCAGCAAGTACCTGATCGTCAGCCCGTCCTTGTGGTACTCGAACGAAGTGATTTTCGAATACGAAAAGGAATTCGCCGGGACGCAAAAAGCCATGAATGCGGCGGTTTTTCTTTCGACGGGGAAAGACGAAAGCGAGCAAATGGTGAGGACGACGGAAAAAATGATCCGGACGATGACGGACAGGAACTATCCCGGCCTTCGATTCACGTCCCTAATGCCCGAGGGAGAACATCACCGGAGCATTTTTCCATATGCTTTTACGAAGGGGCTTCGCTGGATATTCAAGTCTCTTCGATAATGATCGGCTGACGAGACATAGGACCAGAAAGGATCTCGCTATGGATAAAAAAACACTTTGGCAAAAAGAATGGGTTATTCCCATCGGGTTTGCTCTATTGGCATGCACGATCTTACTATTGACCAATGCTTTGGACAGCTACGGCATCTTCCGCGATGAGTATTACTTTCTGGCCTGCAGCCACCATCTGGCGTTGGGGTATGTGGACCAGCCGCCGTTGTCCATCTATTTCTTAGCCGTCAGCCGTCTCTTATTTGGCGATTCCCTATTTGCCGTCCGTCTGCTGCCGGCTTTGATCGCCGGAGCGATTGTTTTCCTCACTGGGCTGATGGCAAAGCGTATGGGGGGAGGCAAAACGGCCCTGGTGATCGCCGGATTGACCGCCGGTCTGGCGCCGTTTATCCTGGGACAAAATTCCCACTATTCCATTAATTCCTGGTCTATCCTTTTTTGGGCCCTGGCCGCCTATTTGACGATTCTGCTTTTTAAAACAGACAATCCCAGGATCTGGCTGCCGCTGGGCCTGGTGATTGGACTCGGGTTACTCAATAAGATCGACATGCTCTGGTTTGCCTTCGGTTTGGTGATCGCCGTCTTGTTATCCAAACAGCGCCGACACCTTACTAGCCGATGGCCGTACCTGGCCGCCCTCATCGCCCTGGGGCTGTTCTTACCTTTCATAATCTGGAATATCCAGAACAATTTTCCCCATCTGGAATTCATGCGCCACGCGAGTCAATTGAAATATGGGTCGATCCGGCGCTCTGATTTCATCGGCGGCATCATCATGGAGCACAACCCATTTGCTTTGCCGATCTGGCTGGCCGGGCTGTATTTCTGTTTCATTCATAAAGCCGGCCGCGCCGTTCGGGCCTTGGGAATCATCTTCGCGTCGGCCTTTCTGATTTTGTTGGTCAATGGCCACAGCAAAGCCGAGTATCTGTCTTCGGCATTTCCCATGCTATTTGCCGCCGGGGCCGTGCAGATCGAGATCCTCTCGGTCAAGAAATATTTGCATGGGTTGAAATATACCCTCTCCGCCGGCGTCGCGTTGAGCGGTCTGGTCTTTCTTCCGCTGGCCATTCCCATCCTGCCCGTTCGAGCTTACATCGGATACACCAAAGCCTTGGGGATTGCCCAGAAATCTCCCGAAGCTCATCAACTGGACGATCTGCCCCAGTCCTACGCCGACAGGTTCGGCTGGGAAGAACTGGCCAAAACCGTTTCCGCGGCGTATCAAACCGTTCCTGAAAATGAGCGGTCCAAAACAATCGTCTATGCCCATAATTATGGCGAAGCGGGGGCAATCGATTATTATCGCGGCAAATACGATCTGCCGCCTGTCGTCTGTCCCCATAACTCCTATTGGTTTTGGGGATGGGCCTACGCTAAGAAAGATATCGAGGTGATGATCATCATCGGCGGACGGATCGAAGATCATCTTGACTCACTCCAAGACGTGCGCCAGGTGGGAGTGCACCGCTGCCGCTATTGCATCCCCTATGAAAACAACCTGCCGATTTTTATCGGCAAGAAATTAATACGTACGCTCGGCGAGATCTGGACCACAGACAAGATTTTCATCTAAGAGAGGAAGGAACGTCGGGACCGGATTTTGACAGCCTCCTCCCTTGGTGCCGTGCGGCCGAAATATCCGGACAGACTTCCGTCTCGCGATGGGCATGAGGTTGCCACGTCGCTTCGCTCCTCGCAACAACGTCTCGACTGCGGCAACCCGCGCTGCGGGTTTGCCCGCATCCGGTGTCCGGATTGTGGTGAGAAGCGGTTCGTCATGTTCTCCTGCCGCACCCGCGGTTTTTGCCCGTCGTGTCACGCCAAGAGGCTGGAGGAGTGGGGCGAGTGGATGCTTATGAGGTGGACTCGATGACCTGCCCCAAGTGCGGGGGGATGATGAGGATCATTGCTTTCATCACGGAGTATGCCGTTGTGGACCGGATCATCGATCATCTGAAGCTGGCGTTTGCGGCGGCGAAGCCCCAGCCGCCTCATGTCTTCGCGCAGGTCGCGCTCACGGCAGCCGATAAGAACGTCGACTATTCTTGATTATCTGCTAATCATGGGGAGCGGGAGTCTATCGTCTTTTAGCCGGTGCGAGAGAATTTCTTGTCCCGACTGGATCATCGGGCAATCTTTTCGCGACTTTTCGCGGCGATTGACCGGGCCAACAGGCCGGATGTATATTACCAACTATCTACCGCGCCGCGAAAAAAGCAATTTCCTACAAGATCCAGTCGGCTGGAAAGGAGACTGACCGTGAAAGATGACCGCGGTTATACAATCGAACCCGACGTCAAATTCGGATTCCTGGAGCCGATCGATGTTCCGAGCCTGGTGGCCGCATGCAAGGAAAAATGGTCCAACCAGACGCTCTGCCGGGTGAACGACTGTGTGGTTCGCCTCGGAGTCCTGCAGGGTGAGTTTCACTGGCATAAGCATAACGCGGAAGACGAGTTCTTTTTCGTCCTCCAGGGAAGGCTCCTGATCGACCTGGAAGACAAAACGATAGTCCTTGAATCCCACCAGGGTTTTGCAGTTACGAGAGGAATCCTCCACCGGACGCGGGCTCCCGAGAGGACGGCCGTCCTGATGGTCGAAGGGAGCGGCGTAAACCCTACGGGCGACTGAAATGCCACGGCTTATTGTTGCGCCGCGGCCCTCGGAGCGCGTTCTCAGGGTGGGCGGCGGCTGTCGCGTCTAAAAGCCGCTCATCATGGTTGCATTTTGTTGAGCCGTTACGTAAGATTAAGACGAAGTTATGTCCGTTTCTCGCTTAAAAAGGGAGTGGTTGTTTTTCCTTAGCTTTGCTCTGTTCCTCTGGCCCGGCCGGGGCGGATCCCTCTTGGGTCCCGCTCAGAAGGTAGGGAATCAGAAAGCCCTTGAGCACGAAGTCACGGTCACTCTGAAGTTGGTCCAGGTTTATGTAACGGATAGGCACGGGAAGCCGGTTCTTGACCTGGAGAAGTCGGACTTTATCATTCATGATAACGGCGTTTTGCGGGAAGTCACGGCTCTTGATAAGCATGTCATTCCGGGACAAGCCCTCGGTGCCACAGCTCCTTCAAGTGAGACGCTCGCGACGACTCCTCTGCCCAAGATGGAACGGATGAGCCGCAAGTTTATTCTCGTATTCGATTTTGCTTACAACAGCTTCATCGGG
>Ga0315277_10010264_pt1 | contig 11871 bp, 8 predicted proteins | sample YL17G05_15_MG_FD_203695 | JGI IMG/M metagenome (GOLD analysis project Ga0315277, IMG submission 203695) | Sediment microbial communities from Yellowstone Lake, YNP, Wyoming, USA - YL17G05_15 | ecosystem: Environmental > Aquatic > Freshwater > Lake > Sediment | place: USA: Wyoming | collected...
CTGGGAGCCTCGAAGAGGCGAAAGCGCTCCCGCCTCTTCGAGGCTTGTGCTCTGTTGGCGCCGTTCTCCGGATGCTCACGCATCCGGCTACCCGCTGTAGGCCTCTTCGAGGCCACAGGGGCGACGTTTGGCGCGGAGCCGCGCAAGGTCATCTAGGATCCGGCCCGTTTCCGCCGGCGGCGTTTGACGAGCAGATGCACGCCCACGCCCGCCGCCACCAGCACCACCAGGACCGCAATGCCCAGCGGCGCGTTTTGAGACACCTTCCCCCACTGCATCCCGAGCACTTTCCCGAGCGACACGAACAGGACCACCCACACCAAGGCGCCGGTGTAGGCGAAGGCGGCGAACTCCACGTACCGGACCTTGGTGACGCCCGCCGCGATCCCGGTAAGCTGCCGGACGACGGGGATGAAGTACCCGATGGCCAGAAGCCACTTGCCGACCCGCTCGAACCAGTTATGGGCGAGCGTCATCTTCTCATCGGTGATCCCGACCCGCCGGCCGAACTTGTGGACCGCCGCCGACCCAAGCGTCCTGCCCAGCACGTACATCACCGTGATGCCGCACGCGGTGCCTCCAAACGCCGCCAGGATCGTGGGGAAATACTGGAGCGTGCCCCGGTGCACGAGGAACCCGAAGAACGTCATCGCGGTCTCCTCCGTCAGCGGCACGCCGATCAGTCCCAGCGCCATGATGACGAAGATGGCCGCGTGACCATGCTGTGTGCACAACGAGTCAAACCATTGCACGAACTGGTCCACGATCAACCGCTCCCCTTTTCCATCACCTGTCCGCCGCCGTGGGCTTCTCGATCATCACCGCGATGGCGGCCATGGTTTCCCCCCGATCCACCAGGACGACGGGGTCGTGCAGCGGCGATCCGTGAAACGCTACCGGCTTCAGGTCCCCGCCCCCGCTGCGCGAGCCATCGGGCCGGCCACGACCCGTAAGGACGCCCACCATTGCCGCCACGCGGAGAGATCGGATCCTGCCCATTTCAGCCTCCCAGGCTCAAGGTGGCAGACGGCCTCGAACTTGCGACGGCGATATGTGCGGCCCACGCATGATAACGACCGTTCAGAGCAGTTTCAGCAGGTCCCCCGGGCGCTCGATCAGGACCTTCGCGCCGCTGGCCAGCAGTTCGCCGGCAGTGCGAAACCCCCACAGGGCACCGACCGGGTACATCCCCGCGGCGACGGCCGTCTGCATGTCAGTATTCGTGTCGCCGACGTAGAGGAACTCCGCCGGGGGGATGTCGAGCTTCGCGGCGATGGTCAACGCGCCGGAGGGGTCGGGCTTCTTGCGGACGCCTTCATCGACGCCCTGAATCGCGTCGAACCGCCAGTTGCCCAGGAACTTCGAGATACAGAGCCGCGTGAAGTCGTCCGGCTTGTTGGACAGCACCGTCAGCGCCAGGCCCCGGCCCGTCAGCGCGTCCAACAGGTCCGGGATTCCATCGTAGGGACGCGTCTTCTTGTCCCAGCGACGTTTGTATTCGTCGCGCATTTCCATCACGCAGTCGGCGATGGTCTGTTCCCCGCACCACTCCATGGGCAGGGCCTTCCGCGCCAGCGTGGACACCCCGTCGCCGACCATGAACTTGTACTCCTCGACCTCGTGCGTGGGCAGGCCCCGGCACTCCAGGACCGCGTTCATCGAGTCCGCCAAGTCCTCCAGCGTGTCCAGCAGCGTCCCGTCGAGGTCGAAAAGTGTGGCTTTGTATTGCACCTGGGCCATCCTATCCGCGGGAGCGTGGTTATGGAAGTACTGGGAGATCAGGAATCAACCGGGGCATCGCCACGAGCCAGGCCGGGGCGTCCGGCACGGTGATGACGTATGCTGACGACGTTGCCCTTGTGGTTTCCGGAAGAAGGGCGCTTACCGCATCTTCTTGAGCTCAAACTGCTTGCCCGACAGGGCGTCCTTGACGAACGCCCCCCAGTAGGGTGTCGCCGTGTACTGCCAGTCCGAGATCACCATCGGCGCGGACTTGGGATGGAAGCACCACGCCGTCCAGTTCAGCTTATATCTCTGGATCAGCCCCAGCACGTCCGGCGCCCAGGTGTACGGGTCCTCGTGCTGCTCGGGCGGGATGAACGACATCCGTTCCAGCGGGCAGCCGACCTCGCCGATGAAGAGCGGGTATTTCTCGGCCGCCACCAGCGCCTTGGCCTGCCAGTCCTTCTTCCAGGGGTAGATGTGGCTGGAGTACATGATGCCGTTTCCGCCCTTGTCTTCCAGGGCGTACCCCCGCATCACGCCCGAGAGGTCGTAGCCCCAGTCGGTCCCGCCGGCGATCACGACGTTGTGCGCGCCGGTTCCGCGGACCGCGTCCACCAGCGCCTGCATTCCCGGCGACTTTGAGCGGGTCACCTTCTCCTTGTTCTCGGCCACATTCACGTCCGTGCCGGTCTTGCCCTTCTCGGTCAAGTCGCCGCCGTTGCGCCACACCTCCCAGGAGATGCCATGGGCTTCGTTGAACAGCTCGAACAGCACGGCCGGGTGGTTCTTGTACCGCGTGGCGGCATCCTTCCAGAACTCGACGTGCTCGTCCATGGGCGCGCCAAAGCGGTGAAGGTCCAGCACGAGATACGCCTTTCGTGACCCGGCCGCGTCCACCGCGGCGTCCACCAGTTTCCGGTAAGCCTCGCCGCCGTCCTTCTGCCACTTGCCCCGCCCGAACCAGAAATCATCCCTGACCGACAGGCGGATCGCGTTGGCCTTCCACTGGTCAATCGCCACAGGGATGGACTGGAGGACGTGCTCGCCGGTCGCCGTCCACTCCATGCTGGCCACGGCGAGCCCCTGGAGCCAAGCCGCCTTGCCATCGGGGGTCTTCAACTGGTTGCCGTCCACCCGCAGCACCGGCGGCATCAACGCCGGATTGGCCGGGACCACCGGGACCGACGGGGCTGCCTTGACCGCCACAGGCGCCGACGTCGTCGCCGGAGCCGTGGCCGAGGGCTTTGTTGCGGCGGCCACCGGCACCAGGCGCATGTCGTCGAAGTCCAGCGTGCCGCTCTCGGTCTGGAACAGCGTCAGCATGATCTCCAGCACCTTGGCGCCCTGTGGCACCGCGATCTGCTGTGTGCGATTGACCCAGCCCTTGGAACTGCCCTTGAAGTTCGGATGGGCGGGGCCCGGCTTGAGCACCTGTTTCGCCTCGTCCTTGAAGTTCATCATGATCCGCCCGTCGAACCAGGCCTGCTTGCCCGGCTTGATGTCCGCGTAGCGAACGCGATAGCTCAGTTCCAGCGCCTGGTGCTCGCCCTTCATGGGCACGGCCAGGTACACCATGACCGTCTGCCCGGGCTTCTCGGCCCGCAGGCGCAGGAAATGGTTGCCGTCTTCCTGTTCCCAAGTGACGCCCGCCGGGCGCGGCCAACCGTCGGGCCAGTTGGCGTCCTTGCCGGAACGCTCGAAGTCGCCGTTGGGCAGCAGCGACGGTGCGGCGTCGTCGCCGAATGCCGCCGGCATCGCCAGGAGCATCAGGAACAACGTGAGCGCGAGGTTCGCTTTCATTCCATGTCTCCGCGGCAGTCCGGTCTTCCCGCCTGGCCGACCCGGGATTCGCATTCCCTCATGGCGCCGCCGGAATCGTCTCAACATGGCTTGTCCCTATCGCCAAGCGCCCTGGGTCTGTTGCGGATCATACCGGCCGGCGCAATCAGGCGGAAGGGACCGACGACCGTTTGGGTGATGGCCGGTCCGGTAGTTGGACCGGAGCGAGTCGCCCGGGGTCGAAGACGCGCAACGGTCTTCCGCGCGCAAGCATGCGCGCCCGCGACTGCTCGAGGATCAGGGCGCGACCGAGAGAGTGGCCGCTTGCAGGCGGGCCTGGCCGAGAAACCGGTTGGGCTCGGAGGTCAGCTTCCATTCGACGGTGAGCTTCCGGCCCGGCGAGGCGGCCCGAAAGCGGATGGTATAGACGGCGGAGAAGCCGTCGGGGACGGGGGCCCATTCGCCATGCCCGGCGTTGCCGTTCCAGGAGGCGGAGACATACTCGGGGGCGGAGTCGTCGGTAAGCCTGGCCGTGAGGGTGCAGCCGGCCCCTTCGATGCCCGCGACATAGAGGCGAAGAACGCGGGTCTCCTTGTCATCGGCGGCGACGGTGAAGGATTGGGCGTGCTTCAGGCAGTTCCACCAGAGGCCGTCGTGGGTGTCGGCGGCTTCCTTGGTCGTACTGCCGTCGGACCACTTGACGGATACCGGGCAGCCGGAGGTGCGGTCGGTGTGTCCCTCGCCGATGTTCGTGAGTGCCGAGAAAAGCTCCGGCCCGCCGCCCTTGCGCGTGACGGCCGACTTGTCGGAGTAGCCGAAGTGGATCCAGTCGAGGGCGCCTTCGCGGGTCAGGTCCGCCTGGCCGGGAGCGGGAGCGGTGGAACCCAGCAGGAGGCCCTTGGTGGGTGGGCCGACGTAGAGGGACTGGTCGATGACGTTGTTGGCCTTGGATCGCTCGCCCGGCAGGCGGTTGATGTCGTCGGCGAATACCTTGAGGGTATGGTGCCCGGGAGTGGCGACCCACTGGCCGTTCCCGAAGGCGCCGCCGCCATCGGACGTGAGGGTCCATTCCTCGCCGGCCTTCATCGGGCCGGGCCGGGTGCACCAGCCGACGTGCTGCCCGTCGATATAGAAGGAAACGCCGTCCTGGACTCCGGGCGGAGTGGCCCCGTCGCCGATGTTCTTCATCTTCGCTATGAAGCGGATCCTGTCGCCGGGCTGGGGACTGGCGGGGTCGGTGGTGACGCCGGTGACGATGAGGTCGGGGCGTTTGTCGGGGGTCTGCACGATCTTCTCGGTGCGGGCGGACACGTTGCCGGCGGCGTCAAAGGCCTGAATCGCGTACGTGTAGCCCAGGCCGGGGCGGAGCCAGGAGGACTCATCGTGGTACGCGGGCTCGGTGACGGCGCCGACGTGGAAGCCGTTGCGGAAGACGAAGTATCCGCTCGCGTTGGGGACTTTGTCCCATGACAGACTGGCATCATTCTCGGAGGCTCGGGCCTGGACGTTGGAGGGTGCGGCGGGTGCGTTGGTGTCGGACGGGGCGCCGGGGGTCAGGCGGACGATGGTGACGGCGGCGGGCACATCGAGGGCAAGCGAGTTGTCCTTGATTTGGCCCTTGGCGGAATCGTATTCGCCGCGGTCGTTCTGGGTGAGGATCGTGACTTCCGGGCCAAGGGGATTCTGGAACCGGATGGTGACAGGAACGGGCCGGTTGACCACGTCGCGGCGGGCGCCGGCGTCGTAGTTGGCCACTTCGTTCCAGACCAGCAGGAAGTACTCGCCCGATTGCTTCTGGAGAACGAGGGTGTGGATGGTCTTGGGGGCGTTGGGCATGTCGAAGAGCAGGGCGCGGGGCGCAAACGTGCGGCCGCCTTCCCATTGTCTGGTCGCGGGGTTCCAGTTGGCGTCCTTGAGCGTGGCGATGAGGTTCTTGAGGGCGAAGTAGGAAGGCCGCTTTGTGGCCTGGTCGGACTCGAGCAGGCCGTAGCCGTCGGCGTTGTGCAGGGCGAAGAGGTAGGCGCGACGGATGCCCTGGCGGTAATACTCAGCCAGAAGCATGGGGATGTTGAGGGCCTGGGCGCGAAGGGAGCCAAAGGACTTGTTCTGGTTGGCTTTGTCCTCTTCAACGTTATACCCGCATTCGGTGGGGACGAAGGGCCTGATGACGCTGCCCGCGGGCAGGATGTTGTTGAAGCGGGTGAAGTTCTCCTCCAGGGACGCCGACGGAACGTCATAGCCCTGGTAGGAGTGCATGTTGGAGTAGTCAAATGACGTGTGGGGCCGGGCCAGGCGGTAGTCGGTGAAGATCGCGGTAAAGGCGACGACGGGGACCTTGGCGGTGGCCGGGTCGGACTTGATCGCCTTGTAGTAGTCGTCCATGTAGGCGGCGCCGGCGGCCTCGTCCGTCTTGCCCTTGTACCTCAGGTTGAGTTCCTGCGGGGGGAACTTGTTGTTGAGCTCGTTGGGGCCTTCCACCTCGGCGATGACGCCCGGAGGATACTGCTTGAGCAGGGCGACCAGCTCCTCCGGCGAGCCGTCCTTGCGGGGGTCGATCAGCAGCATCGGGCGGGCGCCGTACCTGCGGAAGGCGTCGGTGATGCGCTGGGGCGCGTCGGCGGGCGTCAGGTCGTGCTTGAGGCACGTGCGGTAGTAGCGGACGCCGAGGTCGAAGAAGGTCTCGGGGGGATACTTGGTGCCCGCGCCCTTGAAGCGGCCGGAGTCGAGATAGCGGTCAAAGGGGGAGGCATTGAGGCCGATGAACTCCACGAAATCCTCCGCGCGGAAGGCGGGCTGGAGGCGCGGTTGAGGCGCGAGTGGCCCGCCCCGGAGTTGAGCGGCCGCCCGGGTCGGAATGGACATCAGGGCCAGGACGATGGTCCAGAAGACGCAGAGGCATTTCCGCATGACCGTTCTCCGAGGCGAGCAGGACGCACCGGTACCGGGATGCGTCCGCGCCGGCAAAGGGACGGCAGACTGCCAGGCGAATGTCCACGACCTTCCGTGAGCGGGGGCGGCCTGTCAAGACGGAATCTCCAGGATCAGGTCCCTTCCCGTCCCGAGCGGTTCATCCTTCCATCAGCAGAAAAGGTGGGTCTCCCGTACGGGCCCTCCGTGGCGCCCAAACGACGGGCTCGACCCAGCCTACGAGCTCTTCGAGGCCACACGGGCGACGTTTGGCGCGGAGTCGCGCAACGTCATTTAGCTCGATGCAGCATGGACCGCCGGTCCTCCACGACCTCCGATGCCGGAACCCGGAGCTCGTTCCGGCGATTGACCGGGCCGACTGCCTGCGGGTAGATTGCCGTGCCGCGGGCTTAACGTTTCCCTTCTCTTCGGCATGGGAGTGAGAGATGGTCCGTCACGGCATTCTCACAGGAGCAGTCGTCATGGCCCTCGTGATACCCGCCGAAAAGCCGGTGTTCATCATCGAGTTGACCCGCTAACCAAAAGGAGACAAACCGTGTCCGCGAAGTTGCGATTTTCCATTCTTGCTGTCCTGCTGGCGTTCCTCCGTACCTCCCTTCACGCGGCCAGCGCGCGAGTAGAGGAGAACATCGTTTTCCCCGATGATGCCGGAGCGGTCAACGTCAGAACCCAGTACGGCGCCAAGGGAGACGGCGTAACGGACGACACCCGGGCGCTGCAAAAGGCCATTGACGAGGTCAAGGGGATCCCCGACACGCTCTACTTCCCCAACGGCACCTACCTGGTCAGCGACAGCGTGGGGATCTTCAACGGCAAGGCCCACAGCCGCGACCGCTTCCTCACCTACCAGGGCCAGAGCGAGGCGGGCACCGTCATCCGGCTCAAGGACAACAGCCCGGGCTTCGACGATCCGAACAAGCCGAAGGTCGTGCTGTCGGTCTATCAGGGCCAGGGCACAGGCGACGTGATGCACAGCTACGTCCGGAATCTCACCGTGGACGTGGGTCGCGGCAATCCCGGGGCGGTGGGTCTGCGTTTCATGTCCAACAATACCGGGGCGATGTATCACGTCACGATCAAGAGCAGCGACCCGAAGATGGCCGGGAAGCTCGGCCTGGACATGCGGCAGGGCCAGAACGGACCGTGTTTCATCAAGCACGTCACGGTCATCGGGTTCGACCAAGGCGTGGAAACCGGCGACACCTTCTCCCTGGTCTTCGAGCATCTTACGCTCAGGCACCAGAATGTGCTGGGGTTCCACAATCTCAACGCCCGCACGACCCTGAGGGACCTGAAGAGCGTCAACAGCGTGCCAGCCCTGAAGAACAGCCAGCACGCCCACCTGACGCTGGTCGAGGCCAATCTGACCGGGGGCAGCGCGGAGAAAAGCGCCATCATCAACGACAGCGCCAAGCTTTTCCTGCGCGACATCAAACAGGACGGCTACGGGCATCTGCTCAAGGACGCTGCCGGGAAGACCCACGACGGGGCGGCGATTGAAGAGTGGTATGAGGGCAAGGCGCACGCGCTGTTCCCGGGCGTGCAGAAGACCCTTCGCCTTCCCATCAAGGAGACGCCCGAGGTGCCCTGGGAAACGGACCTGTCCAAGTGGGTGAAGGTGGACTGGTCGAAGGCGGGCGAAGACATCGGTGAAGCGCTTCAGGGCGCCGTGGACAGGGCCGCTAAGGAAGGCAAGACCACGATCTACTTCCCGCGCCGCGCTCGTACCTATGAGTACCCGAAGTTCACCCGGCCGATCCGCGTTCACGGCAGCGTCAACCGCATCATCGGCATGTCGAACATCATCGACATCGCGGACCCGACCGGCAAACTGGCGGCCGGACAGGCGGTGTTCACCTTCGAGGCCCTTACGAGCGAGGCGGTGGTGGTCGAGCGGTTCTTCCTCCTCGGCGGGTGGAAGTGCCCGGATGGCGTGATCATGTTCGAGAACAAGTCCGGCAAGACGATCGTCCTCCGCAACATGGGAGTCCACGGGATCACCAAGAAGGCCTGCCCGGGCGGCGAGTGGTTCATCGAGGATGTCGCTCCCAGCAGGACATCGACGCTGTTCATCGGCCCCGGCGAAAAGTGCTGGGCGCGGCAGTTCAACCCGGAGTCTCCCAAGGCGGACATGATCGAGGTGACCGGCGGGCAGTTGTGGATTCTGGGCCTCAAGACCGAAGGCCGCGCCCGGCACATCGTCGCGAAGGACGGCGCGAAGGTGGAACTGCTGGGCGGGGTCTCCTACCAGTCCTGGGCGAAGCAGAGCCTCGATCCGCCGATGTTCACGGTGGCCAATTCGGACGCGTCCTTTACCTTTGGGTTCTATCACTACGATACGCCGTTCACTACGATCGTTGAGGAAACCGTTGGCGGTGAGACCAAGACGCTGTTGCGGACGGGTCTTACGAACTACCACCTGCCCCTGTACAGGGCTTCCGGCGCCAGGAAGGCCGGTGACGGACGTGGCGGACCCGTCCAGGCGCCGAAGGCCGCGGCCGCGCCCCGCGCACCGCGCGCGGGAGCCGCTGTCACCGGAGACCGGTTCTGACGGCCGCCGATGCCCCGCGCCTGGCCGCGGCCAGAGCAAGACCCCAAGGCTTCGGGGCGAGAAGAAGGCTTGCAGGATGATGGAAACGAGGGATAATAGTAGGGTACAGGCCCCCGGCGGTCGTGGGCCAAGGCTATAGACGAACCGCCCGGCGGCGTAGTCTGGCAAGGCGACTGGGAAATACCGGGTAGAAGACATGATGACGACGCCAATCATTTCGGCAGTAGTCTTCCTGGCGGCCGGCGCGACGCCGGAGACGCAGCCCAGCGTTTTTGAGGGCTCGGCTGCCCCGGCCCCTGCCAGTCAGCTCGATCGCATCGTATTCGCCAAGCTCTCGTCGCTGAAAATCCAGCCCGTCCTCTGCTCCGACGCGGTGTTCGTGCGGCGGGTCTATCTGGACGTCATCGGCACGCTGCCCACGGCGAAGGAGGCCAGGGATTTCATCCGGGATCCGGACACGAAGAACAAACGTCGCCTGCTGATTGATCGTCTGCTGGAGCGGGATGAGTTCGCGGTGTACTGGGCCATGAAATGGGGCGACGTCCTGCGGATCAAGGCGGAATTCCCCGTCAATCTCTGGCCCAATGCCGCCCAGGCCTATCACCGCTGGGTCCACGCGTCGATCGTCGAAAACAAGCCGTATGACAAGTTCGTCCGGGAGATGCTCACGTCCAGCGGCAGCAATTTCCGCGTCCCCCCGGTCAACTTCTACCGGGCCATCCAGAGCAGGACGCCCGACGGCATCGCCGCGGCCGTGGCGTTGACGTTCATGGGATCGCGAGTGGAGTCCTGGCCGAAGGATCGCCCGCCAGGCATGGCGGTCTTCTTCTCGCAGATCGGGTACAAGCCCACGCGCGAGTGGAAGGAGGAGGTCGTATTCTGGGACCCCCTCCGTTCCAGCGCGCCACCTGCCGGGAGCGGCGCGCAGGCGCCGACTTCGCAGACGGCGACCTCGCAGGCGGCCAGCAAGCCGCTGACGGCAATCTTCCCCGACGGCACGAAGGTCCAGGTGCCGCCCGACCGCGATCCACGGGAGGTGTTCGCCGACTGGCTGATCACGCCCAAGAACCCCTGGTTCACGCGCAGCATCGCCAACCGCGTCTGGGCATGGCTGCTGGGGCGCGGCATCATCCACGAGCCGGACGACATCCGGGACGACAACCCGCCGAGCAATCCCGAGTTGCTGGCCTGTCTGGAGAAGGAACTCGTGGCGGGGAACTACGACCTGAAGCGGCTGTACCGGTCGATCCTGAACTCCAACACGTATCAGCTATCCTCCATGCCCCGACTCAAGACTCCGGAGGCCGAGATGCACTTCGCGAGCTACCCCCTGCGCCGCCTGGATGCCGAAGTGCTGATCGACGCTGTCAACAAGGTCACCGGCACGTCGGACCTGTACACCAGCCCGATCCCCGAGCCGTTCACCTACATTCCCCAGGACCACCCGGCCATTGCCCTGGCGGATGGAAGCATCACCAGTCCCTTCCTGGCCCTGTTCGGGCGGTCGGCGCGGGCCACGGGCATGGAGAACGAACGCGACAACAAGCCGATCCCCGCCCAGTGGCTGTACATGCTCAATTCGAGCCAAATCCAGCGCAAGGTGGAGCAGAGCCCCCGCCTCAAGGCGATCTTCGACTCCGGGCGCAAGCCGGCTGACATCGTGGAGGAGCTGTACCTGACGATCCTCTCGCGTTTCCCGACCCCCCAGGAGGTCAAGAACGCCGAGGAGTACGGCGGCAGCGGGGCGACGAGCAGGTCCTCCAGGACGGTCGTGACCAAGAAGCGTGACGACTGGGTGGACATCACCTGGTCCTTGATCAACAGCATCGAGTTCCTGTATCGGCACTGATTCCCGCGAGACCCGCGGAAGAGCGCCGGGAAAGGGAAACCGAACCATGAGCGACAACCACTATTCGGACCACACCAAGCCGATCTCACGACGCGAAGCCATGCGCCTGGGCCTCTATGGCGCGGCCGGGCTGCTGGCGGCCGGGCGCCTGGGGCCGGGCGCCCTGGCGGCCGAGGCCCAGAAAGACAAGGCCCCCCCCCAGAAGGACAAGGCCCCCGCCAAAGTCAAGGCCAAGTCGGTCATTCAGGTCTTCCTGTGGGGGGGCATGTCGCACAATGACACCTGGGACCCCAAACCCGACTCCGGCTACGATTACCTGGGTGAGTTCGCGAAGGCGATCCCCACGAACGTGGACGGCATCCAGCTCAACGCCCTGTTCCCCGAACTGGCCAAGCAGGCCGACAAGTACTCCCTCATCCGCAGCATGACCCACGGCAATAACGGCCATGAAACGGCGGCCTACCTGATGCAGACCGGGCACGCGCCGGGCGAGCGGCTGGCCTATCCGAGCATCGGGGCGGTGTTCTCGCTGTTCAAGGGCCCCCAATACAAGGGGATCATCCCGCCTTACATCGTGCTGACCAGGTTGCAGGGGCGGTTCTCCGAGGAGGGCTTCCTGGGACCGAAGTTCAAGCCCTTCGCCACGGGCGGCGACCCGAACGGGACCCGGTTCGAGGTGGAGGGCGTGATCTCCAGGACGATCACCGACGACCGCCAGAAGGCCCGGCGCGAACTGCTCCAGAAGATGAACACGATGGGCAACGCGATGGCGGGCAGTCCGCAGGTGGCCGCGGCGGAGGACACCAAGAAGCAGGCCTACGACCTGATCCTGGGCCCCGGCAGGGAGGTGTTCGACCTGTCCAAGGAGAAGCCCGAGTTGAGGGACCGCTACGGCAGGCACACGTTCGGGCAGGACTGCCTGGCGGCGCGACGGCTGGTCGAGACGGGCGTGCCCTACGTCGTCATCAACTACCCCGGGGGCTGGGACACACACAGCAACCACTTTGTGACTATGCGTCGGCAATGCCCGCAACTGGAC
>Ga0315277_10010266_pt1 | contig 11870 bp, 12 predicted proteins | sample YL17G05_15_MG_FD_203695 | JGI IMG/M metagenome (GOLD analysis project Ga0315277, IMG submission 203695) | Sediment microbial communities from Yellowstone Lake, YNP, Wyoming, USA - YL17G05_15 | ecosystem: Environmental > Aquatic > Freshwater > Lake > Sediment | place: USA: Wyoming | collected...
ATATCGTGGGTCTACAGTGATTTTTTGCACAATATAGCTCGAAAAACTCCCGCTTTTCACCTCATCATCGTCATCAGTTGATGTTAAATATACTAAATTATTTAAAAACGGGAAATTGTCTAATTGGTCTATGATTTTCTTGCCAATGTCATTTATAGTGTAGTAATACTTATTTTCAACAATTTTATTCAATAAAAATACCATGCAATCTCTATAAACCTTGGCATTCTGTTCATCCTCTTCAATGGAATTGATTTGATCCAGGAATTCTCGGCAATTTCTTTGAGTGATTGGTCTAGTACAATAGATCTTTACTAAATTCGTCAATTCAGCAATAACCCAGTCTTCTGATTTGGGTTCTAATTTCCCGTTTTGAAGGAGATGGTTTACTTCTTTAATGATTCTCTTTTGTTCTTGTCGCTGAGTATTCGTATTAAATTCTTCAATGTCCTCTTGCAAATTCTTGATAAAAGTTCGGACATCAGCGAGTAATTCTTTCATATTCCCGGGATCATCTTGATTCACCTTTTTCAAGAATTCATAATCAAAATCGTCGGTCGGTGATTTTATAAGCTTTATAAATTCAGAAAAGACTTGTAACATATCTTCATATGGATAGACTTCTTTTGGAAAATACAAGGAGACGACGAAATCAACCACGGCCATTGCGACGCGACATAACGAGGCTTTTAATTCAATCAAGTTCTCGTTTTTCTTAGATTCGTCCTCTTCTTTCATTATCTTCTCAAAAAGTGGTTTTAAATTTGCATTCACTTCTTGTTTCGAAGCTTTAATAATGCTCGATGCTTGATGATTTTCAAATTGAACTTGTAAAGATCCTAGCGCTTCGTAAATCTCTTCGATATTCCTCGATTCGATATTAATTTGTTGTTTCTTTAAGCGTGGATATGCATTATCAAGATAACGATCGAGAAAGTCGCTTGGTTTCTGATTAAAATTATTTTTTATAAATTTAAGGAAATCATAAAAATTTTCCTTGATCATAATCTCAGTATTGTCCGGCGTGGTCTTAAAAAGAATAAAGTCTGTAGGTGTTTCTTTCCGATTTCCTTCAGTTATCTTTTCAATGATAAAATCTTGTGTTAGAGCAGAGAAATTCTTATCAAGTATCCCTTTTAAATTTCCTTTTGAAATTGCATTTCCCCCACATGAATACATGACATGTTCTAAAAGTCCAACGAGGGCACTGAATACATTTGATCCGTAATTATTGCGGAATTTATTCAGTTCCTCCATTATAGTCTTAACTTGGTATGACCGGACTTGTTTTTCTATTTTTTCTTGGAGATCGTACGAATCCTCCAAATATTTATCAAAATTTTCAATTTTTTCTCCATAAGCCGAGAAATTATCGCCGAATTCTGTCAAATACTTGTTAAATCTATCAATCCACTTCGTGATCGAGGTACTTTCATCTTTACTAAGTTTTTTTACAAGAACCTCCGTAACTATTGAAGAAACCAACGACTCGAATTCTGGTTTTAACGCGTTTTTAATCCTTCGCTCTAGAGCTTCTTTTAGGGTGAATCTATCCCAGTTGTAGCCATACATTATCCATTTTGGAAACACGCCAAAACTCGATTCGTCGGAAAGATCGAATATTTCCACCCAATCACGATGACCACAGCATAGGATTAACAGCTTATCTTTGATTGAAGTAAATTCCTGTTCCCAAGAACCTTGAAATGAATCACAAAATTTCTTGAATGGTTCAACGTCCGAACTCTTCTCCAATTTATTTGCTTGATCCAAAACGACGACACTTCTTTCGTAAGGATATTTCTTGTTCGTGAAAACATCTTCGTAAATTTCGATGATTTTTTCCAGATAGTCTTCTGAGGTGGAAAAAGTCAGCTTTTCTTTATCAATGACTTTACATAATCCCCGATACCATGAAGAGAATAGGACTTTATGGATCTCTTCACTGTTTGTCATTCCTTCAATCTTCGCGACATTTATATCGACGTGAAGTATGTTAAACGATTTCTTCAAGCGATATACAATGTAATTCTTCAAGCTAGTCTTTCCAACTTTATAATCGCCAAGGATTAAGAATCTCTGGCCAAAAAGTGACGCTGCTCCTTCTTGTGAATCTAATCTATCGAGAATTTCTGTTTTCAGTTTATGATTGTTTAATATGACAAAGTATTTTTCAAGGTCCTCGTCGTTTATCAACGGTTCAGAAAAATCAAGCAACGGTTGTTTCGCAAAAACACCAAATCGCTCCCAAGTATAAACCATAATTAATCCCTTCGAGATTTTTATTGATATGCAAGCTTTAGCAGATCACTTTAAAAAGGTAAATCAAGCATTCGCAATCAAGCCCTCATATTTTTTCACAAACGGTGAAGGCTTTCTCGACCTCCAAGTGGCGTGGGTGGCGGAATTGTTCGAAGCGGCACCCGCGGACCTGCTCGACGAGTGAGCGCGCGACCACGAGGGGACAACCGTTGTTATCTTTTTTTCTGGAATTTCTTGCTCCGAAGTCACCAGGCGATCATCGGCAAAAACAAGAGGCGGGACCGCGGGATGAGGCGCGGGAGCCCGCCGGGGAGGACGAACACCCCGACAACACTTGGCAGAATGAGGTTTGCCCTTTGCATTGGAAGGGATCGTCGCTTGCATCCCAACTACATATTTAAATCCCGATACTTTCCAGCGCCATTCATCCATGGCATGAGGCACATGTGCGAGAATTTGTGTGCACGGGAGCAGAGCTGCGAAATGGAAAGGTATATAGGTATCCCGCAAGGATGTGGCCATCGCAGTGCCGTGCGGAGCGATCCAGAAATTGTGTCGACCTCCCTGGCTTATCCCACGGGAAACCATCACGATATTCTATATAGAATTCGCCGGATCCGCGTCCGTCCTCGTGGTTATTAAGGCCGGATGCGAAGCGAGTACCGGGCAGTCGGCGACGGGATTGCCCGGCCGCCAGAGGTACCGCCATGCGTGAGCAGAAAAAAAGATTCTACCTCGAAAATCCCCAGCGCACCCACGTGCTCGATACGGCGACGTTGCTCCAAGAAGGGCTCGAGGCGCTGGTCCACGACGTGTCATTTGCCCACTTGCTGCTCGTCGATCCGAAAAACAGCGATATCGACGTGACCGCACGCATCCGCATCACGTTCCCCGACGACGAGCTGCTGGCGCCGGCACGGGACGACGAGAAGCTCCGTGCCGAGCTGCTCGCCCGGCAGCAGCAGCGGGTCATCGCGGCGTGGCACGGGCTCGCCGGGCAGCTCCGGGCCCGGTTCAACCAGCGCGTCGACGACCCGCAGCGGGAGCTCGATTTTTCCACGAGAAGCGGGACGGTCAAGGGCGATTACATGGCCGAGATCATGGAGATATCGACTGCATACAAGGACCGCCAGAATTACACCTTGCTGGAGCAGGCGCTCCGGCGGGTGTTTGACCTGCAACAACTGCAGATGTGCAAGGAAGTGGGCTTGAAAATCACGGTGCACGGCAGCGTGAACCGGTTCGACGTGTCTGGCCCCGTGTTCGATGGCGTGGCGCCCCAAAAGCCGATCTCGGAGTGGCTGCAGCTCGACAAGAAGGACATCGTGGTGAAATTCTTTTCGATACCCCGGGTGGCCGAGGCGATCGCCACGGCGTGCGACGGGTTCAAGGTCGGCACCGATCAAGCGTTCCAGGGTGCCGAGTCCCGCAAACGCTGGAACGTCAAGAAGGACGTGCCGATCGCCATCACGTCGCCCGCCGACGTGCTGCCGCTGGTGCAAGACATGGGCCTTTTCGCCTTCTATCCCGCGATCGTGCGGCGGGACGGGTCGGTGGGGCGGGCGGTCGTCGACCTCGACGCGCAGAAGGGCCTGCTATCGCTCGTGGGACCGCAGCGGGCGTGGGAGTTCACGTGCGGGGTGTCAGACGCGATAGTGGCTGCGGGGGCCGAGCTCGGATTTCCTCCTCCCGCCCGGCATTACTCCGGCTCGCGGGGGCTGCACGTGGTGTGGGACATCGTGCCCGACGCGCTCGCCCCCGACACGACAGGGGTAATCGGCATGGACCAGTACTTGAACGTGGTCAAGGTCGCCGAGGAGGCCGCGAAGAGCAACAAGATCGAGAAGTTCATGATCAGGGAGCAAACCTACGCGGCGAAGATACTCATGCAGGGGCTGGTCTTGCGGGCCATGTTCACGGCGCTGCCGAAAGAGTCGCTTGACGAACGGGAGCGCGGGATGCTTGGGATCTCGTGGGCACACCAGGGGTGCACGCTGGGGAGCTCCGACCCGGGGGCATGGACGAAGATCGTGGCCGACACGCAGCCCACGTGCTACCGCTGGTTGTCGCCGCACCACAACTCGGGAAGGATAACGATACCGCTGGTGGACGCGAAGGGTGAGATCCGGAAGGAGTTTCGCAAGCTGGAAAACGTGGTCGATGCCGCGAACATCGAGCGCGTGATCGCGGACATTGCCAATAGGCCGGAACGGTACGAGGAGTGCCCCGGCGTGATCACGCGGGACATGCTGGAATGGGCGTGCGAGCCCGGCGTGCTGGGCGCGGACATGGTCATGGTCATCTGCGACGGCGTCGTGGCCCCGTGCAATGCCTCGCCCGACTGGTACGCGGCGCGCCGGGAGAAGTACATCGCCATGCTCATGAAAGAAAAAAAAGATTCGGAATGAATCGCGTGTATCTCGGTCTATTCCCTAGTGCCATCGCCACTTGCGCCTTGTCCTCGGCGCGCCACCGACGCCGTCTCGGGGCGTGATCGTGAACCTCGAGGCAATTTCCTCGCCGAAGTCCGCGACCAGCGCCTTCCTGATGTCTGCCTCGGTCACCTCGGGGATCGCATCGCCGCCCCCGGGTTTCCCGCCTTGCTGTCCTCGTTTCATCTCCTGGTGTGCTTCCGTCGCGTGCATTCAACTTCATTTCGCGACTTGGACATTATGAACTGCTCGGTAATAAAGCGTGATCATTTAACAAGGGAACGCGGCGCGGGCTCGGCGTGGTCTCTGCTGGCATCTTGGCGCGGGCGTGGAACTGGTCGAACCGGGCACCGATCGGCTCTTCTTCAGAAATATCATGGTGCCGCTTTCGGGCGAGAAATGGCGGGAGACTTAATGCAGGTTTAGTGCAGTAAGTAGTAGTAAATCTATACTGGATTCATCAAGAAGACTTTCTACACCATCAAATTTCGAACCACAGCGAATCGCCGGATTCTTCGCCTTTCGGAAACGTGACCATGTGCTCGGGGAACAAGGAATACACCTCAGATGGAGCCACGTTGGCAACTTTCCCGATATTCAACCAGGAATATGGTATCTGGTTCTTTTTCGACACGCTTATCTTTACCGGCCCGACTCCGAGTTTTTCTCTCAATTGTTTCACGAATTTCGTCGATTCTGGCATCCGTGATTGGCAGAATGCCAAGACATAAGCACTCAAGTTGCACAAGCCCGCGACTGGATAAAATACTCCCCCGCAAGTTGATCCGATTAAACGGCTTAGCGATTGGATCGCAATTGCAAGAAAATGCAGATCCTGGTCCCGAGCGAGCATCGGATTGTCCATATCACACGAGCCTTTATAGCCATATAGCAAAGCGACACATCTCTCGCCTTGATAATCATCGAAGATGTTTATCGTTGGATCGATGATCGTATCCACCGTGTATAACTTTCCCTTGGAATGCAAATCTGCTGCATCTTGACAGCATTTTTTGACGCGGTCTTTCAAAAGGCTGCCGATATCTCCCCCTTTATAATTGATACGCCTGTAAATGAGTGTTCTGGCTGAAGCCATCATGATCTTCACCTTTCGAATTGAAATCCTCTATGTCCGGGATAATATAGTTTTCGGGAAGTCGAAGGTCTCGGCGAAGTTTTTCTCGTCTTCCTTTTCTTTGGCAAACATCGTCGATAATGTAGGGATGGACGGCATGTCGGCGAGCTTGCGGTCGGCGCGGAGGTTCGCGATGGCGCGGGCGACGCTGGGGCCGATGCGTGCAAATTCGGGCTTGTTGGCCATCTCGTCCATGACCTGCTGGAGGTTGGCGATGACGTCGTTGAGGTCCGACCAGTCGGGAATGATGATGTCTTGCATGGAAGTACCGATCGACGTGGCTTTTTAAGCAAAATGTGATTTTCCTTTATATCATCGCGAGGCACGGCTGGCGGTACGGCCCTCGTGGAATGAACGCCAGTGGCCCGATCGGAGCGAATCCTTGCCCCCGGGCAGTCGATCTGTATTGTTCGGCGCTTGCGTCGCTCTCCGGGTTCTTCACTAATTTTGTCGACCAAGGGGGTTCAAACCACGGATGTCGGGGTATATAGGTGGTGATCGGATGTGATAGCGACCAAGATGACGGAAAGCACACAAGTGGAACCGAGCGGCGACGGGCTCGTCGTCGACACGACCAAGCAATACAAGCCTAACGCAGGCCAATGTGGCCAGTGTGGCCATTACAAAACCTGGGAATTCAAGATAACGAACCCCAAGACCGGTAAAGGTATGCCGGGGCACGTGACCAAGGAGGGGTTCAAGATCGGCGACGGGAACTGTCCTTACTGGCAGAACCTCCAGAAACTGAACGCTGCGAAGGCCGAGAAAAAAGCGCAAGCGGCGCTCCGGCAACCACCTGTACCCGCGGGCACCGCGATGCAGAACGTCGTGACGTCGATGGCGCCCCGGCAGGCCGCCCCGGGCAGCGTCGTGCTGTCGATCGGCGAGATGCGGCTCGAGGTGCCCCGCGCGACGGCACTGCGGTTGATGCGGGAGATCGTCGAGCAGCTGGAATGATGCGGGGCGAATTCACGATGACCGAGACACGAACCACCAATATTGATCACGCCTGCCTGTTCTGCGGCATGCCGATCGACGTCACGAGGCCGCACGTGCAAAATTGCGTGCTGGGCGGTGAATGCTGCGCGACGTGTGCCGCCGCGTGCGCGCTGGATCGGTGTTGCAGGTTGAAATGACCGAGCATGGCTGCTAAGATGCGCTACTTTAAATGCGCGAGTCGAGAGAAATATCTTAGGTCTTTTCCATAACCTTTCCCGCTGGCACCTCCCTTCGGTCGGGAAGCCTCCCGGGGGCTTTTTTTTGAGAAATAAGGATTTGGTAAATGCGCTAAGCTTAGCAAGTTTAACAAGAATTATGCTGTCCATCTTAGCTCGCACGGTCTGGACACGGGTCGCGTGTGGATGCACGGGACGGGGGACGGGATGACGGAACGATAATCGATGCATCCCCGGCATCCAACCCCTATTCAGATGCTCGATGCAATCGACGGCGGCGATGCGTCACTTTTCGAATGCGCGTCGAAGACACGTCTTTTCAAACACGAAATCTCCGCGGCTTCTCCCGCTCCATCGCTCATTTTTTCTTAAAAACAATCGCTTCGATGGAGAGACATGGAAAAAGAAACCGACATGGTGCTTCGCTTCAAAAAATCGAGGTGTCAACCAGACCTGTCATTCATCGTCCAGGTCGAAGCCTTGGCTGGCTCGGTGCCCGTGTTCCCGGGATTTTTCACGCACAAGGGGAGCGTGTTCGAGCCCCGGGATCGCCATCTAGAATCGTTCGTGAAGCAGGGCGTGGAAGCTGGTGCTGCTGCATTTTACGTGACCGGCATCCCCTATCGCTCCGAGTTGGCAGCGCAGATCGCGCACGTCATATATTGTTGCCTGGCCATGGTACACTACGTGAGGACCATAGATGGCCGAGCGAGGAGCTGGGGCTTTCCAGCAACAGGCTTGGCACCGAAGATCGAACCTATCCTGAAGCGCTGGCCAGATCCGCTCGATCCACAAGCAACGACCATCCCAGCTGCGTTCCCGTCGATCGACGCCGTCGCATCGCACCTCGTTTCATTCAGTCTGGATGGCGTTTTGCACGAGATCGTTGTCCCAGGCAATCTTCCATCGTCGATCATCATGGATCAATACTTCATGGACATGGATCGCTTGTTAAAAATCAGGGGCAAGGGGGGTGTCATGCTTACCAAGCTGAAGTTCGCCTTGGCTTACAAGCTCCGGCATAACGAGAAATTCGCCGCGCTCACGACCGAATCAGCACGGATGGAATTCATCATGAACCGGTATGACTGCGTGGGCATCGTGCAAGCGAGGGAGATCGCTGCCATGGCCGCTCCGTGAAGGCTCTTTCCTTCTCAACTTTTATTCATTAACTCGCTTTCTCTCTCTCGTTTCTCGACCTTACTGGCTATTCTTGGCTCGCAGTCCAAGTGCTAGCAAGACCACTTAGAATCATCCTCGTTTGTGTTCGCACATATCCGGTATTATTGCCCTGTCATCTTGAGCGTCAAAATCCAGTTCATGAACCAACTTATAACAATAAGCAACTGATCTCTCTCTCCACGAGTACCTCCCCCTCGTGAAAAGTTGCTCATCGGATAAGCGGTATCGAAAAATCGCACCATCCTGGTCTTGTTCTTTATAACTCTCGACTATGCAACATATCCGGTATAGATGCCTCGCCGATTGACCCGCCCGGAGGTCGCCACGCGGCTGGCGATCAAGGCCGTGCTCGATCACGACCCGAACATGACCCAGAAACGATTAACCGCGATATTTCACGTGAGTTGCCGCACCGTGTCTGCTGCCTCGCAAAAGCCAGTCGCCGGATGGGTCGCCGCGCTCTTGCAAGCGCCGGAACCGAGGCACAAGATGCCCGCGCTTTCACCATCGCCCGCGAGAAAGTCAGGCAACACTTGGCAACCGGGATCGAGAGCCAAGACCAAGCTGCAACATCCCGATCCAACGATTGAATGGGAGGAGATCACGGATTATGAAGAGCAGCAGCCCGAAGACGACGAGAAGGCGCGCGAGGAAGCTATCACGAAGGAAGCGGAAAGGCAAGACCGCATTGCTCGCGGCGTCAAGGATAAAACAGAAGGTGAAGATTAATCGCTATCGCGCAGTTTCTCGCCTCTTTCTTGCTCGCGCCCGGGCTCGTTGGTCATGGCACCTTCGCGGCAACTGCGTTGGTCATGGCACCCGGGAGAAATTAAACGATTCCGGGTTCCTATCTAGCGCACGGAACCTCGTTCCCGCATCCTTCACAAATTGCATACTCCCTCATCCTTGATGTGTGCTCGGGCGTGACATGCACGCGTGATCGAATCCAGCAACTTGCTGAGCACGCGGCCAGAGCCGCGCCTCAAGACCGGCACGCCGGCGCTGGACGCGCTGCTGTCGCCGGACTTCCCGGCCGACAAGGGCGACCCGGCCACGACGACCGGCGGCATCTTGCCCGGAGTGGTGCACGTGCTGGCGGGGCCGACGTGGCTGCTGGCGCGGGTGCTGATGCACGTGGCCATCTCGTGCCAATTGCCCGCGGACAAGGGAGGCCTGGGCTGCGAGCGGGTCGTCTACGGGCTGTTCGACAACGCGACCGATCCGCACGACATGGCATCTGAAGCCCGGGCGCTCGGCATGGACCCGGCCGTGGCACTTGACCGGGTGGTGCTGGCACGGGGATTCAACTGGGACCAGACGGTCGAGATCGTGGCCAAGAAAGTGCCGGAGCTGGCGGCGCCGGGGTCAGTCGTGCTGCTGTCGGGGCTCACGTCGCAGATGGATGCTGCAGACCCGCGGTCGTTCGAGGGGCTGCAAGAGATGATAGGCGGCATCAAGCGGTGCCTGGAACGGCCGCAGGCGTGGGTCGTGGCGACGTCGCCGGTGGCGCGGGGGTCGGTGTTCAAGCCGGTGGGCGGGAATAACCTGCTGCACTTCGCCGGGTGCATCGTGGCGGTGACGCGGCGGCAACAGTCGGAGACGACGACCGTAACCGAATACCGGCTGGTGAAACACCCGCAAGCGCCGGAACGGGTGACCAAGGAATTCACCATCAAGCAGAAAGCGTGGAAGCGGAAGCGGAAGGGGGAGCTGTCGGCGTTTCGCACGCTGGAGGATTTTCTGTGAGCAGATCCCGAGCTTACGGCATATGGCACGGCAATTTTTATTTTACAACATAGTAAGGTTGCTCGGTCGCGCGCTGGTGTCGATATCCCACGGTAGCAGCGATGGCGAAGAGAACAAGAATAACTCCACATCCCCACGGTATTAAATACAAATACGGTTGATGCCACGAGTTAAATGAACCGTTTACATGAAGACTGGAGATCACGATAAGCCAGATGAACGCGATCACGATTCCAATGCAGCAAATCGTGCCTGGGGTTATCTTACACGAGGATTTTCTTTGCATTTTTTTTATTTCTTCCACGAGACTATCCTTTTTCTCAACATCACCTTTAATCTTCAGAAGATCCTTGGCCGGAAATTCGCCATTCTTGCCCAGCACGTCGTGCCGATCTTCGATGCTCATATTCTCGTCTACCCATAATTCCTTCTTCAAATCTCCATATTAATGTTTGTCCTCCCTCGAATCGATTACCAATTCTCAAGATCAAATCCGGGGCGTAGCGGGCTCGAATCTCAATAAAACACCGGGTTTGGAAGCCATCCCGGGAAGCCGACTTCCCGAAATCACCTTTTTACCAGCGCGTCTTGCTTATCACAAGTGCAAGTACAGCTTCCGCTTGTCGAGCGTCGTGGCAATCCCGGCGAGCACTACGAAGACCGAGATCACGAGCAACAAGCCAAGCCACGCGGTGCCCGGCGTGATCGCATCGTAAATCCCCGATCCAACGAGCATCAGAAAAAAGACAAGGCACGACATGTAGAGCAACAAGCCATTCCTTCCAAACGCGGAAAGCAAGGGCAGCTTGAAATGGATCACCCTTTCAAGGCAGAAGAAAAAAATCATGAAGAAATAGCCTGCACCAATTGCGAGCAGCGTCTGGGACATGACCAGGTCGTCATTCTGGAACGGAATGAACCAGCTCACCACGAAGCAACCAAGCCAGGCATACATGCCAACCGGCACGTGGTGTTTCTTGAATGAATCGAATGGCTGCTTGCTATCGAGCCAATCCCAGGCACATGTGCCCATGAGGGCCAGCGCGGCGAAGCTCAAGGCTTCGAACGGGATCGCAAAATAATCAAAGAAGCTCCCATCGCCTAGCCATGTCAAGCCTGCCAATTCCGCGGGTGAAGGATTCGCGTGAAATGCTGCCAGCGGGGGAAGTAAATAGAGCAAGCCATGAATGCATAGCAAGGTGACCGCGCACCACGCCCGCTTGGTAGGCGATTTCACGAGGAAAAGCCCGATATTCCCCGCGATCGTGCCGATCCCCAGCCGCGTGAAAAAACCTTGCTGGCCGAGAAGGATTCTCCGGTAGGAGAGGGGAATCTGCCCCGTGAGGACATCGAAAAGCAATTGGAGCATCACGAACGCGCCATACCTGAGCAGCATCCGCATGATGACCCTTTTAGTTCCCAGCTCGGTCAAGTGCCCACGAAACGATATCGCGATGCAAACCCCCGAGACGAGCATGAACAAGCTCGAACCAAGGTCGATCCACGTGTAGAACTGGTTCTCGAGCAGCATCCAATTCCACTGCATCTTGCCGAAATCGAAAAACAAGAAACCATGCGTGAATAAACTTGGCACGAGCATCCGTTCTGCCAGTGGTTGCACGATTATCGACAGAATCAAGAACGCGATATAGAAGCCACGTAATTGGTCGATAAAATCGTACCGGTTATGACGGTTATCGGAGGTCATATAGTCTTACCTCGTAAGTGGGTATTGTAAAACCATCGCATTATTCATTCCAATGCACTCGAATCTCATCAGAAACTTATTATCATGCTGAAAGAATACAAAGAGGAAAAAATCCCAGCTGGCTAGCGCCAGCCGTCCCGTGACAAGCTTTTTTTTGTTGCCGCCATGCCAATCGTCCGAGCAGACTCCCGGAACTTACATGGTCCGCCACGTGCGGTAACCGCAGGAAA
>Ga0315277_10010267_pt1 | contig 11870 bp, 8 predicted proteins | sample YL17G05_15_MG_FD_203695 | JGI IMG/M metagenome (GOLD analysis project Ga0315277, IMG submission 203695) | Sediment microbial communities from Yellowstone Lake, YNP, Wyoming, USA - YL17G05_15 | ecosystem: Environmental > Aquatic > Freshwater > Lake > Sediment | place: USA: Wyoming | collected...
TCAGCCGTGCGTATTCACATAGCCGGGACAGGAACTGATCCATTCTTTCCCGGTTTGGGGTACAAACAAAATACTTAATTTCCCCGTTTTTCCTGTAAAATCTACGGAAGGTAAACTTCAAGAAGTTAAACCCCTCGGCCACGTTAATGATCCGAGTCTTGGCCTCGTTAAGGTCGAGCCCAATGGATGCCAGGAACGCCTTAACTTTCGGAATCACATATGTCTCTAAAATCTCCCGCGTCGGCGCAAGGACGATAAAATCATCAGCATATCGATAAACGGCCACCTCCTTGTTGCTCCCACGACGTTGCGAGGGAGCCAAGTATTTTCCATTAGCCGTGTAAATGCCGAATTGTCGTTCCAGACCGTCCAATGCTATGTTTGCCAACAAAGGTGATATGATCCCTCCTTGCGGCGTTCCTTTTTCCGTATTCTTAAAGCCTACCCTATCAACCGCACCCGACTTTAACCAAGCCTTAATTATGTCCAGAAAAGGACTTGTGTCAAGCTTTCGTAACAAGGCGTCGTGGTCGATATTATCAAAACATTTGGAGATATCTGCGTCCAAAACCCAGCCCGGATGCGGTTTACGTCCTTTATATATTCGGAGAGTACCCACTATGTAATGCACAGCATCTATGGCGCTTCTTCCAGGTCGGAAGCCAAAACTATTTGGTTCAAACTTTGCTTCCCATTCTGGATTCATCGATAGGAGGATCAACATCTGCATTGCCCTATCCCGCATGGTTGGTATACCAAGCCGGCGTCTTTCTTCTGTTCCTGGCTTTGGAATCCACACGACCTTCACGGGATCTGGCCTATAGTCCTTGACATTTAAAATCTCCGCCAGGCTCACCTTTTCCGGGCCTTTCTTATAGACCTGGCCGTCAATACCAGGTGTATTGCGACCATTATTGACCTCGGTGGCAATCTTCACTGCCCACAACCGGGCGGGGAGCGAACGCACCAACAATTTCTGTTGCTGTTTTACCATCCAATATTTCATTGCTCGAGCATTCCGGAAAATCTCTTGTTGCATCTTCTCTACGCTTCGCTTGGTTCGAACCCAGTCCACGCTGGTCCAATCCAGCAGCTCGCGTTAGTTGGCTCGTACGGGTTCATCACCCGTCTCACGACCTCCTACCATGAGAGTTTCCGCTTCAAGTCATTTCCGTCAGGGTCACGGGTAGTAGGCTCCCTTTCGGGCAGGCCACGAGTGCCTTATCCCCCGCATTACCGGGGGCTTTTGCTTCCACCCGATCTCTACCTCCCTGCACATTTTATGCGTGGAGGCTTTCCAGAGTTCCTTCACACGGACGATTCCAAGACCTTTAGGCACCTGCTCTACCCCGGGCACCATCCGATCAGATAAGCACGCGACTTGGAACCGCGTGCCCCTGATGCCATCGCCAGTTTGGTCAAGCTGCGTGATCAGCTCCCATTTCGCAGCCTGGTCATAACGAGGCTTCAAGCACAGGTTCACTTTCGTTTGCCATGGGTCTTCCTTGATTAGCCCTACCCCGCCAAGGAGCTGGCAGGTTCGGTACGTTGCCGCGTATGCTTTGGAGCCCGTGCCTTTTGAGCACGAGTCCGCGCGGTTATCACGAGCGATCTGATTCCGCTGCCCTTTTCGGGATTCCATGTGAAGACTTCTCCGTCGCATTCCAAGTTTGACCAACTTTTTCACGAGTAGTTACGACTGTTTTTGAAGTTATGCCTTCGGCATGTCTCGCGCTTGGCGGGCGAAACGTGTTGCACGGTAGACTTGATGGAAATGTTGGCCGAAGATGCGCCCGAGTTTCGTGTAATGGCCGATGATTTTCGCGAGTTCTGGAACGATGGTGCCAGGAGACTCGTGCTCGAACGTCGTGCCAATCAATGGCATGAACACGTGGCCGTGGATGCGGATCCCGGGCCGTTCTAGGACTTTCTTGATGAATTCGATGTTCAACCCGACATCCTCCGCGGTTTCGCTCGGTAACCCGAAAATCATGTCGATGTCGACCTTGTTTCCGTGGCTTGTGATGATGTCGACCGCGTTCCACACGTCTTCGATCGTGTGGCCCCGGTGCGACGATTTCAAGATTCTCGGGCTGGCGGATTGCGCGCCCATGACAAACGTGTCGTTGGTGATATATGGCGTGATGGCATCCAGGACCTCTCTCGTGACGAACTCGGGCCTGATTTCCGAAGGGAACGTGCCGAAATAGATTTCCTCGAGCCCGTCGATCGCTTTCAATCCTTTCAGCATTTTTTCCATCACGGGGGGATTCGGCTTGGATCCCTTGCTCCCGTAAGCCAGGGCATTCGGTGCCGTGAACCACACTCGCCGATACTTCAACTGCACAGCACGCTGGACCCAGCATACCACGTTCTCGACGCTCCTATGACGGGAAGCATAGCCAAAAATCTGGGGCGTGAGGCAGAAATTGCAGCCGTGGGGGCAGCCTCGCGTGATTTCGATGGGACGGAACATGCGATGCTTAACAGCAACGGGCGGATAATCGTCCAGGGAAACAAGAGGCGCCTCGTGGGTGAATTCCATTGTACTTGTGGAGATGTTCATGAAATAGCAATTTGGGATGGCACGGGGAAAGTCTTGACTTCGCAGATTGGCGTGACCTTCGTTTCCCCCGTAAAACTGGTTGAAGAACTCGACAAGGGCGATTTCACCCTCTTTCGAGAACACATAATCCGCTCCAGAAGCAAGAATCTCCCCCGGACGGATATTCGCGTGCGGGCCTCCAGCGAGAATGTGGACCTTACCACCTAACCCGTGCTGCTGCCGAAATTCATGCACGTTCTTGATGGACTTGAGAATTTTACGGGCGTAATAACTGTTGACCGTGAAGAAAAAAAAGTGGTGATTAGCATTGCTGGATTGCACGCGATCAAGAACGGATTCTATCGATGACCGTGCGGTAATGAGTTCCAGGTGGTAATTCGTGAAGATGCCCCGCGATTCGAGGATCCCGATGACCGTGGCCCAGGAGTACTTGTTTTGCTTTCCATACTGGAGATAGATGGTATCTGGATCACGCGTGGTCATACTCGATCAATCACGTCGCTGGAGGTCGGAAATTTTTCAAATATTCCTTGATGCTTGCCATCAACGGTGCCTCATTCTCCCTCGTTATCGCTGAATATGCGAAAATCGTCTGCTCGCCAAGTGCCTGGACTTGTTTCGTTGCCTGGTCGAATTCTTCATCGGTGGCGAGGTCCTTTTTCGTGATCACGATGAGCCGGGGTATGGCAAGGAATGTGACTTGTATTTCCTTGAGCAGATCCAATTGGACGTCCAGCGGGTATCCACAGTTCAGCGTAGGGTCGACCAGGAAGACGATGAGGTTCGCCAGGTGCTTCATAGCCGTGAGAGCTTGCAGCTCGATCCGGTTTCTCTTAGCCATGGGCCGGTCGAGAACTCCCGGCGTGTCGATGAACTGGATCTGTTCCCGGTCATGCTTGTAAAACCAGATGATGATTTCCTTCGTCGTGAACGGGTAAGGCGCTACCTCGATCTTGCTACCGCATAAATTGTTCACGCAAGATGACTTGCCGACGTTCGGGTATCCAGCAATCACGACCGCGGGGATGTATTGATTGATGACAGGCAATCCTTTCAATGTTTGACGAGATTTTCTCAAGTAATCGAAATCGCTCGAGAGCTTGTCGATCACAGATTTCATACGGCCAAATGCTTGCTTCCGTTTTTCCCCGATGTCGAACTCCTTTTGCAGGGTCAAGATGGTCTTGATGTGCTGGTGCTTGAGGCGTTCGAGCACCTTGATCACCCCCGAGATCCGCCCGAGTTTTTGCTTTAGCAAGTCATTATCCACGAGAATCTGAGCTAGTTCAACGTAAAATGGAGGTAATTGCGTGAGATCCGGCACGCTTTTCACGATGCTTTGCAAGTATTCCATGACATAGTCATAGGCTATCTCGATGCGCAGGACCTCCTTCCTTCTCGCCCGGTGTATTTCGCCCTTTTTGTCAGAGATACCGCCGGCCCGCTTGTTAGCTCTGTTGAATGCGGTTTCCAGGATATCATCGACGGATGGGATATGCTGAAATTTTTTGAATGGATCCGAGGGCATAGCCATCACGTCATCAAAACTGGATAGGAAAAATTCAGTCGTTTATTAAGGCAGTGAACGAGCTCGTGCTTATGTACTTGTTGCATATTCGGAGTAAAAATGGGGATTCTGCCATGGGATCTACCTTCCCGGGGATTAACTTCTTTAATCTGTTCTTGTTCTTGTTTCTAGAAGATGTCGGTGCACCGCGCATCCGCGATGGTCTGCATTCGAGATCTCCCCGGGAAACCAGTGAAAGACCATGAGCAATGAAAAGAAAAACAGCGAGGACCAGGAACCCCCGCAAGATGGCGACGGCAAGGATCTCATGAAAAGCACGCTGGAAGCACTTGGCTGGGAAGAAAGCGCCGACGGTGAATCTGCCCCGAAAATTGCAAACAAGGATGAGCTTATCAAGCTGCTAAAACAAGAACGGTCGGTTCTAGAGAAGCAAATCGGGGAGAAGGATGCGAGGATCAAGGAGCTCGAAAACAAGATTTCGAGCTTGACCGTGGAATTATCACAGAGCAAGGACCAGATCGAAAAAATCTCCAGGACCGCTGCGGCCCCCGCCGCGCTAGCGTCCCCGCTCACGAGCAACGTTCAAGAATTGCAGGAAAAGCTATCCTTGCTACAAAAAGCAAACATGGTGCTCGAGGGGAAATTCAAGGACTTAGTTTCGTCGCGAGTGGATTCCGGAGCATCATCCAAGGCGTCAGAATCATTGACCGAGAAAAATACAGAGCTTGAATCCGTGTATGCGAAGCTCAAGGATGCAACATCGAAAATCGATGAGAGAGAAGCAATCATCAAGAACAAGGATGCTGTTATTGCTGACCACGAGAAAAAAGTTCGTGATCTTGAAGAGAATATCAAGGAATTGAAGCAACAAGTCGTTGATGTCATCGGAGAAAGTACAAGCTTGAGCGGCGACGTTCAAGGAAAAAACGAACAGCTTTTGCAGCGTGATGATAGAATATCGGAGCTCGAATCCCACGGGCGCGATGTGGAAGGAGAACTCGCCAAAACTAAGATCGCGCTCGACACGGTCAAGGCAGAAAACGAGGAGGTTAATTATCGCCTGCACGAGTACGAGGCCCAATTCGAAAAGCAGAAAAAAGAGTTGTTCCAGAGCGTTTCGGATACTTCCGAAGGCATGGGTAGGCTTCAACAGATCATCGACGAGCAAAAAGACGAGATCCAAAACTTGAAAAAAGCCCTGCAAGCCGCGAACACCAAGTGCGAGGCATTGACGAGGCAGCAGGAAGACGTCGATAAAAAACGCATCGGGATCGAGGCGGTCCTCGACAAGACAAGCAAGGACCTGGCATTTTATCAAGAGAAATATTTCGACCAGAAAACCCGGATCAAGGCGCTTGATGTTCAAGTCGACGAATTGCAGAAGATCACCGAGCAAAAAACGAGTGTCATCAAGGATCTCGAAAATGCTAAGTCCGCGTTCGAAGCCGCGAAAAGTGCCATTGACGAGGAAAAGGGCAAAATCGTTGCACACCTGGAAAAAGAAAAGGCTGCTCTCGCGGAAAAGGTCAAAGGTTCGGAGGAAACGGTTCAAGTCAAGGCTAAGCTGGAGCAAGCTGAAGCGAAGGTTAGCCAGCTCGAAACTCAGCTCAAAAACGTTCGGATAGACCTCGAAGAGAAGGATAAAGCGGTCAAGGATGAAAAATCAAAGCTCGCAGCTTTGCAAGAAGAGAACAAGAAGATGTCCGATGAAAAACGCAAGATGGAAGAGCAGCTCAAGATATCAAAATCCAAGATCGACCAATTAGAGAATGAACTAGAAAAGGCTGGTTCCGTTGATGAGGATTTCGTCAAGGATGCCGAGAAAAAGGAAAAAGACTTTCAATCGAGAAATCAGGAACTAGATAATAATCTCAACGTGGCTATGGATAATGTCATGAAATTGTCCACTGAAAACTCCAAGTTGAAGGACGATTGTGCCTTGAGTGTAAAAGAAATCGAAAAATACAAGCGTCGACTAAATGAAATCCAGCAACAAGGAAACAATGCCGAGAAGCTCCAGAAAGAAATCAATGATCTGAAGGAAAACTTGAAAAATATGCGGCGAAAACTCGGCAAGTATGAAAAAGTGGATACTTGATCGAATTGCTTTTATTTTTTGTTATGCTTTTTGATTTTCTTGGTTCCAAGTCGCATTATTTATTTTCATTCGAGAGTTGAATCACTTGCAGAACAAGAACATGCGCATCGTTATCACATCGATACTAGAAGACCGTGAAGGATATCATGACGCTCGATCCGTGGGGAAGCAGCAAGGTCGATGATTACGACCGGCTATGCAAGGAATTTGGAATCGAACGATTTGATGGCCCACTCGATGATCTCTTGAAAAACAACCGGTTTTTTCGGAGAGGCATCATATTCGGACATCGAGATTTCGGGGCCATCTTGAAAGCCATCAAGGAGAAGAAGCCCTGGGCCGTGATGAGCGGTATCAAGCCGTCCGGGCCATTTCATCTTGGCACGTTCACGACCGCGTCGGAAATCGTGGAACTGCAGAAGATGGGCGGTAAGGCCTATTATTGCATTGCCGACATCGAATCCTGGCAGGATAATGGCATCCCGTACGGGGAAAGTGCAAAAACCGCGGTGGATAACCTCGCGGATATCCTCGCAGTCGGCCTCGATCCAAAGAAAGCGTACATATGGCGTCAATCCGTGGAAGAACACGTTAAAAGCATACCGTATCTCGTTTCCCGGGGATTGACCAACAACATGCTCAACGCGATCTACGGCGATCGCCAATTCGGGTTATACTTATCCGCGTTGATACAGGTCGGGGACATATTACTGCCCCAGTTGCTCGAAGGACCAATGCCGACCGTGGTGCCTGTGGGCATCGATCAAGACCCGCACATCAGGCTCACGCGCGACGTGACCCGTCGCTATTTCCAGGACGAGAATAGTGGCGATAAGAGATTCTTCCTGCCCGGCTCGACGTATCACGTGCTGCTGGAAGGAATCGACGGCTCGGATAAAATGAGCAAGCGGAACCCGAACAGCGCTTTCTCCTTCGATGAGGATCCAGCATCGATCACGGCGAAGTTGAAAAACGCATTCACGGGCGGCAGGGACACGCTGAAGGAACAGCGCGAGAAGGGAGGCAGGCCCGAAGTGTGCATGATCCACAAGCTGCTCAAATACCATTTCCTCGACGATGATAAAAAATTGCAGGAGATCTGGGACGATTGCAAGGCGGGGAAAATGCTGTGCGGCCCATGCAAGAAATTCGCCATCGATCTCGTCTTGAACTACGTGAAGCAGCACAATGAAAAGAAGAAGAAATTGATTCCCGTGGCGAAGAAGATCCTCGAGCTCGGAGAAGTAAAATAATATAGTTTATATTTTTATAGAACAGATGAAGCGCGATCACCCTATGACCTTCAACGTTCTATTAATGCAACCGTATGCCTTAACTGGAAACGTTTTTCGCCGGGTCAGCGGGGTGATGCCTCCGCTCAATCTTGCTTACCTTGCCGGCTTCTTGAAAAAAAAGGCGAGAGCCTTGAATTTAGCCTTGGATGTTTCTATCCTGGACCTTGAACTGGACCCTTTACCACTTTCCACCTTGAAACGCGAGCTCCTCGCTCGCAAGCCGGATTTGATCGGGTTCACGGTGAACACGAATACCTTACCCTCGGTCACGGCTTTGTCGCGCGTGGTCAAAAAAATCCTCCCATGCACGTCCATCTTGCTTGGTGGTCCACATCCGACCGTGGAGCCTGAAAAAACCCTCGAGATTGCACCGTGTTTTGATTTCATCGTGTGTAACGAGGGCGAGCAGACTTTGCTTGAATTAGTCATCAAGTTAGCGAATGGCGAGCACGATTTTAAAAGCGTTAACGGATTGTGTTTCAAGACTGCTGAAACGGGCGCGATAGTTTGCAGCGAGGCACGGCCATTCATCGAGGACCTTCGCGATGTCGGATCCCCCGCCATCGAGCTCCTGGATTACGAGAAATACTTGAAATACCCTCAATCCCCGGGCATATGGAAAAAAACGGCAAATGTCTTCACGGAACGAGGCTGTCCATTTAGCTGCACCTTCTGCGCGAGCCCCGTGATCAACAAGCGGGTTGCACGTTTTTTCCCGATCGACATGGTCTTGACCGAGATCAAGCAGCTGAAGGAACGATACAACATCAAGCACGTGAACTTCCGGGATAGCAATTTCACACTCAACCGGAAGCGTTGCATCGACCTTTGCTTGGAAATGATGAGGCAAAAGCTCGATATTACATGGAATTGCGAAACGCGGGTGAACCTCGTCGATAAAATGCTGTTAAAAATCATGAAGGCTGCCGGATGCATCAAGATCTCCTTTGGAGTCGAGAGTGGCAGCCCGCGCATTTTGAAAGAAATCAAGAAAGGTATTACCGTTCAAGATGTGCGCAAGGCTTTTCGGTTATGCGCGGATATCGGGATCAAGACGCAAGCCTACTTCATGACGGGGTTTCCGTCTGAGGATATCAAGGATCTCGATGCATCATTGCGATTGATCGAGGAAATCAAGCCTGATTTTCTTTTCGTGTCGCTGGTCGTGCCGTTGCCAGGAACCGCAATTTTTTCCGAATTCAAGGATCAAAACTTGATCAGCGACCCAGATCGGTACGAATCCTTTCAATTCTTTTATCAAAAGCCATCATGGCGGACAAATCATTTCGATGGGACGAGTCTAGCCAAAATTCAACGACGGATTTATTCTCGGTACATTCTCTCACCGCGTTACTTCATCCGGATGATTAAACAAATTAATGGGTTCTCACAATTACAATATTATTTGAATGCATTCCTCGGGTTCTTCGAATTTCTAGTGAAGCGAAGATAAGAGTGAAAAACGAAAAAGGTAATCATGTTGAATGGGAATTTCAGGTCTACATCATCATCAAACCTTCAAATCCAGAAGATATTCTTTGTGGCATGCCTGCTTGTTAATATTGTCGGTTACTTCTTGTACGGGATTATTCCGATCATGCTAAGGGGCACAAATTCCTACCCTTCGGATTTTTACTTGGTATACATGCCTTGCATACGAGAATTCATTCTAAATCCATCCGATTTGTACGTTAGTACTTGTGGGGGTCTACCCTATCATGGCCTCTTCAGGGCTCTTCCGTCTTTAGCCTTGTACTTGTTGGTTTTTAATTCAATATCTTCAGCAAATACACTTAACCTATTTGCACAAGCACTTTCAAACGTGTATCTAAATCTAGGTAGTTGTTATATCATCTTCCGAATTGCGAATCTCGCCAATCTTCAGAAATTTCAGATACAATCCTTCGTAAAAAGTCCTTATCTTATCGCCGGGGGATACTTGCTTTTTCCATTGCATTATTTCAACTATATCAGTGGCGAGGTTTATTCGACAACTGGCTTTTTTGCATTGTTGGGTTTATACTTTTTCTATACGGAAAAAGAACACCTTGGTTTCTTCTTTTGGAGCTTGGGATTAACATTTAGAATCAACATGATCCTTTGGATATTTTTCCTCATCTTGAAAAAACCCTTCAGGAATTTTGTGAAAAACGGTTGCTTCGCAATCTTCGGCCAACTTCCCTCGATCGTCATGTTCTTGATTTGGCCAAAAATGATAGTTGATTTCATCCCCTCCTTAATCAGCGTGTCGATTGATGTAATCACGCAGGATCGTTTTAGGGTTTCAGGAACGCTAGCAAGGGAACTCTCCTTCTTGTTCCAGACAAATATTCTACCCTTTGCGATTATCATTTTCGTCGTGTTGCTACCCCTAGTTCTCATCGTCATCAACCAGCCCCGGTTCCAGTTCCATGACAAGTTGATGATTGCCGTGCTCGCGACGATCACGATGCTCCCCGATTCTACCGTTGGTCATTCTCTGTACTATGCACCAATCTATATGCTCTGGCTATCTTTGAAAAGCCCGGATATAAATATGAAAATAAAACTAATTCCGTTCATACCAACCTTATCCACGTTAGCATGGTTTCTATTGCCATCCGTATCCTTGTTCTATGCCGTGCCACTTGTTGTAATTTGCGTGATCACGATGAAAAAAATCCCCGTCCGGAATATCTTGTCTCGTTTTCTGAAAGCGTCATTTAAAAAGGATTCGCAGCAAGAATAGCAAGGAATTTGCCACGTACCACTTCACCTGGGGCCACGTGTTGATCTTCTTGATGAACGAGCGGATTTTCGGCAACCGGAGGTAAAATAAGATGTACGCAAGCATAAAGTATTTGTTCACGAGCTTCGGTGTCACCTTCCATATCTTGAACTGCGATGCGTACAAGTTGAACGATCGCATCTGGGTCATTTTCCGTGTGAACTGGCCTTCTTTCTTGACGAGATCGTACAACCGTGTTCCCGGCCACGGCGTCGCCTTCGAGAACTGGGCAACCTCGGGGTCCAGTTCGATCGCGAGCTTGATCGTGTCCATCATGGTGCTCGCTGTGTCATACGGGTGTCCGATGATGAAAAAGCACTTGAAGATGAAGCCGAGCTCGTGTATGATGGGCACGATTCCCCTGACCTTTTGAAGCGAGAGCGATTTACCGACCTTGTCCAAGACTTGCTGGTTCCCAGATTCGACCCCGATGGCAAATTCAACGACGCCGGCCCGCCGCATTTTTTTCAGTAACTCTGGCGTCAAGGTGTCTGCCCTGATGCCGTTGGAGAAGGTTATTGCCAAGTTGAATTTTTCTTCGATGATGCGATCAAGAATTTCCGAAGCTCGCTTAACGTTCATAGTAAAATTATCGTCGATGATGAATAACTCGTCAGCATGGAACTGGTTCTTTAAGAATTGGATTTCGGAGATGACTGATTCGACCGATCGATACCGGATCTTGAACCCGTGAACATATTTCGTGCAAAAATTGCAGTTGAACGGGCACCCTCGTGACGTGATGATGGGATAGGCGACGGTTCGCTTGAACGGGAAGTTATATTTCGTAGGATCCGGAAAGAGGTGCCATGCCGGGAATGGAAGGGCATCCAGGGATTCGATGAAGGGACGGGCTTTAGTTTTTATTAATTGGCCTTGTTTTGTCTTGAAGGCAATTCCCTTGATGTTCTGCAATCGGGCATCGTCATCTCCATCGATCGATTGCATCAGCTCGATGATGGTCTCCTCACCCTCGCCGATGACTACCACGTCCGCGTATCCATTTTTTACGATATATTTCCAGTTAATCGTTGCCCATGGGCCACCAAGAAGGATCTTGGCTGCCGGAGCTGCTCGTTTGCAAGTGATGCTCGTCTCGATAGCAACCGATGCATTAGAGACGTTCGAGGTGATTCCGATGATATCCGGCACCAGAGCCTTGATTTTTGATTCAAAGGCGTCGTGACCCAATCGTTCGGCCGTGGCATCGATGATCTTCACTTCGTAGCCGCTTTTTTCGAGCACGGCTGCAAGATAAGCAATCCCGATGTGCATGAAATGGGATGGTGTGAAAAATTTATAAACAGCCCTTGTGATACCCGAAGCCCCGAGCGCTATGTTGGGAAAGATTAACGAAACCTTTTTCTTAGGTATCATTGGTGAACAGAACCGCATCGTTGCATTACATCAAAATCCGTGCGAAAATAGTCCCAGTTATGAATCAATCAAACGACCAATAAAGGTGGAGATCGATTTTTAAATGCTCGGTATAAAGAACACATATATTATGTGTTCCTACGTATTTATTGAATTTCCCGCGTAAAAGTACTGGTGATAAAATGCGAGCAAATCACATGCAGAGAACGACTTTATTTTTTATGCTGTTGATGACAACG
>Ga0315277_10010270_pt1 | contig 11868 bp, 9 predicted proteins | sample YL17G05_15_MG_FD_203695 | JGI IMG/M metagenome (GOLD analysis project Ga0315277, IMG submission 203695) | Sediment microbial communities from Yellowstone Lake, YNP, Wyoming, USA - YL17G05_15 | ecosystem: Environmental > Aquatic > Freshwater > Lake > Sediment | place: USA: Wyoming | collected...
CAAAAAGTACGCTACCTTGACGTCCAGCGCCTGAGCCAGGCGAATCAACACGCCAGTACTGGGCACGTTGATACCGCGTTCGTATTTCGAGATCGCCATCTTGCTCACGCCTGCCACCGTGGCCAGGTCGTCCATACTCAGACCCGCCATCCGGCGGGCCATTTTGATCCGTTCTCCCACACTCATTTTGCTCCCCCTATCTATGAGGAGCCACGTTCTCGCTTTCATGCTCCTCTGGTTTACATTGTATCAGAAATTTTCTATTTTGTAAACCAGGACCAGGAATCTGTCACGGCGCCAACCCGAGGGCGGCCAGCACCTCGCGCATCGCAGCGTCGGCCCCGGCGCGCTCCTCCTCCGCCTCGCGCACGAGCGTCATGGCCTCCTCCAGCGGCAGCACCTCCTCCCCGCCGCCGGTGGCCACGTAGCGGCTGGGGCTCAGGTTGTAGTCGTTGCGGGCGGCCTCGGCCGTGGTGATGATGGCCGAGAGCCCCTCCTCCGCCTTCCATTCGTGATATAGCGCCGCGATGTGCGCCACGTGCTCGTCGGTCAGTTCGTTCTTCGGGCGACCCTTGACGAACAGGGAACTACCGTTGACCAGCAGGATTTCGCCGGGGTGACGCCTGGCCTTGTTGAGCACCATGACGATGCCCGGCGCGGTCGTGTTGTAGAACAGGTTCTCCGGCAGCAGGACCACCGCCTCGATCAGGTCCCCCTGCGTCACCAGGTCTCCCTCGACGAAGGCCCGGCGGACGTCGCGCTCGCGGTTCGAGCCCTGGTTGCCGCTGCCACGGCTCACCGCGCCGGTGTCGAGCACCACCGCCATGCGCCCGCGCGGTTCCAGCGAGGCGACCATGTGCTGCACCCAGCCCCAGTCGGCGCTGGAGCCGGGCAGCGTGCCCCGCTCGAAGCGCCCGTAGGGGTCGTTCTCGTACACGCCGGTGGGGATGTCCTGGTTCCACATCGGGTTGGCGGCTACCAGGTCGAAGCGGCGCAGCGAGCCATCGTCGTTGATGAAGGCGGGGCGGGCCATCGTGTCGCCCAGGGCAATCTCGGCCTCCATGTCGTGGATGAAGGCGTTCATGCGTGCCATGGCGAACGTGCTGGGGTTGATCTCCTGCCCAAACACCCGCAGCGGGGCGACCTCTGGCGGAAGCACTTGCCGCCCGTTCTGCTGGACGCCGTGCGTCTCCAGCAGCCGCAGGTGGGGCTTGATGAGCAGTCCGCCCGACCCACAGGTCGGATCGTAGAGGGTCATGCCCGGCTGGGGGTCGAGCAGGTGGGCCATCAGCACCCCCACCTGGCGCGGGGTGTAGAACTCACCCGCGCTCTGCCCCTGCCCCTCGGCGAACTTGCGCAGGAGGTACTCGTAGGCGCGGCCCAGGATGTCGGGCTCGACGTCGCGCAGGCCCAACCGGTGCTGGCCCAGCACCTGCACCAGTTCCCGCAGCCGGTCATCCCCTACCATGCGCTGGCCCGCCTGCGTGGCGTTGAAATCCACCACGTCAATCACGCCGGCCAGTTTGGGGTTCTCGCGGGAGACGGCGCGCACCGCGTCGGTGAGCGCTTCGCCCAGCCCGGTGGTCAGTTTGGCCAGGTGGCTCCAGCGGGCGGCCAGCGGCAGGTAAAAGCGCACCAGGTCGTGGTCGTCCTCGACCAGGCGCTCGGCGGTCGCGCGGCTGCCGAACTCGTTGCCCAGGCGGGCGACCTCGTCATCGAAGACGTCGGACAGGCGCTTGAGGAAGACCAGGGGGAGGATATAGTCCTTGAACTTGGGTGCATCCACCGGCCCGCGGATCTTGCAAGCGGCCTCCCACAGCCACGTTTCGAGGGTGGTGATGTCCAGTGTATGGTTGTTCGGGGACATACGGGATGGGTCCTCCTCTCAAGGCGAAACGGCCAGGGTTGTCGCAGGGTTAGTATACCCCTCTCCCGTTTCTGTGCAAATCCCTGGAGTTAACAGACCGGCTCATCCCGCCTGTTCTCCGCATTCCAGGTCACTTGACACTCCTATTCCATGCCAGTATAATTCCTAACGAGGTGTCGAATGAACTATGGTGTTCAACTCACCAGGGAAACGTATGCTTTGCTGCGCAGGCGCTCGCACGAGATGAAACGCGACCCCGACGAAGTGGCCGACGAGGTGTTGCGCGCACATCTATCCCCTGCTCATCCATACATTGAGATGGTTGCCACACGTTCTGGTTCGAAGGCCATGATCAAAGGCACCCGCATTGCCGTGAGCACCATCGTTGGCTATATCCGGCTGGGTGAGTCGCCCGAGTCCATTGCGCAGAGTGTCTTGCCCCATCTCACGTTGGCGCAGATTCACGATGCACTCAGCTACTATTACGAACACCAGGATGAGATTGAGGCTGAGTTAATCCGCAATACCGAGGCTGCTTCCCAGGCGCGCGTGCGCGAGCGCCTGGGTGATGATGCCTTTCTCCGCCTGACCGACCAGGTCGCACAACCGTGACTGATTCTGTCTCTATCAGGCTTTACCTGGACGAGCATATCTGGCGTGGATTGTCCGAGGCCCTGGTCCAACGCGGCTATGACGCCGTACACGCCTGTGCACTGGGCCACATCGCCTGGGACGATGATGATCATCTGGCTTATGCAGCAGACCAGGGGCGTGCTGTCCTCACGTTCAACGTAGCCGATTTCGAACTGTTGGCAGCCGACTGGTTCTTCACCGGTAAAGAGCACGCGGGCATCATCCTCTCGGACCAGATCCCCATCGGGGAGTTACTCCGGCGTATTGAGCGATTACTTCAGCGCGTTTCAGCCGACGAGATGCGCAACTCTCTACGCTATCTCCAAGCCTTCAAGGACTGATCGCGTCAACCTGGTGGGCTATACTCCTCTCCCCCTTCAGCGCAAGCGCTGTGGTGGGCTGAGGCTCGCACGAGTCCAGGCGCAGCGTAGAGCACCCCTACTGCGCCGATCCGTACTGCACCAGTTCCCGCAGCCGGTCATCCCCCACCATGCGCTGGCCTGCCTGCGTGGCGTTGAAATCCACCGCGTCAATCACCCCCGCCAGTTTGGGGTTCTCGCGCGAGACGGCGCGCACCGCGTCGGTGAGCGCCTCCCCCAGGCCGGTGGTCAGTTTGGCCAGGTGGCTCCAGCGGGCGGCCGGCGGCAGGTAGAAGCGCACCGGGTCGTGGTCATCCTCGACCAGCCGCTCGGCGGTCGCGCGGCTGCTGAACTCCTCCCCCAGGCGGGCGACCTCGTCGTCGAAGACGTCGGACAGGCGCTTGAGGAAGACCAGGGGCAGGATATAGTCCTTGAACTTGGGTGCATCCACCGGCCCGCGGATCTTGCACGCCGCCTCCCACAGCCAGGTTTCGAGCGTGGTGATGTCCAGGGTTTGGTTGTTCGGGGACATACGGGATGGGTCCTCCTCCGCAAGCACAATGGCCAGTGTTCTCGCAGGGGTAGTATACTCCTATCTTTTTGGTGTGCAAATCTGTGGACGAGCCGTGTACGTGAGCGCCGCCTGGGCCGGTGAACGGTTGACTCTGTTTAACCGGCTGTTCAGAGGTTCGTTCAGAGCCCTGTGCTATACTTTATAACTCAGGCGGAATCGTGGACATCTTCTCTTTGTGACGTGCAAGGAATTTTCTTGCCCTGCTATTGACTTTGCGGTCATCATGTAGTACAATATGATTTACCCCAAGGGGCAATCCCTTTTTCAACACTGTAGTGCAACCTTTCGGGCTTGGGCGACCCGAGAGGGCAGATTATGGGCGGGGGCTACCATGCGCAGGGAGAATGGACATCCTGCAATTTGTTACACCTGGCACAGTCGGGCAAGCCGACTATGCTCCTCTGACTGTCCCCAATTAGCATATCACCTCTGCGATTGTCTTTTGCCAAAGAGTCATAATCGAAAGTTGTGGATTGCCAAAACAATGAAGGTAGCGTGTCCTTGGGGCAACCAAACACCCAAGAGCCGCAATAGGAGCCGCGGAAAGGATGCACCATGTTCAAGGTTACCATGGATGACATCGAAAGAAAGGCTCCAGAAATCATGCAATGGAAGGACTTGCGGAAACAGATGGAGAACTTCAAATGACAGCGTCGGCTCGCATTTTCCTAAGCTATGCACGGCAGGATAGAAATATAGTAGAGGATCTGTACCAGAAATTAGCTGATGCGAGGTTCAGACCTTGGATGGACAAGGATATCCTGGCAGGGGAAGTATGGAAGTCTAGTATCCAAAGGGCTGTGCAGAGTTCTCATTTCTTCCTGGCGTGCCTGTCGAAGAACTCGGTTAGTAAGAGGGGTTATTTGCAGAAAGAAATCAAGTTCGCTTTGGACATCTGGCAAGGAATGTTGGAAGAGGATATTTATCTAATTCCTGTACGTCTGGAAGATTGCGAGGTACCAGTAAGTCTACGTGAGTTTCAGTGGGTGAACCTGTTTGAGGCAGATGGTTGGGAACGATTAGTAAACGCAATACGGGTGGGGATGGAGCGTCGAGGGGAGGTAACCCAGCCTGTTGATCAGAAATCCGGACTGCCCGAACCTTATTCAGCTCATAAAGAGGCATCTCTTGAGGATATGATAGCACCGGAGATAGATGGTCACCCTCCTGACATCTATGCCCTCTACGAAATTGGACTACGTCAATTGGTAGACCGAATAGGGCAAGGCCATCCTGACTATCCTGAGGCCCTCGTTTATCGGCAACGACTGATTGAGAACATCACTCAGTCCCGCCGATATGGTGATACCGCCACTCGTAAGGCTGAACGAGCGGAAATCATTGATCAACTGAATGCGTTTGCGTTGTCTGCACTGGGTGTATCTTTCAGTGATCTGTGCGGCTTGAGCACGTCCACTACGGGACAAGAACTACCTGAACACTTACAACGAGAAGATGTCGGATGCACAACGGGGAGTGGAGCCGAAGCCTTAGCATCGGGAGGGAACATGGCAGCGGAGAATGGTCAGACGCGGTTGGGCAATTATCTAATCGAGCGCGAGTTGAGTAGAAGAGGCAACACACGGGTCTACTTGGCACGACATGAGGAATTGCAACAGCAAGTGGTCTTGAAACACTGCCAAGCGCTCACGCCGGATGACCAGGCTCACATCAGAAGGTTGTATCGAGGAGCGCGCGAGGCTTTCCGTTTGCGCAACCCGAATGTGGTGATTGTGCACGACATAGTAAGGAATCCCGAATCAGGTGACTGTTTTGCGGTCATGGAATATGCAAATGGCGGTACACTGGCTGACCTGATCAATAGCCAAGGTCGCCTTACGCTCGAGAGCGCGTTGGATATCGGAATTCAGGTATGCACGGCGTTAGAGCACATCCATCGCAGAAATATCATCCACGGAAACATCAAGCTCAGCAATATCTTGCTTTTCCGTGACAACGGCCAGGTGGTAGCAAAGATTGCCGACTTTGGCCTGCCAGAAGAGACGGTGGACAAGCAAGTTGATCTTTACTCCCTGGGAAAAGTGCTATACGAAATGCTGGTAGGGAAGTCACCGTTTAGTGGCGATCAGACAGCCGTAGTTGCCGGTCACGCTTATGAAAACATAGTCCCGCCCCACACGCTTCGTCCGGCGGTCTTTCCAAAGTTGAACCAGTTGGTTCTCACCGCGCTGGCGAGGTTGCCCTCTGAGCAATTCCCTGACGCTATGTCCATGCTCGCTGCTTTGCAGGAAGCGAGAGAGCTCTGCGCAGAACAGCACGCACGAGCAGACACAATGTACAAGCAGGGTCTTCGTTTGATAGAGCATAAGAAATGGCCGGAGGTCGTTGAAGCCTTTGAGCAGGCATACGACCTGGACCCGGAAACGGGCGATGTTGAACGGCGATTGAAAGACGCTCGGTTGCGACTGGAGTGGGAAACCGGGTGGCGTGAAGCGAAAAGGCGGCTGGAAGAGAAGAAGTGGAAAGACGCGTTGAGGCAATTGAAGCAGATCAGTACGCTTGACCCAAAGTATCGCGCGGAAGAGGTAAAAGAGAAGATCGAATATGCTGAGTTGCAGCAGAGGCTTGACGACCTATACCGCGATGCACAAGCAGCTGAAGGTGCAGGGCATAGACAACAAGCCATTGCTCTCTATGTTCAGATTCTAGCTGTGAATTCCCGCTATGATGACGTCGCCCAAAGACTGAATCACCTGCGGGAAGAGGAACGCCTAGAAGAGCTACGGGCACAGGGAAAAGAGCTAATTCAACAGGAGAAATGGGAAGAGGCTATCAAGGTCTACGAGCAGATACTTGAGGGAAGGCCAGGTGATCCCGAGGCTACTCGCCAGCGCAGCCATGCTCAGCGCCAGCTTGAACTCGACCGACTGTATGCCCAGGCAAAGGCTGAGTTAGCGAGTGGGGATTTGGACAGCGCTGTAAAAACTCTGCGAAGCATTACCTCGATCAAACCGAACTATAAAGACGCTGCCGTTTTGCTCGTAGATGCTGAGCGGCGGCAACAGGTAGGACAACTGCGTCGAGAGGCGGAACGGGCGATAGAAGCGCGACAGTGGCCAAAGGCAGAGAAATTGCTGGCAGACTTGCTATATCAAGAACCTGACGACCAGTGGGCTCACCAACAGTACGATCGTGTGCAGCAGTGGCGGAAATTCGAAGATACGTATTGGCGGGCAAAACGAGACTACGAGGCCGGCCAGTGGGACGAGGCTGTTGTCAAGTTCGAGAAAGCCTTGGAGGTGGCTAAGAGTGCCGATCTGGACCTGTACAATTATCAGGATATTCGGTCACTCCTGGCTGAGGCAAAGAAACACCAGCAACTGGATACTCTCCGCGAGCAAGGCAAGAAGCACGAGGCCACTAGAGACCTCCCCGCGTTGATCCAGGTGCAAGATCAGACTGCTCTCCAGCGGGATCTGCGCTCCAGATTCATGCGCCGTGCCGACCCTATCCGTCGGTGGGGTCTTCCAGTGGTCATGGCTGTGGGTGTAATACTGCTTCTAATATCTGTATTCAGGTTAGCTGAGATGCGGTCAGCATTTCGTCGCCTGGCGGTTACATGGGAATCTGTAGGTGCGGTAGTTGGCGCGCTCGGGTTGATTGTTAGTATCATTGGACTACTGATACCTGCTGAGAGTTTGTACGAGCTGCTGAAGAAGAACATACGGCTGCGGGGGTGTGTGGCTTTGGTGGTATTGCTAGTGACATCTGGCTTGTTGATATTCGTAGTGATGGCTTTGGCTCCCGAGGTAGCGCCTACGGGAACACCAACACCAGAGCCTGCAACATTCTGTAATGGTAATTTCGAAGATGACTTCGAATGCTGGCAACATGGAGGTGAGCTTCATCAGGATGTTAAGTGTGATGGAGGCCAATGCTACGCTGTTCTTGGTGACCCCAGCTATAATTGTGAGGGTGGTGTGCCGCTAGGGGAAGCCTGGATAGGGCAATCTTTCCAGGTACCGCTGACTGTCAGCCCTACACTTTCGTTGAGATATCGAGTCTTCAGTTATGATCTGGACAACCTGGACTTTTTCCAGGTGAGTGCTGACGGCGAGCCACTTTTTCAATCTGGAAACCCGGAGTGGGCTGAGTCCAGTTGCGACCGTGAAGCCTGGGATTCGGGGTGGCAATCTGTACAGTTTGATTTGAGCCTCTACAAGGGAAAAAGCGTAGAAGTATTTCTCCGCAATGTAAACGGGATGTATGAATGGTGGAACACATGGACGTACGTTGATGACGTGGAGATTGATTGACTTTCTTGTGATTTACACGATGTAGCACCACCCTCTGCAATTTTACTGCGACTACTTGAAAATCTTGCCTATGCCACACGCGCGTCACAATTATTGTTGCAATATAAACAGATTGACTGTTGCATAGTATCCTAGCGGCTTTGAGAGATGTGCTGTGTGATCGTTCTCTCCATACATTTTGGTTGCATACATTGAGGAGCGAGCAATGGGCCGTAATGTTCTCAAATGGCTGCTGTTGGTGGGGTCCTTCCTGTTGGGCCTCCTCATTACCTTAGCCGTTACTCTTTGTCTCATCCGAACGCTTCAGTGTCTGCTAGAGTATCGCATAAACGAGGTCAATGCTGTCATAATTCTTGGTTTCGCTGGTGGTGCAGGAGCAGTCTTTCTTCAAATCCTGCCTGGGCTGCCTGACGATGCAAGACAACCTTTGTTGGGTGCCCTGCTTGGCATTTTGACTGCACTTTGTGTGTCCTTGGTAGTGGCAGTGTGTGCGTCGCCACTGTCGGAAGAGGAGTGTTTCCCAACGCCGACCGTGACAGTTACTCCAGCATCAACATATGTATCGCCGAACCTGACCCCACCGAGAAACACGCGGCCCGCCCCAACACCCACCACTACCCCGACTTTAACTGTATCTCTGACACGAACACTCACGTTGAGTTCACCAGTGACGCTCATAGAGCCAGTGGATGATTTCCGCTTTGACTATGGAGCAGCAATAACGTTATGGAGTTGTCCCTATGAGCTGCTGCACAACGAGCATTACCAGTTAAGGGTGCAGCCGAAAGAGCAAGACTATCCTATTCTCTATCCTACGAAAGAGGATCACTACCATCTCAATAGCCTTCCACCAGGGGAATACAAGTGGGCTGTTGCCGTACTACGTTCCACATCTGAGATGGTAAGCGAGGAATCCGAATGGCGTCATTTCCACGTTCTTCCGCCCGCCCCGGTCGTGCATAGCATATCGCCGCCAAGCACATTTCGAGGTACTGAGAAGCAGGTAGTGGTCAAGGGAGAGAACTTCACCTCCCCTGTTACTCTCACAATTGGTGTCCCTTTACAGATCATAGGCAGAGACTTCAACGCGATCACGGCTACTGTTCCGACAACCTTGGGGGTTGGTACATATCCTGTGGTTGTACAGGACTCGAATGGCAGAGGTGTTTCGTCTGTTTCCTTCATGGTGGAGGAATTACCAACGGCTATACCCACGAGGCCTGTTTATTCTCCACCTGTTTTGACTGAGAACTCGATCATTGGTTGCAACGTGACTCTTAGATGGCAGTGCTTTACATTGGATGAGGGTGACTGGTTCGCAGTGCGAGTAGGGAAAGTGCCTGATGTACCTCATAGCCAGGCCTGGGTAGAAGTATGTGAATATACATATACACTCAGCGACGCAGGTGATTATGTCTGGGAGGTTGCCATCTGCCGGGGCGACCCTGCCGACGCATACTGTGGGAATGGCGGTAACGGGAAGGAAGACAATGAGTTGGCTGTCAGTAAACGGAGCACCTTTTCATTTGGGGGGTGTGTACTACGGCCTACACCGATACCACCGCCACCTACACCGACATCATAGTCACGTGAGGCTGGCACTACCGTTGTGAGAGCAGGGAAATTATCGGTTTGGAGCTGCTGGTGACCGTGTTGGACGTAGCCCATCGCCCATGCAAGATCAGCACGGCCATTGCCGGGAGGATGGCGAAATGAGGGTCCTGAGATGCTTGTTTACTGCAACGATCCTTTTCATGTTGCTGGACCAGAGAACTTTGTCTATAGTTTCCCAAGAACCACAACCAATTATCAGCTCCAATGATCCGGCAGAAGTTGGTGTAAGCACAGAATTCTCTCAGATCTTTGATCACGCTCCTGCGATGGTTATCAGGGAACGCTCACCTATCACTGCAGACAGGACGTGCAGCACTTGTATGATAAGTGAGACCAATTCCTTCGATCTCCCTACGATGAAAGTCCACGACGCTAGTCCCAATAGCGGCAGTGATTTCGTGCCAGTCTCTGATATCAGCGGACACATCAATAGGGTGGATATCAGCGGTCCGACGACGGGTTGTGTCCAGACCCCCTATACTTTCACTGCCTCCATCAGCCCCGTTACGGCTGTACAACCTATCACCTACATCTGGCAGGCCACCGGGTACGATGACGTGGTGACCCACACGAATGGCGGTCTGAGCGATACGACTCCCTTTACCTGGACCACGGGCGGTACTCGGGCCATCACTGTGACAGCTATGAACAGACTTAGCACGGTGATCAACACTCACTTTATCACCATCAGTGTCTCACCGATCAGTGTGGCCATCGGCGGTCCAACGGTGGGCTCTGTTGATATTCCCTATATTTTCAGTGCTTCCGTCAGTCCAGTGACGACTACGCTGCCAATTACCTATATTTGGCAGGCTACCGGGTACAATGATGTGGTGACTCACACAAATGGTGGTTTGAGCGATACCATCACCTTCACCTGGATTATACTCGGCCCTCAGACTGTCACTGTCACGGCCACTGGTGTCTGTAGCGCGGTCGTCGGTACCCATGTCATTGCTATCGAGGATATCGAGGAGTTCAAGCTTCACTTGCCACTGGTCATGCGCTTCTGGCCGCCCGTCCCCCAACTGTGTTCAATTGAAAACGCGGATGGGGATGGCAATTACGTCGTCTGTTGGAACGCTGTCGATTGGGGCAATTACTATGCATTGGAAGAGGCTACGAGCAGCACCTTTACCAGCCCGACGAGGGTCTACACTGGTACAAGTACGTGCAATCCTATAAGTGGCAAAGGTGCCGCGCAATACTGCTATCGCGTCGCGGCATGCGCCAATTGGTGGTCCTGCAGCGCTTGGTCAAATGTGGAGAGAGTGGATGTGCTATGGGAGCAAGAAGATAATGATTCCTACTCCACCGCCAACGGTCCATTGAGTTCTGGTGTAGGTTACTATGGCTACCACGATGATCAATGGGATTTTTTCAACATCTACCTAACCACTACTGGGCAGATCTCGATAGGCATGGCAACTCCACTTGGTCAAGGTGCGCAGTTGCACTTGTTCGACCAGAATTACATAAGGCGGAAATATACTGTCATCCCTCCCCATCATATTGAATGGCCTGGGGATGCAAACAAGCGTTATTACATTGGTGTCGGCACGGGTGCTATTAGTCAGCCGCCTTACACCTATACCCTACAGATAACATTTCCTTGAGCCCGAAGCGGGCTAAGACCCGATGCGTGGTGTATCCTGCTGCTCCGTGGGCATCCAGGGGTAACACACCCTTTAAGTGTGCGATAGCTCTTTCTCTATCATCGTGAGCTGTGAGTGTGGACCCGGCGATCTGGTGCTTCTCCCACCTCATCGGTGGGTCATAGAGGACGCGGAGAAGAGCAAGTCCACAACTCATACGGACGAACTCGTCGTCTACTTCGGTATGCACGGGGGGTGCGTTCTATCGGCGCGCGATTGGCCCAACGTCGTAGGTCGCCGTAGCCGCGCCGGACTACTGTAGGGTCTGCTGATGTAACCTGAACAATGAAGATCGAACAGGAACTCCTGCGGAGCCAGAGATTCTACTGACCCCTTTACCCGTATCTGGCCCTGGCTTCCTGTAGAATACGGTACCGCGCGGTTTGCTGCGGGGATACGGCTACGAAGAATGCCTCCACTGCCCTGACAATCACGTCACGCTCATCCTGGCATACGCCAGTGACGACGAGTTCCCGCACCAACGCCGAGATATGGGAAGGCAACTCCAACCACTGCCGTGCATCTGGCCCACCCGTCTCTTCCGTCAGCGCGATCTTCAGCGATTCATAATCCTGCCATGCCTCCACTGGCGTGAGCAGGGATTCTTCCTGAGAAATGATGGGCGGCTCTTGATCCATAGGTACCTCGCGTGGGCATTATACCAAAACCCGCTAAACCGGCTCCCGCTTTCGTATCCTTTCGCGAGATTTCGCTCCTTTCGTGCTCCAAATTCCCTCCTCCCCCCAAGTTGACAATCCCCTCCCCCTGTGATAAAATCCCCCTGCACACCGGTGCACATCCTGAGAAAACGTGCACGCCAGGCTATAGCCCATGCCCGACCAACCCGAACTGCTGGCCCAGGTCGCCAGCCTGTACTATGAAGACCGCC
>Ga0315277_10010271_pt1 | contig 11868 bp, 2 predicted proteins | sample YL17G05_15_MG_FD_203695 | JGI IMG/M metagenome (GOLD analysis project Ga0315277, IMG submission 203695) | Sediment microbial communities from Yellowstone Lake, YNP, Wyoming, USA - YL17G05_15 | ecosystem: Environmental > Aquatic > Freshwater > Lake > Sediment | place: USA: Wyoming | collected...
CGCCTTGTCGTCGGCCCAGTATTTCTCGGCCAGCTCCGCCGGGTAGACATCGAAGTCGGTTTTCCCGAGGATGTCATCCCTCGACCGGGCACCGGCGGCCTGCCAATCGGCCGTGTTGGAGACCACCTTGCGGCCGAGTGAGTCCTTGGCATAGATGCGATCGGGCAGGGTGTCCAGAAGCGCGTGCAGGACCGCGTTTTCCTCTGCCAGCGCACTCTCGGGTTTCTTTCGGGGCGAGGACCGTCGAGGGGTTTTCATGTTCTTGCCTGCTCCGTCTCGTGCCAGGTGGACCGCTGGGCGAAGGAACGGTGTGTATTTCCCCCCTCGAGACAGGAGTGGATTGTAGACGAGATGGGGTTTTTCGGGTCGGCCGAGTTGGCAGGTGTCATGCCTGCGAGTTGGTCAGCGCGGGGCCTGCCCCCTGTTCCGAGGGCAGGCCCCCTCTTGCACCAAGCAATGGGAGAGGAAATCGGCGAGTTCATGCTTCTCTCTTCTGGGGAGTCGTTCGGGCACGGCATGCCGTGCCCGAACAGGCGATGGGGAATAGGGTCTGCCCCACCAAACGCATTGGGCCACGGATCACCGTGGCCCAATGTTGTTCGAATGCAAAGCCCGCAATGGCTAGCGGTTGTCCTCGAACGGCGAGGCGGGGGCCCGAGGCAACTGATGCAGCATCAGGTCGATCTCCTGCTGCATTTCCCAGGTTAGCTCGTCCGTAAACGGCACCATCGTTTCCGCCAGGTGGCGCGCGAACTCGCGCAGCGCCTCCGGCGCAAGCCCCGAGCCGATGGTCCCGCCGTTGAAGGCTATCTGGTTGTAGTTGTTGGTGGTCGCCGCGAGTGTGTTGACGAGCCCATCGTAGTTGACGTCGCCGTACACCCCGGTGTCGGAGGCATCATAGTCGCAGTTCCAGTCGATGGGCCCGGTGGCGTCGGCCACGAGGTACGGACCGCCTCCTCCTGCGCAGTAATACGCGGTTCCGTAGCCAGCCGGTGCCGCAGAGCCAAGACCGGCCGGCTCGCTGAGTGACGCCTCGTTGAGCGCCGGAAGCGCAAAGGGCTGGTACTCCCAGTTGTACCAGGTGCCGCTGCGATACAAGCCCGAGGTCTGGAAGAAGTAGTTCATGATGCTGATGTAGTTGGGCTTGTAGTTGACGTGATCTGTCGAGCCACCGCCATGGGTGAGGTTGAGGTTGTGCCCCAGCTCATGGATGAAGGTGCCGATCTTCTGATAATCCGTCCCCCCAGCGCCGCTGTTCCAGCCCCCCAGTGTCACCAGGAAGTCGGATGCGGGAATCCCCATCGAGACGCCGCTGGAGTTGCCGCCACCATACTGGTTAGCCCAGATCATATAGTGATGCGTCGCCTGGCGGTAGGCCGGAAACCACGTTGCCTTGAGTGCGTTGAACTGGGCGAGGTAGGGGTCGAGGTCGGCGTCGTAGGGCACCTGGTCGTCGAGCTCAAGATGAATATCGACCCCAGGCACCCCGTCCGGATTGCTCATCGGGAAGGCGTCGAATGCCGCGACGATAGTGTTCATTACATTGGCATTCGGCGCGAGCCCGTTCGCCGCGCTGGCCCGATACATGTAGTCCATTTCGACGAAGACGTCCTTGTGGCGGTAGTTTGCGCCCAATCCGGGGAGGTCGACATCGATCGTCCCGTCCGAGCCGTAGTCGTAGCCGTGCAGTTCCCAGCCGTTGCGCAGCGCGTCGCCGTCGTCGTCGCCGTTGTAGGAGGCCAGCGTCAGCGAGCGATAAGCGGAGTACGGGCCCGAGCTCGCGCCGGCCGTGGCGTACACGCGCCAGTAGTAGGTGCCACTGAGCGAACTGGTGAAGTCATACTGGCTCGTACCCACGGCGGTGTCAACCGTCAGCGGGCTGAAGCTAGTCGAGGGCGATAGCTGGAGGCGATATCCGGTCGCGCCCGCCACGTCGGTCCAGTTGAAGAGATACTTGGCCAGGGTCGCGCCATCGCTGGGCGCCAGCAGCGTGGGCGTGCCGAGCACGACCGCGGTGCCGTCGTAGTTGCGCATGACGAGCGGGAGGAAGATCTTGTTGGGAGGACTGACGGTCAATGTGACCGGTATGGGGGCCACATTGTAGGGCGTGCCATCGGTGATGCGCAGGAACGCATCGTACACCCCCGGCGCAAGGCCGGAAGCATCGAAGGTCAAGGTCACTGGTTGGCTTCCCCCGGCCCCGACACTCCCGCTAATCGGGGCTTCGTGGATCCAGGGGATGTCCTGCCAGCCGCACACCCCTGTCTCGTCCGAGTCGGCCTCGATCACGTAATTCGTGACCTGATTGACAGCCCACAGGTGGCCGTCGCAAGAGACCTCGAGGCCGGCTTGTTCGTAGTCCCCGAGCCCGGTGATGTCGAACCCGCCCAGAACGTTGTAAGAGTCGTTGACGTTTAGGACGTAGACATCAAACCCGGCATTCGCGTTGGTCATGACGAACAGATGGCCTGTCACAGCGTTAAAGGCCAGGCCGGAGATGCTGAGCCCCACGTCCTCGGAGTCAAGGATGGTTCCTTCGGAGTCAAAGTGGTTAATGATCCCGTCGTCCCAGGAACCACTGTAGAAGGTGTCGGTCAAGGGGTCATAGGCCAGGCCGCGCTGGGATGTGCCGAAGGCCGGGCAGATTCCGTTGCCCGTCGAGGTCTCGGCAACCGGATCCATCTCGTAGATGCAGTTGTCACCGCCGACGTTGACCTGCCACAGCATCCCGGTGAAGGGGTTGTAGGTCATGTCGGCCGCAAACACCGCGACCCACGGCGAGGTATCGATCGTGTCGCCCGTGCTGGTGCCATTCCTGAGGAAGCGGTAGTTCAGGTTATCTCCGCCACCGCCAAGGATGTTACCCAGCCATAGATCGTCGGCATCCAGATTGAAGCCGATACCCCAGGGACTGACTAAGCCGCTTGGCCAGGTGTTGAACACGGCCCCGGCGCTGGGGATCACAGGCGCACTGGGCGGCTCGTAGACAGAAAGGCCACTCGCATCCCGGTCCGCCAGACGCTTTGGCCCAAGATGTCGGTGCGGTTCCGCGAAAGGCCCCACGGGTTGAGGGCCGCTTAGCAGCGCATTGACCTCATATATGTCGAAGGTGGCGGGAAGGTCCCCGGTGTTATGCAGGGTCATGGTCGGCGTCGTGCTGCCGCCACCCAGGAGCGTCACGTTGAAGCTGGTCGGCGTGGCAGCCAGCTTGCCCGCCGGCACCTGGAAGTCCTGGCCGACGGTGCTGTCGGTCAGGATGGTTCGGGCTCGGGTGTCGACCCCGTACCCGCCTCCCATCGTGGCCGTGAAGTTGCGGGCACCGGTCAGCGACGAGAAGAGGATGTAGAAGCCGTCGTCCACGGCCGCGTCCAGAGGGGTGCTGAAGGTGGTGGTCGTGTCTGCGGGCGCGCTGACGCTGGCGACGGTGGCTCCGGTCAGGGCGTCCGAGGTGTTCGCGTCATAGACGTTCCCAACCATCAAGCCCCCCGCCACGGGAGAGCAGTTCACTTCCTGGACCGCCACGTCGTCAATGTGGACATCGTTGCCATACTCACTGATCCCCAGAAAGCCTACTCGGACGTCCGTCTTACCGAAACCGGTATAGCTGCTGAGGTCAACCACCTCCTGCGCCCAGCCGGTCGATCCGTCGTAACGAGAGACCGGCGCGCCGACGTCCGTCCAGGAGGTTCCGCCATTTATGGAGACTTGAACCTGCAGACGGTCGTCGCTTGAGTAGCCGGTGTCGTGATACATCCAGTAGGAGACAGATGCGTTGCTGATGCTGCTGAGATCGAGCCCGACGGTTCGCTGGAGGCGAGTCTGCCCGTCATAGGTGGTGTAGGAGTTGAAGTAGGCAACATTCCGCGGGCTATGGGTACCTCCCCCGGATGGATGCACTGTGCCGGCATTCGTCGCCCATGCGCCGCTTGTCCCACTCACATCCACTTGAGCCCACCCAGCGGGCAGGGCCGGCGGGCTGGGGGCATCGAAGTTCTCGGTGAGGAGCAAGGTTGGCGCGCCAGGCTGGTATCCTGGCGCCGCGCAGGTCCCGTCAGCAAGCAGGGCGAAGTTCTCGGTGCTGCCGCCCGGTGGTGGTGTGACCGCGTGAGACGCGCTGGTGTAGCCTGCGCTCACGGCGTTGACAAGGAAGGTGTAGGACTCCCCCTGGTACAGGTTGATGCTGTAGTGCCCCGTCACCGGGTCGGTGAAGATCTTGGTCGAGTAACTCGTGGCTGTGATGTCGAGGCTCGCGTACAGCGGCCAGCCATGGCCCGAGCCGTCAGTGACGGTGCCAGCCACATTGACCAAAGACCGGGAATCGAGCGCGAAATCCTGGGTACTCGTGGTATCAGCAATGATCGCCACGCCGCTGACCGTCACGGGGGAGTATCCATACGCCGAGGTGGTGATGCTGTAGATTCCGGTCGGAAGTGTCACCGAGTAGTAGCCACTGCCATTCGCATAGGTCATGATGGCGCCGATATCGACCCTGGCACTGGCGATGGGCGCCCCTCCCGATGAAGCGGTCACCGTTCCGTCGAGAGTCCCTGTGGGGCCGCTCGTGCAGGAGGGGAACTTGAAGGACCCGATGCGCGTCCGCCAGGAGGCAGTCCCTGTGGTCTGGATGTACTCCTGCGTATACCAGAAGGTGCAGTCATCGCTCGGGTCCACCGCCATCATGCTGTAGTCGCCCCAGCGCGCGCCCGAGCCGGTTTGTGAGCCGCTGCCGGCCATGAGCGAAGTCTCGACTTGGGGCAACGTGCCCAGGGGGTCGCCCACCAGTCGACCGACGTAGCGAATGGAAGGGTAGACCGTGCCGCTGGAGACGCTGTAGCCCAGCGCGATGTTACCCGTGCCGTCCATGGCAATGCTACCCATCCAGCGGTGTTCGGTATCCGGCGTGTCACCGGCGTAAGTCCCCTGCTGGTAGATGGTCGGGGTTCCACCTGGATCGCGGACCTCATACCATCTTATGCCAGCCCGGCCAGAGCTGGCATCAACGGTGTGATCGACCACCAATGATTGGTGGGTGCCGAAATTGCGATAGGCCAGCCGGTACATTAGGCGATCGCCGATGGCGTCGATCCCCTGAGCCGTACCTGGTTGAGGGATGCAATTCCTGGTTCCCATGCACAAGGGCGTGAAGCCTGCGACGGGCAAGATCGTGTTAGGCAGACCTGACAGGCCGAAGGTTGTATTGGCGGGAGTCGCCCAGTCGACGTGGAACCTCCACAGTCGCATCGCATCGCTCGGGCCAATCCAGCTACTGTCATCAACTTCTGCAAAGTAGTTGGGCGCCCCGGCGGGAGGCGGGGTGCCATCCAGGTCCGAAGGCAGCATGCCCCCGAAGTTGGCATCCACGGAGTTCAAGTCAAAGTACTGCATGGTGGCGGGCAGGCCGGAGAGCAACTTGCTGCGCTCAAGAACGGCTACCCCTGCGCCGGCCCACGCGCCCGTACCGGAGGCGAACTGATTGACCGTCATGTAGTAGCCGTCGGGCCAGACGCCGAACTTCGGGTAGTCGTTCATCTTGTTCCCGGGCCATGTGAACTGGTAGCGGTACCAGGTCCCCAGCGGATCGGCTGTCGTAGAAACGGCAACGCACTGGTAGAACGGGCCATTGGGGTACGACGGCAGCGCGAATTGGCTCATCAGCCAGCGATCAGCCAGCGGATCGTACAGGGTGATGGGATCGCCGTCGTTGGTCGTCTCACACGGTCCGCCGAAGCCGCTCCAGAGAGTGCTGCCGTTCGCCGGCCCGTAGAGAAGCGTCCCGGTCTTGTTGTAGATCGCGAAGGACAGGTTGACCCACTGGACGTAGTGGTTGGGGCCCACATCACCCTGCGTGTCGGGAGGGTAGATCGCGTTTACGTTGTTCACGCCCTCGAAGTTCGCGATCGGCGCCGGCATCGAGCTACCGCCCGGTGCCTGTTGCATCCCCGGGTCAGGTGCGACAGGTTGATTCGTGGAGGCCTCGTCCCGGTTGGGCAGTGGGCCAAGTGGAATCTCGCGGATGGCAGCTTCCTTGGGAAGAACAGGCTCGATGCCTCTCAGGGCCGGGGATAGGTCGTTCTGAACGGAATCGACAACAATCGGCCCGAAAGAATCCTGCGCCGCATTGGCACCAGTCCATAAGCCGGAGGGCGCGACGGCCAGGGTCACCAACAACGCGGCAGAGCACAGCCGCCAAAGCAGGTTGCGGGCGTAAAGAGCGACGTTCATTCTGCTCATCATGGTGTGTCCTCCCGTTGGGGCGCAATGCAAGCGCAGAGCCTTGCAGAAGATTGTGTCAGCAAGGACAGTAGCGGATCAGAAGCGGTCGGATATGCCGCGTGGACCACTTGATTGTAGTTAGCTTGCCCGAGACCGCAACTTGAGCCAGATCTCGCCGCAGCCCACGGTGACCTCAAAGCATCGCCGCGTCGATTGGGCGAGGGCTGGTGGGCGCGGGGGGGGGCCAACCCAGACGTGAAAATCACATCACGCCCCAACTGTATTCAGAACGACAACACCAATCACCAGAGCTTCCAGTTCGCGGTTTGCGCTATTTCCTTCCAATTCCTCTCCAAGATGCCCCCAAATCCCGCGGGGTCGCTCGCGTCGGGTTGGCGCGCAACGATTCCCCTCACGGCGCGGGGGCAGCGGGATAGTGGGGTGAGATCTTCTCTGATACTACAGCATCTGTGAGCGTAGGGATACAGGCGCTTGCCTTGCGAATTCTAGCGCTTGATCAGCGAAGCGCACCTAACGCGGAGGGCGGCTTTGTGTTGAGCCGCGCCCGAATCAATCGCGGCAGGCGTTGCGCCTGCCGCGGGAGAACCATTGCGAGGGAGCCAATCGGGCTACGGACCAACCGCCGCTGGCGTGATGCACGCCTCGCCACGAGCGACGAGCGGGCCAAGCGTATCCTCGGGCGCGATCGGGCACGCGCCGCCATCACAGCGAATGAGCGACAGGTCGTCGATGAAGGCACCGTCGTAGTAGATGCCGCCATCGTCTGTGAAATCGCTGATGAAGACGAAGGCGACCTGCGCCGCGCTCTCGCCGATGAGGCTGCCCATGCCGTAGACGCTGGTCAGGTCAAGCACCTGCTCCTTCCAGCCCTCGGTATTGCCCGAGTACTTGCGCCCGCAGAAGTTGGTGCCATCGGTCGAGGCCAGCGCGTAGAAGAAGTCGTAATCGAGCTCGCTGTTCTGCCACAGGTGATAGCGCAGCTCAGCCGCCGTTGCGCCGACGAGGCTAAAGGTAGGGCTGACCATCCACGAGACGATGTTCTTTGGCTGCGGGTCGCTGCACGAGAGCCCGCCCCCCACCGCGCCGCCTCCGTACGACATGCCGCTGTAGCTGCCATTCATCGGGCGGCAAATGCGCTTGCCCCATTTGTGCTCGCCGGTGGCCAAACCAGAGAAGGAATACAGCGTCCAGGTGCCGGGGAAGGTGCCCTCGAAGGTCTCGCTCATGAGCGTCGTGACCACCGGCGCCGCCGGGCGCATGATGAGCGGGAAGTAGAAGACATACGGGGGCCCAGCCGGCGTCACGGCCTTCGGCTGCGCAACGCTCACATCCAAGACCGGCTGGGCGCTGGAGACCTCGGCCAATGGCAACAGCGGCGGCGCGTCGTCAATGGTCGCAACGACGGGCGCTGGAGGAACGGCGGCAGCCTGGGCTGCCGCAGGTGAGGCGCCTGCCGGCGCAGCCTGCCCGCCCACAAGCAGCGCCAGCAGCAGGTTGGCGATCCCCGCACGATAGGTCTTGATCATCCGCATCTACCCCGCATGGTGGACATCGTTTGCGCATTCCCGGCCGGCCAGGCCACGCGCCGGCATTCGTGGAATTCACGTCACGCCTCGGACCGGTAAGGCGTGTGGCAGTCAACCCCGATTGCCGGGGCGGACCGCTCGACATTCCTCCAGGAAATGGCCCTCGGATGCTGATAGCGGTGGAGCAAGTTGGGTGCCAGGGCGGGGCATGAATCCTGCAGCCATACCGAAGGGGCAACTTTTCTGCTCGGGAGGCCGAGGCGTGCCGACATACAATTCCCCTAGCGATGGCTCCGTCCGCCCGCCAACCGCACGCGCGGTGCGGGCGCGCGGTGCGTTGCAGCGCATGCAACGTATAGTCTCACTTGGCGCCCTGCTCCTGGGAGGACTGGTCCTGCCCGGGCTGGCCCTCGGCCTGCCTGCGCAAGCCTCGCGCGCCTCGCCCCTCGCCCAACTGCAAGCCACAACCCAGCCTCCAGATCCGGCCGATCAGGCGCAGCTCGAAGCGCGCGTGCGGGAGGCCGTGGCCACGCACACCGACGTGCTGGCCTTCACCATCTTCGAGGCGCAGCTGGATGATGTGCGTTACTCGCAGGATGGCACCTGGGCGCTGGTCACGATCGCCATGGTCGATCCGGCCACCGGTGAGGTGATCCCCACCGAACCGGCGGTGGCGCTGGCGCGCAAGTCGCTCGGGGAGTGGGTCGTCACGCTGCAAGCCGATTCCGATTGGAGCGTTCAACTGGCCTCGGCGCCGGCGGACCTCTTGCCGACCGAAGCCAAGAAACAGATCGCTGCGACCGAGGCCCAGAGCGCGCCTGCGCAGGGGCTGGAGGGCGCACCGCCCTACGGCGGATATCGCCTGCCCTGGCCGGCCGGACTCGGCAAGAATCTCTCGCAGTCGATCAGCCACCAGTGCTGCGGGATGTACTACGCCTTCGACTTCTACGACGGGACGATGTTTCAACTCGTTGCCGCGCGTTCCGGGTACGTCAAGTGGTATCAGTGGAGCTACCCCAACGGCTATTACGACGGGGTGGCAAACCACGCCAACTATTTGGTGCTCGAAGACCGCACCACCTCGCCCTACACCTACGCCCTTTACCTGCACCTGGCCTACGACAGTATCCCCACCGCGCTGCGCACGGTCGGGCAGTACGTGGCGCGCGGCTCCTTCATTGGCCTCGCGGACGATACCGGCTACTCGAGCGGGCATCACCTGCACTTCCAGGTGCACACCAACCCCTGGTCGTATTGGGGCGACTCGGTTGACATGACCTTCGACGACGTCGCGATCAACGGCGGGCGCCCACGCACCACGTGGGAGGCCGCGACCTACGGCGGCGACGGGCAGAACTATTACGTCTCGGGCAACTCGACCGGCACCGACATCACACCGCCCTCGGCCGGGCTCACGGCGCCGGCGGACCGGGCCGTGATTACCACCTCGACTGTCAGCCTGCAGGGTTGGGCAACGGACGGCGAGTCCGGGCTCTCGCAGGCGCACTTCCTGGTGAACTACGACGGCGCCTGGCAGCAGGCGGGTCCGTTCTTCACCACCTCACCCTTCACCTACAACTGGGACTTGTGCAGCGATGGAGTGCCGGCCGGGCCGGTCAGCGTTTCGGTCAAGGCCTGGGATCGCGACGGCAACCCCACCAGCGGCTACCCGAGTGTGCGCAACTTTGTCAACAACGCCACCTGCATCCCCCCGCCGCCGGCCTGCAACCCGACCGCCGACCAGGTAGCGCTCTTCGCCTGGGAGGACTACGCCGGCACCTGCGTCACCAAGGGCATCGGGCGCTACGCCTCAAGCTCGATGTTCAACCCCTTGGATGACGACGAGGCGCGCTCGATCAAAGTCGGCGCGAACGTGTATGCCATCGCCTTCAGCGAAGAGGATTTCCTCGGCCGCAGCGAGACCTTCGGCGCGGACGACCCGAACCTGGGCGACAATCGCATCAATGTGTTCTCGATTTCTTCGCTGGGCGTGCAGCGCAAGACCGATATCCCTTCCGCGCCCGTTCCGGCATGGCCGCCCGCCGCGCAGAACGTGACTCAGGGCGATACGGTCACCGTGGGCTGGCAGCACAACGGCTCGTATGCTGTCGACCAATACAAGGGTGGGCCGTACAAGTACCAGGCGGAGGGACCGGGCGGCTACCGCACCAGCTGGATCCACGACCCGTTCGCGCGCCTGTCGGGCTCGCTCTTTTCGCTCGGCACCAATTACTGGTGGGTTCGCGCGCGCTCGTGCGAGACGGATTCGAGCGCCTGCTGGAGCCCGTGGTGGGGCGAGCGCACGGTCAACGTGGTCGCGGCTCCAGCGCTGCCGCCCGCGGTGAGTGCACCGTGGAGCGACACGCTCGAGGGCAGCACCACGAGTTGGCGAATGAGCGGGCTGTGGCGGCTGGACGGCACGCCGGCCCACAGCGGGTTGCACTCGTTCATGTACAACACCGGGGGCAGTTACCTCAACGGAGGCACGCCCTCCGAGGGCAACCTGACTTCGCCGCCGATCACGATTCCCTCGACCGGCTATTGGATGCGCTTCTGGTACCGCTACCAGACGGAAAACAACACCCGCTTTTGGGACCAGCGCTGGGTGCAGGTTTCCGTCGACGGGCAGCCCTTCATCGACCTCTACCAAATCACCGACGACCTGCCCAACACCTGGCTGCAGAGCCCGCCGACGAGCCTGGCGGCCTACGCCGGGCACACCCTCCGCTTCCGCTTCAACTTCGTTACCCTGGACGGCACGCTCAACGATTACGGCGGCTGGATCATTGACGACCTAGCGGTGGACACCAGTGCGCCACCAGCCTGCGGCGATACACATGAGCAGAACCCGCAGCCGGGGCAAGCCACGCTCATCCCTGCCTATGGTCAAACCTTCTCCGGCGACATCTGTCCCAACGGCGATGTGGACTACTACTCGTTTGCCGGCGCCGCCGGCGAGCGCGTGGCGGCGACATTGACTGATCTAACCGCCCTCGATCCGCACATCTCGCTCCTGGCGGAAGACGGAAGCTCGCTGCTCGTTGAGAGCCATGGCACCGGCGTGGCCTACGAACTGCCGCGCAGCGGCACCTACTACATCCGCGTCCGCGAGTGGAACCATCCCTCCGCCGGCGGCGCCAGCGAGAGTTACACGCTGCGCCTGGTCTCCGACAGCGACCTGCCGACGGTGACGGTCTCCACGCCGGCCTCCGACGGGTTCATCAACGCGGCCAACCCGCGCCTCTCGGCCTCCGTCACCGACATGGGCGGCGTGCAGTACGTCGAGTTCTTCAGTCACACGAGCGACTGGGCTCAGCCCTGGGTCTCGTTGGGAAGCGACTCCAACGGCGCCGATGGCTGGAGCGCGCCGATCAATCAGGCCTCGCTTCCTGAAACGCGCGGGTTGGCTTTCTATGCGCGCGCCTTCGACTGGGGCGGCCATTCGGGTGCGGCCGCGGCCTGGAACGTGGGCAACGATCGCACACCGCCCACCACCAGCATGACTGCCCTGGCCGCGACCCAGCCTTTCTCCTTCTTCCTCGTGCGCTGGAGCGGCTCGGATTCATTCTCCGGCTTCGACCGCTTCGACGTGCAGGTGCGGCGTGACGGCGGCGCCTGGGAGGACTGGCTGCTCGCGCAAAGCGCGACCTCGACCATGGCCTGGTATTATGGCGAGCCGGGCCACAGCTACGCCTTCCGCGTGCGCGGGCGCGACCTGGCTGGGAATCAAGAATCCTATCCTTCGACACCGGATACCTCGACCGCGATTGCCGCGTGCACGACCGACTGTTGGGAAGACGATGACACGAGCACTCAGGCGACCACGCTCACCCCGGGCGAGACGAGCGGGCCGCATTCCTTCTGCGGACTCGCCGATGCGGATTGGTACGCCTTCCAGGCAACGGCCGGGCAGTGGTACGAGATCGAGACCACCGGGCTGGGGCCGTATGCCGACACCGCGTTCGAGGTGTTCGACAGCCTGGGAACGGTGCTGGGCGAAGCCGATGATCGCGTGGCGGGAGTGAACCTGGCGAGCTTCCTGCCCTGGCGCGCACCGGCGGATGGCTGGTACTTCGTAGCCGTGCATAGCAAAGATGGGCGTGTGGCG
>Ga0315277_10010272_pt1 | contig 11867 bp, 17 predicted proteins | sample YL17G05_15_MG_FD_203695 | JGI IMG/M metagenome (GOLD analysis project Ga0315277, IMG submission 203695) | Sediment microbial communities from Yellowstone Lake, YNP, Wyoming, USA - YL17G05_15 | ecosystem: Environmental > Aquatic > Freshwater > Lake > Sediment | place: USA: Wyoming | collected...
CAGTTCGGCTTCCTGGTCCGCTTCGCAATCCTTCTTTTCTCTTTGCATGAAGAATTCGTGCTCTCGCGCGGCTTACTCCTTTTTCTGGTCGCGCGTTGATCACGCCTTCATGAATTAGTTTCTTGATCTCTTCCCGTGTTATCGCTGATTCAGCGTCGTCAGTTCTTTCAGGGTTTATCCAAACGCGGTTTTGACCCACTTTCAGAATCTGCGCGGCTAGGCGCCTTTGGCTTTTCAGATCAGTCATTGCTTTTCGGTCCTCTTTTTACGTTTTGCCGGTTTTCCCTCAGCCTTCTTGGACTCTTCAGGCTCTTCTTTGATTTCTTCTTTCTCCTCAAGTTTCTCTTGGGCTGACTCTTCTTCCTCTTTGGCGGTTTTCTTCGTTTCTTTAACGTTCAAAACTCTTACTCGTTTCTTTTTTGCTTCGGCGAGAATTCTAGCCTTTTTCCTCTTGCCAACTGTATGTGCAATACGTATGGCCTGAACCTTGGGATTTATGGTTTTGAGGTCTTCAATCGTGTAGACTAGTACTTCCTGATACCCAGATGGATGGATTCCTCTAGTTGACTTTGGACTCCTGTACCCAATTCCGGCGCCAGGCGGCCAGCCATCATATTTCAATCTAGTCTTGTGATCCAAGCCGCGAGGTCTGCGCCAATTCTCCTTGAGCCGCACATACCGCCAGCTCTCAGGCCTGACAAAATTCGGCTTTCTCTGCCTCAGTCGTCTTTTCAGACGCAAACTCTTACCAGAAACCCTTGTGCCTTGCTCGGTCATCATTCCATTCCCTCAGTTCGTTCATATACGTACAAACCGTCTAAGAATATTCTCGGATCTTTCCGTTTAACTTTGGTTGCTTGCTCAATGTTGGCGGCTGTCTGGCTGACACTTTCCAAGTCGAGATCTTGAATGATTATGTCTTCGGGCAGAATCTTGACTTTCGTGTTGCCCATTATCTTAGCTTTTCTCGGGCTACGTTCTCCTGTAAAGTTTTCAATCAAAACCTTCTTGTCTTGGACTTTAACGGTTATCGGAAAGTGAGAGAAGACTACCTTAAGCTTGTATGTGAAACCTTTTTTCACTCCTGTTATCATATTCTGCACATGTGAATAGATTGTTCCCACAAGTGAGGCTTCTTTCTTTCGTGGCCATTCAGCCCAAATGCGGAGGGTTTTATCATTGAGCCCCATTGAAATGGGAGCATGGCTGAAATCGCGGGTCAATGTTCCTTTTGCTCCTTTTACAGTTATTTTTAGTCCGTCCAATGTCGCTTCAACATCATCTGGAATTTGAATGGTTCTTGAGACTTCTATTGCCCGCATTAAAAGACCCCTCTGCCTAGTATACGAACGCTAGCAGCTTTCCTCCGAGGCGTTTTTCTTTTGCTTCTTTGTGAGACAGTACTCCTCTGGATGTTGAAACAACTATTGTGCCCACTTCTCTCGATGGCAGGATCTTCTTTTCCCATTCTTCAAATCCGTCTATTTTCACTGAGTAGCGTGGTCTAACGGCTCCACACTTGTTTATTCTTCCCAAGAGCTGAACTTTGAACTTTCCTGAACGACCATCATCCACAAATTCGAACTCTCCGATGTAGCCGTTCAACTGTATGATCCTTAAAACTCTGCCCAGAAGTTTGGACGCAGGGCTAATTATGCATTCGCGTCTGTTGCGCATCTCATTGTTTATTATTGTAGTCAGACCGTTCGCCAATGTATCCATCGCTTTTTTCCTCATTACTCATATTTTTTGAATCCAAGCTTCTTGGCTACTTCCCTAAAGCATTGCCGACATAAATATAAATTGTAACGTCGAATAATTGGGCCGTAAGAACCGCATCTGCTGCATGGTCTGGATCCTTTGCCGAATTTTCTTTCTTTCTTAGGTTTTTGCTTGCCCATAAGCCAGTCCTCTTATACGATTTCAACTCCCAAAGTGTCCTTGATGTACACCATGGACTCTTCTGGCGTCAGAAGATGCCTTGAACCGATCTTCGCTTTTTCCCTTCTCTTGTTCTTTACGCGATAGCCAGGACGAATCATTGCTACGTTAACGTCCATTCCAAAGATGCCTATGTCAGGGTCGTATTTCACGCCTTGAATCTCAATATGTTCTTTTATTCCAAAGGAGAAGCTTCCATTTTTGTCGAAGCTTTTTCCAGATATCTTTCTGTCGACAACTGTAAGGACTTTGTTGAGAAAGTCTATGGCGTTCTGCCTTCTAAGAGTGACCACGCAAGCTATTGGTTCGCCTTTCCTGATTCCGAATTCTCTTATGCTTTCCTTGGCTTTTCTCTTGCATGGAACGTGATCTGTTATCTCTTTCAAAACTTTTGCTGCTTTCTCAAGAGGTTCACCAGATTTTCCGATGCAGAGGTTGACGACAACCTTTTCTATTTCTGGCTTCAGCATCGGGTGGTCTTCCCACTTTTTGCGGATCTCGTCTTCAGACATTCTAGGCGACCTCCGGTAATGATATTAGTGATTGGGTTTCGCCTGTGGCGAAAACAAAGTCTAGAATCGTCTGGTAACGGTTGCCTTTCTCGTCTTCAATTGTTGCCAGGGCGCTTCTTCGCTTTTTGCCAGACGCTTTTTCGATTTCAACTATCTTTCCACACTTTCCGATGTTCTTTCCGCCTGTGATTATCGCAAAATCCTTTTCCTTCATTTTCACGGTTTCAAGGATTTGCTTGTCTGGGAGGCTGATCTTCACTGTGTCAAGAGTTTCGTGGGCATCTTCCTGCGGATTTTTTGGATCAGCTGCTTTTACAAGTATATTTGAGCCGTCGTGAAGACTGACCTGAATATTTCCCTTCTTTATCACTCTCTTGTTTTCTATTCTGCAAAGCTTGAAGCTGGCCTCTTCTTTCTCAATTGGTTGAAGCATGAGGCCTTTTGCAGAGGGCAGTACGCGGAAGCTCTTGTTCACATCAGGTATTGAGATAACATCAGCCAAACCTACAGGAAAATCATCTTCGCGCCGCACATTTCCGTCAACATGTATTCTTCCTTGCGAAACTATTGTTTTAGCTTCTTTTCTTGTCTTTGCAAATCCGAGATAATCGCGTAACACCACTGCTAATGGTAAGCAGTTTTCACTTGTGTGCGGCCCGCATGAAGGCTTTACGACCCAAGTGTACTCCTTCCTGTGAATTTGCCAAAATCTTGGTGCTGGTTTACGCTTCAGACCTGTAGATGCTCCTTTTCTTCCCAACTTTAGGCTCCTCCTTCAGATTTCTTTGTCGACTTTCTTTTTGTTCTCGGCTTTTTCGGTTTTTCTTCTTCTTTCTCTGTCTTTTCCTTCTCAGTTTTGGCTGCAGCGGGCTTGGCGGTCTTTCTTTTTGCGGTTCTTGGCTTTTTCTCCTTTGGTTTTTCAGTTACCTTTGGTTTTTCCTCTGTAATTTCTGGTTTGGTTTCAATAACTGGTTTTAACGGTTCTTCAGGCGCAATTTCTGCCTTTTCTACGGTTGTTTTCTTGCGTTCCAAGATTTTCTTTCGCCACTTGTCATCAAGATTCAAGTTTGTTATCATTACTTTGGAAGGATGAACATGCACAAAGACTGCGGTGCCGTCAACTTTTTCACGCGTTAACCCTTCAACATATATTCGGTATTTCCTGCGATCTACTCGTGTGATCTTTCCCTCGAATCCTTTATGGTCTCCTCGCATAATGCGAACTGTGTCGCCATTTCTCACAGGAATGGCTTTCACCTTGTGGGATTTCATTAGTTGCGGTGACAATGGCGCACCAAAAAACCTGTAGCGAATGTGATCTGGTGCTTGGAAGAGCATTTTTCTCTGTTTCGTTGGCTTCGTTATCGGTTTCAATGCTTGCATTCCCCATTCCCTTCGCTTACACGATTATGCTAGAAGCGCTTGCTATTCTTGGCCATCTTTCTGCAGCCTCTTTTGCCACGGGTCCGCGTATTTCTGAACCTTTCATTTCTCCTTCTGGGGTGATTATCACTGCTGCGTTATCTTCAAACTGTACCCATACGCCATCGACTCGTCTGTAGGGTCTTCTTTGTCTCACGATAATTCCTTGGAACATTTTCTTCCTCATGTCAGGGGTTCCTTGTCTGACGGAAAGAGTTATTCTGTCACCCACCGCCGCTGAGGGATAACGCCTCAACCTTCCTTTGTATCCATGGACTTGCACGAGTCGAAGAATCCTAGCGCCACTATTGTCAGCGCATTTCAACATTGAGCCAGGATTCAATCCTCTAGCGACCTTCCCCTGTGCGGCCATTCCCTTTGTGCCAGGCCCTCTCTGCTTCGCTTTAGCCGCCACTTCACTTCGCCTCCAGCTTTTCAACAACCACAAATGAAACAGTCTTGCTTAGAGGGCGACACTCGGCAATGGTGACACGATCGCCTTCTTGTGCATCAATACATGGAGAGTTGTGTGAGGGAATACGACTACGTCTTCTTTCATACTTCATGAATTTTGAAAAATATTGAAGGTAGTTACGCTCAACTACAACTGTCTTATCCATCTTTGCGCTTACAACAACACCTTCAAGTATGCGACCACGAACTGGAAGTTCTCCGTGGAACGGGCAGTTTCTGTCTTCACATGTTTTCTTTGGTTTCTTGAATGTAAGCGACATTACCATAATCTCCTGATACTCTTCTTCAAACGGTCTTCAGGTCTTCCAACGAGCAATTTGCCGTCGATTTCGACCGTTGTGCCATCGTCAAATTTGAAATGAAAAAGGCCAGATTCTTTTTCAATACTCTTTCTCTCGCCCTTAGTCAATATTGTGAACGTGTTCCGTGTTTCATCTATTACTTTACCAGAAATCCGCTCATAACCAGAATGCCTACTCTCAGCGATTTTTGCCTCCGCCCCGATAAACTCATGGCGAACTATGTTGGGCTTTACTTTCACTGTTTATTCTTCTCCCTCTTCTTCTCTTTTCTTTTCTCTTTTTGTTCTTCTTTCGGCTTCTCTTTTTGCCTCTTCTTGACAAGTCCAAGTTTCTCTTCGTTTTCCACAGTCAAGATCTGGGCTATGGTCTTGCGGAGTCCTTTTACTCTCGCGGGATTTTCTACAGTTCCGCCGGCTCGAATCATTGTCTTCAGTCTTACAAGTTCTGTTCTCAGTTCGCCAAGTCTTTTGCCCCTTTCTTCGGAGGACATGTCACGGATTTCCTTGAGGCGCAGTATCGGCATTTATTGGGCGTCCTCCTGTTCTTTGTCACCTTCGGAGTCTGCAGCTTGTTCAGTCTTTTCGGTTTCAGCTTTGGCTTCTTCTATTGGCGGTGCCCCAGTTTTCTCTTCCAATGTCTCCTCTTCTTCCTTCGGGATCGCTGTAGCTATTTTTATTTTGTCAGGGAACTGCGCATCTGGAGGCATTATCCTGACTCTTATGCCAAACATTCCTGGTTTCATCTGAACATGAACCACTGCTTTTCGCAGATACCTTAGCGCAGGTTCACCGCATTTCTGCAGGTAACCGCCTTTGAATTTCTCATATCTTGCTCTCTCAGTCCTCAGTTTACCGCTTATAACAATCTCCGCGCCTAGGGCTCCAGCTTCCATTATCTGGTTCAGAGCCCAGAAACCTGCGCGTCTAAAATGCACGCCTCTCTGAAGGGCTGAGGCAAGTTTTGTACCAACAACATAAGCGTTCAATTCTGGAATCTCGATCTCAGAAACAGAAATCTGTGGGTTTGGAACCTGAAACTTTTCCTCCAAAACACTTGCAAGCTCTCTTATTGTCTCGCCGCCTCTACCTATTACAAGGCCAGGGCGCATGGCATAAATCACGATGTGTGTGCCAAGTGGAGTTTTGGATATGTTTACGCCGCCGTATCCTGCTCTTTCAAGCTTGTTCTGCAGAAATTCATCAATCTCCGTCTTCTTTATAGATTCAACAACAAAGTGTTTGACGATGGACACTATGCTTCTCCTCCAGTCTCCGGCTTCTCTTCCAATGCTACTTCGATGTGGCATAGGATCTCATATTTTGGTGTGGCTCTTCCTTGCGCTCTTGGCTTGAATCGTTTCATTTTCATTCCTTGCGATGCAGCCGCATGAATAATGCGGAGTCTGTCCGTGTCCAAGCCTTTGTTCTCTGCGTTGGCTTCTGCGCCTTCAAGCAGTTTAAGAACATATTTAGCGGTCTTGACTGGATATTTTCCTACAAAGGCTTTTTCCAGCCCATGCCGGTGACCAACTTTCTTCGTGAACCTCTTATACGGAACTGGTTTCTTCTTGACCATGACATCTCGAAGGTACTGCTTTGCCTTGTTAAGCATCATTCCTTTGACCGTTCTGCATACCTCTCGAGCGTGTTTATGGGATACTCTAATCTCTCGTGCACTTGCCTTCACGGTTTTTTCCGGATCCAGTTCTTCCTCTGTAATGGAGTATCCCCATTTTGGCACTGTATACTCTCTCCAACTGTGCAACTGAACAGCAACAAGGCGATTTATATGGCTTTCCGTTATATCGAATGCTTTCAGCTTGCTCCGCTTTTCTTAGCAAACTCCATTTCGCGTTAAGCAAGTTTCCACGTAATTCTATCGTACGAATCTGAGAACTTGCAAAAAGAATCGTCCTCGGTAACATTTATGTGCCTTGTGCCAAGAGCGTTATGTCTCATACTTAGCCGTATTCTTCTGTTTGGCTTTTTGCTGGTAAAACAACAGAACTATTCCGCCTAAAGCAAGCACTACGCCTAATATCTGCAATTTCTCGAATCTCTCTCCAAGGAACATTGACGAAAAAAGGCTTGCTGACAGAGGTTCTATGACTGAAAGCACACTTCCCTTTGAAGATTCAACATACTTGAGCGCGTGTGAAAAGAGAAGATATGCCATGAGAGAAGGAACCCAGGCTATTACTAAAATGAGCACGCAAAGCTGCTGAGAATAGAATGCCATTTTGGGAAATGAAAGAAAAAGCACAGGAGTCAAAGCTATTGCACCTATACCGTCACCATAGAGCAGCAGTGTCCAGTTTGTGTAACGGTTCCGAAGTTTCTTTGTCAGAACAAAGTAAAGGGCAAACAAAACGCTTGTCAAAATTCCAAAAGCAAATCCAGATATTCCTAGACTAAGTCACGATGATTCATAAGCTCTTACAACCAGCACAGACCCAAGAAACGCCAAGATTATAGCAAATACGGTTGTGAAAGTGATCTTTTCTCTGAGAAAGACTGCAGCATATATCGTGACGAAAGCAGGATACGTGTAGAAAAGAACAGCAGTCGTCGTCGGTGTGGTAAAATCAACAGTGAAGAAATAGGCTATTCTTTGAAAGGCGACTGCAAGAATCCCGAAAATCAAGAGCAAAGGCAAATCCTTTCTCTCAACTTTAAGAAGCTCTCTCTTGAACAGGGCTATTGGAATCAACATTGTGCCTGCTGAGATGAGGATTCTTAACGTCGTCAACGTCACTGGGTCAATGCCGAATCCGAAAGCCACAGTTCCAAAAAAACGCCCATCGTTCCCCATATTATTGACGCGGCAACTATCAGAATGTATCCGATTGCTTCTTTCATGGTTAGCGAGTGAGCAGTTTTTGCTTTTAAAATTGATTGGCTTGAACTGCTGTTTACGATGCGTTTATGTTTAGCTTTTCGCGTTAGGGTATTCATAACCAAAAAAGGCAGGTATGGATTTGGTCTCTAATTATGAACACATCACGATGTTACATGGTGCGGGCGGAAGAGTCATGCATGATCTGGTTAGAGATCACGTTGTGAAGTATTTTGGTGGAGCAAACAAGATAGATGTCCCGCTTGAAGCCATGGATGATGCAGCCGTCATCGGAGACATAGCTCTCAAGAGCGACTCTCACGTGGTTAAGCCTATTTTCTTTCCAGGAGGAGACATCGGACGCCTAGCAGTTTCAGGTACTGTGAATGACCTTGCGGCTGTAGGCGCTGAGCCCTATGCTCTAGCGTGTGGGCTTATTTTGGAAGAAGGCTTGCCCATAACAGATCTTGACAGGATCTTGCACAGCATGCAACAGGCATGCCAAGAAGCCAATGTGAACATTGTCACTGGTGACACCAAAGTTGTCGAGAAGGGGGCGCTGGGTGGATGCGTGATAAACACTTCCGGAATAGGTAGAAGGACGGAATCTCTGGAGAGCAACCTTAAAATTGTCAAGAAGTTTAAACCAAGTTTCAAAGCTCGCTGGATTCTGGACTCAAGCCTCCAAGCCGGTGACAGGATAATTCTGTCTGGGACAATAGGCGATCACGGATTAGCTGTTCTATCTGCTCAAGAAGGACTGAGTTTCGGGAGCGGAATAAGATCTGATGTGAAGCCTTTGAATCGACTAATACTGCGGCTGCTGGGTGAAATAGGCGGGATTGTGGCCATGAAAGACCCAACACGTGGCGGTTTGGCGGATGCACTGAACGAGCTCAGTGAGAAATCAAAGACAGGCATATTGCTCCATGAAAATGCAGTTCCGATAAGAGATGATGTCAGGACAGCATGTGAAATGCTAGGGTTGGACCCTTTTGAAGTTGGCAATGAGGGAAAAATCATAATTGGAACAGTAAAAGAAAAGGCAAAAGACATATTGAAGATTTTGAGATCGACAAAAGAGGGCGAAGAAGCAGCAATCGTTGGTAAGGCATCATGCGATTTCAAAGGTGTGGCAATGCAAACCGTTGTTGGGGGCAAAAGAATAATCGCTAGACCTATCGGAGACCCAGTGCCTAGAATATGCTAAGAGTTTCTAAAAAGAAACAAGACACGAATCTAAGAGAAAAATAGAGAGTAGAATAGTTGATCTTGCGAGTTACGTGGGGGGCTGTTGTGGTGTAGTCGAGGCCGGCATTGTAGCTTGTGCTTTGATCGAGAAGAAAGCCACAGTCAGTAATATGAAGCCAATCCAGATCAGTATCAAGCCTATTATAATTATTGTCAGCACCGCACCTATCAGCATTAGTAAACCTGCAGTTGCAAACATCCCGACGCCTGATTTTGAAGCTAGGAGGTTCAGGGATTTTCTGATCAGCATGAACGCAATGATGAAGAACACGAAAAGAACAATCAAGGAAATGAATATTCCGGTGATAGCTGTTCCGAAAACACCCCAAAGTGCACTGAAATCTGTAAACTGCTGCGCCCAAGTTGACGGATCTGAGAGATTGAAACCGGTAGCAATTGCAGTTAATACTGTTGCGACAACGGCTGCCACGAAAGCAACTACTCCTATGATGGCCGCAATAATTCCGTAGAGTGCGTTGTTAAATATCCCTTGCTCCTTGTAGGTGTCCGCTAGTCCTTTCATGGCTGTCAATACGAGAATCAAGCCTACGAGATCCAATAGACCAGCCCAACCTGTTCCGAAGATTCCTAGGAAGCCGATGACGATTAAGAGTGCTCCTACGCCGCCAAGATATTTGCTTGTCTCTATGTTCAATTTAGTAATACCTCAGGATCATTTTCTACGTATCCAAATAAAAGCTTTTCTTAAGCCTTAAAAGTCGACATTAGTTGGATCGCCATTCTCAACTCTTGTTTTGGCCCATATTCTGCAGGTCCCTTCTGTACTGACCATACATGCGCCTACAGGTCTTTGCGGAGTGCAGGTCTTCATAAATAGTGGGCATTCAGATGGCCTGATCTTGCCTATGACAACCAGATGGCACCTGCAGCCAGGTTGTATGTCAACTCCCTCTTCGACTCTTGCGCCGTATTTTAGGTCAGCGTCATAAGGCTCGTACTCGGCTCTAAGTTTGAGTTTTGATAAAGCTATTGATCCAAGGCCGCGCCATTTGCCATCTACTGTTTCGAAAGTTCTCCGGATCAGATCCAGCGCTTTAATATTGCCTTTGTACTGGACTGCTCTTATGTACTCATTTTCCAAAGCTGGCTTGCGTTGAGCCAACTGCTTCAGTACCATGTAGACGGCAAATAAGAGGTCCAACGGTTCGAAGCCTGCCACAACTGTTGGCATGCCATAATCCCTAGGGAATGTCTCATATGGCTCCAGTCCTATGATGGTGCTTACATGCCCGGGTGCAATGAAGCCGTCAAGGTTCAGGTCTTTCATCTCGACAAGAAGCTTCATCGCGGGCGGAATTGTGCGATGGGATATAAGGAAGCTGATGCTTTTTGGCGGTTTGCTGACTATCTCCACGGCTGTCGATGGGATTGTTGTTTCAAAGCCAATAGCAAAAAAGACAAACTCCTTGTCCGGTTCCTTCTTTGACATTTCTACAGCGTCGCCGACTCCATAGACGACACGGACGTCGGCACCTTCAGCCTTCGCATCCAAGAGTGATTGTTTTGAGCCGGGCACTCGTAGAAGATCTCCGAAACAGGTTATGACTACATCTTTTTGGGCCAGTTGGACTGCTTCATCGATTTCGGAGGCTGGAACTATGCAGACGGGACAGCCTGGGCCAGCTATCACTTCCACGTTTTTGGGCAGAAGACTGCGCAGTCCATAATGCGTTATTGTCCATTCATGCGTTCCACAGACATGGCAAATTTTGACTGAATGGTCTCTAGGTGCAAGTTTACGTATTTTTTCTGCTACGCGTTTTGCCATCTCAGGATCTCTGAACCTGATCTTCTCAGCCATCACGTAGCCTCTTCTTTCACCTTTGTCGCTTTGGCTTCCGCCAGAAGAATTTGATTCCACATCTCTAAGGTTTCCTCCGCTTCTTTTTCATCTAAAACCTGTATAGCATAACCTGCATGCACAAGAACATAATCGCCAACTTTAACGTTAACAAGAGTTATGTTGGCTTCTCGCAGAACGCCTTCGCCAAAATCCACTTCAGCCTTGTCTTGTTTAATGCTAATTACCTTCGCTGGAATCGCCAAACACATTTTTATCAACACATAAGCGAGAATATGCCACAATAAATCGATTATGGTTTAATGCTTGAAAAGCCCACCTACGATAGTTTGCCCGAAGGATATTCCACCGTCGCCCGGTGGAACATTCTTGTGAACTAGAACTTGTAAACCTGCAGTTTCAATTTCTTCCTTAATAATTGATGATAGAATCTCATTACAGGCAACGCCACCTGTGAAGCCTATGCTTTGAATAGCGTGTTCTTGTGCTTCTTGTATTGCCAACTCTGCTAAGCCTTTGGCTAGATACACGTGAGTTGAGTAGGCAAGATCCGGTTCACTACTCTTATTTCTGTTCTCATAGATCTCATAAAGTAAGGGTGTGGTTTCAAGCTGATCGCGTGAAATTCTCGGTTTGAGCCTGAGAATGTTTTTTCCCTTTGCCGCTATTGATTCGAGTTTCATAGCAGGTTCTCCCTCGTATGTGCGTTCGTAGCAGATGCCGAGCATGGCTGCAACTGCGTCGAGGATTCTCCCACAGCTTGTTGTCTCAACTGTCCCATGTTGCTTTTCTAGCTGGTTCAAGATTAGCTGAATTTCTTGCTCTCCATGCGGGAAATGTTCTTTGTTGCTCATGAGCCATTCTTCAACATTCATCTTCTTGGATAGTATTCCTGCGGCTGTTCTCAGGGGGTAACGTGTGGCTAGGTCTCCGCCTATGAGTGGCTGCTTTTCGAGATGTGCTAATCGCTTGAAGTGTGGTTCTTCACGTGTGCTGAGAATGATTTCGCCGCCCCATGCTCCGCCCTCTGTGCCATAGCCGTAGCCGTCGCAGCATATGCCGATCATCTCTTTTGTGTTATGTTCAGCCATTAATGCCGCTACGTGCGCGTAGTGATGCTGGACTTGAATGAGTTGCCAGCCATTCTCTTCTGCAAGTTCATGGGCAAGTTGCGTGGTTGTGAATTTTGGGTGAAGATCGCATGCAATGGCTTCTGGTTTGCTGTTTGTCAGGTGTATTAGGTGTTTTGTGGCGCTTTCGAGGAACTGTTTGGTTTCAATGTTTTCTACGTCGCCAATGTGTTGGCTG
>Ga0315277_10010273_pt1 | contig 11867 bp, 10 predicted proteins | sample YL17G05_15_MG_FD_203695 | JGI IMG/M metagenome (GOLD analysis project Ga0315277, IMG submission 203695) | Sediment microbial communities from Yellowstone Lake, YNP, Wyoming, USA - YL17G05_15 | ecosystem: Environmental > Aquatic > Freshwater > Lake > Sediment | place: USA: Wyoming | collected...
GAGACGGGCGCCAGCGCCAAGGACGTGAGCGCCTTCGTCCTGGGCGGACACGGCGACTCGATGGTGCCGCTGGTGCGGCACTCGTCGGTGGGCGGCGTGCCGCTGACGAAACTCCTGGCGCAGGAGAAGATCGCCAAGATCGTCGAGCGGACGCGCAACGGCGGGGCCGAGATCGTGGCGCTCCTCGCGACCGGCTCGGCGTTTTACGCCCCCGCCGCCGCCGCCGTCGAGATGGCCCAGGCGATCCTGAGGAACGAGCGGCGGGTCCTGCCCTGCGCGGCCTACTGCAACAAGGAGTACGGCGTGGGCGGGGCGTTCGTGGGCGTGCCCGCGCGGCTGGGGGCGGGCGGCGTGCTGGACGTGCTGGAATTCGACCTGACGGCCGAGGAGAAGGCCGCGTTCGACTCCAGCGCCGCGGCCGTCAAGGGCCTCATGGCCCAGATGGCGCGGCTGGGATACTGATATTACAAGGCGGTTTAGACCTTCGCGCGGCGGGTCAGGAGACCTGCCGCGCAAAACACGGAAGTAGCACTGCCACATTACCGCAGCACCACTCGGGTGCCACGGGGTGCCCGCCACGAGACTTTTCATTCCCCTTGCCTTTTCCCGGAATTTCTGAATAAACTTCACGATGGCAGCCGTGTCTAATGGTGAAGGACAGCACCGATCGGAAAGCCACGTGCGGAGCGTCCTGGAACAAGTGTACCGTGAGCATCGGCAGGGCCTGTTTACGCTGGCCCTGGCAATCACCCGGTGTCCGTACCGGGCCGAGGATTCTGTCCAGGAAGCCATGGTGCGTCTATGGCAGTCGTCGGAGTTGCCGCGGGACCCCTTGCCGTACGTCTTCGCGGCCGTCCGGAACGCGGCAATCGACCAGATGCGGCGGACGGCGACGAGGCGGTGGCAGGAATCGGCTTCGATTTACGACGGGATGCCCCCCGCGGTCGGCCCGGCAACGGGCCGCGGTCAGGAGAACCCGGCTGCAGCCGCAATCACCGCCGAGCAGCACGCGAGGCTCCGGCAGGCGGTCGACGCTTTGCCGCAGCCCGAGCGAGAGGTCGTTGTCATGCGGGTTTACGGGGACCTCAAGTTCGAGCAGATCGCCGAGGCCCTGGACGAGCCGCTGCCTACGGTGGCCTCGCGGTACCGGCGGGCGCTGGATACGCTGAGCCGGCGCGTCAAGGCCGTAGTGGAGGCGCCCAATGAATAGCCCGCACGAGATCGAGAACCTGCTCAGGCAGATGCCGCTCGTGAAGCCCTCGGCGGAACTCGACGCGAGGGTGATGGCGGCCTTGGGGGGCGGCGCGGCGGCCCGCAGCGCGGCGGGTGCGGAGACCCGCCGCGCAAACACTGGCGAGACCCGCCGCGCGAACACGTGGGGCCGGTCCCGCACCAAGCGCGCGTGGCTCATCGGCGCCCTGGGCGGAGCCTTGGCGGCCGCCGCGGTGGTCGCTCTTGTGGTGGGGTTGCCGCCCAATACGGCCAATGTGACGCCCAGTAAAGCGCCGGCGGTCGCGCCGGTCAGCGTCGCGAGCAACGTCCCGCCTCAACCTAATCTTGCCGCGTCGGTGGAGCCGGTCAAGATGGAACAGAACTGGTCGGAACTGTCGGACGAAGGCATCGTGCTGCCCGACCCGCAGACGCCCCTGCGGGCGTTCCGGCACCGGACGGTCAACCGGGTCCAGTTGTTCGACCCGCGGCGGAATATCCGGATGGAGACGACTGTGCCGCACGAGGAGTTCATCTTCGTCAAGGCGCCGATGCAGTGAGCCCGAGAGCAAAGGAGCGCAGCATGAACTGGCGGCAAACGTTCGGTTGTCTGGCGGTGATCGCCGTGGCGGCCGCTTCGGCCGCAGCCCAGGAGAACGTCGGCGCGGCGGCATCAGCCGTCACAAACGGCAACGGCACGACCACCATCCTCATGGGGCCGGGCGGCGGCGCCACAACCTTCACGATCACAGGCTCGGTCCAATTCGGCGATAACGCCGCGGCCGCGAAGACCACGTACCTTGGCGTGGCGACCTCGCTGCCGCCCGAACCGCTCGTGGACCAGTTGAAACTGCCCAAGGGCGCGGGCCTGCTCGTCGAATTCGTCGATGCCAAGGGCCCCGCTGCGGTCGCCGGCATCCGCAAGAACGACGTTCTCGTCAGGCTCGACGATCAACTTCTCACTTCGCCGCAGCACCTGGCGGTCCTCGTGCGGATGCACAAGCCCAAGGACAAGGTCGCCGTAACGCTCATCAGGGAAGCCCAGGAGCAAAAGGTCGAGGCGGAGTTGGGCGAGTCGGAGGAGGTCGCGGGGGAACTGGTGGCGGACCGCATCGAATTGCAGCCTGGCGGCCGCGTGAACCTGACGCAGATGCTCTCCAACATGGACGGCGGCCGCCGCGCCTCGGCGGTCAGCACGTCGTCGTTCTCCGATGGCGAGCACTCGCTCTCCGTCACGACAACCGGCCGCGAGAAACACCTCGTCGCCAGGGACCGCGACGGCAACGTCCTCTTTGACGGGCCCGTGACTACCGAGGAGCAGCGCAAGGCCGTGCCGCCCGAGATCCTGAAGAAGTTCCAAACCATGGAGCAGTCGATGCGCATCGAGGTCCGCGGCGACGGCATCGCCAACGCCGTGGCCGTCATGGGTAACGCGGGCGGCGTCGCCTTCGGAGGACGAGGAGGAGGAGGCATCGCGGGCGGCCTGCCGTTCATGGCCCGGGGCTTCGGCCAGCCGGCCGGCCAGAGCCACACGTGGTCCGACAACGAGCACAACCTGACCGTCATCACGCGCGAGCGCGGCAAGTACCTGACGGTCGCCAACCGCGACGGCGCGGTCGTCTGGGAGGGCTTTATCAGGAACGAGGAGGATCGGAAGGCCGTGCCACCGGAGTTCCTCCCGAAACTCGAGAAGTTGGAGGCGAAGGTGAAAGAGGAGTCGCGCGGCACGGTGTCGCTCATCGAGGACGGCCTGACGGTCACCCTGACGACCGAGTCCGGCAAGCAGAGCGTGGTCGCCAAGGACGCGGACGGCAAGGTGATCTTCGAGGGGCAGGTCGACACGCAGGAACAGCGGGCGAAGATGCCCGAGAAGGTCCGAACCAAACTCGAAAAACTCTGGAAATCGTGCGCGGCGGTGTGGCAATCGTCGCAAGACTAGTCCTTGACGAACGGGCGCGTTGTCCCGACCTGACAAACGGCCTGTTTCCCTGGCGATGCGCGGCCCCCTGACGGGCCGCGCATTGCTTTGCGCCCGGCCCGCGCGTAAGGCCTCAGTGGACGCTTCGTCCCTTGCCGGGTGGCACGGCCACGCTGTTGCGTGGCCGTGTTCTCGCCCGCGGGCACGTGCATGGTCAGGCAACAGCGTGGCCGTGTTCCACGCTGGGCGGCTTGCACGGCCACGCAACAGCGTGGCCGTGCCACCCCGCTGAGAGTGACCCCGCCCGGATTTTAGTGAATAAAGAGGGTGCTCCGGCCGTATACTTAATAGGAGAGTATTTCAGGAGCCAGTTATGGTGTGCACATGCTTTGCCGCCGTTGCCGTCGTGCTCCTGGCCGGCGCCCTTCCTGCCGCCGGCGATACCATGCAGGCCCAGCGCGAGTACACCAACCGGCTCATCTCGATGCCCGACACGCCGCCCGCGCACGTGGAACTGGCGAAGTGGTGCCAGGCGCAGGGCCTCGCGGACCGCGCCGAGAAGCACTGGCAGGAAGCCATCGCCCGCGACCCCGAGTGCGCCGAGGCCCGCGCGGCGCTCGGCTACGTCAAGCGCAACATGCAGTGGGTGCAGACGGGCGAGAAGGCCCCGGCCGCGGCCGTGCCTTCCGGCGCGGCCGACCCTTCCGAAACGCCGCCGGCGGCGCCGCAGGACCCCACGTTCGTGCAGCGCCGCGGCGCCCTGGTGCGGGAGATCCAGGAGATCTTCTCGCAGCACCTTCTGAGCAACGATAGCGACACCCGGACCGAGGGGCGGCAGCAACTGCTCCAGATACGCGACCCGGCGGCGGCCGAGCCGATCGCCCGCATCCTTGCCACCGGCGACGACCGCACGCGGCAACTGGCCTGCGAGACCCTCGCGCAAATCCCCGGCGAGGAGGCCGCGCGGCTCCTGACAAGATTCGTCCTCGGTGAAGAATCCGAGGAGGTCCGCCGGTCCGCCATATCGGCCCTGGCGTCGCGCGGCGCAGGTGCGGGCCTCACCCAACTGACGAACGCCCTGAACGGGTCTCCGAAGGTGCTCGACCGGGCCGCCTTTGCCCTTGGAGAGATCGGAGACCTGCGGGCGGCGCCGGCCCTGATCGCGCACCTCAAGACGCCCGAGACGAAGGTCCTGAAGGCGCCGGCGTCGAGCCAGTCGTCCAACACCGGGTCGTACTTCTTCTCCGGCACCATCGTAACCTACATCGCAAACGCCACGCCGGTGGTCGCCAACGGCGCCGTTGGATGGGACCTCCAGATCGGGGCGATTCCCGTCGGGACGGGCTTCAGCGTCAAGAATACGCGGGTCACCATCTACCGGACGATCATTGAGTTTGTGCCGCGCCCGGCCGTCCATGATGCCCTTCAGAAAATGGTCGGCGAGGACCACGACTACAATGCGACGCAGTGGCGTGCGGCGGTGGCCCGGAAACGGTCGGAGGCAGCCAAGGCGCAGCAGTAGTCCGCGGCGGAAGAACCGTACCCTTTTCGCGCGGCGGGTCTCCCGACCCGGCGCGTTCATTTCGTGTATAATGGCCCCGTTCAGCCCTGGGAACAAAGGGGACCGTCTTTGGCCAAGCTGCTTTTCCACGGCGCCGCACAGACCGTCACCGGCTCGATGCACATCCTGGAGACCGACGGCGGCCCGGTGGCGCTGGACTGCGGCCTGTTCCAGGGCGCCCGCCGCATCGCACGCGAGAAGAACGAGACGTTCCCCCTGCCGCCCGCCGACCTGCGGGCCGTGGTCCTCTCGCACGCGCACATCGACCACAGCGGCAACATCCCGGGCCTCGTGCACCACGGCTTCGGCGGACGGGTCGCCGCCACCTCCGCCACGTGCGACCTGGCCGCGGTCATGCTCGCCGACTCGGCCCACATCCAGGAGGAAGACGCCCGGTTCTGGAACAAGAAGCACCCCGAGGCCCCGATCGAGCCGTTCTACACGGCGGCCGACATCCCGGCCGTCGCCGCGCAGTTCGCGGGCGTGCCGTACGGCCGGCCCACGCCCATCGTTGACGGTCTCACCGCGACGTTCCTGGAGGCCGGGCACATCCTCGGCTCGGCCGTCGTGCTGCTCCAGGTCGCCGGCCCGCCGCCCGTGCGCCTGCTCTACACGGGCGACCTGGGGCGGTTCGGGGCCGCCATACTGCGCGACCCCACGTGCCCCCTGCCCCAGGCGGATGGCCTCATCACGGAGTGCACCTACGCCAACCGCCGGCACGAGAACGCCGACCAGATGAAAGAGCGGCTGGTGGCCATCATCAAGGAGACGAGCCGGGCCCGCGGCAAGACGATCATCCCCGCCTTCAGCGTCGGCCGCACACAGACCATCGTGTACTACCTTCAGCAGGCCGTGGCCGAGCGGCTTCTGGACCCGCTGCCCATCTTCGTCGACAGCCCCCTGAGCGCCGCCGTCACGGAAGTGTTCCGCAAACACACGGAGTGCTACGACGCCGAGGCGAAGGCGTTCTGGCACCAGGAAGGCGACATCTTCGGGCGCGGCCTCGTGACGTACGTGACCGACGTGGAAGACTCCAAGCGCCTGAACGGCCGCCGCGACCCGTGCGTCATCATCGCCTCGTCCGGGATGTGCGAGAACGGCCGCATCCTGCATCACCTGGCGCACAACGTCGGCGACGAGCGGAGCACGGTCCTTTTGGTCGGGTACCAGGCGGAGAACACGCTGGGGCGGCGGATCGCCGAGGGCCGGCGCGACCTCGTGATCTTCGGCGAGACCTACATGCGCCGCTGCCGCATCGAGAAGTTGGATGGCTTCTCCGCCCACGCTGACGCCAACGACTTCCGGCGCCTTCTCGTGCCGCTCGCCAAGCGCCTGCGAGCGGCCTTCGTCGTCCACGGCGAGGCCGCCCAGGCGGAAGCGATGAGGAAAATGCTGGCGCAGGCGGGATGCTCGGACGTTCACATCCCCGCGCCGGGGGAGACGTTTACGCTGTAGACCGCAGCACAGAGCGCCGGCTGGAATGGTCACGCTGTTGCGTGGTACCGCGCAAAACGCCAAGTCGCGCTGTAGTGTTAATGGACCGGATAAGCGCCGCTTGGGCCGATGACCTTGGCGTTGGGCAACGCCCGTCGCAGGTCATCGAGGCCGGCGTCCGTGATCTTCGTGCCGCCGAGGAAGAGAAACTTCAGGCCCGTGAGTTCCTTCAGGTGCTTTAGGCCGGCGTCCGTAACCTTCGTTCCGCCGAGGTAAAGAGCCGTCAGGCCCTTGAGATCCTTGAGGTAGGCCAGGCCGTCGTCCGTAACCTGGGTCTCGCTGAGTTCGAGCCACTTCAGGGACTTGAGTTCCCTCAGGTGCTTAAGGCCGGCGCCAGTGACCCTGGTGCCGCTCAGGAAGATGTATTGCAGGTTCTTCAGATCCTCGAGTTCCTGGAGTTGCTCCAGGCTTGCGTCCGTGATGCCGGAGCCGCAAAGTTCAAGCACCCGCAGGTCCTTGAGTTCCTTGAGTTCTTTCAGGGCGGCATCCGTAATCTTGTTCAAACTCACATCAACGATGGGCCGCTCTGGAATCTTGTCGTCCCTCCACACCTCGCCGCCCAGCCCGCGGATCGCCTTGACGGCTTTCTCTTCCTGGGTTGTAGGCTCCCGGCCGCAGCCGGACAGACACGCGACAATCGACAACAGCAGCGCGAGATAACTTCTCATGGCTAGCCCCCGTGAAGCGCCATCAGGACTTCAGGTGTTCATCCACCATTTTGCGGAGTGCAGGCAAATGCGCCGCGAAACGCTCCACACATCTTCCCGATCCACGTTCATGGGGGAAGCATTTCATAGCGGCACGGCCTCCGCCAGCACGCGGTCGCGCACAAGGCGGTGCAATGCGCGGTCCGTCACCACGTCCACCCGGCAGCCGATGAAATCTTCCAGGTCCTGGATAAGGGCGATGTGGTCCAGGAGCGAGCGGTCGGGGTCCAGGCGAACAAGGAAATCCACGTCGCTACGTTCGCCGGATTCGCCCCGGACCACAGACCTGAAGATGCGCACGTGGTGTGCTCCATGCTTGGCGGCAATATGGAGGATTTCCTCGCGCCGACTCATGATATCGTTTAGAGCCACCATCGTCGCACCCTTCCCATCTTGCCATTGATTCTATCAGCAGGCGCGTCAGTTGTCCACCAGACGCCACTTCGCGGCCGCAATTCCAGCCCCCGAAGGGGGGCAACAGATAATAGCCCATAGCGTGAGCTATGGGAGCCACGAAGCCCCGTCCCCCCTCCTTTTCCGCAGTTTTTGAGCCCCGTAAGGGGCGGCAGAACCTCTTTCGCCCAGTCCGGGGCTTAAAGAGAGAAAGATACAATTCCGGAACCTTCCGCCACCCACGGCTCACGCCGTGGGCTATTACCTTGCGCCCCTTGCGGGGCTGAGGCACGGCAAACCATCCCGACGCGGGCGCGTCGCGTCGTGCGAGAGCCACCCGACGCTTCCGCATCGGGCTCACACACAACCTGTGCCCGGGGCGTCACTGCCCGCCTTTTGACGTTGAGGCAGCCGCGAACCCGCCCTATAATGCCGCATCCGCCGGCGCTCGTGCGCCGGCGCGATGAACGGAAAGCGCGTACGATGACTTCGTTGGAACGGCCTGCCGCAACGGAACTGGTCGGGCGCATCAGCCGCCTGCGACAGGAGCGGCGTGCTTACATCCTGGCCCACAACTACCAGGTGCCCGAGGTCCAGGACATCGCCGATTTCGTCGGCGACAGCCTGGCCATGGCCCGCGCTGCCGCCAAGGCCCAGGCCGAGGTAATCCTCGTCTGCGGCGTCCACTTCATGGCCGAGACCGCCAAACTCCTCAACCCCAACCGCACGGTCCTCGAACCGGACCCAAACGCGGGCTGCCCGATGGCCGACATGGTCACGCCCAAGGAACTCGCCGACGCCAAGGCCGGGCACCCCGACGCCGTCGTCGTCACCTACGTGAACTCCTCCGCGGCCGTCAAGGCGATGAGCGACATCTGCTGCACCAGCGCCAACGCCGTAGAGGTCGTCGAGTCGATCCCGCGCGAGCGCCCCATCCTTTTCGTGCCGGATGAGTCGCTCGGCGAGTACGTCGCCGAGAAGACCGGCCGCAAGAACATCTCTCTCTGGCCGGGCTTCTGCCCGACGCATCACCGCATCCTGCCGGAGCACATCGAGGCCCGCCGGCGGGAGCACCCCGACGCCGAGGTCCTCGCGCACCCCGAGTGCACCGGCCCCGTGCGGGAGATGGCGGACTTCATCGGCTCGACCAGCCAGATCATCCGGCGCGTCGCGGAGTCGCCAAAGCAAACGTTCATCATCGCCACCGAACTGGGGGTCTGCCACACCCTCCGCCGCCGCAGCCCCGACAAGACGGTCATCGAGGTCACGCGGCTGGCGGATTGCCCGAACATGAAACTGAACACGCTCGAAAAGGTCCTCTGGTCCCTGGAGGACCTGATTTATCCCGTGACGGTTCCCGAAGACGTGGCCTCGGCGGCGCGGCGAGCGATTGAAAAAATGCTGGCCATCCCATGAGTCATGATCGCAATCCGCCGCCCCCCGCCCCGCCGCCCGCGCAGCCCCCCGCCCAGCCGCCCTCACAGCCGCCCGCCGCTTCCGCCGGCCCCGGCCCTGCTGCCGGCGCGCCGCCGGCCGCCCGGCCTTCGCCCAGGCGGCTGCGCTTGACGGACCTGATTGACGTGGAAACGCTCCAAGCCATCCAGGACGGCTTCTCGCGACTGGCCCACGCGGCAGCCAGCATCCGCGACGCCGAGGGCCGCCTCGTGACCAAGCCCAGTTGCTCGCACCGGTTCTGCGACATCCTGGGCGGCCCGCTTCACGTCAACGAGGCCTGCCGGCTGTCGAACTACGCCGCCGCGGCGGCCGCGGCTGCCGAGGGCCGCGACATCCCGGTCAAGTACGTCTGCCACGCGGGCCTGACGCAGTACGCCGCCACGATCCGCCTGGAAGACCGCGTCCTCGGCACTGTTGTGCTGGGCGACCTGCCGGAGCAGCCGCTCTCGCGCGAGCAGGTCGCGGAACTCGCGCACCTGCACAACGTGGGCGAAGAGGACCTTGCGAAGGCCGCCGCCGAACTGCCCGAGTTCTCCGAGCCGCAGATGAAGGCGGCCGTCTCGTTCCTCCAGTTGCTCGCCAGCACGCTGACACGCCTGTGCTACCAGCAGGCGCTCTTGCGCGAGCACATCGACGAACTCTCGTTCCTGTCGGAGACGAGCCGCCTCCTCTCCTCATCGCTCGACCCCGGCACGAGCCTCGACAACATCGTCCGCACGATGGCTCAGGTCATGAACGTCAAGGCGTGCAGCCTGCGCCTGCTGAACGAGGCGACCGGCGAACTGGAAATGAAGGCGGCGTACGGCCTTTCGCCCTCGTACCTGCGCAAAGGCCCGGTCCTCACGGCCGAGAACCCCAACGACCAAGCGGCCCTCAGGGGAGAGATCGTCGCCATCGACGACATGCGCACCAACCCCCAGGTCCGCTACCGCGAAGAGGCCGCACGCGAGGGGCTCGTCTCCAGCCTGGCCGTGGGCCTCGTGGCCAAAGGCAAGCCCCTCGGCACCCTCCACATCTACACGGGCGAGCCGCACCAGTTCGAGCCGGAAGAAGTGCGCCTGTTCCGGGCCGTGGCCGACCAGGCCGCGATGACCGTCCATAGCGCGCGGCTGGTGGAGGAAGTCGTGGCGGCGCGCCAGCAGCAACGGGAACTGGCGATGGCCGCCGCCGTCCAGAAGCGGCTTCTGCCGGCCCGCGCCCCCGAGATCAAGGGCTACGAGTGCTACGGCATCACCGTGCCGTCGGCCATGGTGGGCGGCGACTTCCACGACTGGATCGAACTGCCCGGCGGTAACTGGGGCATCGCCGTCGGAGACGTGGCCGGCAAAGGCGTGCCGGCAGCCATCCTCATGGCCAGCGTGCGGGCCGCCCTGCGGGCGCAGACCGAGCACATTTACGCACTCGACAACGTCCTCGGGCACCTGAACCGCGGCCTGGCGGCGGACACCGAGGCTTCGGAGTTCGTCACGCTCTTCTACGGCGTCCTAGACTCAGGCGCGCGGCGCCTGACCTACTGCACCGCCGGGCACGAGCCGCCCGTCCTCGTCAGGCAGGGGAAACTCCAGCGGCTGACGGTCGGCGGGCCGCTGTTGGGCGTCTGGCCGCAGGCCACGTATCCGTTCGAGGCCATCGAACTGGCGAGCGGCGACCTGATGGTCGTCTTCTCGGACGGCGCCTTTGACGCCACGAACTTCAGCGGCGACCGTTTCGGGCGACAGCGGCTCCTGGAGTCCATCCAGCGCAACGCCGCCTACGGCGCGCAGCGGGCCATCGAGGAAATCCAGTGGGACATCCGGCGCTTTACGGGCCTCGCCCCCAGGGCCGATGACGTGACGCTGCTGGCGCTGAAGGTGCTGTAAGACGCAGGGCGCGGCTCACGGCAAACCGCACGGTGGGCGCGTTCCGCCGCCCCCGGAACGTGGCACGGCTGGCTTGCCCAGCCGTGGGAAATGTCGCGGGCGTCCACCACGGCTGGACAAGCCAGCCGTGCCACAGACGCTACCGCAGGCTCTGCTACTTCTCTGCCGGCTTGATCGCCGGCTGCCACGCGGGGACAAGTTTGGCGGCATCGGGCGACTGGAGCCACTGCTGCCACGCCGCCTGGTTGTAGCCGAAGTCCTTGCCCGTCAGGGCCTTCAGGGCGGCCAGGATTTCGGGGTGCTGGACCTGGACCCGCTGGACCGTCGGCTGGACGCTGCGGTCGCTCATGGCCACGGTCGTGGCCACGTCGACCACGTTGACCTGCGGCAGTTCGATGGTGAACGTCGCGGTCCCGCCCGGCACAGCGGCCGTGATCGGGTAGGTCCGGAAGGTCGGCGTGTCGCACTGCTGGGCTCGGATGTCGAGGGCGACCTGGGCGTCGCGGACCTCGGCGCCGGTGACCCGCGTCTCCTCGGTGACCAATTGCTCCACCATGAGCCAGATGGCGCGCTTTTCATCGAGCGTCGCCAGGGCCGTGGCCGCGCGGCCGCGGATGGCGGGCACCTTGTCCTGGGCCAGGTGGGCCATCAGGCGGTCAGTGGGCGGGTCGCCGCTCAGGCCCTTGAGGTTGCCGACGGCGCGGCTGCGGTTGGCGGCGATGGAGTCGCCGACGGCGATTTCCTGGAGGTACGCCCGCGCGAGTTTCGAGCCGCGATTGGCGGCGGCGGTGAGCGCCTCCAGCAGGAGGCCCCGATAGCGGGCGTTCTCGCCGTACAGGACCTGGACCATCGGCTTGACGGCGGCCGGGTCCTCGATGGCCAGGAGTTTGTCGCGGCCTTCCTTGAACGCCTTCTCATCGTTGGGCCGCAGGTACTTGATCTCGATGAGGCGGATTTCCTTCAGGCGCTCGGTGTAGGCGGATTCGCCGGCCGCTTCGGCCTTTGCGGCGGGCGCCGGTTCCTCGGCCGCAAGCGCTGCCCGCCCCGCCCCGAGCACCGTGACCAGGGCAACACCTGAGAGCATCCAGTGGCGCATGGCAAACTCCTTCCCCCACGTGGGCGGCCGGGTTGCGGCCGCGGATTCGAGACAGACCCCGCCCTTGTCTATTGGACGCATGGCCGGCCTCAATCTTCAGGAGATTATACGACACGCCGCCGCACAGGGACAGGCATTCAGCAACAGGGTGGCATGGTCACCCTGTTGGGTGACC
>Ga0315277_10010275_pt1 | contig 11864 bp, 10 predicted proteins | sample YL17G05_15_MG_FD_203695 | JGI IMG/M metagenome (GOLD analysis project Ga0315277, IMG submission 203695) | Sediment microbial communities from Yellowstone Lake, YNP, Wyoming, USA - YL17G05_15 | ecosystem: Environmental > Aquatic > Freshwater > Lake > Sediment | place: USA: Wyoming | collected...
GCTCGACTACGCGGCGGCCCTGCACGACGTCGGGGACTCAGAGACGGCGATGGGGGTGCTGAAGACGGCGTGGGCGGGGCAGCCGAAGCTGACGGAGCCGGAGCAGATGAAGGCGGGGCTGCTGCTCAGCGATGTGTACGCGGCCCAGGGGAGGATGACGGAGGCGCGGGAGTGGCTGTACACGGCGCTGCTGCTGAAGGCCGAGAACGCGCCGCTGGTGGGCCGGCTGAGGCAGCTGGACGCGGAGGCTGCGGCGGCGGCGCAGGCGGAGCTGGAGGCGGCCGTGGAGGCGGCGTGGGAGGAGGCGCTGGGGTCGCAGGAGGAGTTCCCACCAGAGGAGATGGAGGAGGCGCCGGAGGAGGAGACGCCGTCCTCTGAGATGGAGGGGTACGAGGAGGAGGCGCCGGCGGAGGAGTGGGTGCCGGAGGAAGAGGGGAACGGGTCCGAGGGAGGGATCGTGGAGGACGTGCCCTGGATGCCGTCGGGCCAGGAGGAGAGCTACTGAGGAGCGAAGGGGGAGCCTGCCGGCGATGGAGGGGTGACGATGGTCATCACCATGTCGAGGGAAGCCGAGTGCGGAGGGGAGGAGGTGGCGCGGCTGGCGGCCGAGCGGCACGGACTGCAGGTGGCGGATCGGGCCATTCTGGAGCGAATTGCGCAGCAGGAGGGGCTGCCGGTCGCGCATCTGAGCCTGTTCGATGAGACCGTTCCGGGGGCGATCGAGGCGCTGATCGCGGAGTGGCGGACGTCGATGAGCCACGCGGTGTACCTGCGGCGGCTGGTGCACATGCTGCTGCTGCTGGAGCGCGAGGACAAGGTGCTGATCATGGGGCGGGGGGCGGCGTTCGTGCTGAGCGATCCGGGGACGCTGCACGTGCGGGTGGTGGCGCCGCTGCCGTGCCGGGTGGCGCGACTGATGGCGAGGAGCGGGCTGTCGTCGGCGGCGGCCGAGCGGGGGCTGCGCCGGGCTGATGCGGAGCGGGCGCGGTTCATCCGGGAGGCGTTCGGGGCGGACATCGCATCGCCGACGCACTACGACCTGGTGGTGAACACGGCGGAGCTGACGCCGGGGGCGACGGCGGAGGTGGTGTCGGCGGCGGCGGTGCGGAAGTCGGCGCGGCGGGGGGCGGCGGCGGAGGCACCCAGCGACTTTCTCGCCCACTGGTCGCGGTTCCGGCGGAGGTCGGGGCTGCCGAGGGTGAGTGAGGTGATCTGGGAGAGCTGCCGGCGCCGGGGGATCAGCGAGAGCGGGCTGGGGGAGCGGACCGGGTTCGGGCGGTAGGGGGTGGGCCGCTCAGGCGAGAAGGCCGGCGGGGCCCGCGGCCTGCCGGGCGCTCTGGCAGGCGGCCGCGAGGAGGTCGTCGGCATCGTCGGTGTGGTCGGCGAGGCCGATGGCCAGGCGGACCTCGACGGGGAGATCGCCGGAGGCGTTTAGGTCGCCGATCTGGGTGGTGACGCGGGCGAGGGCGATCATCGCCTCTGGGCGGGAGGTTTCGGGGAAGAGCAGAGCGAACTCGTCGCCGCCGACGCGGCCGACGAGGTCGGTCTGGCGGACGGTGGCGGAGAGGGACTGGGCGACGCTGCGGAGGACGGCGTCGCCTACATCGTGGCCGAACTCCTCGTTGATGCGACGGAAGTCGTGGATGTCGAGGACGGCGACAGAGAGGGCTCGGCGGTAGCGGCGGGCGCGGAGGACCTCGGCTTCGAGGGCGGCGACGAAGGCGCGGCGGTTGGCGACCTGGGTGACGGCGTCGGTGGTGAGGTGGTGCTGGATCCAGCGGCCCTGCTCGCGGAGGCGATCGCCGAGGCTGAGGCTGCGGCGGCGAGAGGCGGATAGGGAGCCGACAAGCCAGGCGACGACCCAGAGGGCAGGGGTGACGCGGTCGAGGTCGTCATAGGCGCAGACCCGGAGGCGGGAGACGAAGGAGCGGCACTCGTCGGCGTCGCGGGCGTAGTCGGAGGAGGGCGTGTCGGGGGAGGCTGAGTCGGGCCGGGACTGGGCGGTGACGAGGTAGCCGAAGGGCTCTCCCGCGGAGAGGATGGGGACGGCGGCGTCTGCGAGGTGGAGGGGGCAGAGGTGGGAGGCGGGGAGGGGCCGCAGGCCGCCGAGGGCGCTGTCGGCGAGCTCGGCGAGGCGGGCGCCGCGGCCGCAGTCGAGGCAGGGGCGGGAGAGGGCGACGGCACGGGTGAACCAGCGACAGAAGTGGGAGAGGTCCTCGCAGGCAGCAAGGGGCCGGCCGGAGGGGTGAACGAAGAGGAGGGGAAGGCCGAGCGCGCGGGTGAGGCTGTCCTGGACCTCCTGGAGACTCTCTGGCCAAAGCCGTTGGGCCAAATCCTCGCATCTGCGCCCCATATGGACTCACCTCGACGGGCGGGATCTGGCCTGCTCACCTATCTGGGAGTATTCCACGTTTTGCGCGCTGGGCGAAGATGAGGGGGCGCGGCACGGCGAAGGCCTGGCTGCCTGCGGCGCCAGTGGCGGTGTGCCCCGGCGCGCACACCCAGGACAGGCGCGGCGGGGGAAGGCGGAGAAGGAGGGGATCGGAGGGGGCCGGGGCGAGAGAGGGACCGGGAGGGGACGCGACGATGATAGACCCGAACTACTTCGGATATGCCGGTTTCAGGTTCTCGTGGGGGGACCACATCTGCGCGATCTTCGACCTGCCAGGCCAGCAGGAGGAGATCATGGGTGGGTTCATGGCGCAGGGGCTGGCGGCGTCGCAGAGGTGCGTGTGGGTGGCGTCGCCGTTCTCGGCGGAGCGGTTCCGGCGGATGATGCGGGCGATCGAGGCGGACCTGCCGACGCTGGAGGCGTCGGGGCAACTGCTGGTGGTCTCGGACGTCGAGTTCTACCTGAAGAACGGGCTGTTCGAGCCGGACCGGACGCTGGAGCTGCTGAGGGCGCTGCTGGAGGATGGGCAGAGGCAGGGGTATGACCGAGTGCGCATGGCGACGGATGTGTCGTGGCTGCGCGAGCACCGGCTGGACCCGGACGCGTGGGAGGAGTTCGAGGGGAAGGTGACGCAGGAGATAGCCGGTCTTCCGGTGGTGATGGTGTGCCAGTACGACCGGCGGCAGGTGTCGGGGTCCATAGTCGTGGCGGCGTTCCGGACGCATCCGATCGTGGTCCTCGGCGACACCATCCACGAGAACCCGTTCTACGCGGCGAGGGAGGCCGGGGCGGCGGCGCCGGAGGTGGTGTAGCGTAGGCTTAGACGGAGGCTGGGGCGCGGTCGGGGAGGGCGCGGCGGAGGAGCTCGGCGAGGTGCAGCACCTCGACGGGGACGTCGAACTTCGCGGCGCCGTAGCGGAGCTGCATCACGCACGCGGGGCAGGGGGTGACCACGATCTGGGCGCCGGTGGAGCGGATGTTCTCCATCTTGCGGGCGAGGATCTGCATGGCGAGGTCGTGGTGGGTGAGGGCGTAGCTCCCGGCGCTTCCGCAGCACCAGTCGGCCTCGGGGAGCTCGCGGTACTCCACTCCGGGCAGGCGCCGCAGGAGGGCGCGCGGCTGCTCGACGATGTTCTGGTAGCGGCTGAGGTGGCAGGGGTCGTGGTAGGTGACCACGGCGTCCACGGGCCTGAGGTCGCGGGGCAACTCGATGTCGGCCAGGAACTCGGTGAGGTCGCGGACGCGGGAGGCGACGGAGAGGGCCTCGGCGTGGAGGGGGTCGTCGGGGCCGAGGAGCTCGGGGTACTCCTTGAGGAAGGAGGAGCAGCTGGCGCAGTCGGTGAGGATGGGGTGGTCGCCGAGGCCGCGGAGGGCCTCGAGGTTCTTGCGGGCGAGGGCGCGGGCCGACTCGATGTCACCGTAGGAGTGGGGCGGGAGGCCGCAGCAGACGTTGGGGGCAACGGCGACCCGGCAGCCGGCGGCGGCGAGGAAGTCGAGGGTGGACTCGCCGACGTCGGGGAGGGCGAGGTCTATCCCGCAGCCGAGGAAGTAGATGGCCTGCTCGGCCCCCTCGGGTTGGGGCCGGCGGGCGAGGCGCTCGCGCAGGAAGGAGGGCGGGGTGGGCATCATGTCGGGGGCCTCGGCCAGGCCGCGATCGAACCAGGGGAGGAGGCGGGCGAGCTTGGCGAAGGCGGTGAGGCGGGAGCGCTTGAGCCAGCCGAGGAGGCGCGCGGCGAGGCGCAGGGCCCCTGGGTTGGCGAGGAGGCGCCGGAAGATGAAGCGCTGGAGGCGGGACTGGCGGCGGGCGACGTAGGTGGCGCGGGCGGCGACGACGATGCGGTCGGTCTGGATGGCGGGGGGGCACTCGGCGGTGCAGGCGCGACACATGAGGCAGGAGAAGAGGCTGGGGCGGATGGCGTCGTCGAAGGGGAGCTTGCCCTCGAGCACGGCCTGGAGGCGGGCGAAGTGGCCGCGGGCGACGGAGGCCTCGAGGCCGGTGGTGCGGTAGACAGGGCACCTGGTCTGGCAGAAGCCGCAGCGGTTGCACTTGTAGAGCTCGTCGGAGACGGCCGCGACGAGCGGGGTGTCGGGCACAGGGCAACTCCTCCTCGGGGAGGCTGACGCGATGTGGGGGCCGGCCGGCGCGGTCCCCACGTGCATTATACCACCACAGTCAAGCCACACTCGCGCGCCGGCGCGACGCCGGTCAGGCGGGGGCGCGGCCGAGGGCCTGCATGGCCTCGCCGACGACGTAGAGGGAGCCGGTGACGAGGATGACGTCGGTGGGGCGGGCCTGGTCGAGGGCCTCCCGGAGGGCGAGGGAGGAGGGGACGTAGGCGGCGGTGTGACGGCAGCGGCGGTAGATGAGGCGCTGGAGGTCGTGGGCTTCGAGGGCGCGGGGCGAGGCGCTCTGGGTGGCGAGGACGCGATCGGCGAGGGGGCAGAGGTGGGAGGCGATGGCTTCGACGTCCTTGTCGCGGCCGACGCCGAGGACGAGGAGGAGGCGGTATCCGGGGAAGAGAGACTCGAGGGAGGCGGCGAGGGCGGAGGCCCCGGCGGCGTCGTGGGCGCCGTCGAGGATGATGTAGGGGCGACGGCTGACGATCTCGAAGCGGCCGGGCCAGCGGACGGACTTGAGGCCGGCGTGGATCGCCTCCAGGGAGACCGGGAAGCCGTGGGGCGCGATCATCTCGAGGAGGCCGACGGCGACGGCGGCGTTCTCGGCCTGGTGGGCGCCGAGGAGGGGGCACTCGAGGTCGGGGTAGATGCCCCTGGCGCCGCTGATGGTGAAGACCTGGCGGTGGTGATTGGCGGGGCCGAGGGTGAAGGTGATGCCGCCGGGCTGGCCGACAACGAGGAGCTGGGCGCGGCGCTCGAGGGCGACGTCCTGAAGCACCTCGATGGCCTCGGGGAGCTGGGGCGCGGAGATGACGGGGACGCCGGGCTTGATGATCCCCGCCTTCTCACCCGCGATCTGGGTGAGAGTGCCGCCGAGCTCCTGGGTGTGGTCGAAGTCGAGGCGAGTGATGGCGCAGGCCAGGGGGACGACGACATTGGTGGCGTCGAGGCGGCCGCCGAGGCCGGTCTCCATGACGGCGATGTCCACCTGCTGGCGGGCGAAGTAGAGGAAGCCGATGAGGGTGTAGGCCTCGAAGAAGCTGGGGGGGCCGAACTCGGAGTCGCGCAGGGAGTCGATGACAGGCCGGACCTCCTCGACGAGGGCGACGACATCCTGCTCGGAGATGAGCTGACCCTCGACGCGGATGCGCTCGCGGAAAGAGACGAGGTGAGGGGAGGTATAGAGGCCGGTGCGGCGGCCGGCGGAGGTGAGGATGGAGGCGGCGATGGCGGCGGTGGAGCCCTTGCCCTTGGTGCCGGCGATGTGGAGGCAGGGGAGGTCGAGGTGGGGGCTGCCGACGGCGCGGAGGAGGTGGCGCATGCGGTCGAGGTTCCAGAGGCGTGCGGCGGCGGCGCCGGCTGGGGTGCGCTCGTAGTCGATGAGTGATTCGAGGTAGGAGGTGGCTTCGGGGTAGGTCATCGCTCTGGGGATGGGGCCGGCGTTGTTTACGACGAGGATGGGCGGACCTCCTCCCCTACTCCGGCTTTAGGGATGCGAGGACGGCGTTCTGGCGGCGGTTGAACTCGGGAACCGCGGCGAGGGCCGACAGCACTCCGGCGGTGGAGGCGGCCCAACTGAGCCAGATGGGGAGGGGGGGCGCCTGGGCGATGGCAAGGGACCACTGGTCGAGCGCGGCGAGGGAGAGGGAGAGCGCGAGGCCGAGGAGCGCGCGAGCCACGCCCTCACGCAGAGGCGCGAGGACGTAGCGGCGCTGCACGGGTGAGAGGAGCTTGGCCCCGGGGGTCGTCCATTCCCAGCCGCGGGGCTCCACGGGGACATAGGGCAAGAGGAAGCTCACGCCGAGCACGACGAGGAGCGATCCGTAGAGGGACCAGATGCCCTTGGGCACCCAGGTCGGCCTGGAGTTGATGGTGGAGAGCAACGATGGGACCTCGTCCGGGAGGCGCGGCCAGAGGGAGGCGCCATAGAGCAGGGCGAGAGCGACAACCGCCGCGGCCACGGCGCAGATGCGACGGGCGCGCCGACGGCTGAGCTGATCGGCAGAGATCATCTGCTCGACGGTCAGGTGCATCGCGACACGCCTTGTGCGCGGCAGTCACACCCACCCCCGGCGCCCCGGGCTGAGGCGCCGGGGGCCGAGGGAGTCAGCCCGCGTCGAGGTCCTCGTAGATGGGGAAGCGGGCGCAGAGGTCGCGGACTTCCTGGCGGACCTGCTGGCGGATTTCGGGGGAGCGGGGGCTGCGGAGGACGCGGCCGATCATCTCGCCGATGTGGGCCATCTCGGGCTCCTTCATGCCGCGGGTGGTGACGGCCGGGGTGCCGGGGCGGATGCCGGAGGCGATGGCCGGGGGCTGGTGGTCGTAGGGGATGGAGTTCTTGTTGACGATGATGCCGGCCTCCTCGAGGAGGTCGGCGGCGTCGCGGCCGCTGAGGCTGAGGGGGCGGAGGTCGCAGAGCATGAGGTGGTTGTCGGTGCCGCCGGTGACGAGGCGGATGCCCTGGGGCTGGAGGGCGTCGGCGAGGGCGCGGGCGTTCTTGACGATCTGCTGCTGGTAGGCGCGGAAGTCGTCGCTCATGGCCTCCTTGAAGGCGACGGCCTTGGCGGCGATGACGTGCATGAGGGGGCCGGCCTGGATGCCGGGGAAGATGGCGCGGTCTACGGCGTCGGCGAGGTGGCGCTTGGACATGATGAAGGCGCCGCGGGGGCCGCGGAGGGTTTTGTGGGTGGTGGAGGTGACGATGTCGGCATAGGGGATGGGGCTGGGGTGGACGCCGGCGGCGATGAGGCCGACGATGTGGGCGATGTCGGCCATGAGGAAGGCGCTTACTTCATTGGCGATTAGGCGCCAGGCCTCCCAGTCGATGACGCGGGGGTAGGCGCTGAAGCCGACGATGATGAGCTTGGGGCGGTAGAGCTGGGCGATCTTGCGGGCGGACTCGTAGTCGAGGAGCTCGGTGTCGCGGTCGAGGGGGTAGTGGTGGACGCGGTAGTAGCGGCCGGAGAAGTTGACGGCCTGGCCGTGGCTGAGGTGGCCGCCGTGATCCTGGGAGAGGGAGAGGATGGTGTCGCCGGGATCGAGGACGGCGTAGTAGGCGGCCATGTTGGCCTGGGAGCCGGTGTGGGCCTGGACGTTGACGTGGTCGGCGCCGAAGAGGGCCCTGGCGCGATCTATGGCGAGCTGCTCGGCCTTGTCGACGGCGACGCAGCCGTTGTACCAGCGGGCGCCGGGGTAGCCCTCGGCGTACTTGTTGGTCATGATGCAGCCCTGGGCCTGGAGGACGGCCCTGGAGGCGTAGTTCTCGGAGGGGATGAGGACGAGCGTGGTGCGCTGGCGCTCGAGCTCCTCCTGGAGGACAGCGGAGATCTCGGGGTCGGATTGGGCGACGGTGCGGTTCATCGCGTTCCTCTCTGGCGGTATGAGCGGTCGGGCGGGCCCCGCGGGCTAGTGCCGGAAGTGGCGGACGCCGGTGAAGACCATGGCGATATGGTGCTGATCGCAGGAGGCGATGGCCTGCTCGTCGCCGCGGGAGCCGCCGGGCTGGATGATGGCGGTGACGCCCGCCCCGGCCGCCACCTCGACCGCGTCGGGGAAGGGGAAGTAGGCGTCGGAGGCGAGGACGGCGCCGCGGGCGCGGTCGCCGGCCTTCTTGAGGGCGAGCTCGGCGGCGTCGACGCGGCTGGTGACGCCGCCGCCGATGCCGACGGCCTTGGAGCCCTGGACGAGGACGATGGCGTTGGACTTGGTGTGCTTGCAGACGAGCCAGGCGAAGCGCAGGGAGGCCTCCTCTTGGCTGGTGGGTGAGCGCTTGGTAACCACCTTCATCTCGGTGGGGTCGCCGAGGGCGTCGGGGGTCTGCACGACGAGGCCGCCGGAGACCTGCTTGGCGGCCCAGGGGTCACCCGCGGCGAGGTCGGGGAGCTCGAGGAGGCGCAGGTCGCGCTTCGCGGAGAGGGCTGACACGGCGTCGGGGTGGTAGCCCGGGGCGAGGACGCACTCCATGAAGCCGTACTGCTCGATGCCGCCGAGGATGGCCTGCGCGGTGTCGGGGTCCACGGTCTGGTTGAGGCCGACGATGCCGCCGAAGGCGGAGAGGGGGTCGGTGGCGAGGGCGTCGCGGTAGGCCTGGGCGAGGGAGTCGGCGAGGGCGGCGCCGCAGGGGCTGTTGTGCTTGACGACGATGGCGGCGGGGCGGCGGAACTCGCGGAGGAAGCCGAGGACGGCCTCGAGGTCGAGGTAGTTGTTGTAGGAGAGCGCTTTTCCGTGGAGCTGGCGAGCGGCGGCCAGGCCGCAGGGGGAGGGAAGGGCGCGGCGGTAGAAGGCGGCTTGCTGGTGGGGGTTCTCGCCGTAGCGGAGGTCGGTGAGCTTCTCGTAGGGCACGAGGAGGAACCCGGGGAAGGCTTCGGCGCCGACGATCTGGTGGGCGAAGTAGCGGTGGATGGCGGCGTCGTAGCGGGCGGTGTGGGCGAAGGCTTCGCGGGCGAGACGGGCGCGGGCGCTCTCGGGGACCTCGCCGCGGCTTCGCCTCATCTCCTCGAGCACGGCGGGGTAGCGCTGGGGGTCACAGATGACGGTGACGTAGCGGTGGTTCTTGGCGGCGGAGCGGAGCATGGAGGGGCCGCCGATGTCAATGTTCTCGACGGCCTCGGCGAGGGTGACGCCCGGGCGGGCGACGGTCTGCTCGAAGGGGTAGAGGTTGACGACGACCATGTCGATCATGGTGATGCCGTGCTTCTCGGCGGCGGCCATGTGCTCGGGGTTGTCGCGGAGGGCGAGGAGGCCGCCGTGGACCTTGGGGTGGAGGGTCTTGACGCGGCCGTCCATCATCTCCGGGAAGCCGGTGTACTCGGAGACGTCGGTGACGGGGAGGCCGGCCTCGCGGAGGTGGGAGGCGGTGCCGCCGGAGGAGAGGATGGTGACGCCGAGCTCGACGAGGCCGGCCGCGAACTCGCGCAGGCCGGACTTGTCGGAGACGCTGATGAGAGCGGTCCGGACGCGGGCCATGGCAGGGAGCCTCCGTGGGAGATCCGACGCGGGCGAGTATAACAGGCCGCGGAGGGGGTGTCAAAGGGCCGGCGGGGGGGGCGGGATCAGCCGGCGCGGCGCGCGTCGAGGCGCGCGAGGAGGCGATGGGGGTTGGCGATAAGCGCGGCCTCGATCTCGTCGCCGACGAGGCCGGCGCCGACGGCGACGCGGCGGGCGAACTCCTCGGTGAGGAGGTCCGCGGGGCCGTGGGTGTCGGAGTTGACGAGGAGGAGGGCGCCGGCCTGCCGGGCGGCGGCGGCGACGGAGCCGTTGCCGAGGCAGTGGCCCTGGCGGGAGGTGAGCTCGAGGAAGATGCCGTTCTCCGCGGCGAGGGCGGCGAGCTCGGGGGCGATGGGGCCGGGGTGGGCGAGCAGGTCCACTTCGGGGCAGCGGAGGGCGGCGAGGTTGGTGCCGGGAGGGACGGGCTCGACGGGGGTCTCGCCGTGGACGACGACGAGATGGGCGCCGCGCGCGCGGGCCTCGCGGGCGAGGTCGGGGATGGCCTCGGGGGGGAGGTGGGTCAGCTCGACGCCGGGGATGGCGCGGATGTCCCAGTGCTTCTCGGCCAGGGCGCAGTCGGCGGCGACGGCCTCGATGACGGAGGGGAGGGTGGCCGGGGAGGCGTGGTCGGCGATGCCGATGGCGGTGTAGCGGTGGGAGACGGCGCGGCGGATGAGCTCGATGGGCAGCAGGTTTCCGTCGCTGAGGAAGGTGTGGGTGTGGAAGTCGAAGAGCATTGGTTTCCTCGTCAGGGGGTGGCGCCGAGCGCGAGGAGAACGTTCGCCACGGCGTGCTCGGGGACCTCGACGCCGATGTCGACGCGGCCGATGGCGCGGGGCAGGACGAAGCGGGGGACGCCGGCGGCGGCTTTCTTGTCGGCGCGCATGGCGGCCAGCAGGGCCGGGAGAGGGCACTGGGGGACCCGGGTGGGAAGGCGGAAGGCCGCGAGGAGGCGCTCGACCTCCTCGGCAGGGCCTGGGGGAAGCAGCCCACGGTCGCGGGCGAGGCGGGAGGCGGCGACGAGGCCGATGGAGACGGCCTCGCCGTGGCGGAGGGTGCGGTAGCCGGTGACGGCTTCGAGGGCGTGGCCGACGGTGTGGCCGAGGTTGAGGACGGCGCGGAGGCCGGCCTCGCGCTCGTCGCGGCGGACGACGTGGGCCTTGATCTCGCAGCTGCGGCGGACGACGTGGGCGACGGCGGCCGGGTCGCGGCGGGAGAGAGGGGCGACGGTGCGCTGGAGCCAGAGGAAGAGGTCGGAGTCGGCGATGACGGCGTGCTTGACGACCTCGGCGAGGCCGGCGCGGTAGTCCCGCGCCGGGAGGGTGCGCAGGACGCCGGAATCGGCGACGACGAGGCGGGGCTGGTGGAAGGCGCCGATGAGGTTCTTGGCCCCGGGGTGATCCACGGCCACCTTGCCGCCGACGGAGGAGTCCACCTGGGCGAGCAGGGTGGTGGGAACCTGGACGTAGGGGAGGCCGCGCATGAAGGTGGCGGCCACGAATCCGGCGAGGTCGCCGATGACGCCGCCGCCGAAGGCGATGACGACCGAACGCCTGTCAGCATTGCCGGCAAGCAATTGATCGTATAGGCGGGAGGCGCGGCGGAGGGATTTCTGGCGCTCGCCCGGAGGGACGAGGAGGACGTCGAGGGGGAAGGCGGCGGGCCCGAGGAGGGCGGCGCCGTGGAGGCGCTGGAGGGCGGGATGGGTGATGACGAAGGCGCGGGAGGGGCGCACGACATCGGCGACGAGGGGAAGGGCGCGCGCCAGGAGGCCGGGACCGAAGTGGATGTCATAGGAGCGGTCGGCGAGGTCGACGCGGAGGAGGCGCCCGGCGGGGGCCGGGGACGGGTGCGGGCTGGCGGCTTCAGCGCAGGGCATGGCGGCTACCCCTCCGGGATACGGCCTGGGCCGGCAGCGGAAGCGGCACCCACAGGGAGCGCCGCTTCCGGACAGATCGGGCGCAGCTCACGCCCGGGCTAGATGGGCCCGAGGGTGGAGGGCGCGGCCTCGTCCTTGATTATGCGGGGAGTGACGAAGAGGAGGGTCTCGGTTTCGGAGAAGGTCCGCTCCCGCTTGGTGAAGAGCTGGCCGATGATGGGGATGTCGCCGAGCAAGGGGACCTTGAGCTCGTTGTACTGGTCGATCCCGCCGGTGAAGCCGCCGACGACGAAGGTCTCTCCGTCACGCACGTTGACGGTGGTGAGGAGCTGGTTGACCACGAAGATGGGGGCGTTGTAGACGCCATAGTCGGCGAGGGGGATGTCGGGACCGGTGAGCCGGGTGGTGCGGGTGTAGGGGATGACCATGTTGATGGTGCCGTCACCCAGGATCTGGGGGACGACCTGGAGGGAGGTGACGATGGGGAGG
>Ga0315277_10010276_pt1 | contig 11862 bp, 11 predicted proteins | sample YL17G05_15_MG_FD_203695 | JGI IMG/M metagenome (GOLD analysis project Ga0315277, IMG submission 203695) | Sediment microbial communities from Yellowstone Lake, YNP, Wyoming, USA - YL17G05_15 | ecosystem: Environmental > Aquatic > Freshwater > Lake > Sediment | place: USA: Wyoming | collected...
CAAATTATCCAAGAAGGAAAAAAAATCGACGGTCGTGGACGAATACAAGAATCTCGTTTTAAAAAACATCCTCGCCGGCACTGCTAATCTGTATGATAATGTACTGAACAAGAAACAGGCATTTTCATCGTATTTCATCGTGCTCGCGGATAAATTACTCGATGATAAAGGAACCATCGCAGCGGTGCTACCCGCCACGATTCTCAGGACCGAATCGAATTACGAGCTAAGAATGTTCTTGTGCCGCAATTACACGCTCCGGTTCATCATTTCAAGGAACGATGCTCTCAACTTCTCGGACGATACCACCCTCAAGGAAATCCTGTTTATCTTGAAAAAGCAGAAACCCCGTGAAGGCGATGTGGTTTGTTACATCACATTGAACTGTTTAAAAGAGAGAATGGCTGCTGACATCCAAGCAGCAGAATCGGGCGTGAAACCAGACGGCTTTATTTACCGGTTTGGCGATTTTAGCATTCAAAAGCGATTGCAAGAAAGCCTTGATCCGAGCAACTTGTTCGGGCCTATTGCATTGAACAGCATCGATTTGCAGAACACCTGGAGCGAGATCGAGGGATCGCCGATGTTTCGCTCGCTCAGGACGTTTGAAAAAACGATCCCTCGTACCGGCAGGATGATCATCACCCGGGAAGGAGCCGCTTCTCGCTGCCATGCCAAGTTGCCGCAAATGGCTGTCGTCAAGAACCGGGACAGCAAAGCGCCGTTCCAATTTGATCGCGCTAATAACACCACGATATTTTTCAAGAGCGCGTCGACATCATATGCTGTTGATATGGCGGATACATTTAAGTACGTGCGAAATGCCAAGAATCCCACGATGTCATTGAATGCGTTGAACGAGTTCGTGATCTGGAAAGTCGATAATGCAGATTATTACAATGAAATTCAGCCTTGCACCATCATAAACATTAAGCAAGCGATAGACACGTTCAACGCTGCAAGCAGGACCGCGAGGAAGGATAAAGAATACACGATAGGAGAAATCGAAATCAATTTCCCGGAATTGCACGATGCACTAAAGCACTTGCCAGGTAAAAAAATCGCAGCTATCGCCAATCGAATACTCCGAGATCCGGACTTTTCCTCGTTTCAAGAGCCATGGACAACGTACCTATCGGACAAGCTCTGCTATCTTGCCACGGTCGATGCCTTGCACATCGAGGCCCCGAACACCTATTTTTACGCGTACTTTGCAGGCGAGGAACGCCGGGTATTTTCCTCCATTTTCTTGAACGTTCCTTGCTTGGAAACGGAAGAAGCGAAGATCAATTGCTTGTGGCTGAACAGCGCCTTGAACATGATTCAACTCTTCACCGAGCGTAATCCCACGGGCTGGTTTAAAATCAAGCAATTCATCCTCGAAGGGTTGAAGATCATCGATATCAACAAGCTCGAACCCGAAGCTAGAAAATTGCTCCTAAGCACGTTCGAGAGCGTGTCCAACAAGCCTTTCCTATGCATGTGGCAACAGTTTTTCGTAAACATTCCAGACGGTATGATCGATGCTTCGTTTAAAAAAGAACTAATCGACACGTTTAAACTCGGCAATATCGAGTATATAGCCATCAGAACAGCACGATGCTTGGAACGCAAGGAAATTGATGCGATATTCATGAAAATCTTTTTTCCGTCAAAAAAGGCTGAGGAAATCGAGCAAGAATTGCATTGCATCTACCTTGATCTCGTGAAAGAAATCATGATCGAGAAACGGAACATCACAAAATACAAGCCAAGATTGGATGAAGAGGATAGCGAAGCGATGCATGATACCGAAGCTTGATAAAATGGAAGTACTCGGAAGTACTCGACCAAGAAGCAGATTTCGATCACCTTCACATGTTGGTAAAAACCACGCTAAGACACGGTTGTCTAGTTACATCCATTCTCTAAGGTGACTAAAATCGCTATTATAGAGGCGATTTATTTTGTAGTAGTTATACCAATCTATATATAAGTCAACTTTTTCAATAATAGTAGAATATAATTTAAAACCTGGTGTCATTCCATGGCCGAGAGTAAACCTATCCTAATCAATAAGAAGGGCATGATAACCATCCCCGTCGATTTACGAGTCAAGTATCGTATGCTCCCAGGATCTAGGGTGTCGATCATCGAAGTGAACGGCCACCTGGAGATCATTCCCATCGTCGACATTGCAGAATTGCGAAAACACGATGCAGAAGATTTTGAGAAGAGTATTGAGGAATCCAACAAACAAGAACTGGCATTAGAGCATGACGAGTAAAGCCTACCTCGACACGGGAGTTTTGACGCTCTTCCTTGCAAGGAATTGTCCGCTCAAGGTCCAGGAGTTGATGGATAATATTAAGAAGGCAAAGATAGAAGGTCACTTGTTAGCACCCGTTTTAACGGAGGTCTTCCTCCATATCTGCAAGTTGGACGGGATTGATAGTGCGAAAATATCGATGAACTCCCTTCTCAAGCAATATCCCTTTAAAATAGGTGAGCAAGATACCTCCCTCATCATCTCTGCAGGCATCCTCAAGTGCCAGCATAGGGAAACGCTTTCATATGTCGATTGTATGTCGATCGCGTATTGCTTGAATAATAACTGCGTGTTTCATACAACAGAGAAAAAAATAAAAAAGATCCCTGGAAATACGCTTCAGAAATTGGATGTCGTAAAATACAAGTTTTAGGTTAAAACCGTGGTTGATTCGGATTCATTTTGGTTCTGAAAAATTGGCTTTCCTGAACCGCAAATTCACGAATTTTTCAAGTTCCTTGATCAAGTTAGGTAGAAACGTCTTTATATCCGTTATGATGGAATAATCGGCAATTTCGTGGATCGGAGCGTTCGCGTCGTTGTTGATGGCAACGATGATCCCGGATTCGTTCATGCCCGTGGTGTGCTGGATTTGCCCGCTGATCCCGAAAGCCAAATATAACTTGGGATGGACGATGTGGCCCGTTTGGCCGATGATCTTGTCCTCGCTCGCCCACCCGTTGAAGACGGCCACGCGCGTCGCAGCCACCTCGGCCCGTAGCATGAAAGCGAGTTTCTCGAGCAATTTGAAGGTTTCTTGTGAGCCAACCCCGTTGCCACCCGCGACGATGATATCCGCTTCCTCCAATTTCGACCCCGGAACGCTGTACCGTGTCGGGTCTGTCAATAAGCTAACGAGGAGTTTTGGCAATGGGGGAGGCGTTAGTTGAACCATTTCCGCCTTGTGGTCCGTGGCGGGGCTTGGCCTGCGGAACGTTCCGGGGCGCACGGTGCACATAGTAGGATAGCGGGTCGGACATATGATCGAGGCCACGAAGTTCCCGCCAAAGGCAGGCTTTGCCATCACGAGCAGGTTTTTCCCGTATGCTGGATGGTCTTCAATCGTCACATCCGTGCAATCTGCCGTCAAGCCGGTATCGAGCTCTGCAGCAATGCGGGCCGCCAGGTCTCGCCCTGCTTCTGTTGCTGCCAATAGCACGATGGCAGGCTTGTGCTGCTGGAGAAATTCTTTGAATAGTGGTACGATGATTTCCTCATTATAATGCTTGAAGGTCTTGTCCGGACCGGGCGTGGAATAATAAAAAATCGTGTCTGGCCGTCCGTGGCATTGGATTTCATCGAGATATTGCCCGCAGTCCATGCCGAACGTGAAGGCCAGCACCCGCTGGCTCAGCTTGTCGGCGATCTCGCGGGCCTTTCCCAGCAATTCGAGGCTCCCTGGATGCACAGTCTCGTGATCCTTTATCTCGACAAACACGCAAATGTCCTTGAATCGCGGGCGATCGTCTTTTTTTGGCATCCGGTGTTCCTCCTTCTATGTTTTTAACAAGTTATTCCGGGTGAGCAGCTCGATTAGCTGGTTGCCCATCTCTTTATCCGTTCCTTCAAGCCGTTTATTTTCACGTTTTCGCACGATCTGGCTGATCTTCAGCACTTGCGTGGGAGAACCCTTCACCCCGGCATCATTTTCATCGATCCCCAGTTGCTGCAGGTCGATCGTTTCCACACTTGCATCGAACGCGTGCTTGATGCGCTGTAAATCATAATATCGAGGCCGGTTAGTCTGCTTGTTGGCGGTGAGTATCACCGGCAGCGCGGTTTGCGTCTGTTGGGATTCATGGCCCTTGATCCGGTTAGCAATCAACCGGTTATGTTCAATCTTGAGCGCGTGGAACTGGGTGATTAAGGGGATTTTCATAGCTTGCGAGACCTGGTACGGCACATGGGCAGTGTTACCATCGATTGCTTCCACGCCCGCAAAGATCAAGTCAAAGGGGCCGAACCTTTTTAGACACGCAGCCAGGACTTTCGTGGTCACCCACGTGTCGGACCCTTTCAGCTTCGGATCACTGATCAAGATGCCCTTGTCCGCGCCCATTGCCTTTGCTTCGAGCAGTGCGTCCTTGGCTTGCGGTGGCCCCATGCTGACCGTCGTGATTTGCCCGCCATAGATCTCCTTGATACGCAAGGCGGATTCCAGCGCGGCGAGGTCATCAGGATTCACGATGAGATCCCCCTCGCGGACGAGCATCCCGTTTTTATCCATCTTCACGGATTGGCTCGCGGGAACCTGTTTAACGAGAACAGCGATGTTGACCATTATATGAATCCCCCGGAGAATTCCTTCAAGATCGCGGTGCCGATGATGATTTGCATGATTTCGCTTGTGCCTTCATAAATCTGGGTGATCTTGCAGTCCCGGAAATAGCGTTCGACCGGCAATTCTTCCACATAGCCGTATCCGCCAAAAATCTGCATGGCATCGGTGCAAACCTTCATGGCATTTTCCGCCGAGACGTATTTTGCCATGGCGGATGCTTCCGAAAAAGGTAAGTCATGGTCCTTGAGATCCGCCGCCTTGTAAATCAAGTACCGCGCAGATTCCAGGTTGGCCTTCATCTCGGCAAGTTTAAATTGGATGGCTTGAAACTTCCCAATTGGTTGGTTAAATTGCTTGCGTTCGGTCGCATATTTTGCGGCAGCTTCAAACGCGGCCATACCAATTCCCAGCGCTTGTGCCGCGATGCCAATCCGCCCCATGTCTAGGATTTTCATGGATAACCTGAAGCCCTCCGATTCCTTGCCGAGCACATTTTCTTTCGGCACCCTGACATTATCAAAGAATAGCTCGGAGACGGGGTTGGCTCGCATACCCATTTTACGCTCGATCTTCCCCACGGACACGCCCGGAAATGCTTTCTCTACTAGAAAGAGTGCGACTCCTTTATTTCCGGCCTTCCGGTCGATGGTCGCGCCGACAATCATCGTTTCGGCGATGGCACCATTGGTTACAAAGCATTTTTTCCCGTTGATAACGTACTCGTTCCCATCCTTGACCGCCACCGTTTGCATACCCGAGACGTCGGATCCCGCGTTCGGCTCGGTGATGGAAAACGCGCCGATCTTACGCCCCGAAGCCAGATCGGCAAGGTATTTCTTCTTCTGGTCCTCGGATCCAAACACGCTGATCGGCAACGCGACGACAGAATTATGCACGGTCACCATCAAGCCTGTCGCGGCGCAAGCCTTGGAAATTTCTTCAATGGCCAAGCAATAAGATATGGAATCGAGCCCCGCTCCTTCATATGCCTCCGGTACCTGGATCCCGTAGAGATGCTGCGCCGCGAGCTGGTCGATCACCTCTTTCGGGTGGGTCTTATGTTCCTTGTCCAAGTGAGGCGCCACGACTGCCAGCACTTCTTGCGAGAACCGTCGGACCGATTTTTGAACCAATTTTTGAATCGGTGTGAATTGGAAATCCATCAAGGGATATAAAAGCAGAATAAATATAATTTATTTTCCCGTCGAGCCATCGATTTTTTCAACCATTGATTCAACCGCGGATTGTAATGGAACAAAAGCGCGATTTCCGACCAGTGATAAGCTCGTGGATTCATGTTCTTGCAGTGAGGGTTCTTCGGGTAGCTGTCCTAAAACGTCTATGCCCTGTTTTTCCACCCATTCGGGCAAATGTATTGTAGTACCACGGGTCACTTTATTCACTACAAGACCTGCTCTCTTGTATTGAGTAAAACGCTGGGAAGATGCGATAATGGCCTCGGCGGTGGTAATACTGCGCGCGGAGGGATCCGTTACAACTACGAGATAGTCAACAGCCGATATCACTTGCCGGTGAACTTGTTCAAGCCCCGCCTCGCAATCAATAATGATGGCATCGTACTGGTTGATCAATTGCCTGATGACTGAACGCAAGAGCGTGTTACTGGGACAAAAGCACCCAGCACTGGTTGGTTGACCCATGACCAGGAGATCGTAGTCCGGGCCTTTTATCACGCTGCGAGCAACGACCGCATCGACATCATGAGCTGCCTTGGTTTTTTCCTCGGAGGTCCCATGTGATGCCACGTGAATGAGGTCCGCCCGGATGCTTTCCATCGTACGCTCTGGTAGGACGCCGAGAGCGCGGGCAAGGTGGCTCAAGGCAGGGTCCGCATCGATGAGGAGCGGGTGCCGCCCGCGAGCGATCAAGGCGCGGGCAAAAAAGAATGCGAAGGTCGTCTTTCCCACCCCCCCCTTGCCAACAACGGCAAAGACCCGGAAGGGATGCTGGGTATTTTCTGGCGTTTGTGGCATAGCATGATCACTTGCTAATCATGGAATAAATCCTCGCGCAAACGGATCATTTCCCGCAACTCATCGCAGATATGCTGGTAGTCGCACGCATTGCACTCCCAATCGAACTCGCAGTCGTCCCGGCGCTTCGCATATTGCGCCAATTTCGCACGCAATCGTAAATCCATATTATGTCGATTGGCCTGAGTGATTTCTTTCAAGGCTAGGATGGTGGTTAGGCTGGCGGTGAGGAAGACCACCTCTACTGATCGCAGGATCGTGGCAAATTGCGTCCGGTAGAGGTGGAGGAATGCACGACCGAGATGCTGGAACGTGACACCTTTTTCATAGAGCTTCTTGCTCAATGTGTACCGGTTCTCTCGGAGGATGGACCGTTGCATGAAACCCTCGATTTGATCGGTAACCTGGAGCGCGCGGTGCAATTCAGCGATGCGATCAGAAGTCAAATCGGCACCCCACACGATCACAACGAGAGCAAACGGAACCACACGCTCGGGGATGCGGGGAAAGTCTTGCCCTACCAGGGTAATTTGACCATCGTGCACTGCCGATGGATCCAAGGCAGTCACGAGCAATGCCGTTGACGGCACTGCATACGACCCGAATTGGACTTGAACCTCGTCATCGAGGAGCACGCCGCTCCATATGCCGTGACCCACCCGCATCGGCAACTCGGAGAGCGATGCCGGCGTCTCCAGGGGAACATGCCAGACGGCATACTCTTTCACCTCCAGTTTCGACTGTTCAACGAGGCGCCGGAAATCTTCCATGTGCGGGGTCATCTCGGAAAAATAAGGTATGAAAAATGCTGGATTGGGCTTCTCATCTACAATGCCCGGTCAAGCAGCTCGATCAAGTCTATGACATCGATGTCAGTCCCGGCTTGTGCATTCGCGTCCGAGAGATTGGTCTTGCAGAACGGGCACGTGGATACAAGCGTGGTTGCCCCGGTTTGATGGGCCTCCTCCACGCGCTCCCTGGCAATGTGCACAGCCCATTCTGGATACCCGATTTTAACGCCACCACCAGCCCCGCAGCACCACGCGGAAGTGCGGTTGCGCGGCATTTCGACGAGCTTGATGCCAGGAATTTTCACTAGCAGTTCACGCGGCGCGTCAAATACGCCCATATGGTGACCGAGATGGCACGGGTCATGGTAGGTGACGGTGGTGACAGCGGGATTCTTGCCCGATTTTTGTTGGAGGCGCTTTATCTCTGCCGGCGTCAGTTTCTGGTTGATGAACTCCGAGGAATGGAGCACCTCCAGGCCGAGATCCACGCCAAACTTGGCAAAGTCTTTCTTCATCGTTCGGTAGCACCCCGAGCATGATGTGACGATGGTCTTCGCCCCTGTTGCAGCGATCGCGTCGGCGTTGTAGCGCATGAGGCCTGGCACGAGGTCGAGTTGTCCCGTCCGGATCAAGGGAGACCCACAGCACCGTTCGTCCACGACCGTGAAGTCGACCCCCAATTTTTGGAGGACCGACAGCGTCGCATCGCGCAGCTGCTGCTGGCGATAGTTAGACGTGCACCCGATGAAATACACCACGCTGGCAGTCGGTTTGAGGTGATACTTGGCCCGGATCTCGGCGTTATCCGAGTGAGGGGCGCCGTAAGGATTGAAGTGCTCGGCGACGGGAGGCACGAGCCGTGCTTGCTTTGCAGGCGCGCCCACGGATTTGACAGCAAATTCTCGGAGTGATTCGATGATGTCCACGATCTGATCCTGGTGGGGCGCTTGGCAGCTATCCCCGCACGCGCCGCATGCCGTGCACGCGAAGATGGGATCCAGCATGTCTGCGGTCCATTTGAGTCGTTGCGTTAATAAACCTCGCGCCAGTCGAATGCGTCCCGATGCCCAGTAAGACTCGAACTTGAAGGTCTCCCCGGACGGGCAGGTCGGCGTGAATTCCTTGTATGCATACTTGCACGTGTTGCACCGGATGCACCGGTCCAAGACCAATTTCAGTGCCTCTTGGGATGGTTGGGATAATCCTGAAATATCAGCGAGTTCTACCATTAAATGCCCCACCTCCCCGGGTTGAAGATTCCCTTCGGGTCCATGAATCCCTTGACTTTCTTGAAAAATTCGAGCCAGTTCGGATCGATGAATTCCTTGAGCCGGTTGCACATCCAGGCGGGGGTCTTGTACGGGAGGCACCCGTATTCGACACCGAGGGCAAAAAATTCCTCAAGCGCGCTCCGGGCTCGTTCCTCCTCGGAGTCCTTCTTATAACGGATGATTGGGCGGAATAGGCTGTAATGCCCCGATTTCATTATCTTTGAGTAAACGAAGGGCGGGAAGTTGTACTTGTGAAAGATGGCGGTCCCTTTCTCAAGGAGCACGCCCAGGTGCTCCGGGGGCGCGTAGGATCCATACCAGGTCAAGCCTGAATATTCGACCAGTGGGGTGACGACGGCCGGCAAGTCGTAGGCAAACCGGAAGCTCTCCCCTACTATCGAAGCTCCAGCATCAAACTCCGTGAGAAAGATCTTGTTGCCGTGCTTTTGATTTACTTTTGCCAGAATGCATTGCATGATCTCGTACTTGGCTTCTAGATGCTTTTGCGTTAGCGCTGAAAGTTGGATGAGCATTGCAAAATCGGGCTCTTCAGGAATCTTTATCGGGGTGGGGATGCCGAGCAACATCTTTGCTACTTCCACGGACACCACCAATACATCGTCGGCGATCTCTGCCCGTCCCAGCTCACGCATTAATTCTGCCGTGTTCTCGAACCCGTAGCAAAAACTGACGTAAGCTTTTTCGATGGGTCGCCGTGGCCACAGCTGGACCGCGCACTTGGTCACGATGCCCGTCATCCCTTGCCAATTCACGAACAAACCCAGCAAATCCGGCATGGGATAGCGGGTATGCCAGTTATCCGTTCGGAACTCCTTGCCGAGGAAACATGACCCGATACGTGCGACTGTCCCGTCGTGGAGGACCACCTCGATGCCATTGATCCAATCTCCCATCGACCCGTGCGCGGAAGACATGTTATTCATGCCGGAGAGAAGTGCATTACCAACGGCCCCGCTAAAGGGCGGCGCGAAGGGGTAGGAATACCGGAGACTCGGATGGTGGTCGTCGAGGCATTTCTTTAATTGCCCGAAGGTAACGCCGGGTTCGAGGATTGCATACATTGAAGACTCGTGGACGTGGAGGATCTTGTTCATCCGCTTGGAGAAGTCGAGGATGATCCCGCCGCGCACTGGGATAGTCAACCCGCCAACGTTGTTGCCGGAGATATAGGGAATGAGGGGCACTTCCATGTCATTTGCTAACTTGACGACAGCTACCACTTGATCCACGGTTTCTGGCAAGGCCACGAAATCAGGCATATGGGGCTCGCACTCCGTCGCGTCGTAGGAATACGTGTACAAGTCAGGCTCCTTGTCCGTGACGTTCTGTGGCCCGAAAATCTCGACGAGGCGGTTCTTGATCTCAGTTTTCTTATGATCGGTGAGATTTTGCAAGGTTAACTCCACGCTCCCCGGCTATTTTCAAGGCCGGGATGAAGATTTTTACGAATTTGAGTAATGTCCCTATGTGCCACATCTTTTTCACCTTTAGCTGCCCTATCATAAACGCGTGCATGATACCGATTTCACTTTTAGCAATGGCTATCATCATTTCGAGGGGCATCAAGACTTTCAAATCGAATTTTGCTGCACCACCTGGTTCGATTTGGATTTCCGTTCCGTTAAAATGTACTGAGACAGCATAGATACCGGTGATTTCGATCACAACGGTTTTTTTCCATTTGGCAACGAGGGGCTCCAGCTCCCCGCGACTATCGCGATAATTGAGTAAATTGCGGACAGCTATGCCGAGGACGTCTTGAGGGTCATTCATTTTTGTCATGGTAATGCAGTCCCACAATCATATCTAGTAATTGTCAAATAACATTCAATTCAAGGTTATTAAAGCCAGCCAGTTAAAGATGAATTTTTAAATACGCTGAGGGTAATTTGCCTAATCATTCCAGCATTTTACGTGGAGGGGAATTATGAATCCCGAAGCAGACCAAGACCTCCGCAACGAGGCAAAGGCATCGAATCTCGGCCGGTTATTCCAGCTTTTGACAGACATATTTGGCCAGAGGAGACAAATGCTTTCGCTTACGAAGATCGATGGCGCGGAAGTGCTAGCCGTGTTTCCATCACTTGGCGGACGCAGCGTCACTTGGAAGGTTTCCAATTGTCATATCCTTCCATACATGAATAAATCTGACCATGCAGCCGCTCAAATCATATTCAATGTTCCACGTGATGCCATCGTGCCCCTCATCATCGACGTGATTCGGACGAAGGCCAACATGCAAGGACTATTCAAGCTCTTGTTCAAATACGTTCTGCCCGGCAAGGTAAAGTTGAAGGGGTCTTTTTTCACCGCCGTGAAAATCATCATGGCATTGATGGTTGGTGCCCATCCCATGTACGCCGAGGAAAAGCGGTTGCAATCGGGGAATGCGCCGGGCAAGAGCGCCTAGGAGGGGCAAAGTATGTTGAAAACAGAATTCATCAAGTTTGCGAAGGAGCTCCAAAACCCCCACGTTACCGCGTGGAAGGCAAAGGGCGGCAAGGTCGTTGGATTCTTCTGCACCGATATGCCCGAGGAGGCCATCCACGCGGCGGGGATGCTCCCTTTCCGAATGCGCGGCACGGGCAACCAGGATTACACGTTATCCGATGCCATCCTCTCCCGCTTCAATTGCACGTTCGTTCGCTCCGCCCTCAACTTGGCCATGGGGGGACGGTACTCTTTCCTCGACGGCCTGGTCGTGGGTAACACGTGTGACCACATCCGTCGCATGTATGACATTTTTGGCAAGAAACTTGCCTTCGAGCCGCGATTTTTCTTGTCCTTCCCCCACGTGTTCTCCGAGGAGGGACGGGCGTGGGTAAAAAGCGAGATCGAGCGGTTCATCCAGCAGCTCTCCAAGGCGTATGATACGCCCATCACGACCGAGGCGCTGAAAGATACCATCGCGATATACCGCACGAACGCACATTTGATGAAAAAGATTTACAACTTGCGCCAGGGTAGCGAGCCCAGGATTAGCGGGACGGATTTCATCAGGATCGCCGTGGCGAACAGCTCGGTGCGTAAAGATTATGCTAACGAGCAATTAAATAAGCTTTTACCCATCATCGAGGCGGAACCGCCCTTCACGAACGTCCGGGCACGCCTCATGGTCGCGGGGAGCTTCGTCGATAACCCGGATTTCATCGAGGTGCTCGAGCACGCGGGTGGCATTGTCGTGGCAGATTCCTTG
>Ga0315277_10010278_pt1 | contig 11862 bp, 8 predicted proteins | sample YL17G05_15_MG_FD_203695 | JGI IMG/M metagenome (GOLD analysis project Ga0315277, IMG submission 203695) | Sediment microbial communities from Yellowstone Lake, YNP, Wyoming, USA - YL17G05_15 | ecosystem: Environmental > Aquatic > Freshwater > Lake > Sediment | place: USA: Wyoming | collected...
GGACTCCAACGTGCCCGTGGCGGAAGTGGTGGCCGGGCCGGCCCCGTCGTTGGCGGACGAGTTCAGGGCCCAGGTCGGCGGCCGCGACGGCTTCAACGCGATGATGTCGCAACTGCACGGCATCGAGGTGCCGCCGGAGGCGCCTCCCGCCGCTGAGGGAGCGCCTGGTGACGTGACGGGATCACCCGCTGCTTCCGCAGCGGGCTCAACGACAGCGGCCTCAACGGCGGCGGGCTTACAACCGGCGGGCTCAGGGGCAGCGGGCGCGATTGCAGCGGCGGGCACGAAGGCGCGGGGCTTGGCGCCGCCCGCGAAGCCGGTGTCGCGGGCGCAGCACCACTTCGGGTTCAAGAGGGTCATGTGGCTCCCGACGCTGATCGTCGCCGGCGTGTGCCTCCTGGCAAGCATCTACGCATTTACGCTCTACGCGACGGCGCCGGAGCAGGCCGCCGTTGTGCCGCCCGATGTGGTCATCAAGGAGCCCGAGATCATCAAGGATGCCCAGGGCGAGCAGTGGGCCATCCCTCGCGGCAGCACCGCCGCGGCGCACGAGGACGGCACGATGTGGTCGAAGGACGCGGAGGGCCAGGAGAAGGCCGCCCTGAAGATTGTCCGCGACGACCGCGGCCGCGCGTGGGCCGTTCCGGCGGGCAAGACGATCACGGTCTCCAAGAGCGGCAACGTGTTCTACCAGGACGACAGCGGGTTCGACGTCTCGCCCGAGTCGGCGGACCGTTGGTTGTACATCCAGAATCAGATCGATCAGCAATCCGACCGGATCAAGACGAAGAAGGCCGAGCGCGAGCACGGGGCGCTGTGGTTCGGTTGCGGGTTGCTGGCCGTGAGCCTGGTGCTGGCCGGGTTCGGCATCTGGATGCGGATGGACGTGCTCCAGGCCCGCCGGGAAATGGCCGCCGAGGCCGAAGAGGCTGGGCCGGATGCGGCTGCCGTGCCCGCGCGGGACGCGGCTGCCGTGCCCGGGCCGGATGCTGCTGCCGTGCCCGCGCGGGACGCGGCTGCCGTGCCCGCGCCGGATGCGGCAGCCGTGCCGGGGCCGGATGCGGCTGCCGTGCCAGGGCCGGATGCTGCTGCCGTGCCCGGGCCGGATGCGGCTGCCGGGCCCGGGCCGCAACCGCCCAACTGACAAATGACCCCTGACGACCGCCATTCCGAACTTACCCTGACCGAACAGGAACTCTTCGCGCGCCTCGGGTGGTTCACCCAGGTGCGGTGGGGCGCGGGCCTCTCGGCGATCGTGTTCATGGCGGTGGGTTGGTGGCTGTTCAAGGTCCGCTTCGACTGGGCTCCCGCCGTGGGCGTGGTGGCGGCCCTGTTCCTCTACAATCTCGTTTTCTGGCTGTGGTCGCGCCGGCTGTATCGGCAGGAAGGCATCCACAAGCGCTGGATCGTGCGCGTGGCGCACGCACAGATTCTCTGCGACCTGCTGGCGGTGGCGGCCCTCGTCCACACGATCGGCGGCGTCGAGAACCATTTCGTCCTCCTGTTCCTGTTCCCCATGATCGTGGCCAGCGAATTTTTTGCGCCGCGCGTGGCCTACCTCTACGCGACGCTTGCGGCCGTGCTCGTCAATGTCATTGGCTGGGGCGAATACTTTTTCCCCGACAGCCTTCACCGGCCGCTCATGGTTCTCTCCAACGGCGGCGCGGCCGAGACCGTGCCGCTGGTGGCCCCGGGGGCGGCCCAGCATCCCGTCTTCGTGCTCCAGGTGTGTTTCGTGATGACGTTTGCCGTGTACGTGACAGTGTTTGTCGCCGGGAGCATCTCCGGCCGGCTTCGGCTGCGGGAGGACCAACTCCAGGCCGCATACCATGACCTGAGAAGCCTGGAGCAGGTCAAATCGCAGTTCATGCGCAAGACCAGCCACGAACTGCGGGCCCCGGTCGGGGCGGTGCAGAGCCTGCTGAAGGCCGCCGGCGGCCAGATGGCCCCCGGTGCGCCAGGCCGGGAACTGGTCGACCGGGCCGTCCGCCGCTCCGAGAGCATGCTCGACCTGATCGACGACCTCCTGCGCTACAGCCGCCTCCAGAGTGCCGCGGTCCTGGACCGGTTCGAGCCGGTCGAACTGGCCGAGATCGTGCGTGCGTCGTCCGACCTGTTCCGCGCCCAGGCCGAAGAGAAACAGGTCCACCTGGACGTTCGCGCCGGATCGACCGTGGTGTCGGGCGTCCGCGACAGCCTGACCGACGCGGTCAACAACCTCCTCTCCAACGCCATCCGCTACACGCCTGCGGGCGGCCGGGTGTCGGTCGAGTGCGACTGCCAGGACGGCCAGGCGGTGCTGGCCGTGTCCGACACGGGTATCGGCATCCCGAAGGACGAGTTGCCGCGCCTCTTTGAGGAGTTCTTTCGCGGCCAGATGGCCAAACAGACGGTCCAGCACGGGACGGGCCTGGGTTTGACTATCGTCAAGCGTGTTGTTGACCTGCACGGGGGGCGCATCGACGTCGAGAGCGAAATGGGCCGCGGAACGACCTTCCGCATCCGCTTGCCGGCCTGCACCGTGCGGACCTGAGAAGGCGGGAACGCCTCTGCCTGCATAGGCGGCAGGGGAAGTTTATATACTATACCGTGTACCGGTCGCCGGAAGCCCCCCCAAAAAAGCCCGCTCGATTTGACTTTTCGGGAATCTGTGGTATCCTGTTTTGGCGGAGAGAAAGCGGGTAAACGGTCTGGAGGGACCGGATCGTTACCCTGCCGGTACGTAGGGCAGAGCACCAGAGGGTTTGAGTCGAAGGGCCGCGTTGCGGGGACGCTTTGCGGCCCGACCGATGCCTCGCCTGAGGCGAGGCTGCGGCTGGTCATTTGAATATTTGTGCCTGATGAAAGGCGATCCGGAGGGGATCAACCCTGACGGATCGCTTCTTGTTTGCGCTGGCCCGGGGTTGGCGGCCGGGCCGGCAGGAGTCAGGGCGTGCCGGGCAAGAGGAACGTGGGCGTCTGATGCGAACGGGGCTGTGCCCCGGGGCAAACGTGAAAACGAGAGGAACGAGAATGAGGAGGCAATTGGTCGGGAGGCTGGTGATTGTGGCGGCGATCATGGCGGCTGTTTGCGGGTCGGCCCTGGCTACGCCGACACCCGTGACGCTGGTTCCGCAGGGCTTTGACGACCTCGGCGCCGGTTCGGCCGCCAGTCCCATAAAAACGTCGGACTATAACTACAACAACACGTTCACCGGCCACATCACAAGCCAGGCGTTCAATCTCGACGACGGCCGCCACCTGTACCTGTACCAGGCCGACAACGTCGGCCCGTCGGCGCTCGAGGTCCTCGGCGTGGCCCCGTTCTACGGCCTCGACCTCGATGCCGTCAACGTGGCCGGGTACTTGAGTTCCGGCGAGCCCACGGGGTTCCTTGCCGGAGGATATGCGCCGGCGGGCGGCGCCTATGACGCGGGTCTGGCCGAACCGGGAATGAGTTTCGCCTATCCGGGGTACCTGGGTTGGTACGTGCCCGCCGGCAAGCACACGCGGGTCGAGTACCTGATTTCGCCGTACGCCCCGACGACTAGCGAGGCTTTTGTGATTGACACCGGCGTGGCGACCGGCGATGTTGTCGGGCCGATGCCCGAACCCGCGACAATGGCGCTGCTGGGCATGGGCGGCATCATGATGCTTGCGGTCCGCGTGCGGCGCCATCTGCGCGCGTAGCAGGTCTTACGCAGGGCCGCCGCCGCGGGACGTGGCGGCGGGAGGGGGCCGGCAGGGTCCGGTCCGCCGGCCGTGCGGCCGTTCATCTTCGGCAGGCGCGCGGCCGTCAGCGAAGACCCCTTCGAAAGCCGGTTCTTCGGCCGGCTACGTACCCGCGGGAGGACTTGTCGCAGGCATGTCTCGTTGGCCGGGTGTACACCTGGGACGGCACGGCCTTGAAAGGTTGCCCGGTTTCGTTCGATAACGTTGGGGCGCCCCCCGAGCCCGCGACGCCGGCGTTTCCGGCCGCGGGCGGCGTGGGGATGCTCCTGAGGCGCAAACGCAGCAGGCAAGGAATGTTATCCCGGCACCACCTGCCGGGCGGGCGCGATCCCGTCCGGCAGGTGACCGGGAGGGGCTTCGGCCGTAACTTCCGTGACAATCGTCCGCGGGTCGGTCCGCCGGCGACGTGAAGCGGAGCGAGAGTGCGGCTGGACGCCGAGCCGGCAGGCATCGCTGCCGCGGCACGGAATGGAACTTGAGGCGGGTATGAGCAGGTTCATGCTGCTGGGCGCAGTGATGCTGGCCTGCCTGCCGGCCGTCGCACGGGCGGGCGTGATATATGAGTACGACGACGGCACCGCGGAGACTTACGGCGGCGCGGCCGGGGCCCCTTTGGCCTGGATGGTCCACTTCACCGTGCAACCCGGCGGCGACACGATCAACGCCGTTCAGATCTCCCTGCACGAGGCATGTTCCTTTGAAGCCGTTGTCTGGGAGGATATCAACGGCCTGGGCGACCCGGCGGATGCGCGAGTGCTATCCCGGACGCCTTACACCGGCGCAGTCGGCTTGAACACGGTTCCCATCTCTCCGGTCACGGTCTCCGGCTCTTTCTTCGTGGGGGCCTACACCTCCAGCGCCGGCTACCCGATCAACGCCGACACCTCAGGCTGCGCGCCGCACCGGTCGTGGGTTTCCGCCAGCAGCACGGGTCTTGACCTCAACGACCTTACAAAAGCGTAATACGACGTTGCGTGCTGGTTCGAGCAGATGGGATACAACTCCGTGGCCATGGTTCGCGCGCAGGCCACGCCCGAGCCGGCCACGCTGGCGCTTCTGGCCGGCGGTGGCCTGTTGGCCCGGATTTGTCGACCCCGTCGCGGCTTGAATCGTCGCTGACGCCTCTCCTGGCGGGGCAGCCGGGACCGCCCGGCCGCCAGCCGGGAGTTCGAAGGTGCGCCGTTTCGAAAGGGATGAACCATGAACGCCGTTGTACGAAGCAGAGGGGTAATCTGGGTGGCAGCCGTGGCGCTGTGTCTGCTTCTTGGCGCGACGCCGGCTTTGGCTCTTGGCATCCAGGACGTGGTCAACCAGGTGTCCCAGACTCAGTACCAGACGTATCAGGTCACTGTCCAGAACATGGGCATGGGCTACTACGGCGGGCAGGCGTACGACCAGGGCTATCGCGACCGCCTTGGCGCGGCGGGCCCCGGAAGCCTGGGCAACCAGGAAGCCCGGCTGTACCTCCAGGACCAGTTTGACGACATGGGCCTCAACGTGTCCGTCCATGGCACGTACAGCAACGTGGTCGGCGAACTGCTGGGCGCCAAGACGCCGGACAGAATCTACATCATCTGCGGCCATTACGACCACGTGGCCGGCAGCGTCAGCAGCGGGCGCCCCGGAGGCGACGACAATGCCTCCGGCACGGCGGCGGTCCTCGAGGCGGCCAGGATCCTGAGCCAGTACCAGTTTGAGTCCACTATCCGCTTCATCGGCTTCAACTGCGAGGACAAGAGCCCGGGCTTGTTGGGCAGCAACGACTACGTGAACAACGTGGTGAAGCCCAATCATCAGGACATCGCCGGCGTCATCAACCTGGACATGATCCTTCGGCCGGGGTGGGATTCTCAGCCCAGCCACGTCAAGGATCTCAACCTTGCCTCCACCGATACGGATTGGGCCACCACGTTTGTCACGGCCGCGGACACTTACGTGCCGTCGCTCCTGGTAAACTCGAGTTTCGTGGACTACGGCGGCAGCGACCACGAGCCTTTTGAAGACGCCGGTTTCCCGGCGTTGTTGGCAATTGAGAACACGGCTTATGAGATCTGGCATTACGGCGCCAACGCCTACTACCACGGGCCCAATGACGCCACCGACCTCGCGGCCGGCGGCACGTACGATTACGCCTTTGCCACGGACGTGGTCCGGGCGACGGTAGCCACCATGGCCGGAGAAGCCGTGCTTACGCCCGAGCCCGCCACGCTGGCACTCCTGGCTGCGGGCGGCGCGATGATGCTTCTGCGCAGGCGGCGGAGCAAGTAGGGCCGAAGGGCGGTCCGGCAGAGTTGCTGCAAGCGGGGCGCGGAAGCCACCTCACGGTGAGGGCCGCGCTCCGCTTGGTTTCTTGACTGGCAGGGCGGTCGCCATCCCGCCTCTAAAGGGAATTGAACGCCTCAGGGGTGGGGTCAAACCGGCTTGCTTGACAATCTTCTGGAGCAGGCCCGGGCCGATCTCGCGGTGGTCCGGCACGGACAGCGTCCACCGATAGCCGGGATGCGTCAGCATCATGTGGGCCCCACGGCGCCGTACCAGGGTCCAGCCCGCGCGCTGCAACTTCTTGACGGGTTCGCGCCAGATGACAAGGCGCAGCCGCTCCGCCATTAGAGAGATATCTCAACTGGTTCGCCATTGGCCGGCTTGGCCTTGGAGGCCATGACCTGCAGCCGGCCGGCGATGGCTTCCCGTTTGGTCCGCCCCTGGGAGAGGCACCCTGGCATGGCGGGCGCCTGGGCCGCAGAGCAACCCGCTTCGTCTTTCTCGAGTATCACCCGGATTTTCACGCGCGTTCCTCTTCCTGAGTGGCCACAACCCAGCCTATTCCAGTGCATGCCGCATAACCGGGCAAGCACCAGCCGCAGCCTCACCCGGTGAACGTCTGCGCGGCCGTGATCGCCGCGGCGTCCACGATGTCCTGCACGCGGCAGCCGCGCGACAGGTCGTTCAGGGGCCTGGCGAGCCCCTGGAGTATCGGGCCGATCGCCTGGCCGTTGCCCAGGCGCTCGCAGAGTTTGTAGCCGATGTTGCCCGCCCCGAGGTCCGGGAAGATGAGCACGTTGGCCCGGCCGCCCACCGGGCTGTCCTTGCACTTGCGGATGGCCACCTCGGGCACGATGGCGGCGTCGGTCTGGAGTTCGCCGTCGATTAAGAGGTCGGGCTCCAACACGCGGACGCGCCGGGCGAGTTCGGCCATCTTCCGCGCCTCCGGATGCTCGGCCGACCCCTTCGTGGAGAACGAGAGGCACGCCACCACCGGCTCGGCATGGGTAAACTGGCGCCACGATTCGGCGGCGTTTAGCGCGATGTCCACGAGTTGCTCCAGCGTTGGGGCGGGCACCACGCCGCAATCACTGAAGAGGAGCGTTCCTTCCAGCCCGAAGCGGTTGTCCTTGAACACCATGAGGAAGCAGGACGACAGGGTCTTGAAGCCGGCCTTGAGGCCGACGCAGTGCAGGGCGGCCCGGATGACGGCGGCCGTGGGCGACACGCTGCCGGTCGTCACGCCATCCACGAGGCCCTGCCTCAGGCACATCGCGCCGTAGAAGACCGGGTTCTGGAGGACCTTGCGGGCCTCGTCGGCCGTCATGCCCTTGCGCTTCCGGAGTCCGGTGTATTCGGCGACGTACGCCTCCATGCGGGCGGGGTCGCCCCGGTCGATGATGTCGAAGCCGTCGGGGTCGGCGCCGAGTTCGCGCAGGCGCCTGGCCAGGGTCGCGGGGTCGCCCAGAAGGGCCGTCCGGCAGAAGGCTTCTTTCTGCATCTGGGCGGCGGCCCTGAGGACCCGCACGTCATGGGTCTCCGGCAGGAGGATGCGCCGTTCTCCGGCACGCACGCGGTTCTTGATATCGTCCAGCAGATTCACAATACGCTCCTCGTGTACGTTCGTCTGCGCGGCGGGCCAGGGTGTCTGTTTAGCGTGCCCTCCCCCAGCAGGGTGGCATGGTCACGCTGTTGCGTGACCATGTGCCCCGAACGCTGCTCAACCCGTCAGGATAACAAGGTCACGCAACGGCGCGTGGCCGTGCCCACCGGCGCTCCATGCAGCGTTGCAGTAAGGGTGCATCACGGGGCGAGCCATTGCCCCGGCCCCTGGGACGGCGGCCTGAGGCCGTACTTCTTGACGCGGTATCGTAACTGGTCGCGGCTCATGTGCAGGAGCGCGGCGGCCCGCGACTGGTTCCAGGCAGTCCGCTCGAGGGCCTTGAGGATGAGCGAGCGTTCGACCTCGCGGATGTCCACGCCTTGGGGCCCGAAGGTGATGGCGGGGATCGCCGGGGTTTCTTTCTCCGCGACGGGCGCCGCCGCCGGTTTCTTCAGTTCCGTCGGCAGGTCGGCCAGCGTCAGCACGCCGCCCCGCGCCATCAGCATCGCCCGCTCAATCAGGTTCCTCAGTTCCCGGATATTGCCGGGCCAGTGGTACGCCTGCATCACGGCCATGGCCGTTTTGTCGATGCCGAGCACGTTCTTGTGCAGTTCGCGATTGTACTGGGCCAGAAGGAATTCCACCAGCCGCGGAATATCTTCGCGGCGTTCCCTCAGGGGCGGCAGGGTGATCGGAAAGATGTTCAGGCGGTAGAAAAGGTCCTCGCGGAATTCGCCCTGTTCCACCAGGGCCCTGAGGACCCGGTTGGTGGCGGCGATGATGCACACATCCACCTGGATGTCCTTCGTGCCGCCCACGCGCCGGAAGGTCTTCTCGTCGAGGAACCGCAGCAGTTTCGCCTGGAGGGTGGCGGGCATGTCGCCGATCTCGTCCAGGAAGATCGTTCCGCCCCCGGCCAGCTCAAAGAGCCCCAACTTCTGCTGCCGCGCATCGGTGAACGCGCCCTTTTCGTGCCCGAAAAGTTCGCTCTCCAGCAGGGGCTCGGGCAGCGCGGTGCACGTGATGTTCATGAACGGCTGCTCGGCCCGGCGGCTGTTGTAGTGGATGACCTTGGCGGCGAGGTCCTTGCCCGTGCCGCTCTCGCCCTGGAGGAGGATCGTCCGGGCGTCGGAATCGGCGAGTTGCCGCAGCACGTGCTTGGCCTCGCGCATCAGGGGGCTTTCGCCGACGATCCGCTCGAAGCCGAACGGCTCCACCGACCGCCCTGCGGCATGCTGGACCTCGGACCGGACCCGCCGCGCCTCGAGGGCCTTGTTGACCACGAACATCATCTGGTCCAGCCCGAACGGCTTGGAGATGTAATCGTAGGCCCCCAGGTGCATTGCCCGCACGGCCGTGTCCACGTTGGCCACGCCCGTCATCATGATAACCGGCAGGTCGGGCCACTGGCGCCGGATGGCTTCAAGGACCTCCAGGCCGTCGGCGTCGGGGAGGCGATAGTCCAGGAGCACCAGGTCTGCGGCCTTCTCCTTCAGGTGCGCCATGCCCTCGCCGGCCGTGGCAGCCGCACGCACGTCGCGGTCGTGCTGCTCCAGGCTCTTTGCGAGCGCGGAGCGTACGCCCTCGTCGTCTTCGATAATGACAATCAGAGGCTGGACCAACCCACTACCCCCACACGACGTTTCGCTGCGAGAAAGGCACCAAGGCAGTAGACTTTAGCCGCCGCCGGGCTTCTTTTCAAGGGCCGCCGCGGAAAATGGTTGACCCGCCGGCGCCGAGGGCTGATATTGGTTACTACGAGGACCGACCGGGAAAGTTGACGCTCTTGCGCCGGCTGTGCCTGAACTGGAGGGTGCCACGGCTTGCTTGCAAGCCGTGTTTCTCGAACAGCACTGGTTGCAAGCAACCAGTGGCACCCGGCCGGCGACGAGCAACACAGGACCATGGCGCCAGGAGGAGGATACCGGCGATGTATGCGGTCATCATGGCGGGGGGCGAGGGGACCCGGTTCTGGCCCCTCAGCCGGGCCACGTGCCCCAAGCAGTTCCTGAGCATCCTGGGCGGCGAGCCGCTGCTGGTGCAGACCCTCAGCCGCCTCAAGGGGCTTATTCCCCCGGAGCAGATCATCGTCACCGTCAACCGCAAGCACCGCGAGGCGGCCCGGCGGCTCGTCGGCGGCCTGCCCCCGCAGAACCTCATCGTCGAGCCGCGCATCCGCGACACCGCCCCCTGCATCGGCCTTGCGGCCAGCATCATCCGCAAACGCGCCGGCGACCAGACCATCGTCTGCCTGCCGTCGGACCACATCATCCAGCCGGTCGAGGGCCTCCGCGATTGCCTCTCGCACGCCGAGGCCGTCGTCAACGGCGACCCCGCCTCGCTTTACACCCTCGGCATCCGCCCCGCCTATCCGGCCACCGGCTACGGCTATATCCTCAGGGGCGGCGCGGTGCAGCAGGTGGACGGCGTCACCGTGTACGAGGTCTCCAGTTTCCACGAGAAGCCGTCGATGGCGGTGGCCGAGGCCTATTTCGATTCCGGCGACTACTTCTGGAACAGCGGCATCTTCTTCTGGCGCACCGACGCCGTCCTGGACGCCATCCGCCGCCGCCTCCCCGAACTTTCCGAGGGCCTCAAGCAACTGGAACCCGACATCGACTCCGACCGCATGGAGGTCGCGCTGGCCGGCGTCTTCCCGCGCCTGCCGCGCATCAGCATCGACTACGGTGTCCTGGAGCAGGCCGACCGCGTCCGCGTCATCGAGGGGCACTTCGCGTGGGACGATGTGGGCACGTGGCGGGTCCTTCGCGGCCACCTGCCCGCCGACGAGCATTCCAACATCAAGCAAGGCAACGTTGTGGCCATGGACGCCAACGGCTGCGTCCTCTACTCCCACGGCGACCACCTCGTCACGGCCCTGGGCGTCCGCGACCTCATCATCGTCTCGACGCCCGACGCCACGCTCGTCACCACCCGCGAGCAGGCCGAGCGAGTCCGAGACCTCGTTGCCAAACTCAAAGAGCACCGGCTGGATCGGTATCTGTAATCTGAAATCTCAAATCTCAGATTCCAGATCTCAAATCTCAGATTGCAGATTTCAGATCCGAGAATGGACATGGCGCGGCGGGCCTCCCGACCCGCCGCGTGTCTCTCTGGTATCTGGAATCGTAGATCTCGGATCTCAAATCTGAGATTTCAGATTTCAGATGGCCTCACGCCCCCGCGCACCACGCCGCTCACGCCCCCGCGCACCACGCCGCTCACGCCCCCGCGTGCCGCACCGCGCCGCAGGAGCGCGGCACGATCACGTCGAAGGTCCGCTCGTACGAAAGGACCGCCGTGGCGCCCTCGGTGGGCACCCCCTCGGGCAGGGTGACCTCGGCCGTCTCGCCGGGCGGGATGGCCTCGTCGATCTCCCGCCGGCCGCTCTCGACCTCGACGGCATCCACCCGCACCACGACGGGCGAGAGGTTCTCGATGACCAGTCGGCCCGCGGCCGGCCGCACGCAAACGCGGTCCTCCAGGTACGACCCTTCCGGCCCGCCCAGCGTCAGCCGCTCGGTGAACCGGCGCGAGACGCCCAGCAGAAGGATGTACTTGTCGCTGTACTCGCCCAGCGCGCCGCGGTATTCCACGGGCGGCTTGTCCGCCTGGGCGGGGTTCGCGACGTCCAGGAACACCGGCCGGCCGATGTACTGCTCGAGCATCGGCTCGTAGGCGAAGCCGCTCGCCAGCGCGGCGCCCAGCGTGGCGATGGGCGCCTGGCCGACGGACAGCACCGGGTTCGACGCGACCTTGCTCGCCTGCTGCATCGTCAGGCCCAGCGCCTGGACGATGGCGTCGCGGAACGTGTTGACCAGGTTGCGCAGGCCGCGCCAGGTCCGGTACGGCAATTTTATGTGCGCCAGGAGCAGGGCCTGGCGGGTCTGCCGGACGTGCTCCCGCGCGTCGAGGCGGTCAAGGAAACGGTACAGGGCCAGGATGCCGCCCAGTTCCGATTCGTAGAGGAGGAACGACCGCTTGCGGGGCTCCTCCGCCGAGTGGGCGTAGACCAGTTCCAGGCCCTTCGAGAAGACCCGCAGCCGGCCCCACAGCGTGCGGCCGTCCTGCCGGCAGATCGTGACCGGGTAATCGCGGAACTTCTTCAGGCATCGGTCGCGCTTGCGTGCCGCCACGAAGGCGCCGATGATCGCGACCGCGAAGATCAGCGTCAGCGCCACGGCGAACGGGTTGTCGAGGAAGAATTTCAGGGCGCCGCAGACCTGGCCCTCGGTCCGCGCCACCGCGCCCGCTTCCTCGGCAAGCATGACAAAGGTGTTCATCGA
>Ga0315277_10010279_pt1 | contig 11862 bp, 7 predicted proteins | sample YL17G05_15_MG_FD_203695 | JGI IMG/M metagenome (GOLD analysis project Ga0315277, IMG submission 203695) | Sediment microbial communities from Yellowstone Lake, YNP, Wyoming, USA - YL17G05_15 | ecosystem: Environmental > Aquatic > Freshwater > Lake > Sediment | place: USA: Wyoming | collected...
TATTTGGGTCGGGGTGACCGCCGGCGCGATAGCCGGCGCGCTCGGTTTTCTCCTCAGTTTCGCCGGGGTGGCAGGGGGACCGGGATTCATCAACGAGATCAATAAGTTTATGTCACCGCAAGACCAGATTGACATGAGCGGGTTGGGTGGAGACATTGGAGGAATTGTGTTTACGCTATTCGGGGTAATCTTTGACATCATCGTTGGTGCGATTGGCGGTTTCGTCGGCGCAGCCATCTTCAAGAACAAGCCCCAAACTGTGACTCAACCCTAGTTTATACAACCATGGATTGGTTTTTCGTGAAAAATAACCAAAAAGGAGTGAAGAAAATGAACCGCAAATTTACAATCATCATAATGGTCCTGGCAGCGCTGGTACTAACCAGCTGCATGTCAGCCTCTTTCTCGGGAAATTACGTCCTGAAGGCAGGTAAAACGTTGCGAGGTCACCTGTTCGTTACTTCAGGCTCGGTCACCCTGGAAGAGAACAGCCGCGTAACTGGAACGATCATGCTAACCAGTGGTGAGCTGCATATAGGTAAGAATGCCCAGGTGGGTGGGGATGTGGTTTTAACCTCCGGAGATCTTTACCTCGCAGATGCATCAGTGATACATGGAGACGTGATCTTCTCCAGCTCAGATATTGGACTGCACCAGGCTCCAGGATCAACGATCGAAGGAAATGTCACATCTGACATTGCTCCCTTCGCCATCGCAGTCCTTACCAAAGGCATCCTTTTATATTGCGTGCTTCCCATCGTCATCCTCATCGCCATAATCCTTGGTCTGGGCATGTGGTTGGGTCGACAATCCAAAAAGAGAGCACAGCTCGTTCAGGCTCCCACCACGGTCATAACGGAAGACGCAGGACAGAAGCTGAAAGATCTCAAGAAATTGCTGGATGAAGGTCTAATCTCACAAACAGACTATGAGTCCAAGAAGGCAGATATCTTATCAAAGATGTGATCGATAGATAATCCAATCTCATCCGATAAGAGTGAAATCCTGGTGGATGACATTTAGCTAAATAAGAGGAAAACATGAAAAATACTCTAACAAAGCCCTGGTTTTTACGAGTAGTAATGGCATGTGTATTGGTGGTGATCATCTTGATTGGTTTGCTGCCAGTCATGCCACTCAGAGTGCCACCTGCAAGTGCACCTCAAAGTGAATTCTCTGCTGCGCGAGCCATGCAGGATCTGCAGGTGGTGGCAGCTGAACCCCACTCAGCGGGTTCACCCGCTCAAGCAAAAGTGCTGGATTACATCCTGGCACAGCTGCAAGCCACCGGTGCCAACGCTGAGGTACAACAGGACAACGGAGCTAACAACATCATCGTCACCTTCCCTGGGATGGAGTCATCTGGCACGGTGTTGATTACCGGACACTCTGATGCGCATCCCGGAGCTCCGGGTGCCGGAGATGATGGCGTCTCCGTGGTGGCGATGCTGGAGGCAATCCGGGTTCTACAAACAGAGCAACAATTACGGAATGATCTGGTTTTTCTATTCTCAGACGGAGAAGAATCAGGCGGGCTGGGCTCAACTGCCTTTCTTACCCTGCCTCTCGCAGATATGATTACCGTTGTGCTGGCATTCGATGCGTGGCCTGGTCACGGACCGGCCACGTTCCAACAAGCCAGTGAGGGGGATGAATGGCTGATCCGTAATCTCGCCCGAGTTTCGCCACCAGTATATGCCATGTCTTATGGGGTGAATAAAGAACGGGCATCCTTTGATAGCGATTTCGACGCCTTATCTGCCTATGGACTGGTCGGGATGGAATTCGAGAATAATGGCACCGGCACACGTTACCATACCCCAAATGATACCGTCGATGGAGTTGATCCCAGTCTGGTGCAGAGCCAGGGAGAGACGATGCACATGCTAGCACGCCATTTTGGATCGATAGACCTGACCACCGCCTATCAGGGGGATGATTATTCCTTCTTCACCTGGCCGATCATTGGGATCGTTGCAATCCCCTATTGGGTCAACCTGCTGGTGAGTGGAATTGCCATCTTGGGTATCCTGGTGGTGATATTCCTGGGCTGGCTGCGCGAACGCCGGATCAAGCCGCTACCTACTCTCGTAAGTGCACTGGCTTTTGCAATCCTGTTCTATGGGTTGGTGATGATATCCGATGCATTATGGACTGAGGTGATCAAGGCGCACCCGGAAACCGCGGGGTTAGAATTTCCCGATTTTGCTGGGAGCGGTTGGGCCATCCTTGGGTTCATGCTGGTAGCCTGGGTAATATTCACCATCCTTATGAGTCTGCTCTCCCGATATACCGGCGTACCTTCGATGGCTGGTGGGTCAATAATTGCCTGGCTGGCGTTTAGTTTTTATCTATTTAGCCCGGCAGCTTTCAATTTTGGTAACCCGCTTGAGATCGAGTTCACTGCCTGGTCGCTACTCGGAGGCGCAGGTGGGTTGGCGGTAGTCACATTTGTAAGGAATCCGGGTCGGAAGATCCTGCTTTTGGCGCTGTCAGCCATACCAGTCATTTTTATGTTTGCTCCCCTGTTTGTTTTATCCATGTTGAAACCGGAGGACGGAGCAATGGCTTCGGTGTTGTTACTGATCTTCGCCACCGGGCTGCTCTTACCGCAGGTCCTCTACGTGGTAGGCAATAAGGAAATATCGGTTCCATCCGATCCTTAGCTCAACACATTTACCTTTTTGATAGCTAGAGTCTTCTATCAAGACTCTAGCTATCAAAAAGAATCGCGTACATCAGTGGGTTGGAGAGAAAAATAGACCCGACTCCCAAAACTGGGAAAGAGGGACAAAAGTTTACACCCAACCTTGACATAATACGGAGGATTACTATGAAAACCAAGGTTGAATCATGGGATACTGATCCTGGAAGCACACCAGATTCTACTCGTCTTCACTACCTCGACTGGCTGCGTGTGCTGGCTATTCTGATGGTTTTCCTTTTCCATGCTGTCCACCCTTTTGATTTCGGTGACTGGCAAGTCAAGAACGTCAACCAAAGCGAGATCCTCACGATCATCCTCCTGATTCTGTCCATATGGGGGATGCCCTTTTTCTTCCTGGTCGCAGGAGCAGGCAGTTGGTTCGCCCTGCAGAAACGCACAGGGCGCCAGTATCTGCGTGAACGATTCTTTCGCCTAGTCGTCCCGTTTATTGTCGGATTCATACTATTCTCACCGATCGAGTACTACTGCGAGAATATGAACAAAATTCAAAGAGGGTTACAAACTTCCTTTGAGGGATTCCTTTCGACTTTCTCTGCTTTCAATCCCTTGTTATTACGTTTCCCCGGTTTCAGCCCCAGGTGGATGGGGTTCGGTTATCACCTGTGGTTCCTGGGATTTTTATTCTGCTTTGCATTGATCACGCTGCCTTCCTTCATGTGGCTGAAAAATAAGCCGGGGGCGAGTTTCCTCACGTGGATGGCAAAACTGTGGGAACATCGAGGCGGTCTTCTCATATTCATTATCCCCCTCGCCGTCGTAAAGTTAATCCTGGCTCCTATCTTCCCGTTGGAACACGATTGGGCGGACTTTATATTTCAAATGGGCTTCTTTGTATTGGGATACATCCTGTTTGCTGATGAACGCTTTGCCAGTGCCATCCGCAGGGATTGGTGGATTTTACTGACCTTTCCGACCGTCATTGTACTGGGGTTGCTGGGGATGTACCTGGTGGATGTCCCGGTCATGACATGGTCTGTGACACCGGGTATTCCGCAGTTCTATCTCCTTCAATTATTCGTCAGTATCATCGCTGTCTGTTATTCTCTCACGATGATGTTAGTCGGGATGCGCTTCCTGGATTTCAGCAACAGGTGGCTGCGCTATGGGCAGGAAGCAGCCTTGCCATTTTTTGTGCTGCACCAGCCGGTAATCATCGTGATTGCTTTCTTCGTTGTGCAGTGGGAGGCCGGAATTTCGATAAAACTGCCGGTCGTCGTCTTGAGCTCCTTTGCAGTCTCCATCGGTCTCTATGAACTGATCATCCAGCGGATTCAACCACTCAGGTTGGCGTTTGGGATGAAATCTAAAAGTTCGAAAAAGTATACGCCAGCAAGGATCAGGTTTTAGATAATAAACAAGGAGGAACCTATGCGAACGCGCACAATTGTTATCGGGTTTTCAGTCGTTGCCATTTTGGCTATTTTGGCAATTGTGTTCATTCCTCGATTGCTTAAACCAGAACAGGTCTCCACCCATACTTACTTTCCTACCAAAGGTTGGCGAACTAGCACACCGGAGGAACAAGGCTTCGATTCCGGCAAACTGGCAGAAGAGTTGCAGGCCCTACAGGAAAATAACGTCAATATCGACAGCCTGCTGATCATCCGCAACGGTTATGTGATATTGGACGCCTATTTCTACCCATACGATAACTCGATCCCCCATAAACTGGCATCTGTAACCAAAAGTTGCACGACCACCCAGATTGGCATCGCTGTCGACCAGGGTTTAATCCAGCTTGACCAGCCGATGGTTTCATTCTTTCCCGATCGCACCATCGCCAACCTGGATGCCCGCAAAAAGAGTATCACCATCCAGCACCTGGTAAGCAATACGAACGGCTTTGAATCAGGCTGCCTTACCGGAGATGAGCCCACCCTTGACGCAATGCGCTCCAATCCAGACTGGGTGCAGGCCGCGCTGGATCGTAAGATGGTGCATGAACCAGGAACCATTTTCTGCTATGACAGTCCAGGAATGCACCTGCTCTCAGCCATCCTGCAGGAAGCGACCGGAATGACAGAACTCGACTTCGCCCGGCAAAACCTTTTTGAGCCTCTGGGCATCAGCGAAGTTTTCTGGCAATCAGATCCTCAGGGTTACACCCATGGCTGGGGTGACTTATTTCTAAAACCGCACGACGCAGCCAAGATCGGCTATTTATGGCTCAATCAGGGTGTTTGGGATGGCCAGCAGATCGTTTCTGCGGCCTGGGTGGCAGACTCAATCAAGGCGCATAGCAACGGCGGTATTGACAATTACGGATATGGCTGGTGGGTCTCAGACGACAGTTATTATGCGTTAGGTCGTGGCGGGCAAAACGTCAAGGTATATCCAGCTTATAACGCCATCGTGGTCACGACGGCCAGCGGTATGGAGTACGATCAAATCAATCCGTTACTGGTTGCGGCATTCATCGACCCAAACAATCCATTACCTGCAAACCCGACGGGTGTGGTGAAACTGGAAACAACGCTGACCGCGTTAGCCCAAGCTCCCCAGCCATGGCCAATTGGTCGTCTTCCAGATACCGCCAAGGCAATCTCGGGTAAGACGTATGTTTTTGGACCAAACGCGATTGATGTGGCAACACTACGCCTCGATTTCAGCGACAACGTACAGGCCATGCTATATCTGAACCTTCAAGGCCGTGATGTGGTCTGGCCAATCGGTCTGGATGGAGAATACCGCGTAGAACCTGAAGGACGGGCGTTGCGAGGCTACTGGGCTGATCCACAGACTTTCGTCTTTGAAATCTTCGAAGACGGACTGAAAGCCTTCCAGTTACATTTCGAGGATGATCGCGTGTTGTTGGACGGTCCCGGTGTGACGATCGAAGGTCAGGTAGAAAATCCTTAAGATTGAATGCTGGTCCATTTCTATAGGGCAAAACGTTAAAGGTCACCTGCGTGGTATTTTCAGTGACTAAGATGTAACCTCTAGAAATAAAAAAGCCCAACTGCGTGGGCTATTGGATACTAACCAATAAACAAATCCCTGATACATGGGGTACTTGTTACTTTACGTATTCGCCGGCAGAAGTATCTTTCCCTGTGCCATGTGGTCTTCCATCAGGCAACGGGTGTGCTCGATCATCCCATCCAGCAATCCTTGTCCCATTTGCGCCAGGTCATCGGTCGTCAGAGGGTTTGAGAATGTGAGCCGGGGATTGACAGAGATCGAATTCGGGAAAATCATCTGTTGAATGACTTGCAGGAATTCTGCTACACTGCGTTGCTTGTGGTCATCCCCCATCAAACGAACGAATGGGTTCCAGCGCCAACGTGCAGATAGAACTCCACTGACCACCGTCAACAGCACGCGGGTCTGTGGGACGTGGCGCAATATCACCTCGACACTGGGAGACCATTTGCCAAGGTCATTGGCCGCGTCAGGAGAAAGCGCCGGGTCTGGGTCGATGCGACCACTGGGGAAGATCAACACTGCTCCCCCGTCCTTGAGGTGGCGGATGACCGTGCGTACCACCATCATGCGTTCATGGACATCCAGGGTGGTATAGATCAGGTGACTGGCTGCATTCCGGAGTCCTTGCACAAAAGGAACTCCAGTGGCAACAATTTTCAAGTCGGGGCGGGGGATATTGGCTGCGATGACGATCGAGTCACACGTGCCGGGATGGTTGGAAGTAATCAACAAGGGTCCTTCAAGGGGGATGTTTTCCACATTGTGCGCTTCGAATGCCTGGGCGAACACAGGCAGGATGCGCAGAGCAGCTTCTCGAAAGCCATATTCCGCTACATAGTGGTCAAAAGTATACGCCACCTGGGCAAAGCGGTGCGTGGGTAACCTGAAGAATGGGCCAAGGGTCCGTCTTAATAAGGACTGGCGAGATTGTTTAAAAAGCCTAAAAATCTCATCCGTGATGTATTGTGTCAGAGATTCAACATCAGTGAATTTTTCCATATCTTAACTCAAATGTGCCATGCTGAGGTGTAAATGTATTGCACTAAGTCCTATTTTATGCCAAAAGCAGAAAAAATCAAACCCTGACTTTCTATAAATATCTACGTTTTATGGCTTTTTTAGTTACGAAGAATTAATCGAAAATCTGTTAGCCTTCCCACATTGTGCCCTAAGTTAATTATCAAAGCTTCCTATACCCCGCCCAGCCTGGTCGGTTTAATAATGATTTCCACAGAATATTCCCCACCAGCTGGTCAAAGGTCAGGCTTATTTCAGGGAGGTATATAGGATCGATCATGGGGATGGTTGCCAGTATCAAACGGAAAAATGAGGGACTAAAGAGGAAAATGCGAACTATACCGAAATAAAGTAAGGACGTCGAAGTGACGACCAACCTGGTGCTCATGTTACAATCAATAATACAGACCGAATCAGTCAAAGAAGAGTTGAGGATTTTGTTTAAGCTAGCACATATAGGGATGGATGTGTGGGCAACCAAAGCAACTTTCTAAAGAAGCTTTTTACCAAAAATAAGCCGATCGTTTTTATTTTGGCTGTTCTGGCGACCGGTTTAGTCATCTCATTGGTAATCTGGTTAAACCTGTCGTGGAGACCCGATATTACGCAATTACCCCCCGATAGCGGTTTCTATGCCTATTATGGCAAAGCTATCTTACATGGGCAGATCCCCTACCGCGATATATGGGATGACAAACCTCCTCTCGGTTATTATCTAAATGCATTGGCTTTATTGGTCTTTGGGCAGACACCCTGGGGCGTTTGGTGGTCGAGTGTCGTGTGGTTATTGGGTTGCACACTGCTTATCTTCCTGGTGATCAGGAAACTATTGGGGGGTATAGCCGCTGGAGTTACCAGCGCGATTTTTCTTGTGGCGCTGATGCATCCGCAGATATTCCAGGGCGGGAATTTGATGGAGGTTTATAGCCTGGCACCGCAGATAGGCATCATCGGGATCACTTATCTGTTTTTCACGAATCACCGGAAACCCTGGTTTGCGGTACTGGCGGGGGTCTTAACTGCCTGTGCATTTTTGATCAAACAACCCACAATCGTGCTGGGGTGTTCATCAATACTGTTGATGATCGTAAGCTCCCTCGGCGAATGGAAAATCCGTGAGGTTTTCAGAACAGGGTTGGGATTTTTATTTGGGTTCGTTGGCCTGGTGGCGATGGTTTCGATTTACTGGCTGTGGGTAAGTGCTCTGGGCAATTTTTTGGACGGCGCTTTTTTACAGGGATTTTCTTTTATTGGCGGTTCAGAAAGTACTCTTAGGGAAAATTTCTTTTATACACTGGTTAATGTATTACCCAAATTATCGATTGGCTGGCTCTATCTGATCGCTATGGTTACCGGTGGTTTATTCCTTATGGAGAAGCTCTATCAATTTTGGATAAAACCCGTCTTAAAAGAACACCTTTCGTGGATTGAGTGGTGCTTGATATTGGTGCTTGTTTTGTTTCCCCTGGTGGCTAAGCGGTTGTGGCCTAACTCATATTTTGGTAAATTCTGGGTGATTTCCATATTTTCGCTTGGCTTTTATTTTTTGGTGAAGTTCTACCGTTTACGATCAAAGCCCGTTTTTCAACATGTTTTCACACCGGTTGAATGGACGTGGCTGATAGCGGTGGTTGCACTCCCTCTCGAGGTATTAATGGCTTCGCTCGGCGGAAGATATTTCGGGCATTACTTCATTACGATGATCCCTGCGGTGACATTAGCCATTGCTTATCCCATCTGGAGAGTGGTATCAATTTCGAGAGAATCCTTGAAATCAATAGGCATGCAGCTCCGAAATGCAGTTTACATGATCATGATGATCTGCACTTTGGTGTGGGGAGCAACCTCATTTGTCCGGGAACTGCCTCCTGTCATGTATACCAATAATATTGCAGGAATTTTCAGAGGAGAAATCCCATTAAACGAGCTAGAGCAATATATCGTTCAAACCACCCAACCCGATGATGAAGTATTGGTCTGGCATATCCATCTCGGAATCAATTTTGTCACGAACAGAACTGCGCCTTCACGGTTTTTATTTCCTCTAAATCTATTCATTCCCCCCAGTGAAGGGAACACCAGGCTCAAAGAATATGTCGATGATCTTGAAGCCAATCCCCCAGAGCTTATCCTGGTCCAAAAAGTCTCTTCGTTGGCACTTCCATTCGTAGACGAGCCGTTTGATCAACTGTGTAAAACGTATTGCACGCCTGAATTTGTACAGGCGCTCGAAGTACCCATGATTCGCCAGGAATGGCTCAGGTTTCAACAGTTTTTTATAGACCATTATGCTTTGGACAATAGAATCTACGATTGGACCGTCTATCGTAAGCTGCCCTGATTCGGCACGAGGATTTAAAGCAATCCAGTGATGATTAAGTCGGTGTGATGGGTCGCGTGCAACAAAAGAGGGTAGCACAATACCCGCTGATCCTCTCCAGTATTGTGTGGATTTAGCACTCGCACAGCGACACCTATCAGGATAATTCCAACCAAACTCCATCAATTTTCCGAAGTGTATCACAAGCTGGCTCACGAGAAGCAGACCCACCAGTGAAAGGACCGCGGATACCCCACCAATGAGGAACGCAGCGCATAACACAATTACATCCACCAAAGCCAGGCTAAGCTCAACTGCTCGAACATCAATTTGAAACATTAAAATCTTCCCTGGTAACCGGTGGAGGTATAAGATGGGAAATTGAGCGTTACGAAAGCGAAAATGTGGTTATACATGTGGATAAAGTGAATTAAGGTGTTGTGACATCTAGCTCGGAGCTCATGTTACAATAAAAAATGCTTAGGAGCAATCGAACAAGGGTTGTGCTTCCTGCTTGCCAAGATTAATATAGGAAAATATGCGTGATTAACCATACCAGCATAATAAGACAGCTTTTTACCAAAAAAAAACCGATCATTATAGTTTCAACAATCCTTGCGTTGGGTTTGGCAGCTTTTTTGGTGATCTGGTTAAATTTATCGTGGAGACCCGACGTCTCGCAATTACCCCCTGATAGCGGTTTCTATGCCTATTTTGGCAAAGCTATCTTACACGGGCAAATCCCCTATCGCGATTTATGGGATAACAAACCTCCCCTCGGTTATTACCTAAATGCAGTGGCCTTACTCGTCTTTGGCCAGACACCCTGGGGCGTTTGGTGGTCTAGTGTCGTGTGGATATTGGGTTGCATGGTACTTTTTTTCCTGGTGATCAAGAAACTAATGGGGGGTATAGCTGCGGGGGTTACCAGCGCCATATTGCTTGTGGCGCTGATGAATCCACAGATATTCCAGGGCGGGAATTTGACGGAGGTTTATGGCCTGGCACCGCAGATAGGCATCATCGGGATCACCTATCTGTTTTTCACTCATTACCGGAAACCCTGGCTCGCGGTTCTGGCGGGGGTGTTGACTGCCTGTGCATTTTTGATCAAGCAGCCCACCATTGCGCTGGGGTGTTCATCAATATTGTTGATGACGGTAAGCTATATCAGCGAATTTAAAATCCGGGAGGCGTTCAGAACTGCGGTAGGATTTTTATTTGGGTTTGCTGGCCTGGTAGCGGTGGTTTCAGTTTATATGCTATGGGTTGGCGCTCTGGGTGATTTTTTGAACGGTGCTTTACTCCAAGGATTTTATTCTATTGGGGGAGCACAGAGTAATTTCAGGTATTACTTCTTATATGCTTTAGGTAAAGTATTACCCAACCTATATATAGGCTGGCTCTACTTGATCGCCATTCTGGCGGGTGGTTTATTTCTTGTAGAGAAGTTCTATCAATTATGGATACTACCCGTCTCGAAAGGACGCCTCTCCTGGATTGAGCGATTATTGATCGTGGTGCTTGTTTTGTTCCCCTTGCTGGCCACGCGCCTATGGTCAAACTTATATTTTGGTATATTCTGGGTGATTTCCATATTTTCGCTTGGCCTTTATTTTCTGGTGAAGTTCTTCCGTTTACTATCAAAGCCCACATTTCACCAGATTTTCTCTCCGGTTGAATGGACCTGGCTGATGGCAGTGGTTGCACTCCCTCTAGAGGTATTAATGGCTTCTCTCGGTGGAAGATACTACGGGCATTATTTCATTACGATTTTACCCGCCGTGATGTTAGCCATCGCTTATCCGATCTGGAGAGTGGTGTCAATTTCGAGAGAATCCTTGAAATCAAAAGGCATGCTTTTCCGAAATGCGATGTATATGATTTTGATGATCAGTGCTCTGGTTTGGGGAGCAACCTCATTGGTTCGGGATTTACCTTCAGCCATGTATACCATCGATGTTGCAGGAATTTTCAGGGGCCAAATCCCCTTAAACGAGCTAGAGCAATATATCGTTCAAACCACCCAACCTAACGATGAAGTATTGGTCTGGCATATCCATCTTGGAATTAACTTCGTCACAGATAGGAAGGCACCTTCTCGATTTTTATATCCTCTCAATCTGTTCATTCCTCCCAATGAACAGAATACAAAGCTCAAAGAATATGTCGATGATCTCGAAAACCATCCTCCAGAGTTGATTGTAGTTCAGAAAATATCTTCATTGGGACTTCCATTTGTAGACCAACCGGTCGATCAGCTGTGTACAACTGGCTGCACACCTGATTTTGAACAAGCAATCAACGTACCCCAGATTCACCAGGAATGGCTCAGATTTCAACAGTTTTTTAATACCCATTATGCACTGGATACTGAGATTTACGATTGGAACGTCTACCGCAAACTACCCTGAGGCGATAGATCCTCATAGTATAGACGAACTCCGATGATTAATAAATCGTAGGAGCAGTTCGCGCACCAACGTAGATGGTTGTGCGATGCTAGCCTCCTATTTCTAAACAATGATGTGTGTAATAAGCACGCGCAGACCGATACCAATTAGGATAATTCCGCCTAAAACTTCCATCGACTTGCCAAAGCGCATCCCAAGCTGGTTTCCGAGGAGCAAGCCCATCAGTGAAAGTATGGCTGACACCCCACCTATGAGCAGCGCAGCCCAAAACACATTTACATCCAGCAAAGCCAGGCTGAGCCCAACTGCCAGGGCATCGATGCTGGTGGCGATGCTTAGCATCACCAGTGTGATCCCGCGTGAAGGATCGGGGATAGATGGTTCTTCCGTAGCCTTGCGCAAGCCACCCCGAAGCATGCGCGCACCCACAAAGACCAATAAACCAAACGCCACCCAAT
>Ga0315277_10010281_pt1 | contig 11859 bp, 4 predicted proteins | sample YL17G05_15_MG_FD_203695 | JGI IMG/M metagenome (GOLD analysis project Ga0315277, IMG submission 203695) | Sediment microbial communities from Yellowstone Lake, YNP, Wyoming, USA - YL17G05_15 | ecosystem: Environmental > Aquatic > Freshwater > Lake > Sediment | place: USA: Wyoming | collected...
CAATCCCCATTTTATGATATAGTTTTTTTGGATAATGTAGCCTATTTCTCTCAGGAGAAGATCTCATGAAAAGAGATGCACTTCTCGTCATGCTGTTGTCGCTGTTTCTGGCGATAGCTGCTGGATGCAACGGCATCGCCCTGAACGCGCCTAACTCCAATCCTCTTCCGGGCGGCGGTGCTGATAATCCCAGTCCCGATGATAAAATCAACGGAAACTACGCTATTGATATCATCCCCGAACGCATAATTCCTCCATCGCTTCCGGTCGATGACCCCGACTGGCGTCCAACGTTCGGATGTCTCACCGATACCCCGACATGCATCGATGAAGGCTGCATCGAATTCACCGTTGAAAATCTCGATCTCGAAAATCTCAAGGTCGATTTCCACGCAACTTTCTTCAACTGGAACGCCGAGAATTTCAACGCCCTCACCGTGTTCCTCGTCATCACTGAGACATCGGTCGGTGTCGAACTCGTGGAACCCGATGGCGTGATTAAACTCGACGAAAAAGACACAATCGAATATCCATACTACGCTTTCAGCAACGATAACAATCCCGGCGATAACGAAATCCCCGGCACGATGTATTGCTATTTCGAGCGGGATATCTCGTTCAGTCTTGCGGTCGGATGCGATTTCTGCGTGACATATGTCCTTATGCCGGTTATCGATCAGCATGACCTCAGCTACAATATCGATTTACCCGGACGCGCCGTCGATCCGGGAGCCAACACTGGCGACGATCATCGGAACGGAAGCCAGGACGGTCAACCGACATCGCCTCCGACAGGGCAGAACAATCATCACAACGACGACGATGACGATGACAACACGCCGCCGGGTAATGTAACTCCTCCATTAAAAAAGCCCGGCAATTAGGGTTTTAATGATATTGCCTCTTCGCCTCACTCACCTCGAGTGAGGTTTTTTTATCAGCCTTCGCAAAGCCTACTGCTGACAAGTCAGCCGTCGCAAAGCCCACTGCTGACAAGCGCACCCCGACCGTCAGGGAGGGGATTTTTTCCACGCACCCCGACCGTGAGGGAGGGGATTTTTTTTATTCGCGCGTCAATTGTTTAACGTGAAACATTTTTCATACATACTGCACAATTGTACAGTGGTATATTGTGATATTATATGATAATTTTGGGAGCGCAGACATCTTGTCCGCAGAGGATTTGATTTTTATAATATTAACCATGATAAAATTAGACTGATTTTGATATACTTTTAATTCTTTTCTGGATTTCATTTAACTTATCATCTGAGGTATTTATATTGAATCAGGATCAAAAGAAAAAAGATTTATTCATAGTAGATAACAGCGATTCCGATTGGAAAGTTCGCGATTACCTCAAAGACTGGACAGAACTTGCCACACAATTTGATATCGCAACAGGCTATTTCGAAATCGGCGCACTCCTTGCCCTTGATGCTCATTGGCAAAAACTGGACAAGATTCGAATTTTGATGGGTGATGAAGTCTCGAAGCGCACAAAACAAGCCTTTCTCAAAAGCCTTGAGGAAATAAAAAAGAAACTTGATGACAGCATTGAAATTGAAAAGGAAACCAACGATTTCCTTCATGGCGTTCCCGCTATTGTAGAAGCATTGAAATCGAAAAAGATTGATTGCCGAGTTTATCGGAAAGATAAATTCCATGCTAAAGCCTATATCACCCACGGGAAACATCCAGTTGTGGGATCTTCAGGGTTAGTTGGGTCAAGCAACCTTACAGTGCCTGGTATAACTGAAAATGTTGAACTCAATGTTCAAATCAAAGCTGAGGTCGAGCAGCTTCAGGAATGGTACGAACGCCACTGGAAAGAAGCTGAGGAGGTTACTCCAGAGATTTTAAAAGTGGTAGAAAGGCACACGAGAGAATATTCGCCGTTTGAGGTGTATGTTCGCGCTCTTCTTGATTATTTTGCTGGAAAAGAAAAACAAGAAGATGAATGGGAATCTAACGAATCAGTTATTTATAAAATGTTATCCGAATATCAACAAAAAGGTTACCACCGGGCATTGCAAATAGCTGAAGAATGGGATGGTGCTCTAATTTGCGATGGTGTCGGTTTGGGTAAAACCTTCATCGGATTAATGATACTGGAGCGGTGTATCAGAGACAAGAAGAGAGTGTTGTTAATCGTTCCAAAATCATCCAAAGAAAGCGTGTGGATGGCTAATATCAACCGATTCCTCAAAAAGAAATACCATATATTTCTAAATGAAATGTTTCACATCAGACTCCATACTGACCTTGGACGTGAAGGGGGAATACCTGAGGATGTTCTTGATTATTACAAACAATATAAAGATGTTATCATCATTGACGAGGCTCATCATTTTCGCAATCCACATGCTAATCGTGGCATGTTGTTAATGGATCTTGCTAAAGGGAAAAAACTGTATTACCTCACCGCAACACCAATTAATAACAGCCTTGATGACCTTTATTATCTAATAAATTATTTCACACAAGGTAATCAGAAACACTTCGAAAAAAAAGGGATCCAGAATCTTCGAAAACATTTTATCGACAATGAAAAGAGACTTGAAAATTCATACCAGCAACAAACTATTGTGGATGCTGTTGACAACGAAGATTTTCTTCGAACCGACGATCTTTTGAAGAATGTCCTAATCCAAAGAAGTCGAAAATATGTGATGGAATCTGAATCTCAATCCTCATCAATGCCTTTGTTTCCAGAGCGACAAATACCGCGTGTTATTAAATATTCACTCAAAGATGTATATTCAACGATTTATGGAGAAATCAAAGAAGCTTTTGATAAGGATACCCCTTTCCTTTCGTTAGCGATATACAACACTGAAGCTTATGATAAAAACCCTGATAAACAATTACTTCAGACACAAAAGCAAGTCATAGGGCTTATTAGAACTCTTTTCCTGAAACGCCTTGAGAGCTCATTTAAAGCATTCGAAGCAAGCGTTGAAGACCTTCTGTCAAAAATGGCGAAATTTCTCAAGACTTATGACTCTGTTCGATTTGAAGCATGGGAGAATACAAATAGACGCTGGTGGTCAATTGCTCAAAAACATATCGTTGACCGCCTTGAGAAAGAGGAGAGCGAGGAGGAGGATGAACTACCTGAAGAAATACTCGGCTTTGAGCCATCAAACACTGACATGAAAAAACTCATCTCCGACCTTATAGCAGATATGGAACTGTTGACAGCTTTTCTGAGCAAGATATATCGTCGATTCTATTTAAAAGACTTTGAAGGTAGACATGAGGACCCAGAAAAGGACGATAAGCTTCAACAATTAATAAACGTGTTAAAAAATGAGCCCCTTATAAAAGGGCAGAAAGTGCTGATATTCTCAGAATTTCGTGATACTGCCCGCTATCTCCATCGTCAGCTGAAAGTCGCAGGTATAAAAAATATGGAACAAATAGATAGCGGACGGAACATCGAGAACCGAGAGGAAATAATCAAACGCTTTGCTCCATTCTATAATTGCTTTTCCAACCAAAGTGAGCTTGAGCAGTTTACGAAAAATCAGATTAATATTCTTATTTCAACTGATGTCCTATCTGAGGGATTAAACCTCCAGGATGCATCGCTCATCATCAACTATGACCTTCACTGGAATCCTGTAAGACTCATGCAACGAATTGGACGTGTGGATCGTCGACTTGATCCAACTATTGAAACCGCTTTGAAACGTCCTAAGAAACTCGATGGAAAAATATATTTCTGGAACTTTCTTCCTCCTGATGAACTTGAGGAAATTTTACACCTTAAACAGCGGCTTGATGGAAAAATCTTACGCATCAACAAAATCCTTGGAATTGAAGGACCACTCCTTGGTCCAGACGACCCACAAATGGCGCTCAAACTGTTCAATGAAAGATATGAGGGTAAAGAGACCATTGAGGAATTAATGAACCTTGAACGTGAACATATTGAAAAGGAATATCCCGATTTGGTAAAAGAGATTCTTAACTACCCACTGCGTTTATTCTCGGGAAAACTTGCAGGTGAGGGCTTCGAGCAGATAAAAAATAGAAAACAGGAAATTCGAAAAGATCTGGCAGCTAATAAAACACCGGGTATTTTCTTTTGTTTCCTGATTCCATCTGTTGAAGAACAATCCAAAACAGATTTATTCGATGAATCCGGTTCATCCATATGGCAAGGCGAGATTCGATGGTATTTTTATAATACCGCTACAGAGGAAATAAGTGAGGATTTGAAACCAATCTGGACCGGGATTAGATGTATTGAAGCAACTCCCCGGCATTGCATATTGGAGCACTCCACCCTCTCTGAAATTCGCAAGAAGATTGAGAAACACATTAAAAATACATATCTTAAAAGCGTACAAGCTCCGCAGGGTGTTAAACCAATTCTTAAAGCATGGATGGAGTTAAGCTGATGGTAGATAATAAATGGAAAATTGAAGACGCAGTTAAGAAGGTCCGTGATCAGAAATCGTTTTTTGACGAACTCCTCATAAACGCTCTGGGATGGGAGTTCGATACCCGCAACCTTGAGGATTGTTTCTTCGACGAGGATCGTAAAGAACTTGGATTGACTGATGATGAAGTAGATAAAATAAAGGGAATAAGGCAGCTGCGTTCGATGCATTCAGCCCAACCCTGGGGGATTTTCTTCATCGAACTACAATCGCAACGTGTCCCTATTGTCATTCTTCGACGTGTTCTTAGAGCATTGATACCCAAAAAACGTGCATCCGCACGTGGAGCCCAGCGCGCTGTGTGGAATCTGGAAGACCTCCTGTTTATCTGCACATTTGACTGGAAAGAATATACATTCATCCATTTCACTCAGCCAGTTGAAAAAGGAAGGGTCGCGAGGATCACTTCGTTCAATTGGGTCCCAAACGAGCCGATGCGCACTCTTTGCGAATTCAACCTCCCGCCCCTCGTAATTCCCGATGACCCATCCAATCCGGATTTATGGCGAAATCAGTGGCTTGATGCGTTTAATGTCGAGAAGGTTACTAGGGAATTCTTCATAGTTTTTGCTGATCTATATAATAAGGTTACCGAAGTCATTGCTTTGGTGAGAGGATTAGAAGATAAAGCAGGTAGGTTGGCACAATTACTTCTTGACCGTATGTTATTCTTATACTTTATTCAAAAGAAAGGGTGGTTAAATCAAGAAAAAGACTACCTATATAAGAGATTTAAATCCCACTATGAGAAAAATCCTAAGGGCAATAGTTATTACTTGGAGATTCTTCTTCCCCTATTTGAATCCCTTTCAGAAGCAGATGCTTTTCCAGTAGATAGTTCTATAGTTCCCTTTCTGAATGGTGGTTTGTTTGAAGATTCATCAAAGCAAAGTCAGATTGAGCAACTTGCGAGAGCTCGATTAATGGTTAACAATGAAACTTTCAAGGAAGTATTTGAAAGACTTCTTGAAAAATACAATTTTACAGTCATTGAAAATACCCCATTAGATATTGAGGTTGCAATTGATCCTGAGATGCTAGGTAAGATTTTTGAGAACCTTATCCTGCAATTAGAAAAAAATCCAGAGAAAGATTTACGTAAATTAACTGGTTCATACTACACCCCACGCCCAATTGTGTATTTCATGTGCAAAGAAGCTCTCAAGGAGTATATTGTTTCGAAACTATTTACTGATAATGTGGCGCATGAGAAGCAATATCGAAAAAAACTTGAATCTCTAATGGATATGCCGGTTGCATATCAAATAAGCGAAGAGGGAGAATCGACACTCCGTCAGCTGTTTTCTAAGCAAGAAGCAAAATTAATACGACAATTGGTTTTAGACTGTCGCGTATGTGATCCAGCTGTCGGTTCTGGTGCTTTCCTAATTGGCATGCTTCACGAAATGATAGGTGTAATATCAAAACTTGATCTTATACTGAATGGTAAAAAAGCAATCATGGCTCGTAATTATGATTATGACCTCAAGAAGTATATTATCGAAAATTGTTTATATGGCGTTGATATACAGGAACAAGCTGTTCGTTTATGCGAACTGAGGTTGTGGTTATCTCTAATTGTTGATTATCAGATTGATGATTCCTTGCCTTTCCATAAAGCAATTCGCCAAGTTCCGAGTCTTCCTAATCTTTCTTATAAGGTCATACAAGGCGACAGCCTTTTAGAAAGGTTATTTGGTCAGATTATCCAACTTGATACAATCGGGCAAGATGCAGTAACCAAACAGCTGATTGAATCTATACAGGCAGACAAAACCGCGTATTTTCTTGAAGGGAAAACTCATGAAAAACGGAGATTGGAAATTAAAATTCTGAGTAAACAAGCTGAACTTGCAGAAAGACTCTTGGAAGCAAAGAAAGAATTCCGAAAGACATATCAGGCCAATATATTTGGCGATAGCGCAATGTCAGAAAAAGATCAAAAAGCTAAAGCTGAATTCTATATTGAATCCCAAATACTTGAGGAATTATGCCGAAAAGCAAGAGCTGTTAAAAAAGAGGTTGCTGCATTATCGTCGAAAAGAAATATAAAAAATGCGGAAGACATAAACCTAGTTAGAAAGAAATATTTCCAGAACGTAAACTCTCCAACTTTCTTCTGGCGTTTGGATTTTGCGGAGGTATTCTCAAAAAAGGATGGATTCGACATTATTATCGGCAATCCACCTTATGATGTCATTGATTCACAACATGAAGAAAAAGAGAATCTTCGGAAATTATACGCTGATTCTATCTATGGTCGCGCTAATCTTTATGGTCTCTTCTTTCATCGTTCTTTGCAGTTATTGCGTAAAGGAGGCTCACTCGTATTTATAAATCCCAGAACGCTATTAGCAGATTCATACTTTATCAACCTTCGTCGTTTTCTGCTTTGGCACTCTCAGTTCAAGCAAATCTGCAACATCGTAGATCGTCACAATACTTTCGAATCAGTTTTGCAGGCTTGTATTATTACTCATCTAAGTCGAGTATCTTCGACCGATAACTATAAAGTTCTGCTAAGGGAAGTATTCCGTCCTGCTGACCTTTTTTCAGCGAAAACTACAACCGATATGCCCATAAAAACGGTGGTGCAAGATGATAAAAGGGGAATATGTTTGGTCGTTTCTCGTCATCCCGAAACATATTCATTAATACGAAAGATGCTTAACCATCGAGCTACTATGCTTGATTATAAGTGTGAAGCTAAGACAGGCCCAATTCAGTGGGATTTATTTAAGAAATATTTCGTTTCAAATCATTGTGCTGGTGCTGTTCGTCTTATCTGGGCGGAAAATATACAACGCTATGAGTTTGTTGTTAGTGCAAGTAAACGAGTGGGAAAGGAATGGCTTGTACTCCCCAAAAATGACAAAAGAGTGCCAAATATCACATCACCTACGGTGCTTTGCCAAAGAACTACAGCTGATGAACAAGAACGTAGAATAATAGCGGCAATTTTTGATCCAAATAAGCAAGGAACAACGGGGGCGTTCAATGAAAATGACACTAATTACATTTCAATTCCCGATTATCAAACAGCTTTACTTGTATTAGGGCTTATCAATTCAAAACTTTACGATTACTGTTTTCGCTGCTTTAATAGTAACACACATGTATCAGGAGGAGAGTTGAATGCATTGCCAATGCCAGATGCTGCGACTTGGTGTAAACTTAGAGATAAAATACCTGATCTTGTTTCTAAGATAATTAGGCATTGTGAAGGGGGAAAGGATACTGAAGCATTGGAAAATGAGTTAGACTCAATTTTATATAAGGTTTTCGATCTTGCGCAAGAAGAAATAGAAGTTATTGAAAACCACTATAAAAGCTAATTCAGTTTCCCCCAGCGAGTGATTCGCCGGGCTACATTTTTTCAATGCAGACAGGATGTCTACACTACAAATGCTTATGATATACTTCACCGTGTCATGCTTGACCTTGCAAACCTCGATAAACTCATCCGCGACGATGTTGTTTTCAAAACAATAGCCGATGAGGCATCAGTCCACAAAATCCGGGTTTATCTTGTCGGAGGATTCATCCGCGATGCGCTCCTCGGACTGTCGCCCAAAGATGCCGACCTCATGTTCGAGGGAAACGGATACGCTGAATCGATCGGACGAGTCCTTTCAGACGGATTCAACGCGAAACTGATACGATTCGAAAAACATATGGTCGTCTATCGGATTATCATTCGCGGCAAGCAATACGATCTCGCCGACCTCAAAGAAAGCAGCATAAGTCAGGATCAGCTGAGGCGCGATTTCACGATAAATTCACTCGCGGTAGAACTTTCTGAATTATTCGGGACTGGGAGCGTAGGCATCCTGCCTGCTTTACCGCTCATTGACGCGTCAACATCGATCGAAGATCTCGAAAAACGAATCATCCGCATTAATTCAAGAGATGTTCTTCGCGATGACCCTTTAAGGATAGTCCGTCTATTCAGATTCGAAAGCCAGCTTGGATTTACGGTCGATCCCGCGTCATTGGAACCTGTTCCTGAATTTCTGAATGGGTTAAAGGAAATCTCCGGCGAAAGAGTCCGTGATGAATTGTTCCAGATACTGAAGCGTCCGAAAGCGGCCGATGTGCTTGAAAAAATGGACAGGTACGGAATTATCACGACTCTGTTCCCGCTTCTTGATGAATTGCGCGAAATCAGCCAGAATGAGTATCACCATCTCGATGTGTTCAATCATACGATTGATACGATTCGCCAGTTCGAACGGATTCTGAATTTCGATGATGATGCGACATCGCCATTCAAGGATGAGTTAGGACGGATGCTTGTCGAAGCGATAGTGCCGGATCGTCCACGACTCGCGCTTCTGAAACTCACGCTGCTGTTTCATGATATCGGGAAACCGCGAACACGCACGGTCAGGCAGGATGGCAAAATCCAGTTCATCGGTCACGACAAACTCGGAGTTGAACTAATCGAGCCGTATCTGGAGTACCTGAAGTTATCGCGACGGGAAAAGTCATATATCAACATGCTTATAGAGGGGCATCTGAGACCGGGATTCATGGATCCCGCAAGTCCGACTATATCAAGCACGATTTTCAGATATTACGATCATTTCGGTGAATGGGGGGTTGATCTTGTTCTGATGTCAATCGCGGATCGTCTCGCTGCGCAGGGTGAGAAAGTAAGTGAGGATGTAATCAAACAGCATTATGTGGCAGTGTCGATGCTTCTCGATGCATATTTTAACAAGAATAAAATTTTTGTTCGTCCGCCGGATATCATCGATGGCTACGAGCTCATGCGCGCGCTTGACCTGAGACCGGGTAAGCGAATCGGAATACTGCTCAAGATAATCAAGGAGGGTCAGGCAAGCGGTGTGGTCAGGGATAAAAAAAGCGCGATAGAATACGCTCGACGGTTCATGGAGGAATCATCAAAGCCGCAAAAAGACTGAAAACCGCAAACCTGTTTTAATGGATTATTTGAGAGAACCCATATCGGTTTGGTTAGATGGATTTGAATCAGCACTTTACAAAGAGAGATTAGTGGGATAGAATAATATTTTGTGTCTTTTATCGATTGGATTTGATTAAAGGAGCAGGAGGATCAACTAAATGAGGAGGGGGAGACAAAATTGACGCGGGGTGGAGCAGCGGTAGCTCGTCGGGCTCATAACCCGAAGGCCGGTGGTTCGAATCCACCCCCCGCTACCACTTGGTTTACGACTTGTTGTCGGAGAGTTTGGCTCAAATACTGGTATTCCAGACAATGGAAATAACAACCTGGCAAGGTTTCATTGATTTTTGATAGGAGATTACAAATACAAGTTATCCGGTCTCATATGAACCGATTGGGAAAATCAAAAGCTTGAAGCTGTTCTAGGTTTTAGTTTTTTGTTTTTTGATACCAGACTGATTAAAGTAAACCAAGGAAGGGGTAGGGTTTGGATGGCAGTGGTGGATGTTGGATATAGGGTTTAATATACACTTCGTTGATTCATAAAAAATAATAAATAAAATTTTCCGTTATCTAACTTTGAAATATTTATTCTGATGTGGTTTTATTTTTATTGCGCCGTATGTAGAATTGGATTTAGAGGAACTCATAGTTGAGCTGATGGAATGGTCAGCTATTGGGATTAGTGGTTAAAAAGAGGCTCATTTAGGAAGGTATTTTAGAGGGGTGGTTTAAGCGTGCAGTTTGTTTTGTCTGTATCGGATCAATACCAGGGGAAATTATTGGGGTAACTGAACTGGAAGTAGCTGACCCACTGGCTTTGACCAGTGACAAGATCGAACTGGTCCCAGGGTAAACCAAGGCTGTACCACATCAGATTACCTTCATAGCACCCATCAGTACACCAAAAGAGGAACGGGGTCGAGCCGAGGCATACATTGTCACCACATTCACATCCAGCTTGATCGTAGAGATATTCATCGAATAAATAGCCGAAAGCGTGACCATGCTCATGAGCGACAGCAGACTGCCAGAACCAGACATTAGGGCTATAGACAGTGAAAGTCAAATTGACATTCTGCCCCGTTGGCGGGTAGACAACCCTGCAATATGCGGTGCTTGTGCCGTAAATCGAATTTACAAAGTACAAGCTCAGTTTATTTGTAGGTTTGCCGTAGGTGTCATGCATTACGCTGTCTTCACCGGCATCAAGATTATAATATTGAGCGCTTATGATTGTAGGTGTACTATCCCAGTGAAGCTCATAACCGTATTGGTTCCAGATATCATTTGCCCATGCCATCATCTGATTAAGGTCACTGGTATTTAAAATGTGTCCGGTTGATTCATTTTCGGGCCATTTGCCATTGGCGGTTCCATCATCGGTAGCTACAAATAATATGCAATCCACGGTTGTTAATTTGGGTATGACATTAACAGTCAGATTGTAATACCTCAGACCAGCATATGTACTAATTTGCATGTAGTACCTGCTGTTTGTATTGTTATTTATTGGGATATTTATTCCGCTGCCGATTTGAGTTCCCGGAGCGCTTTGGCCCGGTTCTGATGCGTAAACCACCATGCTGACATCAGAGGTTGCTACATTGAGTTTGATAGTTGCAGTTTCAACTCCATTAGGTGGTGCGTAAAAAACATACCAGTCGGAATCGTCGGGATCGGTACAATCCGTAATCGTATAGCTATAAGGTATTACGGACGCCTTATCATATGTTTCGTTATTGTCAGGAAGACAGCTTGTCAATGCAGTGATGTATATATTTACAACATCATAAAGGTATGTCTGACCCGAATTCGTCGAAGACGCAATAATAACGCCAGTGTATTGACCGGTCGTTGCTGACGTGTTATTCACCAGGTTGAATTTCCAATAATTGGGGTAAACATTCGTAAATGCTACAAGAGGCTGACCTGTAATATCGGGACAATAAAACCATACATTATTGACGTCATCCTGCCAGTCAAGTACCTTCACAAGCATATCCCCACTGGAGCCGGGGAAATCATAGATCTTGCCCTGTGAAATCAGGTCAATCTCGTACGGTTCCAGGCAATTTCCGGGATAGGATGCATCTATCGCAATTGTCACGTTTACACTTCCAGAGGGGATATAGAACTGGAAGAATTCGGTCTCGCCGGACATGGCTGAAAACTTACGCTTTTCATTTGTTTTCGCGTATGCTTTGAATGGATTTATTTTGCTTCCGTCGGGTATATCGTACAAACCTGTCCAGTCGTCGGGATTGATAAACGTAATGCCGTTATTTGTGGTGAATACAATCAATCGGAGGTCGTAGCCACCGATATTGAAAAGATTGTATAACGTGACGTTTACATCCATAATTTTAGTAACGGGATCCCAGGCAAGAACTTCAACAACGGGTTGGGGTATTAGGGATGTAATGTTGAAATGCGCCATCATATCGCGGTCAGGTTCAATGGAGACCTTCATGTTTT
>Ga0315277_10010282_pt1 | contig 11859 bp, 21 predicted proteins | sample YL17G05_15_MG_FD_203695 | JGI IMG/M metagenome (GOLD analysis project Ga0315277, IMG submission 203695) | Sediment microbial communities from Yellowstone Lake, YNP, Wyoming, USA - YL17G05_15 | ecosystem: Environmental > Aquatic > Freshwater > Lake > Sediment | place: USA: Wyoming | collected...
TGCAACCGGAAAACATGATCTGGGTTGTCGCAGGTAAGCGATATCGCACAGACAAAGCCAGGCTAATAGCCCACGACGAATACTGGAATGGCTATAACTGCGAGCAAGGTGGTCGTAATACATTCTTGTTTAGAACGCCAGAAGGCAATTTTTTTGCCCAGTATCAAACGCTGTTGCCAGGCGAAATCAATAAAATTGTCCCCTTGGAGACAAACGAAGCCATAGCTCTGTATCAATCGCTGCACAAAAAGGAAGTTCCCTTCGGAGTTGTCTTTCCAAATGTCAGAGTAGAGGACGCCTAATATTCCTTGACTTTGCTCTGAGCCGTGCCTGTTAACGTCCTCGTGTCAAAGGATCTTCAGAAGGAGACAAACCAAATTATCCGGTCGGGCTTAGAATCTACTCAAAATTGATACCCACCACTGCGGAGGATAGAATCCTTGATATAAGAGATTTCCAATTGCCTAAACTACGATTTGAGTCTAGTATTTAGTATACGTCCATGCTGATGTGGGCACTACTTCATATATTGTTATCCTCGGCTTTGATACCAAGAGTGCCTCTGCCTCTTGTAGTATCTGTTGTCTAAGCTTTGAACTCTCCCATGCGTCCCAATTCTCAAGTCCCTTCCAATTGTATAACAAAGCGGCAATAGCAGTGCCTTTCACGCTTCTGATATGCTCAGCACTAATGAAACCTGGAAATGTCATGGCATATGACCTGAGTTTTAGAAACATAGGCTGTATATCTGCGTCCTTCTTGAGTTCGTAACCTTCAATGACCTTTATCATTCCTTCCCCTTCTCCGCGATGAAGTCTACCATACAAATCTCCATTGTTCCAGCAGCAGTATTTTGTACTACCGCCGTGGATCAAGGAGCCGGCAGAAGACTCGGCGCAAGGTCGGCAACATTGCCTGAAGGCGTTGCTTTGAAGCAAGATTTGGAGTTAGGAGGGGTGACCGAGTGGCTTATGGTGGCGGTCTTGAAATTGCTTTCCGAAGTTCCCAACAGAGCTTTTAGCTATCAATTAGAACCAGTGGGGTAGTCGGTTTTAGCTTTGAGCCCCCGGTCACCTATGCCCCTGGACAAAAAGTTTAGCACTGAGTTTAGCACAGACTTTCAGCTTTCGTGGGCATTGAGGCAGGCCTCATATCCGGCCACGAATCCCAGCGTCATGCCTTCAGCGCTGTCAAAGCACTTGGTGAAAAGCACATCGTTGCTATTCTCTAGGTCCTCTTGAATGAGACTTAGGAAGTAGTGCCTTGCCGCGATTCGGAGCTCTGCACCGTGCTCCCTCTCCGGGTCGTAACCAAGGCCCATGTCGTGAAGTGCCTTGTCAACCAGAGCTTCACATTGTGCCTTGTTCTCTACATCGTATCTTGTTATTATGGCTGTTACCATCTAAACATCCCCTTTGGGCAGGGATAGGCCTTGTGGGGTTTCTTGGCCGGTCCCTGCCACTGGTATTCCATGTTTACTGCTCGACCTACAGCGCAGCCTCCAATGCTTCTTGAGTTCTGTCATGTTACCCGGGGGACCCGTTCCCTCCTTATCGTTTATTTTTTGCCCAACAAGCTGGTGCTGCCTCATTATCTCGTCATAGGTTAGTGACCTGGGCCGGCCGCCGAGTTTGCCCCAGGTGCGGAGTTGGTCTCTGCCGTAACGTTCCAGGGTAACAAGCCCACCTAGCCTGCCAACTTCGCGTCTTGCCCTCTTAATCTGTTCTTTCATTGATATCAGTATGAAGATAAGCGTATGTCACGTCAAGGACTGCAAATAGTTAAGCATCATATTGCGAAATGAGGTATGAAGTAGGTTGTTGATACCCTACAGGAAGTTTAGTATTACGGATGCAATAGGTTAAAAGGGCAAAATGCCACCATATTATTATATAGGCAAGCTGGTCCGCCCTCCGCCGCCGATCCACCGCCCGGTAACTTTGCCAATAGAGGAACGCATACGCACGAGAGAGAGAAGTCCCGCCCGGGCAAATCCATGCCCTTGCCCATTATCGCCTTTGCCCCCGTCATTGGGAGCCTCTCCCCCACAACAGCTCAGCCGTTAATCGGCGTTTATGGGAGATAACCGGCTTGCCACTTCTAAACCAACTCACTGTCAAGACAGCCTCTGGCAGCCGCGGCTTGCGGTGCCGATACTTTCTACCCAGCCAGCAACTCTTCCCATATCCCAAACCTCTCATAAGTGTCATCCCCTCGCTGTAACTGAGCCCATCCAATATCTCATAATACTGTCTGTATAGTTCGTCAACCGCCTTGCGCCCTGTCGGTATCGGTAACTCGGCGGCGGGGCTTGGTCTGCCGGGTAGGATGTTGCCAAAGTGTGGGTGCCTCTTGCGCTGAGGCCGCTCTAGTGCCAGCCCCACCGGTTGGCTCATCCTGATAGAAGGGGTGCCAGATGCTATTTGTTCTCTCTCAGCCATTGTTCTCTGTTAGAGCAAAAGTGGTCCTCACAATTCGGCCCCAGCCGGAAGGCCACTGGTAACCAGTGCGGAGTGGTGTACTCCCTATCAATAGGCAGCGAGGCCAATGGCAAGGGCAATGCCCTGCCCTGTATCTCATATTGCGCGGCAGTTGTAGGGTGCCAATGGATGGTTCCATTTGTCGTCAAATTGATAATCGCCTGCCCGAGCTTTTGTAATATGCCAGTCCACAAAACTACGTTATCGGCCTGCGAGTAGGCTAGATCCATACCACCGAAGCGAGGTCGCCCATAATATCTCTGTTCCAGGTACGTGAATGTCGGCTCCCCATACATACCGGCGCCTTCATTATGTAGGTCATACCAAAACATAATGTACGCTATTATATCGGCTTCAAGTTTCTTCCCCTCAAGATCAGGTGCGGCTTTGAGAATGTGAAGGCCCTGCCGTAACATTTCCAACTCCTCATTGGGAATCGTCGGCAGTATTATCATCTCTTCACCGTCCGGCGATAGCAGCGCCATTATTCCAGGGCCGAGACGATGGCCCCCAAAGGTCATCGCGCCTCTGGTTCTGAAGAGCTCTCGGGTTTGGTTATCAAAGTCGTCATGTTTATTCAAGTCGGCGTATTCATTCCTGGCTGTCATGTTTCACCTCCTTAATTCTTAAATAGTGGTAACTCCTGAGAATGTATGGCGCTCAGCCGCCGTGTTACTGTCCTGAGATTAACCTGTAACCCCCGGCGTTCAAGCTCCGCCGCAATCTTCCGTGCCCCATAGCCTTTTGTCATGGCCAGGTCTTCGATAATGCAGTCTGGTGTTATCAGCCGTTTCCGCCCGCGCCGTCCTGGGGATGCCACTAAAACCCCCTTATTATCGGTTGGCTGGGGCATAACAGCATCAAAAGAACGTAGACATAATTCTTTTCCGTGTTTTGCCTTGTCTACCAAGTGTCCACTACCAAGTTTTTCCAATGGCGGGAAGTGGCATTTCCCAAAAATCAAAACATTGAAGGCTGCCCGTGCTGCCGGGTCTCGGTCCAGAATTGAGAAGTCATACCCTTTGCCCTGGCAGCAACAATCTATCAAGTGAACGGCTCGCCTTACCGCCTCCGGGTCGTGCTCTTTCAATTCGGGGTGAATCTCTAATCGCTGTTCCAATGTCATTGTCACCCTCTATCTTGCTGGTACAGCCAGCTTTACTTTGTCCAATGGGTAAACTCATGTCCGCAATCTTTACATTGGTATAGGCGCTCATTGTAATTGTCAAAATAGGCGATATTGCTAGAATTGTGGTTTTGACTTCCACACTCAGAGCACTTCACATCACCCGGCCAGGGTAGGTTATCGGGGATAATATCGCCACACGCCGTCAATCCATGCGCGACATTCCATTTTGCTAGACACTCATAATCGCAAAAGGCGTGAGCTTCATCCATGCTATCAACTATCCCCGTTTCACACCCCCCAGATGGCATCCTTCCACACTGTGAGCATACCCCCGATACGGCCTTAATCCTTAGCTCATTCCCTTTCATTCTCGCCTTAATATCCATCATCTGACCCCCCATAGTTGCTAGGTACAGCCTAGCTATATTTCCGACGTAGGCTGCTACAGCCAGCCCGTAGTCCGTAACTTAGCGTGTAACCTACGGTTACGTTTCCGCGTAACTTTGTTGCAATTTGGCAATCTTGCCGTTTTGCAACAGAATTGTCGTCCATCATAGCTTTAGAATTGCCGTCCAAATCCCAGGAATTGTCGGCCAGACACGTGTAGGCTGGACGGGAATTATGAATCACCCTAGCTTTGGAATTGTGAATCAAATCCGAATAATTGTGAATCGCCCACTCATGAAGTGATTCACAATTTTCGGATAGTTCAGCTTGCCACTTACCGAAAATCCATAATACCACCATAGCTAAGGTGTTACGGATTTTGTACACGTTCCACGTTTGCACCGTTGACAAAAGTTGGGGTAAACTTATAGCTAGGTTGACCCCAACTTTTACACCACGCCCAAAGCTAAGTGTGGTGTAAAAGTACATACCCTGGCAAACGTGACGGGGTATGCAAATTGCATACTCAGCCAAATGTGATAGGGTGTGTAAAGTTGATCCCCGGGGTAACTTCCGCACCCCGTCGTGCGGAAGTTCGGTAGTTTCGGCAACTCTGCCAAAAGTACCATTTATTACGGTGTGATAAATGGGTAAACTATCCACCGTTTTTTCGTTTTCGGATCCGCTAACTATTCTATCCATCGTGTTTTCCTTCGCCCTATTTTTTGGTGGCATACCTTAATAAATAGCCGGTGCGTTTTCGCTTCTTTTTGTCCTTACTACCAGGCTTTCTACCCAACACCTTACCGTGCGCTTTCGCCAGTTCCAGCCCAGCCAGCGTCCGCTTGCTTATCCTATCCGCTTCAAACTTAGCGGCCCAGCCAAAGATAGAATAAAGCAATTCCAGCATGGGCCCCGATTGCTCAGTCCAGGGCTCACTATAGCTAACCACCTGAACGCCATGTATCTTAAAGCTATTAACAAGCTGTAGCATAGGCCCGATACCTTGCCTTGTCAGACGATCCAGTGCCCACACCAACAGAATGTCCGGCTGGTGTCTTGGTAAGTCAGCCATAAGCCTACTTAACTGGTGTTGGTGTCCTTCGCGCCATGCCGATTCGTCCTCGCGGTATAGCGCCACGAGCTCGTGACCGCGGCCACTTATCCAGTGTTCCAACGCCGGTAACTGGTTTTCTGTCTCTTGTTCTTTTTTGCTTACCCGTAAATAAACTACTACTTTCATTGTCGCCGTTCCTTAGTTTTGATTCCTATACTTATTCGGTGGGGTTATCACTTGGTCCGGCTTGCCCTCTACTTTCAGGGTGACGGGCATACCGCATTGAAGTTGGGTTAGAATCTCGTCCAGCGCACAGTCCCGGCAAAGCGGTGTACCATCATCCTGCCAGGTGGCGGCCTTATCCCCACAACTACAGTCCATTTTCTTGTACACTTCAAATAGCTTCCTTTTGTTATTCATACTGTGCCACCTTCCTTATACTACCCATGAGGGGTCGGGAGAATGGTGGCAGTTGTTACATTGCCATTGCCTTCCATCCTTAAAAGCCTTTGCCCCTTTGGGTGGTATCCAAAATTCAGTTCCCCCACACCTGCAAGGGTGTGTCGGGTAAGGTGGGTCGCCATTCCCAAGCTTACCTTCAGATATTACTTTTAGCGTAATTTTCGTCACCTTTTTTGTCTCATTTTTGGGTGTATTTTTATTCGCAACCTCACTGGTTTTTGTAGCTAAGGGTGACGTTGGTGAGGTTGTTTCACCCCCAGCCCCTATACATATATTAATGTCACTGTTATTCTCTTTTCCACACGTCGGGGTTAGACCAACCTCACGAACCTCACTTCCCAAGCTAAATTTAGGTGAGGTTGTAGCTACAGATTCAACCCTCACTACTTGCCAGGTCACAGCTCGTTGCTTCGTGCCAGCCTTTTGCAGCACACAGTTATTCATGTACTTAGTCCCAATCCTTTTTGATAATCGCTGCCCCAACCTTACCCCGGGATTCTTTGCTTCCCCAAACTTGCCTTTCCGTCCTTCCATGATATAAGCAAGCTCTGAGGGTAAGGCGTTTCTCAATTCGTCAAAGTCGTTTATGTGGCCTATTATCTCGGCCGTGGTGTAGGCTTCCTCTTTTAGAATGTCGTGCCATGCCCCAAAGAAGCCTTCCCACTCCGGGGTTTCTCGGTCCGTTTCGTCATACATACGGTCAAGGTTGCCCATAAAATCAACAGCGCCTATGAATCCCAAAACTCCGTTGATAATGCTACAGTATGATTCATAGCCCCCCAGGATAGGGATTTCGTCTGCTACTGGCTTATTTGCCCTTGTCCATTCTCGGGCTAGAATAAGGATTGCTGCCAGTATCGCCCCTCGGTTATCAATTATCCAGCCTCTTAGGTCGGGGTGTCTAAACAAGGATGCCTTGCGCATCCATGGACGGGCTACCCCGGCATCCATGCGACACCAAAAACACCTTCGGGGCAAATCACCGCGTAGGTGTATATTGTTGCCAGTGGCTATCCAAATTGCCCTGTGGGGTAGTTCCACCATCTTATTCCCCCCTAAGATTCGGTCTTGCCAAGTCATAGAAGTTAGCACGGCTGCCAAAGATGGCGCCCACAAGTCGCCCTCGATATTGTCAACTGTGCAAACCATTTGCCCCTTCATTAGTAGGCTCGTAATTGCCTTTCGCCAGCCTTCATCATCATCGGGTGCTGTCATCATGGCTGCTGGCCGTCCTGTGGCTATGGTGCTAATTGTCTCTGCCAATAAGGTAGCGCCCGTGCCTTGCTGTGGCTTATCAAGCAAAACCATTGGCACGGGGCCAGTTATCATCGGCCTGAGGATAGGGGCAATCATTGTCCCTATTGCATTACACCAACTTGCCTTACTATCAAAAGGGAAGTCCTGTATAGGTTCAATTAGTAAGTTCCTTGCGTCCTGTAGGTGCGAATCGTTGCACTTTTCGGGGATCGCCGGCACTTCCAGCCCTGGTGTTGGGTAGTAGAAAAGTTTAGTTGCTTCGTCATACCCTGGTTTGTCCAATATCGTTCCGTCAGGTCGTAATACCGGGGCCTCGATAATTCCCAACAATGCCGGGAATTGCCAATCGCTAGGACGTGTCAGCCCATCCCTCACTACCTCCAATGGTGGGGGGATTGGGATAGTGTCACCCGACTGTGACAGTCTCACGAAGTTACAGCATCGGTCGAGCTCACCCCTAAATGCTGCCTCTTTCAATTCGTCAGTGTATGGTCTGTCGGTTTCGTCTCGGGTTACGCGTGTCAATATGTCGCTACGCCTGAATATCCTAGTTGGCTTGTTTTGTCTCTGTAGGATAGTCAAGGCTTCCTCAGTAACCTCTCTCATGTGGCGATTCGTAACCATTATCTCGGGTAGTGTGTGTCTATATTGGGATACAAAGCCTGCCACCAGCTCAGGGCTATAGTCCAGCGCTGCCAGGGTGATACTTTCTAACTCCCCCTTGTTATGCCCTTCTGCTATCCAGTCTGCCGGGTCCTTAGCGTCACCCGGCATTGGCATTATGCGTATGCGCCCAGCTACACCTTGTAATACTTTCGATACAACTTCTAGGTGGCCGGCTCCGGCATCGTCCTTGTCTGGAATTATCACTACATTGCAGTCGCGTAAGAATTCGGTGTAATTATCTCGCCACTTCGCTGCCCCCATAGCATTAGTAGTAGCCGTGGCCCCTAACTGCCTTAATGCGTCACTATCCTTTTCGCCCTCTGTCAAGTAAACAACCTTACCTTGTTGTCTTGCCAGGATGATTTCAGGTAAGTGGTATAGGGGCAAATCCATGTCCTTCACACTCCATATCCAACCACCGGCCCCGTCAGGTCTACGCTGCAGGAAGGTCTTTCTTTTGCCCCCCAACTGATACCGGCATACCTGGAATACTAACGTCCCTTGCTCATCCGTGTAGTCATAGGTAACGTCAGGGGTGTTGCGGTCAAACTTTTCAGTTCGTGTTTTGTGCTTAGGTTTCTCGCTACTTAGGTCTAGGTCTGCCATGCTGATGTTTAATGCCTCGCAAACCTTTCTTGTCTCACACCCAGCAAAGCAATATAAACCGATTCTTTGTTTATTAAATCGGATACCCAGACTTGGGTTTGTGTCATTGTGGCTAGGGCAAAGGGACGTCCACCTGCCATCGCCAGATGATTTAACACCTTGCAAAAGGTCAAGGAATTGCGTTATATCTGTAAACCGTGGTTGCTTATCTGTCATTCTCTCACCCTTTCGTGGGTAGTGCTGGCGGTGTCGTAGAATGTTTGACTTTCCCCGCCATCCTGATTAGAATATGCGAAAGTCTCCTCTATCACGCTGAGGTTAGAAAGGCACCCCCGCGAAGGGTGCTTTTCGCTTTTAGTTTTTACCTCTAAGGGTTTCATTCAACGCCTCAATATCCTCAATGCGCTCTTGTATGACCGAATCTAAAAGCTCCTCAAGGCCAGATTGGTTTTCTAGCTCTCTGGCCAGCAGATTATCAATCGTTTCGTCTGCTAGCAGCACCTTTGGGCCCTCTAGCTCTGGCTGTTTTCTGATTTTCAGTTTCAGTCGTCTTACGATATTCAATAGTTTCATCTTACCTCCCTAGCTGTCGTTCCCATCGGGCAATCTCCCCTCTAGCTTTGTTCATGACAGTCCTAAACTCTTCGTCGTTAAGCTCTGTCTTATCTATGGTGCCAGTCCTCCGGCGTGATTGCTTTCGACAAAGTGGGCATTTCCGGGGTAGATGTAAATGTTTTCTCTCGAACCAAGCTATCTGATCGGCACTTATGTAGAAACTGCTTCCGCAAATAGGACATTCAACGTTTTCTCCCCTAGGTTCAATTCCGTCCATTAGTCTCCTTGTCACCATTGCGCAGGTATGCTTCAAGTTGGAATCGGCTCACTATGAGCCGCCTTTGGCCTATCTTGAGGCAGCCTGGTAGCTTGCCTTGCCTTGCTAGTGAGTATGCCAGCGTTTTTGAGATCCCGAGCTCGGCGGCTGCCTCCGGGATGGAGAAGGTAAGCTTTTGGTTGTTATCTATCATCTAATATCCGTGATTCTTGCGTAATCTCTATCCAAGGGGATATCGCCATCCGGCGGCGGTAACGTTCTCTTGCGTAGCTCTCTACAGCTTTTGCAGCGATGGGGTTCTGAAAGTGATTTGCGAAAATAGAAAGCCTGCTCACCCGAAGTCCAAACGAATGAACTGCCACAGTCAACACAACGTAGGACCCTATCTGTGAAAACTGGCGTCTCGTGGTTCATACTGTCTGCCCTCTCATATTCGTTATCCCTCTTTGCCGTTCGGGAATAGTTGGTGCTCGGTTACACCCAATGCATCAGCCAGCCTTTTACGCCACCCGGGGTACGGCTTTATCCAGCCATTCTCTATACGGCTTATTTCGCTTGGCCCAATACCGGTTAGGAAAGCGAGTTTGAGTTGGGAAAGCTTCTTGTCATGTCGAATTTTCTTTAGATTATTTGTCATTTCCTATTGCATATCCTTTTGTAGTATGCTACCATGTATTACATAGATGGTAGGCTCAATCAAAGCTAATGTCAATACTGAAATATAGTAAATGCGTATATTGTGTACTTCAAACTTCGCATACTGAAAACAAAATTAGCTTCAAAACTTGGAGGCAGGACAAATGGCAAAGGGGCAAGCGATAACACCCGAAATTGAGAATCTAATTGCGTCTCTTTATGAGAAACATCATGGGAAATGGAAGGCACCGAGGGTACGAAGTGAGGTTGAATTCATCCTCCGCAAGGCGGACGAAACCATACCTCAAGGATTTCCAAGCCTGAGCAAAGTCCAAAAGGTTCTAGCCACAGTAAGGGGCAGCCTCCGTAACCCTAACAAGCTAGATAAGCCCTGGAGTATATCCACTGGTGTCGCGGCAGGTATCGAAATTCCGACTGAGGCACTACCATTCGTGCTGGCAACGTGGGTTTTTATGAAGGATGCATGGGATTATGACTTGACGGTTAGGGAAGCTCGCTGGCTTGGTCGGCTCCACGGCGTTGCTAGGGCAATCCTCATCAATCTAGGCCCGGATGCCAGCATTGAGGCTAGGTCGGATGCTATGGGGCCGTTCCTCCGTTTGGTATGTCTGTATGCTGCCGACGAAAGGATTGCTGAATTGACCGGGAAGCGAGATACAAGCGTTTCTCTGGACTTCATACTTTGGAAACTTGCGACAGGCATAACAACGGAACGCCCTGAGCTAACGGAAAAGATATTTCCCGACAAACAACGGAGGCTATTTCAAACAGAGAAAGGTTGGCTTTTCAAGATCACAAAGAAGGACCAGGCATATATGAGAAAGGTATGGAAGCAGCTAGGTTTTTCGTTGGTGGATTTCAACGAAGTGAATCAACGTCTGTCTATATCCTTTGAGGTTGACGAATCACCTGCAAAACAAAAGACAAGGAAGGAAGGTACGAAATGAGTGAGCAACTAAACAAAGACAAAGCGCGAAGGCGAAGAGGCACCGGCAGCGTAGTACTGGTGGGCAAGGATAATTGGCGCGTATATCTCTACACCGGCAAGGGGGCAGATGGTAAGTACCATCGCCAGGTTGAGACAGTCAAAGGCCGTAAGAGCGATGCTGAGAGGCGGCTGAGAGAGTTATTGGGCAATCTGGACAAGGGTGTCTACACTCCGCCTGGAAAACTCACAGTAGCACAGCACCTTGATAACTGGCTTGCCGGTTACGTTGCCACGAATTGCTCAGCACGAACGCTGGATGGCTATAAATCCATCATAGAACATCATCTGGCTCCTAACCTCGGCCATTTCCTACTGAGGCAACTCAACCCCCAGGCGATTCAGTTGTATTATGGGAGGGCTTGCCACGAGCTATCAACCCGCACAGTTCACCATCAGCATAGAGTATTATCAGAGGCATTGAAGTATGCCGTGCGTCAAGGGCTCCTAATTAGAAACCCTTGTGAGCTTGTTGACCCCCCGAAGCCCAGGCGTAACATCATGCGAACGCTGGACCCTTCCGAAGTCAACACCTTAGTTCAAGCGGCTGAGGATAGTCACTACTTCCCGGTGTTCTACACGGCATTGAGTACTGGATTGAGACAAGCTGAATTGCTGGCCTTGCGATGGCGTGACCTTGACCTCGGTATCATCCCCTCGGTATCAGTCAACCGGGTGCTCTATAGAAACAGGCACGATGGCAATTATGAGTACCACGAGCCTAAGACGGCCCACAGCCGCCGCCTGGTAGAAATGACGCCCAAGCTGGCAGCGTTCCTAAAAGGTTACAGGCAAGGCCGCGAGGCGCTATGGCGGCAGCTTGGTAATGAATTGGCCTTAGATGATTTGGTATTCACCAATCCGAGCGGCAATCCGATATGCTCCTCAAGTCTGGACCGCGAGTTTGGTCGCATACTGAGCAAAGCCGGACTAAGGAATGTCCGCTTTCACGATCTGCGGCATACCTTTGCCTCCCTGATGCTGATGCGTGGTGCTAAGCCCAAGGTTATCTCGGAGGCTCTCGGTCATGCCTCAGTTGGTTTTACTATGGATGTCTATTCTCATATAATACAAGGGATGCAATCAGAGGCTATGATGCTGCTGGATGAAGTGTTACCCATGCCCAAAAATGAGATTAGCACAACTTTAGCACACCTCTCTAGTATTATGTCGAGTAATAACTGAGATTTAGCTTTGTGGAGGGGTGACCGAGTGGCTTATGGTGGCGGTCTTGAAAACCGTTTTCGTCCTTTTGGGCGAACGTGGGTTCGAATCCCACCCCCTCCGCTTCAAGGGACAAGGAGGTAAATTGAAGGTTCACGAATATCAGGCCAAGACACT
>Ga0315277_10010283_pt1 | contig 11859 bp, 5 predicted proteins | sample YL17G05_15_MG_FD_203695 | JGI IMG/M metagenome (GOLD analysis project Ga0315277, IMG submission 203695) | Sediment microbial communities from Yellowstone Lake, YNP, Wyoming, USA - YL17G05_15 | ecosystem: Environmental > Aquatic > Freshwater > Lake > Sediment | place: USA: Wyoming | collected...
ATAAATGCGCTGCTCTACCTAACCAATAATATCCTAATGCGTTGTCAACTGGGTAATATGTTAAAGCCCAATCATAATATTGATGTGCTCTTTCTAAAGCGCTAAAATTTGAAATATCTAAAATATCAATCGCAGTGTCATATTCTCCAAGTGGATTCCAAAAATGGTTCAAAGTGCTTAAATATATCGGGGTATTTATAGAAGACCATAGAATATGAGTGAATTCGGAAAAATCTTCTTCCCAAGTCCCCTCGATTAATGATGTATTCGAATCACCAAAATTATATTCTTCATTTGTCCAGGAAGTCGGCGCGGAAAAATCATAATGATAATATGAATGCGATTCATCAGTATCCAAATAATTTGACATCTCATTATATAATGAACTATATTCAGAGGGTACATTTTCCCAAGCTTTTAATATAATCCATTGATGCATTCCACAACCTTCACCTAGGAAATCATTACCGCTAGGATAACCATGAGGAGTAATAATTTTTGAATTTTTTTCTGAAAATATAGTAATCGGTGTACAAATGATTATTGTCATTATAAGACAATATATCAATATTGCAGATATTCTCATTACTTTCATTTACAAAACCCTCCTCTTCCATTTCCCTTTATAATAGGCATCCGATTTGATGAAAATATCCCCATACATTATATCAGCCCTGAACAGGTTTTTCAGGATAAATCTCTCTTTAAAAGTTTATAACAAGAAATCAATCTTTATAGTTTTGGTCAAGGAAAAAAAACTGAAAAATCTCAAAAATTATTAAAAGCCCAATTTATCTCTTTCCGGGTGAAAAAAGGATATTGAAAAGAAAGGAGATCCGAAATTTCCGATCATCTATAAGTATTTCCATTATCCCCTGAATATGTATCTGCCCGCGAATCCACCTTCGCTAAAGCCACGGCGGGACAAGTCACGCTAATTGACGCGAATGGGAGAAGAAAATTGGAGAGATTATATACAGAGATGAATGCTTCCGTATTGTGTATGAGAATGAGATCTTATTGATACTTATTCGCGTAAATTCGCGTCCATTCGCGGGCAAATTCTCTCTTCTTCTCTCCCTTGAATATGATAGAATTCTTACATACGACTGGCTTACTTCGCATTTTTTTATTTGTATTGACACCTTTCAGTATATACAATATCGGGGAAACTCCCCGGTCTTTTAATTTGATTTACGAGGATCGGGATATTTCTCCATGCAGATTGCGGTTGCAACCAATGAAAATGTAAAATTGATTTCTTCCAATATTCCATAGAAAAGGATCTGTTATGAAACACGCCATACATGGTTGTTTTATGGGTTCCCTGGGATTCTGGGGGTGCCTTGCGATTTTTGCAGTTCCACAGTTTTTCGGTTCTTCGGTTGCGGCTGAAGAAAAAACTCAAGAATCTCAAGCGCCTCAACAGGAGCTCAAATACGATCTTTCGAAAGATAAGGTCCTGTATATCATCGGTTATGCGCACCTCGACACCCAGTGGCGCTGGACTTACCAGGACAGCATCAATAAGCACATTCCCAACACCATGCACGAGAATTTCAGTCTCATTGAAAAATATCCAGCTTATGTGTTCAATTTCACCGGCGCTCGGCGCTATATGATGATGAAGGAATATTATCCGGATGATTATCAGAAGGTGAAGGAATATATCTCCAAAGGACGATGGCAAGTGTGCGGCTCCTCTGTAGATGAGTGCGATGCAAACATCCCCTCCCCGGAATCCATCATCCGCCACGTCCTGTACGGGAACGATTATTTCAGGAAGGAATTCGGAAAGGAGAGTTTTGATTTCGTGCTGCCGGATTGTTTTGGTTTCCCCGCCGCGCTTCCCTCGATCCTGGCGCATTGCGGAGTGAAAGGATTTTCCACCCAGAAACTCACCTGGGGCTCGGCTGTGGGAATCCCGTTCACAGTGGGCGTGTGGGAAGGACCCGATGGCAACAGCATCATGGCAGCGCTTGATCCGGGGGGTTACAGCTCACAGGTGAAGCACGATCTCAGCCATGACGAGTTTCTCCTGAAGCGGATCAATGCTTTGGGCGAAAAGTCCGGCGCTTATGCGGATTACAGATACTATGGAACTGGCGATATCGGCGGATCACCAACTGAAGAAAGCGTCATGTGGGTGGAGAAAAGCACAAAGAGCGATGGACCAATCAAGGTTGTATCTTCCCCAGGCGATCAGATTTTCAAGGATCTCTCTCCCGACCAGATCGCTGATCTTCCCAGGTACAAGGGCGATCTCCTTCTCACCCAGCATTCCGCAGGAAGCCTTACATCCCAGTGTTACATGAAAAGGTGGAACAGGAAGAACGAGTTCCTGGCTGATGCTGCAGAACGCGTTGCTGTTTGCGCCGAATGGCTGGGCGGATATGTTTATCCCCGCGAAAAACTTAAAAACGCCTGGCTCCTGGTCCTCGGAAGCCAGATGCACGACATCATGCCGGGCACCTGCATTCCTGAAGCTTATGAGAATTCCTGGAATGATGAAGTGATCGCCATGAACCAGTTCGCATCGGTTCTGGAAAACGCATCAGGCGCGGTCGCTTCGGAACTCGATACCACGGGAGAGGGGATCCCTCTCGTGGTTTATAATCCCCTTTCCATCGAACGCGAAGATATTGTTGAAGCGACTATATCCTTCGAGGGGAATGTTTCCAGATGGGTTCGCGTTTTCGATCCTGAAGGAAACGAAGTTGCTTCACAGATAATTCCCAATAAGGACAATCTTGCCACAGTCCTTTTTCTTGCTCGTGTTCCCGGTGTGAGTTTTTCAGTTTTTGACGTCAGACCCTCTGGGGAAGCCTGCAAAATCCCAACCGGGCTGAAGATCACGGAGAATTCCATTGAAAATGAACGATATCGCGTTGCGCTCGATGAAAACGGCGACGTATCGAGCATCAGGGACAAGGAAGCGGATCAGGAGCTTTTATCCGCTCCGGCGCGTCTCGGGTTTTTCGAGGATTTCCCGCGGGAATGGCCGGCATGGAACATGGATTGGGCGGACAAAGAGAAACCGATGAAATCCTATGTAAAGGATGAACGCCCCTTTGTGACGATGCGGGAATCCGGTCCGGTGCGCGTGGCGCTGCAGGTTGTGCGCAAGGCCGGGGGTTCCGAGTTCACCCAGATCATCCGCCTGGGCGCAGGCAAGGAGGGCGACCGCCTGGAATTCGATACAACAATCGACTGGCGCACAAAAGAAACCTGTCTCAAGGCGTGCTTTCCCTTTTCCGCGTCAAATCCCAAAGCCACGTACAACCAGGAACTGGGAACCATCGAGCGCGGCAACAACGATCCGAAGAAATACGAAGTGCCTTCCCATAAATGGATTGATCTGACTGACACGAGCGGAAAATACGGCGTGGCCGTTCTGGAAGATTGCAAATACGGTTCGGATAAACCGGATGATAACTTGATCCGTCTTTCCCTTGTCCGCACACCAGGCGCACATTCATATCCTGACCAGGCGACCCAGGATCTTGGCGTGCATCAGATGCTATATGCCATTGCAGGGCACAAGGGCGACTGGCGCGAAGGGGATGTTCAGTGGAAAGCTAATCGTATGAATCAACCCCTGATTCCCTTTCAGGCAAAGGCCCACAAAGGAAAGCTGGGGAAGAGTTTTTCCCTCCTGAAAATAAACACAAACCGGATTGCGGTTCAGGCGATCAAAAAGGCGGAGAATTCCGAGGACATCATCATCAGGTTCCAGGAACTTCTGGGAGCGCCCTGTTCCGATGTCGAAGTTTCACTGGGAACCGGGGTCGTTTCTGCCAGGGAGTTAAACGGTCAGGAACAGCCTGTTCGTGAAGCGACTCTATCCAAAGGAAAACTCGTATTTAATATCGGACCCTATGAACCGAAAACCTTTGCACTGATTTATGAAAACTCCCCTGTCAATCTTGCCAAACCCACATCCCGGATTGTGAATATTCCTTATTACCTGAATCCAGCCAGTAATGACAAAACCTTGGGCGGGCCGGATTTCGACGGCAAGGGACGCTCTTTTCCTGCTGAATTATTGCCTGCCTCCCTGACATGCGAAGGGATCGAGTTCTCTCTCGGACCGAGCGCGAAGGAAACTCCAAATGCACTCCCGTGCCAGGGTCAGAAGATCCCTCTTCCTTCCGGAAAGTTTAGCAGACTCTATTTCCTTGCCGCCGCAGTGGGAGGGGATGTTCCGGCAGCATTCCAAATTGATGACCGCCCCACGAATCTAACCATCCAGGAATGGACAGGAAAGATCGGACAATGGAACAACCGCATCTGGACGAGCGGGAAAATGGACATTCTCGGGCTCCAGACTTATTTCATCAAACGCGATCCCATCGCCTGGTTTGCGAGCCATATCCATAATGCCAGGGGGGAAAACGAACCCTATTCCTACTGCTACCTCTTCCGATATTGTTTGGATCTTCCCCCCGGCGCAAAGACACTCGCCCTGCCTCAAAACGACAGAATCCGGATTTTTGCCGTTACAGTTGCGGATAATCCGCATGATGACGTGACTCCCGCAAAACCCCTGTACGACGATCTCTCGCAAAGATGCTCCGAACCTCGGATTGAACCTGCGTCCCTTAACTTCAAAGATTCCGTGGAAATACGCATTCTTCCCGGATGGTTTTCCCGGACCAGGGAAATTTATTTCACAACGAACGGCGAGGACCCCGGAGTTTCTTCACGGAAACAATTGTATCGGAAACCCTTTACCATATTCACGGATACAATGATCAATGCCTGCAGCCTTGAAGAAAACGGCAGACCCGGGATCACAGCAGCCTCGCATTTTCCCGTGAACGATGTAACCCCGCCCTCGATCCTTAAGGTCTCCTCTACACCCTTGGATCCCAGGATCGTTGTGGAATTTTCCGAGCCTGTGGAGAAATCTTCCGCTGAGCTCCTGGATCATTATGAAATCAAACCGGATGTAAAGATCACGTCTGTGGAATTGAATCCGGATGAAAAGTCCGCGACCCTGACCATCTCCGAAAATCCGCAGGAGAAAAAGGAATACGTCCTGACCGTCCGGGGCGTCAGGGATCGATCGCCCGGGGGAAACACCCTGAAACAGGGAACAACGATTTCCTTTTCCCCTGTCGGAAATGTTTTGCTCATGGATTTCAACGATGCGGAGGGGATCGGAAATGCCCGGGTGCGCGGGAAAAAGATTTCCGCGGAAATCAAGGGCAAGCCCGTTTCTGTTGCAGGCAAAAGGGGAGCAGCCTTGCGCTTCAGCGGAAACGAGGAATGCCTGATCCTGAAGGATTTGCCGGAAATCAATCCCCAAAACGCCATCACCATAGCTGCATGGTTCAACGCCGAGGATTGGAATGGAAACCGGAGGATTCTGCAGAAGGGAAAAGAGGACGATCAGTACCGCCTTCTCCAGGAAGGAGATCATTTCAAATTCACCCTGAGGGGTGTCGGTGAAATAATCCACGATGTTCCGCCTGCCCAGGTTTGGCATCATGTGGCTGCCACCTGGGACGGGAATGTCATGCGGCTTTTTATGGACGGGAATCAGGTTGCGGAAACGGAAGCCTCCGGCGAAATTATCCGAACCCCTGATCCTCTTTATATCGGAACCAAGAGGTTGGACACCGCGCCCGGCGATTTCTTCAAAGGAGATCTTGACGAGCTAATGATCTGGGAGTATGCCCTTTCTCTCGATCAGATTCGTGTGGTGATGAACAGCAAATAATCATCCAGAAATATTAAGGAGGATAAGATCATGAAAAAAATTGCAGGTTTTGTCATGGGAATATTCCTGGCATCATCCCTCTTGTTTTTCTCTTCATGCGGACGGCAGGAAAGCCGGACCAAACCTGAACCGGGCAAAAAGAAGGGAGTGATCGGGGTGACCCTGTTAACCCGCACCCATCCATTCTATCAGGACCTGGAAGCAGGACTCAAGGCTGAGGCGGAGAAACAGGGATTTGAGCTGCTCGTGTCCACCGGCGAATTCGACGTGGCAAAACAGAAGGATCAGATTGCGGATTTTATCGTTAAAAAAGTGAATGCCATGATTGTCTGCCCCTGCGATTCCACCTCCATCGGAACCTCCATCATCAAGGCGAACGAAGCAGGCATCCCCGTATTCACAGCAGACATCTCCTGCCTGGCGCCTGGCGCCAAGGTGGTCTCTCATATCGCCTCGGATAATGTGGACGGCGGCAGGACGGGCGCCAAAGCCATGATCAAGGCATTGGGAGGAACAGGCAAAATCGCCATTATTGACCATCCGGAAGTGGAATCCGTGATCCAGCGCGTGAAGGGCTTTGAAGAGGAAATTGCAAAGGAGAAAGGGATCACGATCGTGACCAAGCTCCCCGGAGGCGGCGTAAAGGACAAGGCGTTCAAGGTGGCGGAGGATATTCTCCAGGCGCATCCTGATCTGAACGGCATTTTTGGGATCAATGACGACTCCGCCCTGGGAGCTCTGGCGGCAGTTGAAAAAGCCGGCAAACTCGGCAAGGTGACGATTGTCGGATTTGATGCCGTTCCCGAGGCGCGCAAAGCCATTGATGAAGGCAAAATCTATGCTGATGTGATCCAGAATCCCAGGGAGATCGGACGCAGAACCATTATTGCCATTTCCATGTACATGGCCGGCGAACCTGCTCCTGGGAAAATGCTTATCCCCTGTGGACTTTATATGAAGGGGGGCACGGTTGAACAGAGGGGAACAGAAATTTGAAAGGATTAATGGACGAATCCCCTGTCTGGTCATGCAGGGGATTGACAAGTCCTTTCCCGGAGTTCATGCCCTGAAAAATGTCCGCCTGGAACTCTATCAAGGCGAGGTTCTTGCGCTCCTGGGAGAGAACGGCGCCGGCAAAAGCACCCTCATCAAGGTTCTCTCCGGCGTTTACCTGCCCGATGCCGGCACGATCATGATTGACGGCAGGGAGACGAAGATCTCCTCCCCTCTGGATGCCCATCACGCCGGTGTGGCCGTCATATACCAGGAATTCAATCTTGTCCCCAGCCTCTCAGCCCGGGAAAATATCTTCCTCGGGCAGGAACAATCCAGGCTCGGTTTTTTGCCCGGGAAAAAGGAATATCAAAGGTCCCTGGATCTTTTTTCCCAGATGAAAATTTCCATTGATCCGGAAATTCTCTGCCGGGACCTTACCATCGCCCAGCAACAGGTGGTGGAAATCGCCAAAGCCCTCCAGTCCCAGGGCCGCATCCTGGTCATGGACGAACCCACAGCCACGCTGACCAGCCAGGATGTGGAAAGGCTTTTCGATATTATCCGCGACTTGAAAAGCCGCGGTATTGGGATCATTTATATCAGCCATCGCCTTGAAGAGGTTTTCCAGATTGCAGATCGCGTCATGGTCATGAGGGATGGGGAGCATATCGCAACGAAACCTGTCCGGGATCTGACGCGCGAACATCTCATAGAGATGATGGTGGGAAGGAAGATCGAGAACGAGTTTCCCAAGGTTCAGGCGAAAATCGGCCCGGAACGGTTGGTTGTCAAAGGGCTTGCCCGGGCTGGAGCTGTGAAGGGTGCGAGCTTTTCCGTTCGGGCAGGGGAAATCCTCGGGATCGCAGGCCTTGTCGGCGCCGGAAGAACGGAGCTGGCGCGCCTCATATTCGGCGCGGATCCCGCGGACGCGGGCGAGATGTTCCTTGACGGAAAAAAGCTGGATATCCGCTCCCCGCGCGATGCCATCACACACGGCATCTGCCTCCTGACTGAGGATCGAAAAGCCCAGGGACTTGTCCTGGCTCTCTCCGCCAGGGACAATTTTGCTTTGCCCAACCTCTCCCACTGGTCCCGGCTTGGCTTTATTCATCAACCCAGGGAGAATCGGATCTTCGGCGATTATATCCGGAACCTGAAGATCAAAATCCCCAGCCCCGAGCATCCAACCAGCAATCTCTCCGGCGGCAACCAGCAAAAAGTCGTGCTTGCCAAATGGCTCGAAGCCCGCTCCGAAGTTGTCATCTTTGACGAACCTACCCGCGGCATTGATGTCGGCGCCAAATTCGAGATTTATCAGCTGATGAACGACCTGGCTGCTAAGGGCAAGGCAACGATCATGATCTCATCCGAACTCCCCGAACTCCTGGGCATGTGCGACCGCATCCTCGTGATGCACGAAGGCAGAATCAATGGGGAGATACAAGATGTCAGAGCTTCCACACAGGAACAGGTTCTTTCCCTCGCAGTATCGCGGGGCGCGGATAGTTTCAATTAAAGTGATGAAAACATGTTTTCTGGATCCAAAACTTTATCCCGGTTTATCTCCAATTACGGGATGTTTTTTGTCCTGGTTCTTCTTTGCCTGTTTTTTTCTTGGGCAACACTATCCGAGCAGCATCCGGAAGGAATCAAAGCCGCGCGCATCCTTGCGCGGGAACTGGCAAAGGAGAAGAATCAACAAAAAAGCGTTTTGATCCTCGCCAGGCAAAACCAGCAGGATCTCCAGTTTGCACAGTCTCTTGAAAAATTATTGCGCGAGGCAGGACTTTCCTCAGTGAAAATGGCAACCGGCGAACCCGCTGATATCCGCAAAGAAATCCAGGAGATCCTTCAAAACCGCGAACCTGTGGATATTATCGCCACAACAGAGAGCTATGCCCCTGCAGCTCAAAGGATCAGGGAAAATTTCCCCCAGCTGATCTCAGCGCCCCTTCTGACCCCTTCCAGTTACAAATGGCCCACCTTTCTTCTCACCGAAAATCTGATGAACGTCGCCAATCAGATCGTTGTCATTGCGATCATTGCCGTGGGAATGACCATGGTGATCGTCTCTGCAGGCATTGACCTTTCCGTGGGGAGCCTTATCGCCCTGTCTGCTGTGGTTGTGACATGGCTGATCCGCCGCTCCGGCGGCCCGGCTTCCTCTTCCGGAACGATGATCCTCTGCTCCCTGGCTGCGATCTTTTTGTGCGGTGCTGTTGGCGCTTTTTCCGGGTTCATGATCACGCGCTTCAAACTCCCGCCTTTCATCGCCACTTTGGGCATGATGCAGGTTGCCAGCGGTTTTGCCTATATCATCTCCCAGGGGAAACCCATTTACGAGGTTCCGGATTCCTTTATCTGGCTTGGTCGGGGCATTGCGCCCGTTCTGACCATTCCTTATGCGGTCATCCTGATGATCCTCATTTATCTAACTGCGCATATCCTCATGACGCGCACCACGCTCGGACGTCATATCTATGCCGTGGGCGGCAATATCGAGGCTGCCCGGCTCTCCGGCGTCCGCGTGAACGCCGTGCTCCTGTTTGTGTATATCACCTGCGGGATCATGGCAGGCTTGGGCGGTATTGTGATGGCATCCCAGCTCAAGAGCGGCGCGCCGACTTATGGTCAAATGTATGAGCTGTATGTGATCGCCTCTGTTGTTGTGGGCGGAACCAGCCTTTCCGGCGGCGAAGGCAGGATCATGGGAACCCTGATCGGAGCGTTTATCATTGCTGTGATCCAGAACGGCATGAACCTGACCAATGTGGAAAGTTACACCCAAAAGGTGGTTCTGGGTTTTGTGATCCTGGGCGCTGTGCTCCTGGATATGCTTAAGAAACGGGGCTGGAGATGGCGCAGGCGCCCCTGAGAGAATGCTTTTTTACAGTTAAGTTGGAAGAGTTATCATGTCATATTTGTTAAACAAAAATATAAACACTGAAAAAACCGCTTTCCTATTATCCGTAATAGGGTTTTGTTGCATCACTGCATGGATCATATTTCAGGTCAGAGAAAAAAGGAAAACACGATGGCAACAGAACAAGAAGAAAAGGGAAGATTTTTTACTGCTGAAGAAGTTGCACAGAACACAAGAGGATTGATCAAATTGCCGCTCAGTACGAAGTTTGGCGGATTCTTTGACTCGCACAATTAATCGTACTCACTACATCTGCTTGAAAGGATTAATATGGATAAACAGCAAAACAACATGAATCGCTGGCAACGGCGCGTCTTTGCCACTGTTTGGATAACATATTTCATGTACTACTTCTGCCGATACAATATGCCTGTGGCGAAATCTTCCATGTGCAAAGCCTTCGACCTTTCTGCAACCGACATCGGATCGGTGTTCTCTGCCCTGCTCCTCATGTACGCCGTGGGTCAGTTTGTAAACGGCCAACTCGGGGACCGGTTTGGCACGCGCTTTATCTCCACTATCGGGGCTCTCGGTTCGGCACTGATGAATCTTTTGATCTTTATTGCGGTTATGGTTGTGCCGGGCGCTGCGATAAGCAAAGCGAGCCTGCTCACAATGCTTATGATTTTTTGGGGCGCCAATGGCTTCTTCCAGGCCATGGGCTGGTCCCCCATGGTGCGCGTGATGGCGCACTGGTTTCCTATCAGGGGTCGTGGCAAAGTCATGGGTCTCTTTGGAACCTGTTACCAGTTCGGGGCTGCATTTGGTCAGATTCTTGCCATATTCCTTGTCACCAACTGGGTGACAAAATTCGGCGGCGATTGGCGCATGGTCTTTCTCGTACCGTCCATCTTCCTGGCTATAGCCGGAATCTTTTTCTGCCTCTCGATTCGAAACCAGCCTGAGGATGTCGGACTGCCCCCCGTGGATGAACCGGAGGCCTCGCTTCCCGGTTCCCCCCCAAAACCCACTCAGACGCCCAAACAAAGCATCCTGAAAAATGTCAAGGTTACGTTGACCAGTCCCTATCTGTGGATCGTGGCAATGACGTTTTTCCTCCTGGATGTGAACCGCTACGGCTTTGTGAATTGGCTTCCTGCCTACGTTGATGCAACCGGTGTCATGGGGCAAGCTGTGGAAAAAGGAATGCTGAGCAAGGTCATGACGATATGTATTCATCCCCTGGCAGGTTCCATTGGCGTCATCATCTGCGGCTGGGCTACGGACCGGTTTTTCGGGGGACGACGCGCTCCGGTTATAGCTATGGCGCTTGTCGCCTTGGGCGTCTTCTCGATTTTCTTCACTTACGTCGATGCGGCTAATACGCCGTTACTCGTGAGTATCGTTGCATTGATCGGTTTTTTCACTTATGGCGCCCACATTCTCATGGTGGGTCACGCCGCGCAGGATTTCGGGCACAAAAAGGGCGCCTCAGGCGCTGCTGGATTCATCGACTCTATGGGTTATATAGGCGCTGCATTGACCGGCTGGGGAGCGGGAAAGATGATCGACTATTTCAATGCAGGCGATCCTTCAAATCTACTCGGTTATCGAAACACTTTCATGCTCGCCGGGATATGCGCATTGATAGGTGCAGGACTTATCTGCATACTCTGGAACATGCGTCCCCAGTCAAAACACGAATAGGAGAAACAGGATATGGATTCCCGCGAACGCGTTGAAAAATGCCTGAACCACCAGGAACCAGATCGTGTCCCCATCGATTTCTGGGCGACAAAAGAAGTGAAGGCGAATCTGCTCGCTCATTTTGGGTTCTCGGACCTCGAGCAGTTGCTTCAACACTATGAAGTGGACTTTCGATATATCGAGGGTCCACGCTATGTCGGTCCCGAGTTGACCACAAGGCCTGATGGTTCCAAAGAGGATCATTTCGGCGTACCGCGCAAGTCCATCAAATATGGCGCTGGCAAGAGCTCCGGCACTTTTAGCGAAGTTTCGGAATATCCTCTTGAGAAGGCGACGACCGTTGACGAAATAGAAAGTTACGCCAAATGGCCCCAGGCCGACTGGTTCGACTTTGATTGTATACGCGATCAGGCAAGGGCTGCCCGTGAAACCGGCAAGGTGGTTTTGTTCATGGGCGATCGTTTGAATCGCTGCTCAACCCTTAAACCCGCCATGTATGTGCGCGGCGTCGAGCAGATCCTCGTGGACATTCTGATTAACCCTGAGATTGCCATGGCGATCTTCCGGA
>Ga0315277_10010284_pt1 | contig 11859 bp, 7 predicted proteins | sample YL17G05_15_MG_FD_203695 | JGI IMG/M metagenome (GOLD analysis project Ga0315277, IMG submission 203695) | Sediment microbial communities from Yellowstone Lake, YNP, Wyoming, USA - YL17G05_15 | ecosystem: Environmental > Aquatic > Freshwater > Lake > Sediment | place: USA: Wyoming | collected...
TAATTTTCCATGATCATTCATGAAAAAAGTAAGTGGCATCCACTCTCCGGCCAGGATTAAATCAGTCCAGCCATCTTTGTTAAAGTCTGTCCACAAGGCAGATGCAACCAGGCCAGGTCTCTCAAGATCCCCGCAAACCTGGCTGGTGATATCGGTAAACTTGATCCTGGAACCATTACTGTCGTTTCGTAAAAGAAAACTCCTCGGTGGCATCGGGTAATTTTCAAGGTCAACCCTCCCGCAAACAAACAGATCAAGGTCCCCGTCTTTATCAAAATCTGCTGCTGTTACCTGCGAACCGCACACCCGGTCATCAGGCAGCGCATCTTTATCCATTACAAATTCTCCCTTTCCATTGTTGATATACAGCCTATCAGCATAAAATGGATTCCCCGGAGGTAATCCTGATCCGCCACTTACAACATACAGATCCTGATCGCCATCACCATCTGCATCAAAGAAAAGAGCGCCCATATCCTCATAATTGTTATTGCCGGGTAAAGAATAGGAAACAAAATCGCCTCCTCTTTGCTGGATAAATATTTTTCCCGAAAAGCCGGTAGATCCCCCGATAAAGAAATCATCCAATCCATCCGAATTTACATCTCCAACCGCAATACCCGGTCCTTCCTGGGAATATAGATGCGGAACCAGAGGCTGGATCTCAAAATCTATAAATTTTCTTTCACTATGTATGTAATCAATTTTTGTTTTTCCCGGAGGTAGTGATCTAAATAGTTTATTACTGTAATCTGTACCAATTCTGCGTTCGGAACTGATGGATGCCTGCGAATATTTAAGTGTTAATAACTGATCCACGTTCAGGTTATATAGATATTGTTCTTTTCCATCAGGCCACCAGATATACAATGAGTCTATCTCAGTGACTTCTCCCAGCCCGAAATGAATTTTCGGATCAACCATGGATTGAAATCCTCTGATGGGGAAGTGTTCATAATACTGCTGCTTCTGGCCATAGAATAAAGTGATTTTTGCTCCTATGCCTCCATTGTTCATTGAATCACCCTTTAACTGAATGGCAAGAAAATGGCTGTTCCGGTTCACCGAGTCCTTAGTGATAAGAGTGTTCTCATAAACCGAAGCAATATCATTAACATTATTCAGAACCAAATCAAGGTCACCATCGTTATCCAGGTCTGAAAACGCGGAACCTGTTGAATACAAAGGCTGATTTAAGCCCCATTCGCTGGTTTTATTATCGAAAATAAGACCACCTGAATTCCGATAGATAACATTTGGTTTTTTTACATTTCCTTTTTTATTCAATTCATTCTTTAATATTTTATAAAGCACACTCCATTCCATTGAAGGATTTTCTCTTACCTTTTTCATCCAGAATTCAGACAAATCCATATTGGTCATATCATGCGCTATCCCATTCCCTATGAAGAGATCCTTGTATCCGTCATTATCAAAATCAGCAAAAAGGGGAGCCCAGCTCCAATCGGTCTCAAATACCCCTGCCAGTTGTCCTATTTCGCTGAATCTGTATTGTCCTTCAATCTCTCCATTGTTCAGCTGAAGCATGTTCCTGATGTACTGGGGTGAATAGCCTGCCTCAAGTTCTTTCATATACCTCCGGTAGTCACGCATATTCATAGCCATTATTCGTTTCCTGTAATAATCTTCCGGTTGCATATCCAGTGAAAAGATATCTACCAGTCCATCGTTATTGAAATCGGCTATATCAACACCCATTGTACTGTTACTTATGTGCTTTGTATAGTTCTTGATCATCTCTTTGAATGTGCCGTCACCCTGGTTTACATACAAAAGGTCATTTGAGATATAATCATTACCGACATAGATATCAGGCCATCCGTCCCTGTTGATGTCACAAACGCTGACTCCAAGTCCGAATCCGTCCCATACGATACCAGCCTGCCTGGATACATTATGGAAAACGGGCAGTTTGGTTTTCGGGTCAATTCCATCGTTCCTGTATAATCGATCGGTATTAATCATCGATCCGTCATTTTTGCGAGGGCGCAGAGCGTTTTTGTTTGGTATACTCATGGCGGCGGTTACCATGTACACATCGAGATCACCGTCACGGTCATAGTCAAAAAATTCTGCCTGGGTGGAATAGCCGTCATCATCCAGCCCAACCGTGGCAGCCTGTTCCGTGAAAGCAAGGTGATCCTTGTCCCCGTTGCTTATATATAAAAGATTATGATAATCATCATTAATATTACCTGCCACACATAGGTAGATATCAAGCCAGCCATCCTGGTTAATATCTACAAGGCTTACCCCGGTAACCCATTTTCTCTGAGTATTTATCCCACATTTTTCAGTGACATCTTCAAATTTTAAATTCCCTTTATTCAGGTAAAGCCTGCTTTTTGACATGTTTGCGCCGAAAAATATGTCGCTTAATCCGTCATTGTTTACATCTCCGACAGCTACTCCGGCTCCGTTGCAGTAATACTCGTAAAATATCGAATTGGAACTGTCTGTTTCCTGAAGCTGGTTTGCAAACCTGATGCCGCTATCCTTCGGTTTGACCATCCTGAATAAGGTGTTTTCCTGTGATCCTCTTTTATGATCCTTTTGCTGACAAGCCGATAAAATGGTTCCCGCAAGTATCATCAGGATGGAAAACCTGAAGCTGACTGAAATTTCCATATATAAAACTTTAGGCACTTTGTACTTTAGTTCACTTTTTATGATGGGCGATAGTCGAAGTATAAGAACTTCTTAGTAATCATAATATTAATAAAAATAACTCTGAAAAAAAATTGCCACCGGGTTTCTACCTGGTGGCAATTCATAATTATTTGCGATCCGGCAATATTATTTACCATTCGGATTAGTATAACCCGGGTTCTGGGTTAAAAGCTTATTCAGTCTCAGATCTTTCTGCGGGATCGGTAACAGGTAGTCATCCTGAGAGAAATTTTGCAGATAGATGGGATCACAAACCTTATCCAGGATCCTTTTACGCTGAATGTCGAACCACCGGTCATATTCAAAGCACAATTCCAGGTTTCTCTGCTGAATGACAGCGTCATCAAATTCCTGTTTTGACATTGAGGTGGTGAACAGCGGGTCCGCCGCATTTGGCACTCCGCCGGTAGCCCGGTTAACGATCTGGTTAACTGCATCGCACGCTGCCTGTGTAGGGCCACTGACCATATTCTCCGCTTCGGCAAAGAGTAATAAGGCATCAGCATACCTGATTATGGGGAAACACTCATAAGATACGTTTTTTATAAGGTTTTCCGGAGTATCGTAAAGGTATTTTCTGACATATGGACAATTGCCCCACCAGTCCAGGTAAGTTGTTCCGCCCCCATAAATGACGTCTGAGAGAAGTAGATAGGCATGTTTGCGGGGTTCTTCGGGATATGCTTCTCCCCATCTCCTTTCAGTTTTAACGTCTCCCCAGCCACCGGCCATTTCACCCGGCAACCATATCTGAGGCTCTATCACATATTCTTCCTGGGAATTATGAAAACTCCACATGAATTCAGTCCCGAACTCGCTTTCCAGTTTAAATACATCCTCAACATTTGGAACAAGGGAATAGTTGCCGGCATCCATTACCTGTTTCGCCATATCCCTGGCCTTTACATAGTTAGAGGCATCATTCAATGGAGCAGTTGCCATAGTAATATACACTTTTGCCAGCAAAGTTTTTGCCGCATCAGCAGCGGGACGTGCCCTGCCCTCTGCAGGCCATGTAACAGGAAGATTTTGTGTGGCAAAAAGCAGATCATTTACAATCTGTTCATATACCTGGGCTATTGGGGTCCTGGTAATCTCTCCGGTAACCAAATTCGTATTTTCCAGGATAAGCGGTACATCTCCATAATAGCGTACCAGCATGAAATAATTCCATGCCCTAAGGAATTTTGCCTGGGCCATCAACTGGTCTTTCACCTCCTGTGAGGAACCAGTCAGCTTACCATCATTTATGGCCTTGATGGCAGGATTAATGTCTGCAATAGACTGATAATGCTTACTCCAGCAATCATTACCGAGGCCATCGCCAATCACCAGGTCGCCTTCATACACCTGGTCATCCATATCAAAAATTTCCGGATATCTGTACCAGTCATAGAATGTCCAGCCACCAAACAAATTATCCATTGAAGCTGTGAACGCGGATTCAATTTGTGAAGGAGAGTTATAAAAATTATTAGGGCCGACAAAATCAGTAGGCTTCTCAACTAGTTTCGTACATCTGGCAGTAAGAAGGAGCAGAACTCCTGACAACATTACCAGAATTAATATATTCGATATTTTTCTATTCATGATCTTAAGATTAAATGTTGTTAGAAAGTAAAGTCAACACCAAAGGTGTACATTCTTGCTGTTGGATAAACGCTAAGATCTACCCCTATAGTAGCATCATTGCCCGGGTATGCTGCAATTTCAGGATCATATCCGGTGTACTTGGTCAAAGTCAGAAGATTTGTTCCGGTGAAATACAATCTCGCTTTTGAAAATCCTATCTTTTTCAAAAGGTCTGGTTCAAAATTATATGCCAGGGTAATTGTTTTCAGCCGCACAAAGGAAGCATCTTCAACCCATCTGGATGTTGCACCTCCGGAGTTTTTAAAAATATATTTATTCACCAGGAGCTGATCCTCAACATACTTTCCGTCGTACAGAGCCGGAACATCTGTATTCTGGTTGGTAGGTGTCCAGTAATTCCATACTTTAGGATCGGTTGCTTCATATGTTTCCCTGCGGATCCTCAGCGTGTTGAAGAGATCATTGCCATAGGAACCTGTGATAAGGAACGACAGCTCAATATTCTTATATGTAAAGAGGTTGGTCCATCCATATGTGAATTTCGGATAACCGTGTCCAATTGTTGTTTTGTCTAATCCATCGACCTGTCCGTCAGGTACACCATTAGGACCGCTGATATCTGCATATTTAGGATCTCCAGGAAGCTGGCCATAACTTCGTGCTTCAGCATCCTCATCAGCCCTCCATAAACCAAGGTATTTCCATCCTCTCATCAAACCAAAAGACTGGCCCACTTCGAGAAACATATAATCACTACCCAGATTGTATCCGCCGGATGTAGGAGTGTAACCTATTCTGTCTACTCCGGGTCCGAGATCAAGTACTTTATTTCGGTTTATAGTAATATTAAAGGAGGTATTCCATCTGAATTTTCCAAAAAACGGATCGCCTCCGATCAATATTTCAATACCTTTATTTTCAATGGATCCGATGTTATCAATCACGCTTGAAACCCCTACATAACCTGGCAGCTGCCTTGGCATCAGGAGATCTTTGGTGACTTTTCTATACACGTCAATTGTTGAGGTGAACCTTCCTTTGAACAGTGAAACATCAATCCCTATGTCACTCTGACTTGTTGATTCCCATTTAAGGTTTGGATTGGCAATATCAGAAATACCAAAACCTATATCCAGGTTTGATCCATTATTGTATGGATATCTGAACCATGAACCTAGCCTGGCAAGGGAACCATATGGTCCGATAGCCTGGTTACCAGTAATTCCGTAGCTTACCCTCAGTTTTAAATCACTCACAACAGGAGAATCCTTGAGGAAGTTCTCCTGCGATATTCTCCATGCCAGGGAACCGGACGGGAAATAGCCCCATTTATTATTCTCACCGAAAACTGAGGAGCCATCGGCCCTGTAACTAAGTGTTATAAGGTATTTGTCAAACAGCCCGTAATTGATACGTCCCATAAAAGAAACTAATGCCCTTTTGCTGCGCCAGGAGTCAACAGATACTGATTTAGCGCCATCCATGTTATCAGTTCCCAGCTGATCAACCAGGAAATCCTGGCCTCTCATCGAACTTCCAGTTGAAGTGCTGAAGATATCCTCGACAACTCCTGTAAAGGTAATGTGATGTACCCCAAAGGTATTATCGTATGTAAGTATATTTGTATTCTGATACATGTTGTAGAACGAATTGTTAATGGTTCCAACGCCATTCATAGCAAATCCGTTCCGGGTTTTGGTATTTTCGTATTTGCTGTTATAGGCATTTGAAAAAGTTCCTCCGCCCATGATCTTTAAACTAAGTCCCTTCATCGGTTTAAAATTCAGGAACAGGTTTATATTGTTCTGGAAAGTAGGATTTTCAATTTTTGTTTCCAGAGCGGTAGCAACAGGGTTCCAGGTGTCGTAAGCACCATATCCCGGCCTGTGACGCCAGTAATTGCCGTTGGCATCATAAACCGGTTCTGTCGGGGCCCATCTTACAGCATCGTTTATCGGCTGAAAAAGGACATCTCCCTGGTCTGAATTAAACGGAGGTGATTTGTATTTCTCACTGGTGTATGAATAGTTCAGCCCGAAATCAACCCACTTGGTGATATCAGCTGCCAGGTTTGCCCGCAATGAAAGTCTGTTGTATGAGGAGGCTAACAGAATACCCTTATGATCGAGGTAGGCTGTTGAAACCATGTATTTAAGCCTGTCGGTTGCTCCGCTTATAGCGAGATTGGCATTCTGCATCACACCGGTTTTATAGATCTCATCCTGCCAGTCGGTCCCGCCATTTTTTTCGTAATAGGCAATGTCGGCATCAGTAAAATAATATTTCGGTGTCTGACCACCCTGTGTCTGGAAACTCTGATAAAAATTATTATACTTGGCGAACGAAGCTGCATCCATAACAGGCAGTTTACGCGCCAGGTTCTGGATGCCGACACTGTAACCGGCATCAATAACAGGCTTGCCTAGTTTCCCTAATTTGGTAGAGATAAGGATTACCCCGTTAGCTCCGCGCGATCCGTAAATTGCTGTTGCCGAGGCATCTTTCAGAATTTCCATTGAGGCTATGTCGTTTGGATTCAGCTGGTTGATGTTGGCACCCTGCAGGCCGTCAACTATTATCAGCGGGTCATTACCACCGTTGATCGAGTTGTTACCCCTGATACGGATCAATGTATTCCCGCCGGGAGAACCGTCAGTATTCAAAATGAATACACCTGTTGCACGACCCTGTATTGCCTGGTCAACACGCTGTGTCGGTAACTGCAGAAGTTGCTCGGTTTTTATTGAACTTACAGATCCTGTTACATCACTCTTCCTTACAGTTCCATAACCGGTTACCACAACCTCAACCAGAGCCTGAACTTCAGCTGTAAGAGCAATATCTATTACTGTCATCCCGTTTATGGGAACTGTCTGTGTAGTATACCCAATACAGGAAATCTTCAATGCACCACTGAGGTTTGGTACTCCAAGGCTGTATTTGCCATTTTTGTCGGTCATTACCCCTATGGTGGACCCTTCAAGAACAACGTTGACACCAGCAAGACCCTCACCAGTAGTGGCATCGGTAATTGTACCGCTTACTTTTACCTGCTGAGGTGCTATTAAAGTGTTGACTCCCGATTTACTTTCAGTAGCAGATGAACCTGCAAATACCGATAATTGAATCGTAGTCAGCATAGCCAGCAGGAAAGAACATCTCAAAATCAGCCATACCCGGGCTGATAAATGAGATAGAAACATAAATTTCAGGTTTTTTTTCATGCTTTTTTAGGTTTAGAGTTTTAGATAGATATAGAAAATAGATTCAAAGCGAATGAACTATCACTTATTGGATGGACCAATTTCACATAATATGAAATAGAGTAAGTGTCTTCCACTAATTCATTAATACACGTTATTATCAATTTATTCTTTCTATTTGTTATTGAAAGTAAATATAACTTTTTAATGGGTTATTTAAAGCAAATATAACATAAAAAATGTTTAAACACAAGTAAATGTAATATAAAAATAGGTTTTCAAAAAAAAAGTTATTTTAACTTACAAATGCAACTTATGACATAATGAACAAAATCATGTTTTGATAATATGCAATAAAATCCAAATTAAGTAACTAAGTTCAGACAGGATGAGATTCTTTTTTCTTTCAGTTTCCATTTTAATCTTAATTTTTGTTAGAGTTATTTTACTGCAATTCCCACTAAACCTTTTTGAAAGAGAAATTGATAGAATAAAATTAGACTATTTTATTGTAAAAAACATAATACTATTACTCGGAATTATGATACTAATCTACATCTATTTTAGATTGAAAGGGAGTATTAATGTTGGAGTTTAATCCGCCTTCGCGTAAAGCTTCGGGCGCCTACGCTAAAGCTTCAGCGACAGCGTGCGGACGCGAAGACCAGGTTTAATTCCTCGGTACTCGCACCGTTTTTTGAGTCCAGAGCTTGCTCTGGGGTTCATACCATTTGATTACGAAATATAAACTCTTGAAAAATACATACGGTTTATTTGCACATAAGAAAAAAGTAAAGGATTTATAAATCTTTGAAACTTATTTTTATTAATTTTAAACAAAGAGACTTTATGGCTTATAATGGAGTAATAGAGGATTTCCAAAAAATTAGAGATAACAAAACCCCCCGAAGAGTTCCATGTGTTACTGTCAGCGAGGAATTCGATGTAAAATGGCATGGTAAGTATACCTATGAAGAGTTTTGTCAGGATGGGGATAAGATGTTCGAAGTTTATAAAGCAGCCATTGAGCATTTTAATTATGACTGGGCCTGGCTTCAGATAGACGATTGCTTTGAATTCGAACCAATAGGTGTGACCGTTAAGGGCGAGGGAAATATTTTAAGGGCAACATGTGGTTATCTTCCTGTAAGCCGGGAAGCCCTGAAAAATCTTCCAACTGTTGATCCATGGAAAGATGGACGTATGCCGGAAAAATTAAAAGCTATCAGAAAACTAAAGGATTATTTCAAGGACAATGTGCTTGTTACCGGTTCCTGTGCTGCTCCATTTTCAGCTGTAGGACTTACCTTTAGCATACAGGAATCTATGATGCTGATGTATACTGATCCAAAATTTCTATATGCTGCAATGGATTACTGGAAGGAGTTTTATAAAAGATACATAAAAGCACAGCAGGAGGCTGGAGCTGATGCTATCTGGCTCGGAGATTGCAATGCTTTCAGCTCTATGGTTTCTGTTCCACAATATATTGAACATATTTTGCCTATCACGAAAGAGCTCGTCACATATTGTGAAAAAGAGCTTAATATGATGATCTGGATGCATAACAGCGAGACAAAGCTCGAGCACGTTCTTTCACACCTTCCGCTGGGTGTTAGTTTTGAGAGCATTGGTCCTAACGGTGATATCCGGCAAATACGCGAAGCTACCAGAGGGAGACAACCCATCAGTGCTAACCTTGATCCAATCAAGGTACTTTGGCAGGGGAATCCTGAATCAATAGCTGCTGATGTTAAAAGGATAATGGATATCTGCAAAGAAGGAGGAGGCTTTATTTTTAACTCGGGAGAAATGAATCCCCGGGAAATTCCCGAAGAGAATATGTTAGCTTTTATGGAGACTTCCCGGAAACTGGCAGAGTACTAAAACTACAGATAAAATTATCAAAATGATGACAACCCGCAGAAATTTTGTCAGGATTGCAACTGCCGCCGGAGCCGAATTGACAGGACCGGTAACAACACTTCACTGGGGTGAAGCTACCGTTGAAGGTTGAAGGGCTTTAAGGGATTCAGGATATCGCGGGCTGGCAGGATATTTCAACGTGGCTGCTGAACAATATCCTATATCCTGCTACCTGGCTAAAGACAATAGTTTTTATAGCCCGCTAACGAGTTTAAAATCATCAATAATTATTATGGATGCTAAAATCAATTCAGAAATAACCGATCAAAGACTTGTTTGTATTGATGCATTGAGGGGCTTTGATATGTTATGGATTATTGGCGGCAGTGAAGTGCTAATCACCCTTACACAGGCAACAGGTTTTAAATTCCTCAGTAATATACATGTGCATTTTGACCATAGCTGGGGGCAGTTTCATTTCTACGATTTAATTATGCCGTTATTCCTTTTTATCGTAGGTGTCGTAATGCCGGTTTCATTCAAAAAACGCCTTGCACGTGGTGAAACCAAAAAAAAGCTTTATAATCATATCATCAAAAGAGTGATTATTCTTTACATTCTTGGGCTTATTGCTTCAGGTCATATCCTGACATTCGACATATCGAAAATTCATTTGTGGACAGATACACTTCATGCTATTGCTTTTGGCTATCTTATAAGTTCAATAATGATTCTTGAACTCAGGTTAAAATGGCAGCTATTAATAACGAGCGGGCTGCTTTTATTGTATTGGGGAGTTATGGCCCTTATACCGGTTCCTGGTTATGGTGCAGGTATTTATGAACCTGATACTAATCTTGCCCTCTATGTCGACAATGCAGTTCTGGGTCATTTCCAGGAAGGTGACGGCTGGACATATATCATAACAAATATGACTTTTGTCTGCTCAGTGATGCTCGGTGTTTTTGCAGGTAAAATCTTACAGTCAGACCGTCCACAGATGAGAAAAGTTGGTATGCTGGCATTGATTGGTGCTGGCTGTATAATCGTTGGTAAAATCTGGGGAATCTGGTTTCCTATTATACATCATTTATGGACCAGTACACTTGTACTCTATGCAGGTGGCCTGAGCTATTTACTTTTATCCTTTTTCTACCTTGTTATTGACGTCTGGGGATTTAAAAAATGGTCATTCCCATTTGTTGTAATTGGTATGAATGCCATTGCTGTATATGTTGCAACTCACTTATTCGACTTTTCAAAAATTGGTAACGTATTCGTGGGCGGGCTGGCAAAGTATCTGGGATCATGGAATGATTTTGTTCAGGCTCTGACAGCCTTGACTGTTGTATGGCTGATTCTTTACTGGATGTACCGCAAGAAGACTTTTATTAAAATATAGTTTCAGATCACCATTAAAATTTTTTTATTACCTGGAATTTCCCTTAACTTAATTAAAAAATACCAATATATAGCTTAAAAGTACATGTACAAAAAACTATTATCAATAGTATGTCTCAGCCTGTTGGTTTCGGCTTTTATTTCAGGTTGCGATATGACAGATAAAAAAATGACTAATGCTGATAATGGCTTAGAAAAGGGGCATGATTTAAAGGTTAAGCTTTTCAAGTTTTCCGATATTGTTCTGCTATATCGGCGAATCAGGGGAATCGGTACATTATGAATATCAATGTAAATGGACATGACGAAAAGGGAAAGAGTTAAAAGTGCCATGGATCATAAGGAAACCGATTTTGTTCCTTATCAGATGAATTGCCTTTCTGCTGCTGAAAAAAAACTCACAGATCATTTTGGCAGGGTTGATCTTGATGAAGTTATCGGAAATCATATTGCAATGTTTGAACCAAGCTATTATTCAATATTTAAATCAGAAAGTCTGGGTGGAAACAAATTCAGAGATGCATTCGGAGCAATATGGGAACTTAAGCCGAATGAGAATATTGGTACAGTAATCGAAAATCCCCTGAAGGAACCAACACTGAAGAACTATGAGTTTCCTGATCCTGATAACATTATGGAGCTTGACGAAATTCCGGCATTCATCGTTAAGAATAAGGATAAATTCATAATTGGTGCGATCGGATTTTCGCTTTACGAGAGGGCATGGATTTTAAGGGGGATTGAGCCGATTCTATCAGACTTTTTAATGTATCCCTCGTTTGTTGAGGAGCTTTTTGATAAGATCGTTGAGTTTAATCTGGTGATTACAAAAAAGTTGTGCCGGTTTCCTGTCGATGCATTTCATTTTGGTGATGACTGGGGACAACAGCATGGTCTGATAATCGATCCGGATTTATGGCGCAAATTTTTCAAAAAGCGACTTAAGAAAATGTATGATGCAGTTCATACTGCAGGGTTACCGGTCTCTATACATTCGTGTGGCGACATTACTGAGATTATCCCGGATCTGATTGAAATCGGTGTAAGCATGATAACACCATTGCAGGCTGAAGCCCTGGATTTTAATTTCCTTAAGAAGGGATAT
>Ga0315277_10010285_pt1 | contig 11857 bp, 7 predicted proteins | sample YL17G05_15_MG_FD_203695 | JGI IMG/M metagenome (GOLD analysis project Ga0315277, IMG submission 203695) | Sediment microbial communities from Yellowstone Lake, YNP, Wyoming, USA - YL17G05_15 | ecosystem: Environmental > Aquatic > Freshwater > Lake > Sediment | place: USA: Wyoming | collected...
ACGCAGTTTGGCGGTTCGGATGCGGTGTCGAATGCCGACTATTCGAAGGGCGGGTACTACAACGGTGAGTTGTATCTGTCGGTATCGAATTCGGGTGGCCGGACCTGGGCGCCGCCGGTGAACATCACCAACACCAAGACCCCGGGCTGCAATCCGGGCGCGACGCCGACGGGCGGCACCGTGCCACCGCGGCCGGATTCGGTGTGTCGTTCGGAGCACTGGGCGACGATCGGTCCGGAAGTGAATGACATCGACGTCTTGTTCACCGAGGACAACGACGCCGGCGGCATTCCGCAGGGTGAGGGGACCTGGCAAATCAACCGTGTGATGTATATGCGGTTCCCGGGTAGCACCACGAACGCGCAGTATGTGTGTCCGGTGATTGCGGCCAACTACGCAGGATTTCTGACGGCGATTCCCGAGTGTGAGTACCATGCGAAGCGTGGTACCACGCACACCGAGACGATGACGATCATGAACCTTGGGAACGCGGCCATGAACGATAACGGCGGTCCCGGCGTCACGGTCAGCCAGATCAATGGTCCGGCGGGCTGGCTGACGATGACCGGCACCGGGGGGTACGTGATCGCGGCCGGTGATCCCGACAAGGTTGAGACGGTGACCATGAGTGCGGTGGGGATCACGACCCAGGGTCTGTATCAGGGGTCGATTTCGGTGACGCACAATGCGCCGAATGTGGCCTCGCCGCAGGTGTATCCGATCGACTTTTTCGTGGCGGATGACTTCTTCTGCCCGCAGGACGAGAACATGAAGACGGGCGTGATCTGGATTACCAAGGAATCCGCGGCGGGCCGTCCCGGTTCGCTGGCCTTGGACGTACGCAGCAACGCCCGGTTCGGATCGCAGGACGACGAGGGCGGTCTGTGGCGGTATTTCGACTCCAGTTCAACACTGTTTGACGCCTCGCTGCTGGTTGCTCACGGGCCGCAGCCGATGGGGGACACGGCGGTATTTCACCGGTTCTTCAATCGCAACGATCCGGGCCAGTATGGCTACCGGGCATTGGGCGACCTGGTGATCGACACGTCGAAATATGGAACCGGCCATGGATACGCGAAGGCTACGGCGACGATGACGACCAAGGACTCCGTGGTCAGGGTCGTGGTCGAGTGGATCTTTCCGCAGCATCCCGATTCCGACGAATTCGTTCTCGCTCGGTACTCATTCTCCAGCAACGACGGCTCTACGGTTGGGAATCTGGTCGCTGGTATCCTGGGTGACTTTGACGTCGTGCCGGCGAGTCGTTATGGCTCCTTGCAGTCCGGTGTGAAGAACCAGAACGGTCAGGACTGGCCGAACGGTCTGGTGTGGCAGCAGGGGACGGATACGGTGGGTCATGTGCCGTCGCCAGCGCAATACACTGCCGAGCGCTATCGCGGTGGGATCGAGTTCATCGGCCCCGGGAGCCTCATTGGCGCGACGGTGGACAACAGCGCGCGGGACATCCAGCCGGGCGGCGGACCAAAGAGCGAGTGGCTCTATCGCACGCTGGTGTCGCTGGCCGGCGCGAATACGCCGGCGTTGCCCGACACCGACATGTACACGATCATGACTCTGGCAAGAGGTGTAACTCTCCAACCGGGGCAAGTACACCAAGTGACCGTCGCGCTGATCTCCGATACGCTCGATCTTGCCAGCTTCAATACCACCGCCGGCAGGGCCCGCGCTTATGCCACAAACGCGTTCCGCTGCACGAGCAGCGGAGGAATAGTCTCAAACACGGATGTCATGTTTATGATAGACGTGACCGGGAGCACGGGTGCGCTGATCGGCGAGTGGAAAGCACAGATCGGCCAGATCATCGCCGCCTGGCGTGCATTCGATCCCGGGGTGCGGTTCGGGCTGGCAAGCCACCGTGATTTCCCATTCAACACCTCCTCGCCACAGCCATACTACACGTGCGGTAATGGCTATGGCTGGAGTGACGACTACGGCTATCGGCTCCACACGCCGTTCAGTACGTCCACATCTGCCCTGGTCGCCGCACTGAATACACTCGCCAGCGGAGGGGGGTTCGACGAGCCGGAGTCCCAATACGAAGCGATCTATCAGGTCCTGAAGCCGACGGCCCGGGATCTGAATGGAGACGGTGATGTCAACGACTTGGGGGAGTATGCGGAGACGCGAACGGGACAGCTCAACCCGATGGTGCTCTACCATTTTACGTACCCCCAGTTGTTCCACGACCGGGACGTTGAGAGTTGCTATCCGTTCTCTGGCTCCCGCGCAGTTGCAGGAAAGAGCTCGTGTGAAGCCGCGATCCAGTCCGAGGCGTCATCGGCAATGTTCTTCGGCCTCACGTTCATTTCCACTAAGAGCGGTGCGGCAGAAGCGATGCGCGGCCAGCAATTGTCACCATCCCCGTCACCGGCCCACGCGGTTGACCCCAACACAGGTCCGCTGTTCGATTTGGCTGCGCTGACGGGCGGTAGGGTCTTCGACGTTGGCACCGACTTGGAGCGCCTCCAGGCGGCTGTTGACTCCTCTATCTGCCTATGGCAAGCAAGTGATCAGATGCGAGGTGACGCAGACGGTGATGGGATCGCCAATGAGCAAGACAATTGCCCGTTTACACGGAATCCAGATCAGCACGACACCGACGGCGATCACGTCGGAGACGCCTGTGACGACTGTCTGTCGCACTCCGATCCAGAGCAGAAATGCTCTTGCCACGGAGACCCACAGTGTGATGGCGTGAGATGCACGGTGCAGGACGTGGTGAAGGCGGTAGATGTCGCGTTTCGTGGTGTTCCTCCGACCTTCGATCCCCCCTGCCTCCGTGAGCGCACCGACGTGAACTGCAACGGCAACAGCGAGGTCCAAGACGTTGTGAAGATTGTCAATGTCGCCTTCCGCGGCGCGAATCCGGCGACGCAGTTCTGCGATCCCTGCGCGCCGTGAGGCGACACAAAATCAAGATCACCGAAGCCCGTGGGGTTCGCGCCTCGCGGGCTTTGTTCTTGGGTCACCGAATCCCAGATCATTCGGCGGGGGAGAGTGGTTTTCGAGCGGCGAATCGGTCTTCGCGGGACCCTGCTTGCCCTTCAGGGATTAGTCTGGAGTGGTCTCAGGACAGACGACCGGACTACAGGGTCAAGATAGCGCTTTCCGTCACGTGGTCAAGGGGGATGCCGGGTGTTGTGGGATATTCACACCTTCAATCCCCGCACCGCGATTGGCACTGCCACAGTGCCGACCAGCTCCATCACGGACTCGCTGATCCATCGGCACTGCACACCGGCGTCAACCTTGTGCCCAGCCTTTTCGAACGCTGCTTTGGCACTGACCGTGCCTTCGCTCTTGAACTCCGCGGATAGCGACGCAACATGATAGGATTCCGTGACGAGGCAGTCGTCGTTGACCCAATCCCAGAGCTGCTTGTCCGTCGTCTTCAGGCGCAACAGGGCCTCAATGAGGTGGTAAGGAGCGGCGGAATCGTCGAACACTCGGGCCTTGATTCCAGTGACTTTGAGCAGGGCCGAGAACGCTGAGTCCAGCGCCGTGCTGAACGTGATCCCCAGTTGTGGGAGATCTACCCCTGCACCCAGCGAGCGCTTCTCGTTGATGGACTCCTGGATGATGTTGGCGGCAACGAAACTGCTGCGGAACCCGTCCGCCGGTTGATGCAGCAGATCCCAGGCGAACCCGTCTTCACGCTCGAATTCGGGGTCGCCATGCCAAAGCCCGAGCAGCTTCGGCCTCCAGTCGGTTTCGAGCAGCATTCCCGGGGCATGCCGCTCGGTCCCCAGTGTGACCGCAAAGGCGTTGTAGCGGTCTTTCATGAACTCGACGAGCTTCAAGGCCATTTGAACCTCCTCGCGATTCGTCCGCCGAAATGATCTTAACAACTCTCCGGGGAGATCGGCAGCATGAGCATCTGATGATGACATCCTCAACGGCGTTATCCAAACCAACCGGCGCCACGTCACCGTCTCGGGAGATTCGTCACAGAGCATCCTGCGAAGCACATTCCGGTCTCATCCTATCTCAAGTCCTCACCCCTACTCAGGGACTCAGGTCAGGGGAGGGGGACGCAATAGGCATAGTCGCCCTGACCGCACGAAGAGAGGGTCAAACACCCGGATATTGATCGCCACAGCAATCGACGCGATGGCCGAGAGGATGGCTCTCAGCACCACGCGGACCATGAATTCCGACGGTCGCCGGACAACCCGCCATACCTGGAGGTAACGACTCAGGGTCGGCAGCGACAAGAGGACGTTAGCCGCGATCGCGGCCGCGGGGCTCAATCGGATTGACCGACGCATGACAGTCTCCCTATGTGATCGGTCCGCGGATTTGGACGATCGACCTGGCTGAAACCAGATCCACATGGATCCCCTGATCCCCTCTCTGCTTGATCGAAGAAGACACCAGGCGCGCCTCGGCTTCCCTCGCGACCCATTCGCGGTCGTGCTGTGTCCCTGGGGCGACGATGACCGCCACGGCACCATCGTGGTTCCGGCAAATCAATCTGAGACCACGTTGTCCGGCAATCGGAGCCGCGAGCAGAGTAGTCTTGAGCATCTGCAGGGTCAAGGAGAATAATCGATTGTCGCGCTTGAGTTCCTCTGTGACCTCGCCTGCATTCCATTGCGGTCAACCCCCGGGCCGACCGTCGCGGCGTCCGAGTCGCTACGCGGGTCGTACACACACCAAGCCGCCGGCCGTATCTCTCGCTCCGATCCTCTCCCTCCGGGAGACGGCGGGGCTCTCCCTGAGCGGAGTCGAAGGGCTCGGAGGGGAACAAGGGCCTTCCATTACTCGTGCAAGAGCCATTAGGACCTTTGACCGACTAAGAGTTTCCTGCGGGCGTACGAAGCCATATCGGTATCGATCATCTTGAACGTGATTGAATAGGCGAGCCTCTTCAGACATACTGCGATGTCGTCCAGAATATCGGCGGAGTAGTAATCAGCGGCAGACTCGAAAAGGACAACTCGCGGTGCATACCGGCCGAGCAGGTAGCGGACTATGTCGACTGCGCACTGTGCATCCCAGTTCGCACGAGGCTTCACGAGCCCAAGCCCTAGGATCACATCAACCTCGCTGGGAAGAGCGCTGGCAAACGGCAGAGCGAGTTCATCAATCTGCTCCCAGCGATGCTGGGGCAAGTCCTTCCTCAGTTTGCAGATGCTGCTCAGATCGCGGTCCCATCCGACAATCTCTACATCCTGCAGGAGATACCCCATCGGGGAGCTGCCACAGTAGATGTCCAATATCCGATCCCGTGGCCGGATAATCTCCTTAATCGTGGGAAGAATGAGACCCGCACGATTGGAGGGTTGGCAGAGATAATCCCAGTGGGATTCAACTGAGGGGATGCTGCCTATTTCAACGATCGCAAGTCCCGCATCCTTATGGAGAGTCACGACAGGATACCGGCGGGATCGGAGCGTCTGAAGAGTACGGGATACTCCACAGGCGGTGTTGGTGGCATCGTGGAAGACAACAAATCCTCGTGATATCAAGGATGAATACAGTTCGAAGTCCTGTAGGCTGTTCTCGTGTGTATGGGCCCCGTCTATTACCACCAATCCGGCTCGTGCTGACCCCAAGAGCTCCTTGACAGTAGGAAGTGCCTCCTCAGAAGTCAGCTTCAAGTGTGTTATCCATCCATCAAGCTGGAAGTCCTGAATCCTCCGGTTCACGACGTCTGGATTGTCCCAGAGACCAAGACCACTCCATCCCGGGTCGCCTTCTCCACGGAAGGATGGGTCGATGAAGATAACTTGTCCTCGTCCATTGTCCTGCAAGCCACGCGCTGCGCAGAACGGCATGAAGCCAGCACATGAACCGATTGCGATCACGAAATGGGGATCGAGGTTGCGGACAAGGCCATAGTAAAGCCAACCGAATCCGAGATTCCGGTCACTCGTATTCTGAGAGAGCGGTCTGGTTTCATGTATCACCTTATCGACGAATTCTGTGAAAGGAAGGCGTGGCATACCGAGGTCCTCGACCTTTCGCGGAATCAGTAGTGCTCGCAGGTTCGCGAGATCTGTGCGGCATTGTTCCTCGCCGATGAATCACCGGAGCGGCTCGGTGTTACCGGACAGGCTCCACTTGTCGCCATTGCGATGTGGCCAGACTCTTGGGCCAGAAAAGTGATGTTGACAGTAGGTGCCCTCTACCCTGGCAATTCCGTTGGGAGCGCATTGCATGACTCTTCGTTATTTTGCGAAACGCCAAATGAGACGTTTCCTTGTCACCATAAACATGACGGTAGTAGAAATCCGACTGCTCATTGTACGACATGCAGAGCGCTAGAGCGCGCCAGCACCGCATCTTGTCGATCACTATTTGTCCGGTCTCAAACTCCGGAATGTGTCGATAGGAATGAGACGAATCTCGCTTCCGGTCAAGCCGCTTTTCTGGCCTGATCCGGCTTGTTAATCCACACCGCTCCCGGCAGGTCCGGCGGCGATTGGGATCCCGTGCACGAAGCGCTTCGGGTGCTGCCGGCAAAACACCGCCAAGACCGTCAGCGGCTGGGCATAAACGCTCCGGTCCGCCCCGCTGTGGCGTTGCAGTGCCGGAGGGTAAGACCGTGCGACGTAGCAGGCCAGGCGGGGGAATCGCTCCCGTCGGTGACCCGGCGGCGGCAGGTACTGCTCGCGCGGCTGCTGGTTGAGAGGGCCGAAACTGATGGCGGTGGCGAGGCGCGCAGGGTCCGGATCAGTCTCCGGTTCCGAGACGCGTCTACCACCGGGTGTCCTTGACCGCGGACTCAGGGCTCTGACCCCGGTTGCCGCCCTTCCCACGCTCCCTTCGGTGGGACCGATCCGCCGAATCACGTCTTAGCCAAGAGTCCTCGCGTGTCGGGTTTTTGGCTGAACCGCTGCACCTGATCAACACAGAATCTGTCTGCAGCTCTAAGCCCGTTGGTTGGCAGCGAAATAGTGACATTTTGTAGGTAGAAATGTCCGCGCCCGTCAGGTAGCATTAGCGCGTTAATGCGCGCATCTGTCCCCGTGAAGCGCGTTCTACAGAAGGGGATCGGTTTGAGTGTCGGTGCTTTCGGGGACCGAGGCGGTTTCGTGGCTGGCCGCGGCGCATTTGTGTCCCGGGTTCGGGGCGCCGGGTCTGGATATGTGCAGGCCGGAGTGGATCAGGATCTCATCAGTATGTTATCTGTTGATTCCCATTGTGCTTGACATGGGTGTCGAGTATGTCGACCTTGGCGGCTAAATAGGGAGTGCGGCGTCCGGGCTGTCTCGGGGGCCGATAGGTGACCACGGTTTGACTGTGATCCTGTAAGAACAGTTTCCGTCAGGGAAGGAGGAGGGTTTATGGCTTTTATTGATGGCGCGGGTGCGGTGCAGTTGTTTGACGACGCGGCCGCCATACCTCTGCCTGCGATGATAGTGAACGCCGTCCAGGCGGTGCTCGATGCGAGTGAGTACCTCAATAACTCGTTTCTGGATGCCCAAGAGGCTTGGGTAGCCAACGGATCGCCCCCACCGGCCCCGGTCCAATATGCCATCACGCGGGCCGCCATCACTCTGAAGGTGTCGCTGTCATTCGATCTGACCCAGCAGGAGGAGTTTACAAGAGCTTCGCAGGCGTCCTTAACCGCTGAGGTCGGTGGGCGGGCGGGTCTGGTGAAATTCAAAGCCAAGGGTTCTTACTCGACGTCGACGACTATCAAGCGCACAAACACCTTCAATCTGAAGGGTGAGATGGTCACGACGATTGAAATTGACATCGCCCCGGTGTACGCTCCGTCCGCCAGCGGCACTTAGACCGGCGTGCACATTGGGGCAGAACACCGCACGGAGGAGTTGACAAGATGTCCGATTGCTTGCTAATATACCGCGGGCAAGCGATTATGGGCTGGCGCTGGGGACCAAGATGACGGAGATACCGCTGCAACTGAAGGAGGTAATCCTCTGTCTCCAAGGCGACATACAGGCGGCGGCCAACGCCATTGAGTCGTCCCAGCGGGAGCCGTCGTCGGCCGAATCAGGGACGACTCTGTTCGTGGCCAATAGCGTGATCGTGGATCTGAAGGCGGCGGCCTCACTGGAAGCGGACCCTGCTGGCCCGCGGCTGATGATCGCACCCCTGGGGTTGGCGTTGCGTCCGGAGTCCGGTGCGGTCAGCAGCGTTCAAGTCAACTTCGCCCCGGTCCCCGGAGTCACGGCGACCGTTACTCTTCCTGACCTGCGCGGCCACCCGTTGCCTTGGGCCCTTGAGACGATTCGGGGCCAAAGTCTGCTGGTCGGAACAGTAACGGAGCAGTACATCGGTGGGAGTATCGCACCGGGGACGGTGTTCTCACAGGAGCCAATGCCGGGGACGACCGTGGGCGCTGGGACCTGCGTGAATCTGGTTATCGCCGCGACGGGCACCGTCGCGGTGCCGAACCTGGTCGGTATGGGGCTGGTCGCCGCACTCACTACGCTGCGGAGCAACGGCTTGCACGATGGTTCCATCACCGAGATAGTGCCTCACCCGCCGTACACTATTCCCGGCACGGTCACCGCCGAGAGTCCTGCCGCGGGCACGACCGTCAACCGGGGAACTGCCGTTTCGCTGACGATCGTACGACTGATCGACCTGGAGCCGGGTTAGCACCTCTGGCCGATTGATTCGGTGACGCGGCGATAGTAGGTGTTCGGGCCGCCCCTCGAGGTTCTCGTTGCGGGTACTCGAGCGGCCGGGATCACGCGCCAAGCGAGAGTCTGCCCCGAAGGACGCCTGACGTCTGCAGGGCGCGTGGTCGTTTGGGGGATGCAATGCCTTTGCCTCCTCTCTCATATCCTCTCGAGGACCTCGGCGAACAACTGCGGTCAGATCTGGGGACTGCCGTGAGCAGTATCTCCCGGACCGGGACTGTCGTTTTCGTTCCGAGTGAGTTGCGCGTGGTCTTGGCATCGTACCTCCGGTTGCTTCGCACGGTGCTGCACCCGGAGGGCGCGCTGTTTGTTGTCCTCCCTGGAATCGGGAGCGTACCGGGACTGGCCGTCCATTATTTGACGGCTCGTCTGCCGGTCATTGGCGACCTGCCGATCTCGGCACCGGCCTTTCAGATTGACCCGGCGCTCGGCGAAGCCCGCGGCGTGGTACTGCGGGTGAATGATGATCCTCTCCCGGGCATGTCGGTGGGACTGTTTCGCGGCACGCACGACGACGTCGTGGACGACGGGGTCTTCCCCGTCACCACGACCAACTGGAAAGGCCGTTTCGAGTTCGAACAGGTGCCGCCCGAACCGTGGACCATCGTGATCCGGTCGACTCCCCTGCTCCCATGGGTGGATCAGCCATTCCAGGAAATCGATCTATCTCCCGGGGAGAGTATGGACCTTGAGTTTCGGGTGAGCGTCCCATGAAGATCGCGTGGATCGGCGACAGTCCGGAAATTCCGACCGGATTCGCCATGGTGACGCGGATGGTATGTTCACATCTGGCCCGGCGCGGTCATTCCGTCTCGATCCTCGGATGGCAAACGTCAGGCCAGCCCACACAATGGGAAGGGTGTTCGGTCTTTCCCCTGCGGTACGGCCAGGCGCAGATCCCGCAATACCTAATGGATCTGCGCCCGAGCTGGGTCGTTACTCTGGGAAGCCCTTCGAATCTGGACTTGATGGCCAGCCCTCAGATGCACAGTTGGTTGCAGTACGTCGGGGCTCGCTGGCTACTCTACTATGTCTCTGAGGGTGAGTTGCCCAATGGTCGGCTTCCGGACAGCTGGGTCGCCACGATCGCGGCGGCCGACGTGGCGGTCGCATCCAGTCGGTACGTTGAAGCGGTCAGCGTGCAGTGCGGTTTGCAGCCACGCTACATACCCCACGGCGTCGACACAAACTTGTTCTGTCCCCCTGTGGACAGGGACGCCGCCAAGCGGTTACTCAACTACGCGGGCAAGTTTGTGATTCTCTCGGACGCGCGCAACCAACCGCGCAAGATGCTCCCCCGGCTCTTGCTGATCTTCGCGCGCTTCGCCGCAGACAAGAAGGATGTCGTTCTGCACCTCCATTGCGACCCGCATGATCCGGCGGCCAGGACAGGCGGCTACGATCTTCGGAGCATGATTGCATCCCTCGGCATTGGAGAGCAGGTCTGCTTCACTCACGGTTTTTCTATTCGGCGAGGTGTCACGCTATCCCGTCTGGCCGCGCTCTATCAGGCCGCCGACGTTCACCTCTTGACGTCGGGTGGTGAGGGATTCGGACTGCCGACGCTGCAAGCGTGCGCGTCGGGTGTGGTCCCGATGGCGCCGGACTACTCGGCCAATCGGGAATTACTCGAAGAGCACGGCGAGCCGGTTCGGGTGTCTGGTTTTGAGGAAGCCGGCTTTGGCATCCAGTGGGCTCTGATTGACATCGAGGACTGTGTCGCCCGACTCAACGGGCTCTACTACGACCGCGATCTACTGGAACGCAAATCGGGCATGTGTCGGCGCTTCGCGCTGGAATACGATTGGTCCCGCGTTGTAGACCTCTGGGCGGACCTGCTTGGTGACGAGTCGGGGCATCGCGGTGCACCGGGGTTTGAAGCAGAATTGTGTATCAGCGACGGCCGCCTCCGGCTGCTGAAGGATCGGCAACCCACGGCCTTTGATCCCAAGGCGCTCGCCTCTTTCGGGGCAACGGCTCGCGTCTTTGTCGCTCCCGTCGAGAGGATCGGTGTGTCCACCCCGACGTCTTCGGAGCAATCGCAGTCCGCGAGCCTACCACCTGTGGCCGTGGCGAGCTCGAAGGCAACACCGAATCGCTGGGCGGAGCTCGCCCGGTACGCACCGATGAGAGTTTTCGGGCTGGTGACCGGCCTCACAAAGGCCGTGCGGCAAACCGGGGCGACGAAGCCGGACCCGCGTTGAGACGCGTTCGGCCTCCGCTCACCGCGACCCTCCACGGTCGTCCCAGCAGAACCTCACGGGCTCGGAGGCCAGTTCGGGCCCCGGCCGTGAATACCCGTTACAGGCACGGCAGGCTGCAGGGATCGCAGAACGGTGTCAATGATGCCCGGAAGGCTACGTTCACCTCCCACACAACGTCGACCACCGTCGTCACGTGATCACAGTCCACGTCGGTCCGTGCGAACGGGCAGTCCGGATCGAACACCGGCGCGTAACCGCGAAATGCCACATTCACCGTGTGCACGACGTCCTGAACGTTGGTGATGTGATCAGGATCACATTGTGGGTCGCCAGGGCACGGGCATACGCACGGCGGGCGCGGCTGTGGGTTGTCGTAACTCAGGCAGTCCACCGACACGCCACCCGGGTCTTGGCTCGCGGTCACTTGTATGTATTGGATTCGATGCCGGTTCGTGGTATCGCGGACTAGGACGGTCTGTACCGGTCCGTGACAGAACAGGGAAGACTGGCTGTCAACGACCAAGCCACCGGCGTCATACGCCATCAGCGACACTGTCCCTTCGATAAAACAGAACTCCGCGCTGACGGAGTCGACTCCCGCCGGGCCGCCGGGAACACCTGGTCCCGCCCCGATCATGAATCGCCCCCACCAATCGGTGTCGTAAGCGGGCACACCGCTGGATCGGCACGACGGACTGCAAGCCCCATCATCGACGATTTCGACCGGGGGACGCGGGCCGCTCCCTGGGAAGTCGACGGCCGCTCCGAAGAGGATAGATTGCGTCTGGACGTACTGACTGTCGATGTTGGACACGGCCGGGCAGGCGTGCGCATTTCCGAAATCGTCCGGTGTAACGCCAAAATCAACGCGGCAGACAAGCTCGCGGGAATCACTTCCGCACGGCGTCGACGTCGCAGTGTCCCGCGATCCGGACGACGGCGACCCTTCTCCTCGTAGAACCACCATCAGTGCTGCAATGACGCAGAATGACGGACCGAACATCCCTTTCG
>Ga0315277_10010286_pt1 | contig 11855 bp, 14 predicted proteins | sample YL17G05_15_MG_FD_203695 | JGI IMG/M metagenome (GOLD analysis project Ga0315277, IMG submission 203695) | Sediment microbial communities from Yellowstone Lake, YNP, Wyoming, USA - YL17G05_15 | ecosystem: Environmental > Aquatic > Freshwater > Lake > Sediment | place: USA: Wyoming | collected...
TCCGACGCGAACCAGGTGTCGAACTCCTGGAGCGTTCGCGGGTAGTCCACCCCACCGACCGGGTGCGCGCTTTGCTCGTTCACCCACTACATATAGCACATAGGAGAGCGAAGTGGATATGCCTTTAGTCCTATTCGATGGGACTAATCGTACCACAGACTTCAATGAAGCCTGGGTGAATGGATCTGCCTCTAACCCCGCAGTTACAGCGCTTTTTCCGCACCTGGCTTTCGGACAGGGATACACCACAGTTTTTACGCTCTTCAATATTGGCAGCGATGCTGTGGTTGGAAACCTTATCCTCACGGGTCAGGATGGTTCTCCCCTTACTGCAAATCTGTCGTCCAATGACGGGACAACTGGAACAGGTTCTTCAATTGCCCTGTACATTAGTGCGGGGGGAACCAAATTCGTTACTGCGAGTTCCGTTAAATCTACCGACTCGATTAAGGCAGGCTGGGCCCGCGTGGAGAGCTCCGGTGGAACACTCTCGGGTGTAGCAACCTTTCAGTATGCTCCAAACGGCAGCTTGCTCACCATCGCCGGTGTTCTCTCCTCCTCCCCCGTGTCGAGTGCCACGATTCCCGTTTATGACGATGTCGACTCCGGTCGCTTCACCGGCTATGCAATCGCGAATCCTGGTACCAGTTCTATTACGGTCAATGTTATGGAAGTCAGTGGGGATGGAACCAGTATCACTAATCTAAGCCCAATCAGCCTAGGCCCGGGCCAGCAAATCGCTCAGTTTTTCTTCCAGGACTCGCTGGCGAAAAGATCGTTCAAGGCTCGGCGGTCCTGATCGGTCAAGCGGGCGCTACCTTCGCGGTTGTGCCGCTGCTGCAAGCTCAGGGTGCTTCGGGCCCTCTCTTTACAGCGATACCTGCCACAGCGGTTCCGCAATTACCTCATCGAACCCCAAACCCACGATCACAGCCCTCTCACCTTCCTCCGCGGTTGCAGGAACCAGCTCGGTAACGGTGACGATAAACGGCACGAACTTTCTCTCGAATTCCACTGTCACATTCAACGGAATGGCTCATACACCGACGATTATCAATTCCAGCCGACTGACTATCGTGTTGAACGTATCGGATCTCGCCATCGCTGGAAGCTACTCGGTTGTGGTAACAAATCCGGCCCCCGGCGGAGGTGCGTCGAACTCCCTCAGTTTCATTGTTCAGACTTCCACACTAAACCCATTTCTGGGGCACGCCTTGTTGATTTGGGTACGGTGACGCTTGAGGAGCAGACCGTTCACATCAGAGCTAGTCTGGATATGACGCTTGCAAACTTCAATTGGGCCGCGGTGGATAACAGCCTCGACCCGACATCGCTCGTCATTTTGGCCATCTTGTTCGATAAACAAACCAGTTTTAACGGCAACAGCGTGACCTTTACTGGGGTCAATGCCGCCGGTAGTAGTTATGCAAACTTCAACAAGAGCTTTGTAATACATTCCGTGTTGTCGGGCACGCTGACTATTACGATCAGCACCCCGGCTGTGGGATCGTCCGTGAGTGGACAGATAACGTTGACACTAGATGATGGTACCAAACTTCAAAGTAGCATAATCGGCACAATTGTCTCTTACTCTTGAAGTCCTGCATTCAGCGATCGAAAAATCGCAGTCTGTTCCATCAGGCACGGAGCAGATTGAAGCAGTGAACCGAGTTGCACAGTTACATGTTTGAGGTGGCTCATGCAGTTAGGTCACTTGATCACATTCTGGGCAATGTCGCTCATGCTTGCCCTTGGCCAAGCTCAAAAACCACTCACGAATACCGACATTTTGGAGATGATAAAGGCAGGCTTCGATGAGGAGACAATTATCAAAGCCATAGAGGCCAACAAACCAGGATATGATATTTCGGTTCAGGGCCTCCTCGCACTAAAGAATGCCGGGGTCAGCGCAAAGATCATAAAGGCAATTCTGGCAACCGCTACTCCGACAGTTCAGCCGGCAAGTGGAACTCTGCCGGCCACACAACCAGCTATTACCAATCTTCCAACTGAGGTCGGCGTCTACATCAAGAAAGACGACCATTGGGACGATATCCAACCGGAGGTAGTGAACTGGAAGACTGGCGGCGTGTTCAAGAACATTGCCAGCGCGGGTATCGTCAAGGGAGATGTCAACGGCCGCATCAATGGGGCTCATAGTCGTAACGCGGTGAAGACACCTTTAAATTTCCTTATTGTCGCTCCTGAGGGTGTCGCTGTTACTGAATACCAATTAATCCATCTGCGCGAGCAACAGGACGCCCGTGAGTTTCGCACCGTGACCGGTGGTGTCCTTCACGCTTCTGGCGGTGCTACGCGAGACTTACTGCAATTTGAAGGTACAAAGATTGCAAATCGCACCTTACTCTGTGAATCTATCGACGCTTGGTGCCGGAGAGTACGGTTTTCTCCCGCCCGGTGGCGTGGTCTCTTCCCATGCCTCAGCCACCCTCGGCAAGATGTACACGTTTCGCGTGGGTGAGTAAAGCCTAGCATGTCGGAAGCCGAACCGTAACGGTTTGCGGATAAAGCCTTTGAGTCTCATAATCGAGCGTCGGATACTTTGTGGGAAGCGTTACAGCCACCGCTCTTGCCCGGATTCGGATTATGTGGACTGGGCGCGTTAACATTCGCAGAACTTTGCCGGAGCCCTGGTTCCGCTGTAGTTTCGCTCTACAAGAGCCTTTTACTATGCTTTGCTTTGTATCACATATACATCGAATCTGTCAGCCCATTTGGCGCTTGGGGCTGGGGTCACGATTTGTTCTCTCAGCCCCGGGTGTTTTGGACTTTCGAAGAGTGCCCACTCCCCGTCGAGCAGCATACTTCCCAAACGAGAGGCACCATCACTTTTTGCGAGGTGAATCGCGATGAAACGGTATCGAGCCCTTCTAATCATCATCGAAATCGCAACGCTAGCTTTGCTGTTCTGGGCGATCTTGCTTCCGGCCTATCAAGATTCCTCTGATAAACCGCTGTCGAATGCGGACGTCATCGCCCTTTTAAAAGCGGGCTTGGGGGATGACGTGGTGATCGCCAAAATCACCCAGGCCAAGCGGCAGTCTTTGGACGTCTCTCCGGAAGTGCTCATAAAGCTGAAGGAGGACGGGGTCAGCACCAAGGTCATTGAGGCGATGGTTAAACGGGCGGGCCAACCAGACAGTGATCGCGATGCTGACGTTGGAGCCTCTGGGAAGCGGAGGTCCCGCCGCGAACCAGCCCAGCCCTCGCCGCCCGCAACGGCCAAGGTCAGCGCCAAAGTACTTACTCTTGCGCCAATGCCCGAGACCAGTCAGTCCCAAAACAAGGGCGGAGTGAATATCGCCGTTACGCCGGTGCAATACACTGCAGAACTGGACGTTGTACGAAGAGACCTGCAAATGAACCCATCGTTCCTTCAGCGGCTTCAGATGCCCAGCCCAAATTCGATCCTCATACAGCGCACGGAGACTCCAATTCTCAAGGTCACGCCAGATCGTCTGGTTTTCATAGTTGATATCAGCAATCAGATGTCTCGCGTATTCCGCGGCGCCGGCATTCTCGTTCAATTCAATGTGGCCGGTAAAATGGTCCCGGTGGATCAGGCTGGCTACGCGGATCTAACAACTGCGCTCATTGCGCCGCGCGGCCAGCAGCGCATCAAAATCTACGGGCCGTTGCTAGGTGGAATTCCCGAACAGGCGGCGATCGGTTTCTTTCTCTACGACGTTGTTACGAACATCGATGCGGGTGGCAACGTGAGCGACAAGCAGAATTTCGAGTGGTACTATCAATACGCGGTGCAACTCAAGGAGGCGGAACTACCCGCACCCAAGCCGCAACTACTGTGGATCACGCCACGCGATCCAAGGTGATGAGGGTGCACCGATTAGCCGACAGAGTTCGTGCCATTTGGCGGTGCGGATGTTTCAAGAAGGGTATAGATGATCAGCGGCCCTTTGAAATCCAGAGCCAGCTACGACTTCTCCCCAACTTCTGAGAAGTGGTGATATGTCAACTTCTCGCGATTGATCCCGAGACCCATCATGGATCCGGACGAGCCGAAAAGATTGTAATCCTCACACACTTCCGATGCGGGGTGCGCCGATTTCACCGGCACGGCGCACAACGGCACAACCCTTCTTGCGACGCCTGGAGCAGGGCAATATGACCTGGGCCACGATCCCGTCCTGCACATAATCGCGCAGGTTCAGCAGCGAATGGGGTCGTATCTGTAGAATGAAGTTTTCAGATTAGAACTCCGTGACCCTAGCACGCGGAACCACCAAGACGGACGCGTCCTTCAGACTTGCGGGTGAGTCTCTAATCTAGAAACTTCATTCTACAGATACGACCCCACTCTTCTGCGCCGGACAATCCATGGCGGAAGGTGCGCGATCTGCGCGGTTGGTGAGACCCGCCCCGATAAAGCAACCGACAGCCGCGAAGCTTTGCAATTGCGTCACGAACGGACTATGGTCGAACCAGATGGAGGGGGGAGAAAACCGTGCAGCTGACAAACCCGTTCATCGAACTGAGGCGTCACGATGCCTTTCGGTACATAATAGGACCTTCACACGCGAGACGGACCATGAACTCCAAACAACGTGTCCACGCTGCGTTGCGACGAGAGCCGATCGATCGGGTGCCGATCTTCATGTGGTTTCATCCCGATACGATCACTATCTTGGCAGGGGTATTGGAGATCCCAAGGAACTTCGTCGACCTGGTCATGGGCAACGACGTACGGATGACCTGGGTCAACAACAACTTCGCCATGGAAGGAATCACCCACGACCGCGACGGCGAGGGACACATTGACTTCTGGGGAATCCACTGGGTCAAGCAAGGGCCCTACAACCAGATCACGCACTTCCCTCTGGCACAAAGCTCTGCGGAGGAGGTTCGCAAGTACTGCTTCCCGTTGCAGCATGTGGAGACACTCCTGTCGCGGATGGAACCTCTTGTGCAGAGCGCAAACGAGTACTTCATCGGCTGCGACGTTTCGCCGTGTGTATTCGAGATGTACTGGCGGGTTCGCGGCATGGAGCAGGCGATGCTCGATATGGCGTCGGACCCCGGCCTCGTCAGTGAAATGTTCGACAAGTGCTCTGCCTTCGCGGCCTTGCTGGGTGAGCTGGCCTGCCTCCGTTTTCCGCTCGATTGGCTTTGGTCCGGCGATGACGTCGCCGGACAACAGGCGCTGTTGATGAGCCCGACTACCTGGCGGAACATGGTCAAACCGCATTTGACACGCGTGTTGGACGTCGGGAAGCGTCACCGGCTTTGGGTTGCCTACCATTGCTGCGGCGCGCTCCGGCCGATCATTCCGGATCTGATCGAGATGGGCCTCGACGTGCTCAATCATGTCCAGTGCAATTGCCCCGGGATGGATCCTTTGGATCTCAAGCGGGAATTCGGCCGCGAGTTGGCCTTCATGGGGGGAGTCGACACCCAGGGAGTACTGCCCCATGGAAACGTAGACGAAGTGCGCCGGGCCACGCGGCGGCTGATCGACGGCATGACAGCCAACAACGGCGGCTACATCCTTGCCGCGAGCCACACCATCCCACCGGAAACGCCGATCGAGAACATCTTCGCCATGTACGAGGAAGCGGGCTTGAGCCGCGAAGAGATCTGTGACCGTGCCGCCAAACTGCGCGCCAGGCACCGCGTCTAGCAGGAGGAAACTGTGCCGACCTGGCTCACGCTTCTTCCCTTGCGTCGCGGTAGAGGCACAGCCGTAGACATACCCACGTACCTTCCCGTCGAAGTCTGACCCTCGGTTGCCGCGGTTGAAGCATTATTTCAGACATGTGCAGGCGGTTGAATAAGCTGCTGTGCGGAATTCAACGGGAAGAGCTGAGACCATCCAGCAAAGCAATATTGTTGCATTCCCCTGTACGATGACCTACATTCGGCAAAATTAAGGCAGTAGATTCCGGCAACCCAAATTGTGGGATGGGGCTATGCATTTGACTTTAGTAAGGACCGCCTGAACAGTCCGGTCTGAGCCAGACGAGCCTTTGCGAATCTTCGCGCCTTTGCGTCTTTGCGGTGGGGTTATAAAAAGCTACCGTAAAGGCTCAAAGACGTTGAGAATCACCAAGGATTCCTTTCAGCCCAGGCTGGGATCGTAACATCGGTAGTTACTGGGGTCATGTGCATACCCCCATTGTGGGATTAGATAAGGTTGCATTGGGAAGACGCGCACGAGCGGGTGAGCGGAGATTCTGTGGCCAACCGCATGGTAACCCGCCGTTATCCCAAGCCGTGGAAATTGTCATAAAGGAGCCATTTATGCATCGGAATTTGATATTTCTACTTGCAGGGATGGTGGGCCTGCCACTCATTGCCGGCTTGCCCGCCGCAGCCAAGGACAACAAACCGCCGAAGGGTTTTACGGCGCTCTTCAACGGCAAGGATCTGACGGGCTGGCAAGGTTTGATCGAGCTGCCCCAACGTGCCAAGCTCAGCCCGGAAGCGCTGGCTGCCAAACAACGGGAAGCCAACGAGCGCATTCTGCCCCGTTGGACCATAGCCGGCGGCATCCTGCATTACGATGGCAAGGCGAACAGTCTGCAAACAGCGAAGGATTACGGTGATTTCGAACTTTGGGTGGACTGGAAGATCGGAGCTAAGGGTGACAGTGGAATTTATCTGCGCGGGTGCCCGCAGGTGCAGATTTGGGATCCGGCTGTGAGTAAAGTAGGATCAGGAGGGCTTTACAACAATCAGAAAAATCCCAGTAAGCCGCTCGTGCTCGCCGACAGGCCGGTGGGCCAGTTTAACCGCTTCCGTATCGTCATGCGCGGCGACAAAGTCAGCGTATGGCTCAATGGGAAAAAGGTGGTCGATAACGTCATGCTGGAAAACTACTGGGATCGCAGCCGGCCTGTTCCGGCCAAGGGACCCATCGAGCTTCAGCACCACACCACGCCGCTCGAGTTTAAGAACATCTATATCAAGGAGCTATGACGCGGCGTTGTCGCCGGCCAATAGTCCCTCGAGGACGATCATGGATCTCATACTCTGTGATAACCGCTTAGCGCCGGATATCACAGCGCAGCCTGGTGGCCGCAACCAATTTGCTTGGTGTTCTTGGCGCTCTTGGTGTCTTGGCGGTGACGTTTTTTAAAATGACACCACCGAGACACCAGGAACACCAAGAGCACAGAGATTTCTAATGGCGTGCAAATCCTTGCCGTTTTTCACAATCGGCGTCCGAGATCTTATCGAGAAGCGGACGTCGTGGGCTTTGCCATGGCCTGCAGGCGATCCAGGTCGAAGTACCTGTACAGGTCTAGACAGAAAAGCTCCGGTGCCTGCGAAAACTCCACGGGTTTTTCCAGCAGGTATGCAAGACTCTCAATCCCCTCGCGGACGATGACCTCCGAAAAAAGCTCCGGAGCAAGCGCTGAAGCCACCAATCCGGCGATCTGACTGCGCATTCCGCTGCTTTCCAGTCGAACGCGGGCGACACCCGTCCGGCCGCTGATCCATTGTGTGATTCCGATCAGCTGGGCTGCTTCCATACCAAGCGGCCGATCTCCCAGTCCATGGAGGATCTGGGCGTACGAGAACACCGGGATATCGCGCCAGGCATCGCCGGTGAACAGGAGATCCAGAGCCAGAACTTGTTCGCCCCGATTCACTCGCTCGGAAACCGCAGCGGCCGAGACTTTCTTTCCCTGATCATTCAGTACCACCGTCACAGGGGCGCTGTCGGGACGGTCGATACCGCGCACCCAGACGGCATTGGCGCTCATTCCATTGCTCAGCTCGAACTGGTAGGACCTGGTTTCGACCCCCTTGTTTTTCGTATTGGCGAGCGTCCAGACATGCTCGACGCGTGCCGGCTTGTAGCGCACGACGTTCTGCAGTTTCGCACGCTCCGCGACGGCCCACGAGCTCCGTCCGGTTGCGTCCGCGGGGATGGACGGGCGCGTGATCTCCCGTCCCAGCTTTTGAGCCAGTCCGAGGACAGTAAGGTTATCCTTTGGCAGGCCGACGGCGAGATCATCGTACGATTTGATCTCCGCGTCCGAGTCGATTTCCTTTTCGTGGACCGGCAGCTTGAAGTGCTTACTGAAAAATCGGTAGGCTTGGAGGCGATTGTCCTTCTGGTAATTGTGGGTGCCCGGGTCCTGGTTCTCGTGCCAGCCCAGCAGGTTTTCGTCACCGTAGAGCTTGAACAAGGGCTTGAGCGCATCGAAAACGAGCGGCTTGACCAGGGGGCCGCGGAAACAGCAGTCATCCTCGGCGTTATACACTAGCAGCGTAGGACGCGGCGCCATCAGTCCCACGAGGTGGGTGAAGTCCACTCCATCCAGGAAGTCCGTAGCCGACTGCTCGGGGTCTCCCAAGTCTCCAAAGCGCCGGGCCTCGACCCTGGTCGCGAGAGAAGAGAAGCCGGCCACGGGAACGGCAGCCTTGACTCTCTCGTCCAGCGAACTCAGCGTGATAGTCTGCCAGCCGCCACCGGAGAGCCCTGTCATTCCGATACGGTTCCGGTCCACGAGCGGATGGTTGCAAAGGTAGTCGAGACCCCTGCGCATGGCGAGGAAAAACAGTCCCAGCTCATGTGTACCGACAAGGTCGAGGTGAGCGCCAAACCAGTGCTGGTTTTCCCTTTGCGCGAGCTCCCCGCAGGCCAACCACTCCAGATTGAGCGCGAACATGCCTTGCTTGGCGAAGTTGATGCAGCGCTTCTGTTTGTACTCCACCGCCTTGCCGGGCGCACCGACATGCCCATTGACGTTCAGAATGGCCGGGATCAGCCCCTTGGTGCCTTCCGGTTCATAGAGGAGTGCCGTGGATTGGAAGTCCGGCACGATTTCATAGCGGAGCTTTCGAATGCGGTACCCCTTGCCGGTCTCCACGACGCCGAGATCTTCAAAGCGGGGAGGAGCATTGACCCATTCCTTTGGCCAACCGTGAAAAACGACATCGTTTACCAGATGCTCTCGCAGGCGCCGCGCTTCTGCGCTCCACTGCTGCGCGTCGGCAGGCGCCGGCGGCTTGGCTACTCGTTTCAGTATGTACTCGCGCAGCTGAAACAGCGACACGCTCGGCGCCAGTATTTCCTCGCCGAGGACAGGTGCGATCTGTGACGCGCTGCTTTGCCCGCGTGCGGGGGAGAAAGCGGCCAGTACTAACATGAACGATACAAAGACGTTTTTAAAGTGGAAACATCGGCACGGACGCATAGTAACCTCCTGCGCGTTTTATAGACGCTTTTGGCGAGAACGGCAAGTCGCAAAACGGCGTCGTGCCGCCGCTCTTATAGTTAGTTTGCGACTGATGCCCTCCTCTGTATTCTTTGTGAAACTATGACAGAGCGGGCCCCGCAGTAACAACATGGTTGCGTTGTTGGTTGTCGTTACTGAAACAGCGATGAAACCGGAGGCCCATAATGAAGCATATAGAACTGGATACGCACAGCACAACAACTCTTGCCACTGTTTTGAATGACCGCGGACGAAGGATACTGCGGAGGCAGATTCCCACCAGGGAATACGATTTAATCGATCTCATGCGGAGCATCTCGGGTCCAAAGAGGGTTGCGCTGGAAAAAAGTCAGTTGGCGGATTATGTGACGCGTCTTATTGCGCCCTACGTGACGGAAGTGATCCGGTGTCAGCCGCAGCACAACCGGTTAATCAGCGAATCGGAAAACAAGTGCGATGAGGAAGATTCGCACACTGTTGCGGAGTTGCTCTACCTTAACAAGCTGAAGTCGGTGCATCATCCGACGTGGGTTACCTATAGGGATTTTTATCTTGGGCATGAAGGGAAGGAGACAGGAAACAGCCTGTGACGGGGTGGAGAGTGAGGTGGTTTCAGACGATCAAGGGGGAGAGGCGGAGAATCGCCTGGGTGCGATCATCGTTAAGGGGGCCGAGTGCATTGCGATTCTCCGCCTCTCCCGCTTGCTCGGGCCAGGAAGTGAAATATCGCGTCCTCCGGTAAAATCCGGAACTGCGAGGACGCACACTTCAAGCGGGCGGGATGCGAGGCAACCGCTGCATCTCGCATGGGCGAGGTCGGGCTATTAATGGGAAAGTGCGGCGCGCCGGGGCGGCGCGCGCGGTTCGAAGGGATCTCGGGCCTTGCAGCGCTCGCTCTCGAGATGCCGCAGGATTCGATCAACCACGCGTGCATCAGTAATAACGGAGACAATCTTCATCTCAGCGCCACAGGAACACAGCATGGGATCTACTTCAAAAATCTTGGCAAGCAGGCGCGCCCATGTGCGGCGAGCATCTTTGGTGAACTCCGAGTCCTCGTCAGCCCCGGGGGGTTGTGTCAGTACGAACCGGCAAGAACAAATGTGGAGCACGCGAGTCGTGCCGCCGCACTCCAAAGCACGCCTTCGGCAGGCGAACGGGTTGCGTGAAGCGCCAAAACCTCAAAGACCTTGAAGCAGTCCAGCCATCGCGCATTGAAATATGGACCTGAGGTTATCCGGATCGGTTTCAATCAGAAACTGATGATGTGGTTGAGCTTGCAGATAATCGCCCGGTCCAATACCTTCCCTGTGGAGGATCTGCGCTCGTTGTAGACCAAATAGAAATCGCCGGCCGGTGTGTGGAGTAGATTGAGCCGGAGGTTGCTGCTCACATCCTTGGTAGTAGGCCATCACGCTCAGCCACAACCGCACCTCGTTGGAACGGAACCGGTGGCAGCTCAACCGCGTCATCTTCACCGCTTGCTTGCCTTCCTTCATCTTCAGCTTCACCCCTATCCCGGATCGTCACAACGATGGACAAGGAACCCGTGCAGGCCTAGACTGGTCCCGGTTCTTCAAACGGGAGGTGCGATGGATGATCCCATGCTTGAATTACAGGAACGCCTCAAAAGACTCCTGGCGGCGGCCGTAGACGGATCCGAGGAAACCTGCTGGCACGAGGCTATAGCTGCCGTCGCCGCCTGCATATCGAGGACCTTTCAGGTGACCGAGGGGGAGGTCGCCATTTTACTCAAGACCAGCGATGGACAAGGGCTGAGGTTTGTCCACCCGCCGGCGCTGGCTGCGGGCGCCAATGTCTTTCCATTGCAGGTTTGGAGCTTTGCCGGCCAGGTGACAAAGACGGGCGTTGCATCTCTGAACAACGCCTTCACGGAAATGAAACATCTTAGTGTCTACGAGCACATCAAGGCGGACGGTCCCAAAGCCGGCCCGATCCACAAAATACTGGCTGCCCCGCTCAAATCCGAAGGCGGGATCTTCGGCGTTGTTGAAGTCAGCCGGAAGGGGACGACCCAGGCTGAAGCCGGCCCGAATTTCACTCCTACCGACCTCACCGCGCTGGGCGGAATTCTGGACAGGATCTCGCCCTTCTTGCGGCGCCTGCGGCCAAAACGGCCCTGGCACCCCAAACCTGCCGGCAGGATTCAGGAATGACCGACGGATTTGAGGACGCTCTCAATACCTGAGACTTCAGCCTCAAAAGCCTGCTGGGCGGCGTGGCCGTAGAAGACAAAGCGATCCACCTGGATCCCCAGGGCCGCCGATGCTACAGCAATACTCCCCATGCAATAGACCTATAGGGATTTTTATCTTGAGGCAGGAGGGGAAGGAGACAGGAAACAGCCTGTGACGGGGTGGAAAATGAGGTGGTTCCAGACGATCAAGGGGGAGAGGCGGAGAATCGCCTGGGTGCGATCACCGTTAAGGGGGCCGAGTGCATTGCGATTCTCCACCTCTCCCCCTTGATCACGCCAGGGAATGAAATATCGCGGCGTCCGGTAAAATCCGGAACTGCAAGGACGCACACTTCAAGCGGGGGGAATGCGAGGCAACCGCTGCATCTCGCATGGGCGAGGTCGGGCTATTAATGGGAAACTGCGGCGCGCCGGGGCGGCGCGCGCGG
>Ga0315277_10010287_pt1 | contig 11855 bp, 17 predicted proteins | sample YL17G05_15_MG_FD_203695 | JGI IMG/M metagenome (GOLD analysis project Ga0315277, IMG submission 203695) | Sediment microbial communities from Yellowstone Lake, YNP, Wyoming, USA - YL17G05_15 | ecosystem: Environmental > Aquatic > Freshwater > Lake > Sediment | place: USA: Wyoming | collected...
GGAAATGGGAACCGTAGCTATAGATTGTGTCCCCGTGGAAGTAGAAGTTATGTCCGGGGTTGCGGGCGAAGTCTTGCGACTTGTGCGCCCACAAGTGGGCCACCATATCGGCCGGATGAACGGTACGTGTTCTCATGGTGCAAACTCCCTGTTGTAAGAAGACGATTTAGCAGAAGAGGTGAAAGTGACAGCGCTAGAAGAATCACGCGCTGGCACGCAACGCGGCGCGCTTCTTCCGAAGCGTTGCCAAGTTAGCGGCAAGACCCTTGCGCATTGCCGGATTTTCGGCGCGCTCCCACATCCCTTTGACAACGCCGATAGCATCGGCAAGCGTAACCCCGGACAAGTCCGGTTCGGGGCCACCCATTCCCGGCGGGAACTTGTGGGGCGAATCTTCCGACAGAACCCTTGCCGCAAGGGCAATTGCCTTGTGTTCGGGAGTAAGGGGATTGTCCCAAGGGTTAGACTTCCGACGTTTTGACGGTTTCATCAGTGTTGCTCCTCTAAGGTGGTGTAGGCTGCTTGACGGTGCTGCGCGGCATGTTGAACGTCGGCAAGATACCCGTTGCCCCACGCAAGCCCCTTGCACGCAAGGGCAAGCAGGATAAGGGCGGAAACCGTGGTAATTGCTTTGTTCAACATGATTCGCCTCTACTTATACATTACACTGCTTAAGGGCAGGAGTCTGCTTTGCAACCCGGAAAACAGCAGAAACTTTAGCAGAAGTAGTGAAAGTAGGTCGGATTGTAACGGCGGCAAGCCGATCTTGACGGCGCACGTCGGCAACCGGCCGGAAGCCCGGCGCGCCGACATTGCGCCGGAAACGCGCCGAATAGAATAAGGTGGGCAACGCTCCCCGAGTGACGGCCGGAAGCCCGACGTTGCCCGGCGGCAAGCCGGAAGCCCGGCAACGCTTCCCGAGTGACGGCCGATCTTGACCAGCCCGGCAACCGATCTTGCCCGGCGGGGCGTGGGGCGCACGTCGGCAAGCCCGGCGGGGCGGCAAGCCGATCTTGACCAGCCCGGCGCACGTCGGCACGTTGCCTACTTCTTAGAGAATGCCTACCTTCTTGATTCTCCGTTGCCGATATGCTGTCAACACAACTACCTTGTGCGCTTGCGTTTGGGTCAAAAGAATCGAGCAGGTTTGTCTGCTTGAATGTGCAGCACCTCACGCGCGGTTAGCGCGCACGGTTAGTGTTGTATCCTTACAACACTCCAAGTCTAACCGTACAACACGGTCCCCGTACAACAGACGCGGCCGGCAAGATCAGCAGAGCCGTCACGACCAGGTGCAATCGCTACAATCCAGCCCGCATGTGCCGACTTATCAAGTCTGTTGACGTGGAACGATTGACTTGATAACCCCTTGGTATTGCTGGAGTTGTGACGATTGTATCGAGGGTGCGGGCAGATTGACCCGGCAAGGTGGCGACCAGGTGGGCGGGTGGGGTCAAAATCGTCACGACCGATACAACCGGCAAAATCGGCACAGCCGGCTGCTCCTTCACCTGTCGGCGGCGATCTCGGCCTGGATCGGACGCGGCCTTTTCCCGAAGTCGTGCCCGCCATAGGAGGGATCAACGATGACAAGCACAAGCGAGATACTGAACTTGCCTCTGACGCGGCTACCCCTTCTCAGGAGGTAGAAAATCAGTAACCAAGGCCGCGTCATGCGGAATCGCCGCAAGTTCAGGCTGGAAAGGTGGTTGCGCCAAGTCTTCGGACGATGGTTACCGATTGTTACCGATTTCACATTACCAGCTTATAGGCGCGAGAAAGACGAAGGGAAGAAAACACACAGCGCATATAGGCTGGTAATGTGGAACCAGTAACCATTTTCGCATGTTTTCGTCGTAACCTTCTCGACGCCATAGACTTAGATTCAAAACAATCTGTAACCAGATCAGTAACCACCAGTAACCAAGGCGGAAAACCAGAGGAGGGGTGTCAACGAACCGGCAGCGGCTCCGTGTCCGGGATCGTGTCCGGCAGTTCCTCGCACCAATCCTGGGGCAGGTGGCGGTAGAACCGCAGCAGCCGCTCGTAGGTGCCAAACCCCGCCTGGGCCGCGATCTGGGCCAGGGCCTCGGTCGCCGGCCCATCGGTCCCGACCCGCAGGCCGGGGGCGTAGAATTGCTCGCCGCCGTCAAATAGCACGAGCACGCCGGTCGGCCTGACCAGTATTTTCCAGATCACGGGTCCGGCGGCCACGATCTGCCGGAGGTTCTCCAGCGAGACCTGCGGGTCGCCCGTTTCGGGGTCCAGGCCGTTCATCTCCGGCTGATACGATTTGGCTCCGTCGCGGAAAAGCCGCAACATCGGACTAATCATTTGGCTCATAGCTGGATTTTACCTCCCTTTCGTGGAATAACAAGAGCGAGACTGGACAGTTGCCCGAATGTAGCGTAAGATGGGGTATGCTGGCGTAACGAAGACCCCACAATGTTGGTGTAACCTCAACCGCGCCTAACGAAAGAATCGGAAATGCAATGAAGCGGTACATCATCTACTATCGGCAGTGGTTGAAGAAAAGCCGTTCCCGCGTTGAAGTTGCGACGCAGGAAACGGAGGCTAAGCGTCTTGTCGCTTTTAACGCCGGCAAGATTCTTGGCACGTATACGGAGAAGGAAGACTTGCCAACCAGGCGTCCCATCGAGCGGGTCGAGTTGGCGAAAGCCATCGAAGCAGCAGTTAGCGCGAACGCTGTGTTAGTCATTCCGCACCTCGGCCGCTTGGTCAAGAACGCTGCCGTCACGCGGGCGCTGCAAACCAGCAATGTTGACTTCGTTTGTATGGATCAGCGGACCATGAATCGGCGGACGATCAATATGTTCGCCACCGGTGCCGAGGAGGTATCCCGCAAGGTCAGCGAACGGTCCAGGAAGGCGATGGCGGCCTGCGTGGCACGGGGGATGAAGCTCGGTTCCGCCCGTCCTGACCATTGGAAAGGTCGGGAGCACTTGCGGGGAACGAAGCTGGCCATCGCGGCTGCCGCCGAGAAGAAGCGCGAAAAGACCAAGAACATCTATGCGTACATGATGCCGGAGATCAAAGCCCGGCGGGAGCGGGGCGATACGCTGCCCGAGATCGTCGAGTGGTTGAACAACCGGGGGAAACTGACGACGGCCGGCAAGCCGTTTACGCAAACAGCGGTCTGGCGGCTGATCGACCGTTACCTGGGGAAGGAATACCTGGGCAGCAGCCGGAAGAAGACGACCGGGAACAAAGTTGGCATCGCGGGCAATGGTACGGGCTGACACGACGCCGCTCCTGGGAGGCGGGTAGCCACGCAACTCTGCTCCGAGCTTCTTGACGCCGGAATCATCATACCGTCTTGATTGGGGAACACAATCATGGCCAAACAGAAAACCGAAGCCCCGGTCGCCAAAGTGGACTGGCGAAGGCTGCCCAGAAACCGGGAACACCCTAAGAGCCGCGACATCATGGCGGCGAAGTTCCCGCCGGCTCTCCAATTTCGCTGGCGGGCCGGTCCCTATCGGCCGCCGGTGTACAACGTCGGCACCGTGCTCCACGACGAGTACCGGGGCGACACGAAGGTGGAGGGCACGACCGACGCTCCCATTCCTTGGCCGGGGGCGAAGTACACGAAGGGTCGGCGCGACGTGTTGCTGCCGATCCTCTGCGGCGATCTTGTCCGCGCGGTCTGCGAGGAGGACGAACAGACCGTCGCGCACTATTGGGGAGTGAGCTTCTACATGGTGAAGATGTGGAAGCAGGCGATCTCCGGGGCTACGGACGCCAACGAAGTGTTCACCGGGCTGCTGATGAAGCGGAACGATCCCAAGTTTCGTAAGAAGTTTGGCTATCAGCCGTGACGCCGGCAGTGGAGCGCGGACGCTGAATCCGGCAGTTTCGGCTGTTTCTAAGGGCATCGAGCAGGTGGCTCTGCCGTTTCCTGCTTGACTTTCACGCCCTCTGCGCCGTTCTGTATGCAGGGAAGCACCGGCATCGACCTTCGGGCAGTCGTCCGCCGTCAAGGATTTCCACCGAAGGCATTCGAGTTGGTGGCGGAATGCTTCTCTACTCACGCGAACCCCGTCAATAAAAGAGGGCGTGGAACCGACCGCTCCGGCAAGGCCAACCACGGCCCGACTAGAACAGCACGGCCCACGCCCCTTACGGGGCGGGGTCAAGTGCTGCTTCTAGTCAAGAGCCTTTCGGCTCAGGGTGGTTGTTCTGCCGGAAGCAGGCTTGACACTCGCGTGTCAATTCAAGTTGTCTAACACCACAATCTTACCCCATCCGCACCCCCGTGCAAACGCCGGCTTGCCGGCACAACCCTCTGCGCTGGGGGAGCCGCAAGCGGCGGGTGAAACAGGGGACCAGGTGGCCAAGTTCGAGGTTGTGTGGCGCGGGTCTCGGTGTACGAATTCCGGCAAAGCGGCTGGATTTCCATTTGACTTTCACTACTTCTGTGTCATACTTCAGATACAGGCAGGCAAGACAACCGGAGACAGCACCGTTGACAATCAACATCGTGAAGATCGTCGCCTATTACCGCGTGAGCACGAAACGGCAGGGCAGAAGCGGCCTGGGACTGGAAGCCCAGAAGGAAATGGTCCGCCAGTTGGTGCTCGCCCACGGCGCGGTGGTCGTGGCCGAGTACATCGAGGTGGAAACGGGCAAGAAGTCGGCCCGGCCGAAGCTGCAAGAGGCGATCCACCACGCCCAGTTGACCAACGCGACCCTGGTGGTCGCCAAGCTGGACCGGCTCACCCGCAACTCGTACTTCCTCAACTGCCTGCTCCACTCGAAGCTGGACTTCGTGTGCTGCGACAACCCCTATGCCGACAAGTTCAACATCCAAGTGCTCGCCGCCGTGGCCGAGCATGAGGCTGACCAGATCGCGGCCCGCACGAAGGCCGCCTTGAGGGCGGCGAAGGTGAAGGGCAAGTTGCTCGGGTCGTCACGCCCCGGTCACTGGGAAGGCCGCCAACACCTTCGAGACGCCGGAATCAAGAAGGCGCAGCCGATGGGTTCGGCGGCCAACGCGCAGAACGCGAGGGATCGCTACGAGAAAGTGCTTGTGCCCGAGATCAAACGCCGCCGCGAAGCGGGTGAGTCGCTGGTGACGATTACGGCCTGGCTCAACGAGCAGGGCTTCAAGACGCGACCCACCAAGCGATGCCGCGAGGGCGGCGTTTTCACGCCGATGATGGTCTGGCGGCTGATCGACCGTTATCTGAGCAAGGAATTGCTCGGCAAGAGGGTAGCTGCCGCTTACTAGGAGATTGCAACTGTGAACCGCGAACAATGGCTCAACGAGTGCATCCAGAAACTCCGCCCGGAGTTTGAGCAGCTTGCCCATCCGCTGCCGGAGAAGATCCGTGCCTCGTGCTCCTGGCCGAGCAAGAGCGGCCTGGCGAATAAGAAGCGGCGGATCGGCGAGGCGTGGTCGTCGAAGAACAGCGCCGATCAGTCGTGCGAGGTCTTCATCAGCCCCGTACTGAAAGACCCCATTGAGGTCTCGGCCACGTTGGTCCACGAATTGGTCCACTGTGCCGTAGGCGTAGAGGAAGGCCACAAGGGCAAGTTCCCGCGACTCGCCAAGGCCCTCGGGCTGGAAGGGAAAATGACATCGACCACGGCCAGTGCGGAGTTGAAGGCGCATCTGCAACAGCTAACGGACGCCATCGGCCCGTATCCGCACGCCGAGTTGACCCACTCGAACGCACCCAAGAAACAGGGCTGCCGCCTGCTGAAGGTCGTTTGCGAGTGCGGCTGCGTGGTCCGAATGACCCGCAAGTGGCTCGACGAAGTGGGGCCGCCGACGTGCGGCTGCGGCGGCGCGATGGTCGAGGAAGAGGGCGATGGCGACGACGAGTGAAATCTTGGAGAAGGCCCAACAGCTTGCGATGGAGGCCCGCATCCGGGCCGGCATGATGGTCTCCGACTACCGGCGGAGCAACATTGCCCGGCTCCGGCGAGCGAAGGTTGCCGCCGAGCGATGTGCCCGTTTGGCCGCTGACCTGGCCGCGACGGCATTTCAGGCGGCGGACCTTCTCGACGCTGAATTGCGAAAGGCTCGAAACAAAGATGAATAGCTACTGGACCTACGAGGTGCTCAGCATCGAGGGCGACAAGAAGCGGTCCCTGGTCATCGCACCGTCCGAGACGCTGGCCCAAGCGCTGGCCGGAGCGTTCAAGGATGCCACGTACTACATCGGCGTGTGCGGCTACAGAGTCGCAGTCGTCTTCCACGAGATGTGCAAGGTGTGCGGCGGCTCCGGCGCTGAAAGATGCCCAGGAGGCGGCATTGGCACTGGCAAGGGAAGGAACATGAGCAGCAATCTCGACAAGTTGCGTGGAATCTTAGGCATCGTCGGTGGCCGGGAGTCCGAAGTCCTGGGCATCGCCATCAAGCGGCTCAAGGAACAGGAAGCGGAGATCGACCGGCTCAACGATCTGCTGGCCGAGCGGGACGCGGGAGAAAGAAACGATGAACGTGGGTGACATCTTCGGCACTTTGACGGTCACAAGCATTGCCTACCGTCAACGAAAAGACGGAACCCAAGGGGCACCGCTTCTTGTCGATGTGCGGTGCAAGTGCGGCGTCGAGAAGACCCTTCCCGTCGCCACCTTGACTCGGAAGAGGAGTCCCCAGCGATCTTGCGGTGGCATGGGCTGCAAGAAGAAAGGGACTTCACAGCCGAAGCTGGTGAAGCGGGAACAGGAAGTCTGGTATTGCAGGCGTCGGGGCGCAATATAATAGGGGCGAGGTGTACCATGAGCAATTGGTTCGACGTGGACAAGGCCGGTCTGGCGAAGCTGGTGGCGAGCAAGCCCAGGGCGTTCGTCGTCTTCGAGCTGCTACAGAACGCCTGGGACCAGAACGTCACCCGCGTAGACGTGACGCTGGAGCCGGTGGCCGGCAGCCGCAATGCACAAATCACCGTGGTTGACGACGACCCGGATGGGTTCGCGGACCTGCGGGACGCTTATACCCTGTTTGCCGAGAGTCGGAAGAAGGCAAATGCCGAGCAGCGGGGCCGCTTCAATCTGGGCGAGAAGCTGGTCTTGGCCCTGGCGAAGTCGGCTTGCATTGAAACGACGAGCGGCAGTGTGCGGTTCGATGAACACGGGCGGCACGCCTCACGTCAGCGGCGAGACGCCGGTTCCTTGTTTCGGGCTACGTTTCCCGCGACCAAGGCCGACTTGGAGGAGATCGACCTGGCTGTCAGCCGGCTGATCCCGCCGGCCAATGTCGCTACCACCTACAACGGCCGCATCCTGGAGCCTCGCTTGCCGGTGGCGTTCTTCAACGAGGTCTTGCCGACCATCGTGGCGGATGGCGAGGGTGTGCTGCGGAAGACCAGCCGCAAGACGCTGGTGCGGGTTTACCAGCCGGCCGAGTGCGAAACGGCAACACTCTATGAAATGGGCATTCCGGTGGTCGAGACCGGCGATCGCTTCCATGTAGATGTGCAGCAGAAGGTGCCGCTAAACATGGACCGAGACAACGTGACGCCGGCCTACTTGCGGGCGATCCGGGTCGCGGTCCTGAACGCCACCCATCATCTGATCGACAAGGAGGATGCCCCGCAGACATGGGTGCGGGAGGCGTGCAGCGACGAGCGGGTCCAGCCCGAGGCGGTCAAGGCGGCCGTGACCCTTCGCTTCGGGGAGAACGCCGTCAGCTATGACCCCTCGGACCCCGAGGCCAATAAGCGGTCGCAGGCCGAGGGGCGGCCCGTCGTCTACGGCGGCAGTCTTTCGGCGGCGGAGTGGGAGAGTGTTCGCCGGGCCGGCGTGTTGCCGGCCGCCGGCACCGTTACGCCGAGTCCGAAGCCATACTCCCCGGACGGCGATCCGCTCGATGTAGTTCCCGAGGCTGAGTGGACGACCGGGATGCGGCAGATCGTCAACTACGCGATGGCGGTGGGCCAGGAATTGCTCGGTTGCCACGTCCACGTCGCCATCGCCCGAGAGCCAAAATGGCCTTACGGGGCGACCTACGGCAAGGGCCGGCTGGTCTTCAATCTCTCCCGCTGCGGCCGGCGGTTCTTCGAGCAGGGCATCAGCGATGATGTGAACCGCCTGCTGATCCACGAGTTTGCCCACCATTACGAGAGCGATCATCTGAGCGAGCGCTATTACGATGCCCTGGCAGACCTGGGCGCACGCTTGGCGCGGCTGGCGCTCGACACGCCTGATCTGTTCCGTATATGAATCCGATCCGTTGGGTCATTGAGCGCGTGTTCGATCCGGTCTGGCCGGCGGAAGAAGGCGACCCGGAGGTGCCGTTCCGCCAGAAGGCCGTGGCTTTCGTCGTCATAGTCCTCATAATCCTCTTCGCCGCCCCGGTCTCGCGGTAGTTTCTCGTCTTTTGTGCAATCTTCTGTGTTGGAGCTTTGACTTTCAGTGCTTCTGTGGTAGTGTTTATGTAGAGTTGAACGCTGATTGGCAACCTTGAAAGATCAATCCCATGTATCTGCTCGTTCAGAATCCCGGTGTCGCTCCCGTCGAAGGCTACACCCTGCTGGGCGTCAGCACGACCCGTAACTGCGGCGTGGCTGGAACCATCGGCCAGTTCGGCAGCGGGGCCAAGCACGCCATCAATACCTTGCTCCGTGCGGGATTGAAGCTCTTGATCTATTGCGGCAAGACCCGTTTGGAGTTCACCACCCGCGACGATACGGTCAACGACGGCCTGGTGACGAAGCCAATCAAGCGCGTGGTCTGCAAGCTGGGCGGCACGAGCAACAAGACCCTCGACATGGGGTGGTGCCTGGACTTCGGCGCGATCGACTGGACCGACCTGTCGATGGCCTTGCGGGAGTTCGTGGCCAACGCCATCGACCGCACGGTGCGCGAGCGCAGCGATTTCCTGCCGGCGCTCTTGAACGAGGAGTTGCGTGTGGCAGTCGTCGAAGACAGCAACGTCCGGGCGCGGGACGGATTCACCCGAGTCTTCGTGGAAGTGAACGACGACGTGCAGCGGTTCTACGGTGAGTTGCCCCGCCGCTTCCTCCACTTTTCCAGCCGGCCGCAGTTGGTCAAGGAGTCGCTCCTGCCGAAGGCCGACCGGAACCTCAGCGGCAAGCGGACTGCCATGATCTATAAGGAAGGCGTGCTGGTCCGTGAGATCGCGGAAGACGTGGAGGCGTCGGTCTACGACTACAACTTCCACGACGGCGAATTGCGGCTGGACGAGTCGCGGAATTCGAGCGAGTACGAGATCAAGGGTGCGGCGGCCCGGTTGTTCCGCAAGGCCACAGCCCCGCAGCTTGCCCCGGTCTTCAAGAGCCTGGTTGCCCAAGAGCAGACCTACGAGGCGACTTTCGACTCGTACTACATGGCCCCGTCCTATTCGGACCCCGAGCCGGAGCAGAAGCAGGCGTGGCAGCAGGCGTGGGAGTTGGCCGCCGGCCCGAACGCGGTCCTCTGTGACGCCAGCCTGGGTCACACGTCAGAATTCGTCGAGAAGAAGGGCTTTCGCCCGAAGCCGACGAAGGCTCCGTCGTGGATTTCGGCCGCCGCCCGTTGCGGCGTCAAGACGGCCGCCTCGGTCCTGGACGGCCACGAGAGCAACGGCAAGCAGATTCTCCCGGCGACCAACGCCGCCATCGAGGCCGTCGATACAGTTTGGTCGTGGCTGCAACAGGTCAACATGACGCAAGGCAAGAAGAAGCCAACTGCGGCGTGCTTCAAGGAATGTATGCAGGCTGGCAGCGAGACGATGGGCTTCTACCGCGAGGGCGTGGTCTACTTCAAGGAAGACATCGCCACGGCGGTCAACAAGTATCTGCTGCAAACGACCCTGGAAGAGGTGGCTCATTACGTCACTGGGGCGACGGATATGTCGCGGGACTTCCAGAACTTCCTGATTCAGGTGATTGTGGAGATCAGGCTTGATGGCTGAGACTGCCCAAGAAATCATCGCCCGTATTCACGTCCGAGAACAAGAACGGGCCTATTTGCTGGATCAACTGGACTTGTGGGCGAAGGCCCAGGCCCAGGGCATCCACCCGGATACTGTGCGAGTGTTTGGCTTCGACAGCCGGCTGCTAACGGAGCGGCAGAACCGTGACTTTCATCGGCGGATGGGTGCCTACATCGAAACGCTGCCGTCAGGGCGGAAGCGGCCTGTGTTCTTCAACTGCGTCTGGCGTCACGATGGCAGCCAGACGATTTTGGACCCCATGTTGAAGGCAGTTTATCGGCACGACGACAATTAGCGAGCACACGGCGTCGGTAGCCCAACGTAGAGGCGCGCAGACAATGCAGTGCAGTGCGGGTCCGAGTCCCGCCCGACGCCACTAAGAAGAGTGAGGTATGTTTTCTATGGTGGACTTCATCCGCCCCCTGTTTCCGCTCGGTCAGTGCGTGGCCACGCCCGGAGCCTTGGCGGCCCTGGAAGAGGCTGGGCAGACGCCGGCCGATTTTCTCAATCGTCATGTTCATGGCGATTGGGGAGCCGTTCATCCAGCCGATAAAGGGATGAATGAGCAAGCGCTTCAGGACGGTGCCCGCATATTTAGCGTCTACGTGACCGCCAAAGGAGTGAAGTTGTGGGTGATTACGGAGGCCGATCGCGCCTCGACCTGCATCTTGCTCCCTGACGAATACTGAGTTAGAATCCACATGACCCCTCTGAGAAGCCGTTTTGGGGCATCCTCCAGCAGGAGGCCGGACGGGAGGAGTCGGTATGAGATTGGCCCATCGTGACTGGCGGGCGATTGCCTATTACTGGGGTGTCGGTGCCGTCGAGAATCGTCGAGAGTTGAACCAGTGCCTCCGGGAGCAGATGACTTCCCGTGAGCGCACCGATTGGCATAACGGCGTCGTGGTGGCGGTCCTGGCGGCTTTGGCCGCCTGGCTGTTTTGTGCGTGGTACGACCACCCGACGCTGGGATTCATTGTGGCTGTGGTCGTGTACGGAGCGGCGTATCAGCGCGTCGATCCGTTTTACCGCGCCCAGCAGCAGTACCTAGCTGATTTGGAGACGGAGCTACGGCTACAAAACGCACAAGTCCGACGAAAACGAGAAGGTCCAAGTCCATAGTCGTCACGGAGTCGAAAATGGCCGACTCACAACTAATCGACCGTGAGGTCTTTGACTGGGGCGTTCGCTTGACGGCCCGGCCCTTCAAGGGAACGGAGCAACAGGCTTTCGTGATTTACTCCGAGATTGGCAACTACAAAGGGCGGCGCGGCGCTGAGGTGAATATCAGCTTTCCGGCCGCCACGCGGCTGCGGCTGCTCGACGCGCAGGGGTGGATCGAGGCGATGGCCGCGATTGTTGCCGAGACGAGGATCGTGCAAGCCGAGTTGCGGACGGCCGCCACCACCCCCGGCAAGAAGAAGAAACGCTAAGTCAGAGACCGACGAATGGTTCATCGCGGTTCGGCGACAAGGCGCAGTCGAGCCGGCGCTGAAGCTCGTGTTGGGCGAGGAAGAGGCTCTTGGCCACTTCCATCATCGCCTCGTCGAAGGTCAACTTTCCCTCTCGTCAAGCGTCTAGGCCCTCTTTGGCCTCGGGGCAGTTCTTCACCAGATGCAGAATGAAGGATCGTCGGATTCGGGGCACGGCGGCCTCACTTCTGTAGCCGCAGTACGGCGAGCACTTCGGTGTCGATCTCGGCGGCGAGTCGTATAAACGCCTTGTCGCCTTGGTGGGCACGCCGGAAGGCGCGGCACTCTTCGGATTCCGGCGTTCCGGTCTTCCGCAGCAGGGAGCGGTATTGGTCAAGGATGGTCGGCTCGGGCCGGGTGTCGATGGTGTACTTGCCGGCCGGGATGAAGCCGTCCAGGCAAAGCACAACGGGGATCAGGGGTACGTTGCGCGTCCGCCGGCCGGCGCGAATCGCGTCGGCCGGACACGATCTTCG
>Ga0315277_10010292_pt1 | contig 11850 bp, 11 predicted proteins | sample YL17G05_15_MG_FD_203695 | JGI IMG/M metagenome (GOLD analysis project Ga0315277, IMG submission 203695) | Sediment microbial communities from Yellowstone Lake, YNP, Wyoming, USA - YL17G05_15 | ecosystem: Environmental > Aquatic > Freshwater > Lake > Sediment | place: USA: Wyoming | collected...
TCTGGGAGGAGTACTTTGAAATCCGCCACAGCCAGGGTAAGGCGGCGGCGACCGAGTTCTACCGCGCCCGCCAAGAGGCGATGGACGCGGGTGCGGCGGTCGCCTGGCAGGCGCGTTTCGACGGCAAGAGCGGGGAACTCAGCGCCATCCAGCATGCGATGAACCTGCGGCAGAAGGTCAGGCCCGAGGCGTTCGCGGCCGAGTACCAGAACGAACCCTCGCTCCAACAGACTAGCGATCAGGTCCTCACCGTTGACCAGGTGCTGGAGAAGACCAGCGGCTACAAGCGCGGCGAAGTGCCGCCGGCCTGCACGAAGCTGACGATGTTCATCGACGTGCACGACCGGCTGCTGTTCTACGCGGTCTGTGCCTGGGAGGAGACGTTCACCGGCTACGTCATCGACTACGGCACGTTCCCCGAGCAGCGGCGGTCGGCCTTCACGCTGGCCGACGCCACGCGGACCTTGGGGCGGGCCTTCCCCGGGGCCGGCGTGGACGGGGCGATCCACGCCGGGCTGGAGCAGCTTGTTTCGGCGTACCTGAACCGCGACTGGAGCCGCGGCGGAAGCCTGATGCGGATCGACCGTCTCCTGGTGGATATGGGCTACAAGCCCGGCATCGTCGCCGACGTGAAGCACAAGGCTGGCGGCTCGGCCATGATGCTTGCCAAGGGCATCGGCATCCGCGCCAGCCGCAAGCCCATAGCCGAGTACGCCCGCAGGCCCGGCGAGACCATCGGGCACTACTGGTACATCCCCAACGTCCGAAAGACCGGGCAATTCCAGCACGTGCTGGTGGACGTGAGCTACTGGAAGCGGTTCGTGCATGACGGGCTCGCCACGGCCGCCGGCGACCGGGGCTGCATCAGCCTTTTTGGCAAAGACGGGAACGACGTGCGCCAGCATGAACTGATCGCCGAGCACGCGGCGCGCAGCGAAAAGTGGGTCGAGGTCACAGGCCCGGGCGGCGCGGTGCGGGAATGGTCGCCGCTGCCGACCCGGCCCGACAACCACTGGTTCGATTGTCTCGTCGGCTGCGCCGCCGCGGCCAGCATGGTCGGAATCAAGCCCGCCGGTGAGGCCGCCCCGGTGCGGCAGCGGAAGCGGTACACGCAAGACGATCTGCGGAGGAAAGACACATGGGCGAACCTGTGACCCAACGAAAGACCTGGGACCCGGCACAGGACAAGCGCGGCTTGGAGTGCCGCTGGTGCGGATGCAAGCACTTCCGCGTCATCTACACGCGACCTGCCTGGGGCGGCCGATTGGTCCGACGACGCGAATGCCGGCATTGTGGCCGGCGCATGACGACCTGGGAGAGAACGGGGGGCTGAGTCAGTGACCGGGCATGTGCGGAGAACTCAGGTGCTTCCTGTATGCCGCATCTTCTACGGAAACCGCTCTATTTCGTGCTTGACAGGTTGGGGGGGCGCGGTATCATCTCTTGCGCTCCGACCATCCCCGCTTAAGGAAGCGGCGAGTGATTAACGGTCGAGTAGTGCGGCGGACTCTACCTCTCGTCGCCGCAGGCCGCCCGGCCGAGTTTCCCTTGACCGATGATATTGAGTCTCGTCGTTATCTCGTACCTGCGTTCGTTAGCCAGGAGAACACGACATGCGCATCATCAGCCTTCCGGCAATTGCAGTGGCGGTACTGCCTCTCTTGACGACCGCAGAAGCGCGCCCAGACCAGTTTCTTGTTTCATCGTTGCCCACGCAGAACTACGGCGGCTGGCGACCTATACCGGACATTGACCAGGACCTTGTGGTTTGGGGGAGCGACAGCCGCGATGGTGTCGAACGCGTCTACGTGCACAATCTGCTAACCGGAGCTGAGTACCCTGTCGGACAGAACAACGATCAACCTGACGCAACCGCAATTAGGAACGGAACGGTCGTCTGGGCCGATCGTTCGGCCGGCCTATCCTCTTCCTACTACCTCAACGTTGGGGGCGGGGCAGCTACGCTTCTCAGTTCTAGTTCAGCGTGGATAGAGCACGTAGCCGTCAGCAGGACGCATGTGGCCGTCGCACCGTATTACACTGTACCCTATCAAGATACCTGGAGTACCTTGGTCAGGAACCTGAGCTCCGGAAATGTCTTTCTTGTTTCTGCCCAGAGCTGGGCCCCACGTTGCATGGCGATGAGCGACGATTACATCGTTTGGTCCGAAGGCGGATATAGCTTGCATGCGTACCAAATCTCTAAGGGAATTGAGCTCCCGCTTAACATCAGCGGCTCAGGGATTTCGAGCAGGCTCTCGGTTTCAGGAAGCATCGCGGTCTGGGAGACCATCGAGCCGTGGGAGAGCAAAGGGAGTCTCGATATTCGAGCCGTAGACTTAAGGACCGGCAGGCAATTTGCGATAGCCGACAGTCCGGGTGTCGTCCGCTACAGCCCAAAGATCGACGGAGACCTAGTCGTGTGGTCACAGTATGATACTTTTGGTGATTACTCGAACGGAGCAATCTATGCACACAGACTTTCCACTGGTGAGACATTTCCCGTGGCCACGGGCGGACGCAAGAGTAGTCCTGCTGTTAGTGGAAATACCGTAGTGTGGGTCGAGGATGCGGCCACTCAGCAACCTTCCATCTGGCGAGCCGGAATACCATCTCGAAAGCGGCCGGTATTTCACGCGATCATGCTCGGCGTGCAAAACTCCGACGGACGACGCGGTGACTTGGATGTGGAGGGGATCAGAAACGCTCTGCTGCGTTTCCCTGGCCTAGAGAACACAAACGACATTAGGGTCGTCGCACCTGACGACAACTGGCGAGAGGTGCTTAGGTCGATGGACTTCATTCCGGGCGATTCCCTGCTTTTCTACTATGCTGGCCACGGGGGGTTCCTAAACACACACGATGAACCGATTGTCAACACAAGTCAGGCCGCGCAGCAACTGCGCGGGGAGCCGGCATATAACGATGGCGACGAGGCCCTGACCAACCCAGCGGTGGGCGACGATGAGCTGGCATCTTTGCTGGGTGATCCGCGCATGAATGGCGTTTCAAAGCTTGTTGTTCTGGATGCTTGCCACTCAGGTGGGTTCTGGGGCAAACCCGGCAACAGCAGCGATATCGGAGACCTGGACAAGGTCAATAAGTGTTACCTCATTAGCTCTGCACCGGAGGAGGACATTGGGTATTATTCTTCGCTGAACGGACGCGGCTACTTTTCTATGGGATTAGAGGCAGCCCTGACTCAGCTCTGGGCGGCGGGGCTCCCACTGTTCACCACGCTGCAGCTTGAGGAGAAGCTCAACGAACTGTACCGACCGTCCAATTTCGAGGGGCCAGCCCGGGTGAGTGAAGCGGGGGCAAGCGATGATATTCCAATTGGCGACATCAGCTTTTCCCTATTCTCAATTGGAGCGGCAGATTTCGACGCCGCTGCTCCCGTGATTGTCCCCGAACCCGCAATGCTGTCGCTGCTGGCCATGGGCGGGATGGCGCTGATCCGTCGCCGTCGCACGGCCTGACGCTCAGGTCGAAGACTAGATGTATTGAAAGGGGGACCCCAGGGGCCGGCCTTCTTTTGCGCGCACACCGGCCGAGGTCTATATGCGTAACAATCCGCGTCTCGGGGGCGGATTCCGCTTGTAGCACGTCTTTCATGGTGTAGATTCAGGGCAGACAACCAGGACGCGCGGCGCACCGGCTGATCCCCGGCGCGAAGCCATAGAACACAGGCCGTTCGGGGCCGAACACCCGAGCGGCCTTTTTCTTTTGGCTCGTGCGACTGGTTGTCGGACTTGGAAATAGCGATGGCGGACGACATCGAAAACGCGATTCGGCAGAACGCAGCAGGCCCGGAGTCGGCCGAGGCCGACGGCGTGAAGGTCAAGCAGCATCCGCTGCCGAACCAGATCGCCGCGGACAAGTACCTGGCCGGCAAGGACGCCGCACAGCGGAACCCGGCCAAGGCCTTGACTCGCGTGAAGATCGTGCCGCCGGGGACGGTGTAGGCATGGGACTGTGGCCCTGGTCAAAGCGAAAGAAGGCACGGGTCTCCGGGCATCTGATGCTCGTGCGGGCGAGGTTTGACGCCGCGCAGACTACGCCCGACAACCGCAAGCACTGGGCCAACGCCGATCATCTGTCGGCCGACGCCGCCGCTTCGCCGGAAGTCCGCCGCACGCTCCGCAACCGCGCCCGGTACGAGGTGGCCAATAACTCCTATGCCCGCGGCATCGTCCTCACGCTGGCCAACGACGTGACCGGCACGGGTCCGAGGCTTCAGATGCTCATCGACAACGACGAAGCCAATCAGACTATCGAACGCGAGTTTGCCGCCTGGGCCAAGGCGGTTGATCTGCCCGGTAAGCTCCGCACCATGCGACAGGTCCGGGCGCAGGACGGGGAGGCCTTCGCCCTGCTGTTCAACAACGGCAACCTGGATTCGCCCGTCAAGCTGGACATCCGCCTGGTCGAGGCGGACCAGGTGACCACGCCCGATTTGTCCCTGGCGAAGTCCGGCGCGATCGACGGGATCGTGTTCGATGAGTTCGGCAATTCCAAGGAGTACCACGTCCTCAAGGGCCACCCGGGCTCTGCAAATGCATTCGGAGCGGGAGGCCTTGAATACGACAAGGTTCCGGCCTCTGCCATGATCCACTGGTTCCGCACGGACCGTCCTGGCCAGCGGCGTGGCTTGCCCGACATCCTGCCGGCGCTGCCGCTCTTTGCCCAACTTCGGCGGTACACGCTGGCGGTGATCGCCGCGGCAGAGAGTGCGGCCAACATTGCCGTGCTGATGAAGACCAACGCCCCGGCCGGCGGCGAGGCGGCCGAGGTCGAGCCGATGACCGAGATGGAGTTCTCTCCCAACATGGCCGTCTTCACGCCCGAGGGCTGGGAACCCACGCAGGTCAAGGCCGAGCAGCCGGCGACGACCTACGACATGTTCAAGCGGGAGATCCTCAACGAGATCGCCCGCTGCCTGAACATGCCCTACAACATCGCCGCCTGCAACAGCAGCGGCTACAACTACGCCTCGGGGCGGCTGGACCATCAGACCTATTTCAAGAGCATTCGCGTCGAGCAGGCCCACTGCGAGACGGTCGTGCTTGATCGCATTCTCGATGCTTGGCTGGCCGAGGCGGTGAAGGTTTTCGGTCTTGGTAGCGCGGGCGTCTCGCCCGCGAACCGACAGGACACAGGCGGGACGCCTGTGTCACCGCACCAATGGTTCTGGGACGGACACGAGCACGTGGACCCGCTCAAAGAGGCCTCCGCCCAGGCGACCCGCCTGGCCAGCAACACCACCACGCTTGCCGCCGAGTACGCCCGGCAAGGCAAGGACTGGGAGACCGAACTGCGCCAGCGGGCCAAGGAAGTCACCCTGATGAAGGAACTGGGGCTGACGGTCCAGCAGGCCCCGCCGCAAGCGCCCCCTCCCAGTGACGAGAAAGCCGACCGCGAAGACGAGGAGGACGACCGTGCCGCTGCCTGAACGCAACAAGGGCGAGAATCGCGATCGGTTCATCCAGCGCTGTATGGGCGACGCGACGATGGTCCAAGAGTTCCCCGACACCGCGCAGCGCCGGGCGGTATGCGAGCGGCAGGCCAGTGCTCAGGCCGGCGCCGCGCTGAACTTCTTCAGCGAGCCGGGGGCGATGACCATTGAGGCTTCGGCGGACATAGGCGCAGACGGCAAGCCCAGACTGCCGCGATTCAGCATGGTCGCCTACACGGGCGGGCCCATGCGGGTCGGGGAATGGCGGTATCCGGTGGTTGTGGACCTGGCCGGGCTGGCTATCCCCTCACAGTCGCGTCCCATTCGCTTCGGTCATGATGTCACCGCTGGCGTGGGGCACACCGACTCCATCCGTGTGCAGGACGGCCGACTGATCGCCGCGGGCGTTGTTTCGCGGGATACCGCCGCCGCTCGGGAGATCGTGGCGTCCGCTAAGAACGGCTTCCCTTGGCAGGCGAGCATCGGGGCGGCCGTGGAGCAGTTTGAATTCGTGCGAGAGAGCCAGACCGTGATCGTCAACGGTCGGGAGTTTGCCGGGCCCATCAACGTCATCCGAAAGGCGACGCTGGGCGAGATTTCATTTGTCGATCTAGGGGCCGACCTGAACACGTCCGCAAACGTGGCGGCAACGGCCAAGGAGAACCGAATCATGGAAGGCATTGAGACCAAGCAGGAAGAGATTGCCCAGGAGACAGGGGTCAAGGAAGTCCCCAAGCTCGAGGCGAAGGTGCCGGCGGGCACGGACGCCCCCGCGCCTTCAGTTCGAGCTGTAGCCACCGCCGCGACGGCGGCAGATACCGGCCTGACCGTCGACCCGGTCGCCGACATGCGGGCCCGCGCGGCGGCGGAGCAGGAGCGGATCGCGGCGGTGCGGAAGGTTTGTGGTAGCGGCGACGCCCACGCCGAGATCGCCGCCAAGGCTATCGCCGAAGGCTGGGATGTTACGCGGACCGAGCTTGAGGTCCTGCGGGCCGACCGGCCCAAGGCGCCGGCGGCGCACATTCCCGACAACAGTATGAGCGGCGCGGTCCTGGAGGCCGCGTGCATGCTGACCGGCGGGATGAAGGGTGACGACGTGGCCGGCGCCTACAGCGAGAAGGCCGTGGAGGCCGCAGACAAGCGGTTCAAGGGCGGTATCGGCCTACAGGAACTTCTCCTGGAAGCGGCGTGGGCCAACGGATATGACGGGCGAAACTTCCGCGACAGCCGGAGTGTACTGCGGTTCGCCTTCGGATCCCACATCCAGGCAGGGATCAGCACCATCGACATCGGCGGGATCCTGTCGAATGTGGCCAACAAGTTCCTCCTGGAGGGCTTCTTCAGCGTGGAACGCACTTGGCGGAACATCTGCGCGGTGCGGAACGTGTCGGACTTCAAGACCGTCACGTCGTATCGGCTGATCGGCAAGGACCAGTACGAGATCGTCGCCCCCGGCGGGGAGCTGAAGCACGGGACCCTGGGCGGCGAGAGCTACACCAACAAGGCCGACACCTACGGCCTGCTGTTGGCCATCGACCGCCGGGACATCATCAATGACGACCTGGGCGCCATCACCACCGTGCCGCGCAAGCTGGGCCGCGGCAGCGGGGTGAAGATCAACGACATCTTCTGGGGCGTGTTCCTGAACAACGGGTCGTTCTTCACCGCCGGCAACAAGAACTACCTCACCGGCGCTGATACCGTCCTGGGCATCGACGGGCTCTCGAAAGCCGAGAAGGCCTTCATGGACCAGACCGATAGCGACGGCAAGCCCATCGGCATCCAGCCGGCGGTCATGCTGGTGCCCACGGCGCTGTCGGCCATGGCGACGATGCTCTACAAGGCCCTGGAGATCCGCGACACCACCGCCAGCACCAAGTACCCCGTGGCCAACCCGCACCAGAACAAGTTCCGCGCCGAGGCCAGCCGGTATCTGTCCAACTCCAGCTACACCGGCAACAGTGAGAAGGCCTGGTACCTGCTGGCCGACCCCAACGACCTGCCTGTGATCGAGGTGGCGTTCCTGAATGGCCAGGAGTCGCCGACCATCGAGACGGCCGAGGCGGACTTCAACGTCCTGGGCGTCCAGATGCGGGGCTACCACGATTTTGGGGTCGCCCTCCAGGACGCCAAGGGCGGCTGCAAACTGAAGGGCGAGGCGTGAGCGGCGTAGCCGCTCAAGAGCAGGTGAGTAGTGGAGCGGTTGAACAGGCGACACTGCGAACCTGAGGTCAACTGATCATCTGCTCGACTGTTCGAGCGGAAGGAGAAACACGACATGGCAACGGCAACCTTCATTCATGACGGCAACAGCATTGACTACACCTCCTCCTCGGCCGTGGCGGCTGGGGACGTGGTTGTTCAGAACAACCTGGTGGGAATAGCCCGGACGCCCATCGCGGCCAACGCCCTGGGCAGCCTGGCCGTGGCGGGCGTCTTCGACGTGCCCAAGGCCACGGGAACCGGCAAGGCCATCGCCGCCGGCAAGACGGTCTACTGGGACGCGACCAACAAGGTCGCCACCGAGACCTCCTCCGGCAACACGCTGATGGGCAAAACCATCGCGGCGGCGGCTGACGGCGACGCGCTGGTCCGCGTGCGGCTGAGCCAATAACAGCAGGCTTCAGACTGTAGACCACAGACCTCAGGTACTGCGATGACAGCCTTTGGCCTGAGGCCCGAAGCCTGAGGTCTGAAGCCTAAAGTCTGAGGTCTGCGAAGCGACCGAAGGGAGCGAAGCGTGGCTGATCTCCTGGAAAAAGCAAGCGACTGGTTGGGTGGGATGCGGCAGGCGCACCTGTCGCGGCCGGTGACGTACCGGCGCGGCGAAGACTCCATCGAGGTCGCGGCCACGGTCGGCAAGACCGTCTTTGAGATCGACGACGGGTACGGCGCGATCGAGCGGTTCGAGAGCCGCGACTTCCTGATCGCAGCCGCTGACTTGGCGCTGAATGGCGAGCCAGTCGAACCACAAGCCGGCGACATCATCGCCGAGACCGTCGGCGGCGGCACGCTGGTCTACGAAGTCCTGGCCCCGGGCAAGGAGCCATGCTGGCGCTGGAGTGACCCGTACCGCAGGACGCTGCGGGTCCATACCAAACAGGTTCACGTGTAAGGCAGATGCGCATGGACGACCTCATCACACAACCCATCGTCCAATACGGCTTCCTGGGCTTCTCGGCGGTCCTGCTGGGCGTGGTGATCTGGCTGATCAAGCGGCTGCTGATCGTCCTAGACGCCAACAACAAGGTCATCGCTGCCAATACTGAGGCGATCCGCGATCTGATGAACATGACCTCGGATCTTCTGAAGCTCAACCGCAGCGTGCACGACAAGCTGATCTCCCGGCCATGCATTGCCAGGCTGGTGGCGAGCCCGGCCGAGCCGGAGGAGACCTGACATGGCCAAGCGATGGCTCAACTCAGCCGACGTGGAGGTGACCGACTCTGGCGCGCTGCTGGTGGCCTCCTGCGGCAAGGAGGTCAAGCGGGCCGCAATAAGCGCCTCGGCTGCTGGGAACAACGAGATCGTGGCCGCGGTGACCGGCAAGAGCATCTGCGTCCTGGCGATGATTATCATGGCCGCCGACAGCGTCACCGCGACGGTCTACAGCGACAATCAATCCGGCGGGACGGCACTATCCGGCCCGCTGACCCTGGGGGCCAGTGGCGGCTTTGTCCTGCCGGCCCCTGCCGACCCGGCTGCCTGCTGGTTCAAGACCGCCGTCGGTAAGAAGCTCAACCTCTACCTATCCGCCGCCAAGCAAGTGTCCGGGGCGGTCGTCTACTACGAGGAGTGATCGTGCAGCCGGTAAGTCCCTATGCCGAGTCTGATGGGCGGGTCACACGCCTGTACGCCGCACCGCGGTGGGTGCAGGTGGACGGGGCGCTCGTTCCCATCGAGCAGGCCGTGGCGGTCCAGCATGACCCGGCCACGGAGAGCTACCGGGTGAGCCTGGGCAAGGAGTTCATCGAGCTTCGGCCAACTGACCCGGCGGCGCTGAAGGCCGCCATCATAGGCAGGCAGACGGGCCTTGCGTTCGGGCCGATCCTCGACCCGGCCAAGGCGCCGGCCGTGGTCAACTTCCAGGTGAGCTACACCGACGGAGTACAGGCCACGCCGGGGGGCTGGCAGTTCAAGGATGCAGGCACTCCGGTCGGCCTGTTCATCCACGACTGGAAGTCCCAGTTCGCCAGCAAGTGTACTGTCAGCGCAAGCATCATTACGCTGGACTTGGCAGAGGCCAAGGAGCAAGCCCTCCAGGCCGGGGAGGCCGTCAACCTCGACCCCACGGTCACCAGCAACCTCTACGGGTACATCCCGCTGTATGACGGCGAAAGCTTCGACGCTGCCCGCAACGCCCACGGCTTTGTGCGCTATAACACCATCGAGATCTTGGGAGAGTACCGCGACGGCGAGTACGGCGTCGGGCGCGGCCCGATGAAGTTCAACACCTCGGCCTATCCCAATCCCGCCTCGGTCCGCCTCTGCATCCGCCGGTCGGAAGGCGCGCAGAATCCCCAGTGGATTCGGGCCATGCGATGCTCGTTCACGATGGAGTCGGGCCAATTCGACAACACGGTCGTCCAGTACGAGATTCTGAACGGCGCGGTCATGAACCTTTTTGAGCCTACCGGCACGCAGAACCTGTGGGCCTCGGCTATCCCGCTGGACCGTTACGCCGCGACGGCCGACTTCGACGTCGGGCTGATCGAGGAGACATACGACCGGCCGAACGTTTCGCCGCCGGACGCCGCGCACCGCTTCGTGCTGGATGGCGGGGTGCCGTACCTGGAACTAACCTTCGGCAGCGCATCGAGACTGCCGCTTGTTGGGGTGGGCACGTGAGCATCATCGCCGACATCGCCGACGCCGTGGTGGCCGCACTGAACGGGCACCAGTTCAGCAAGGAATTCACCGCCGTGCGCGCCTACCGGCCGGAGTATGACCTGCGGGAACTGGCGGACCTGCACGTGACGGTAGTGCCGAAGGCCGTGGAGATGACCACAGCCGGGCGCGGATTGGCCCAAACCGACATCCAGATCGACCTGGCCGTTCAGAAGAAATTGTCCTCATGCGACAACTCCGAAATCGACGCCCTGATGGGAATAGTCCAGGAGATCGCGGAGTTCGTCCGTTCCACGGGACGGTTCGGCCTGCCCCTTGGGGGGGATGCCGTGTGGGTCAGGGCGGAAAACGCCCCCATTTATTCCCAGGAAGACCTGGGCGAGATGCGGCTGTTCACAAGTGTGCTGACGCTGACGTTGAGGGTGATGACGGCATGATCCCAAAAAGATTAAACACAGTATCGTCCCTTCGCTTCCAACCCTCAAAACTCGGAGCAAGATTATCGCCTACACAGAAAGTCCACCAGCCCCATCAGAGGAACAAAGATGACACAGAGGGCACCGTAAAAGACCCAAGTCCGGCCCACCTCTTTTTTCCAGAGAGCAATCGCGATTCGGCCAAGAATCATCACATCGAATGCCGCAAAAACAATCGGCCAAGGCCAGAACGGTTCTCGTGCGCAAGCAGATGCGACACACAATTGGAAAAACAAACCCGCCGAGAAGGTCAAGGCAAGGAAACGATAGTTCCATGGTTTATTTGCGGGCGGAAGTATTTGCATGGCAGTTCTGGATTCTATCGTCGCGGTACTGGCCAAACAACTGGAGCGTCGCTTCGGATGTTCGGCGTGAGGTTGCCCGTGAGACCGGTGGTGATAGCAGCATGATGGGCATTGTGACCAAATCGATGTTCTTCGACCGAAAGGCAGTCACAAGCGCCGTCGATCGCGCGACGCGGAAGGTGCTGTCTGCCTTCGGCGCGTTCGTCCGCACGGCTGCAAAGCACAGCATCCGCAAGCGGAAGGCCGTCAGCCAACCCGGTAGCCCGCCATCCAGTCACGTCGGGACGCTGCGGCGACTGATCTTCTTCGGATACGACCCGGCGCGAAAGTCCGTCGTAATCGGCCCCACGCCGTTGGGCAGTGAAGTGGAGGCGCCACCGCTGCTGGAATACGGTGGTCGGGCGCGGCGGAAGAATCGTAAGGGCCGCAACGTGATAGCGACCTACAAGGCACGGCCTTTCATGGGTCCGGCCTTCGAGCAAGAGAAACCCAAGTTGCCCGCCATGTGGGCCGGCAGCGTGAAGTAAGGAGAGAGTATGCCAACTCAGACATTCATCCTGGGCATGAACGCCAAGCTTTACCAGGGCGAGCCGGGCGCTGAGCTTTCGGCGCTGGTGGAGATGTCCAACATCAAGGACTTGACCCTCACGATGGAGGCCGGCGAGGCCGACGTGACCACCCGCGCCAACTCCGGCTGGCGTGCCACCGCGGCCACGCTCAAGGAGGCGACGTGCGAGTTCGAGATGCTCTGGAAGCCCGGCGACGA
>Ga0315277_10010293_pt1:0-7500 | contig 11849 bp, 4 predicted proteins | sample YL17G05_15_MG_FD_203695 | JGI IMG/M metagenome (GOLD analysis project Ga0315277, IMG submission 203695) | Sediment microbial communities from Yellowstone Lake, YNP, Wyoming, USA - YL17G05_15 | ecosystem: Environmental > Aquatic > Freshwater > Lake > Sediment | place: USA: Wyoming...
TCGCCCTCCTTGGTGACGTGCCCGACGATGCAGGTGGGCACCCCCGACCGCTTGGCCCACTGCATGAGGCGCATGGTGCACTCCCGTAGCTGGCCGATGCTGCCGGGCGGGGAAGGCGCCGCTCCTGTGTAGACGGTCTGGATGGAATCGACCACCATGAGGGAGGGCTGAAGGGCGTCGGCCTGCTGGAGGGCGCCGTCCAGGTTGGTCTCGCTGAGGAGGAAGATGCCCTCGCCGGCCGTGCCCAGCCGACGAGCGCGCATCTTGAGCTGCTGGGCCGATTCCTCCCCCGAGATGTAGAGCACCCGCCGCCGGTCCCCCGCCGCCGCCAAGACGGCCGCCTGGAGCATAAGCGTCGACTTGCCGATGCCGGGGTCACCGCCCACCAGGATCAGCGAGCCGGGGACGATGCCGCCTCCCAGGACGCGATTGAACTCCGGCAGGTCGATGACCAGGCGGGCCAGCTCCTCGTCCGCCAGCTCGCACATCTCGACGGGAGCCACCACCGCCGCCACGCCTGAGCCCTGGCGCTCAACCCTCTCCACAAAGCTGTTCCAGGTCTGGCAGTCGGGGCAGCGGCCCAGCCACTTGGGGCTCTCCTGCCCGCACTCCTGACAGACGAAGACCGTTCGCGCTCTTCGGGCGTCTGTCATCAGTCTCGAGAGGGACCTAGCGGGACCCGTTCCCGCAGCCTGGCCAGGGCGGCGCCAAAGATCGTCATGCAGGCGTTACCAGCAGATTTGGGTCATTATAGCAGAAGAGGGAAGCTGGCTCCTAGCCGCCTCCCCCTGTTCAGCCGACAGGCACTCTTTAGGCCAGGGCTGGCTCAGAGATGTTGAGCAGGACGATCTCTTCGTTCTCGACGTCGATGCGGACGGTGTCGCCGGAGTGGAAGCGTCCCTCCAGCAAGGCCTCCGAAAGGCGGTCCTCCACCTCGTTCTGGATGACCCGCCGCAGGGGGCGAGCGCCGAACACGGGGTCGAAGCCCCTCTCGCCGATCCAGTCCTTGGCAGCGTCGGTAATGTCCAGGGCGATGCCCTTGAGAGTAAGCTGGCTCTCGATCTCCCGTACCTCCAGATCGACGATCCGGCGGGTGTGATCGCGAGAGAGGGCATGGAAGACCACGGTGGCATCCACGCGGTTCAGGAACTCCGGCCGGAATACGTTCTTCATGGCCGCGAGCACCTTGTCCTTCATCTTGTGATACTGCTCTTCCGAGGTCTTGGCCTCATCCGTCTTGGTGGAGAAGCCCAGCGCTGTTTCCCTGCGGATGAGGTCAGAGCCAACGTTGCTGGTCATGATGATGACGCTGTTGCGGAAGTCCACCCGCCTGCCCTTGGCATCGGTCAGGTGACCATCGTCGAAGATCTGGAGGAGCATGTTGAAGACCTCGGGGTGGGCCTTCTCGATCTCGTCCAGAAGGATGAGGCAATAGGACTTGCGCCGCACCGTGTCGGTGAGCTGGCCAGCGTCGTCGTAGCCCACATAGCCCGGCGGCGCCCCGATGAGGCGCGAGATGTTGTGGCGCTCCATGAACTCGGACATGTCCAGCCTGATCATGGCGTCTTCGCTGCCGAACATGAACTCGGCGAGCACTCGCGCCAGGTGGGTCTTGCCGACGCCTGTCGGGCCGAGGAACATGAACACGCCGATGGGCCGTCTGGAGTCTTTGAGGCCAGCCCGCGCCCGGCGCACGGCCTTGGACACGATGTGGATGGCCTCGTCCTGGCCAACCACGCGCTCATGGAGGACGTCCTCCATCTGCAACAGTCGTTGGGACTCCTCGCTGGCGATGCGGGTCACGGGGATACCCGTCCACATGCTCACCACTTCGCAGATGTCCTCATCGGTGACCACAGGCTTGGTCTCGGCCCGCTCGGTGCGCCAGCCGCGAGCCATGCTCTCGATCTTCTCCTGGAGCGCCACCTCCCGCTCGCGGAGCTCAGCAGCGAACTCATACTGCTGGGCGCTGATGGCGGCCTCTTTCTCCTTTCGCAGGCTCTCCAGGCCGCGCAGAGCCTCCTGAAGGGAGGGCGGAGCGTAGGAGCGCCTGATGCGCACGCGCGAGGCCGCCTCGTCCACCAGGTCGATGGCCTTGTCGGGCAGGAAGCGGTCGGGCACATAGCGGGCTGCCAGCTCGCCTGCCGCCTTCACGCCCTCATCGCTGATGGTGAGGCCGTGGTGCTCCTCATAGCGCTCCTTGATGCCTCGCAGGATGTCGATGGTCTCCTCTACGGTGGGCTCTTCCACCAGAATGGGCTGGAAGCGCCGCTCCAGGGCGGCGTCCTTCTCGATGTGCTTGCGATAATCGTCCAAAGTGGTGGCGCCAATGCACTGCAACTCGCCGCGAGAGAGGGACGGCTTGAGGATATTGGCGGCGTCCACCGCCCCTTCGGCTGCGCCAGCGCCCACCAGCATGTGCATCTCGTCGATGAACAGGATGCAGTTGCCAGCGCTCTTGAGCTCTTCGATGACCTTTTTCAGGCGCTCCTCGAACTCGCCCCGATACTTGGTGCCGGCCACCAGAGAGCCTATGTCCAGGGTGACCAGGCGACGACCCTGGAGCATCTCGGGCACCTCGGACTTGGCGATGCGCTGAGCCAGGGCCTCCACGATGGCCGTCTTGCCCACACCGGGCGAGCCGATGAGCACCGGGTTGTTCTTGGTGCGGCGGGACAGGATCTGGATTACCCGCTCTATCTCCCGCTCGCGGCCGATCACGGGGTCGAGCTTGCCAGCGCGGGCAGCGGCGGTGAGGTCCATACCCAACTGGTCGACGGTGGGGGTACGGCTGACGCTGCGCCCGCCGGGCGCTGTCTGGGGCATGCTCTGGGAGAGGATGCGGATCACCTCGGCTCGCACCTTCTCCAGGCTCACCCCCAAGCTCTCCAGCACGCCAGCGGCGATGCCTTCGCCCTCGCGCACCAGGCCCAGCAGCAGGTGCTCGGTGCCGATGTAGTGGTGGTTGAGGCGGCGGGCCTCATCCACCGCCAGCTCAATGACCTTCTTGGCTCGCGGGGTAAGGCCGATCTCACCAGTGACTGGGCGATCGCCGCGGCCGATGATGAACTCTACGGCAGAGCGTACTTTGTTTAACTCCACGCCCAGATTGGCCAATATCTTAGCGGCTACGCCTTCGCCCTCTCTGACCAAGCCCAGGAGCAGGTGCTCTGTGCCGATGTAGTTATGGTTGAAGCGCAGAGCCTCCTCTTGGGCCAAGGTTAGGACACGACGCGCGCGCTCGGTAAACTTGTCGAATCTATCTGCCATCTCTCGGCCCCCTGTCAGCCACGACAGGCCGGCTTGCCTTACTCCTGCTCCTCCGATGCTTCTTCCGGCGTTGCTTCCCCTGGCACCTCGGCCACGGGCTCTTCAGCGACCTCGGCCACGGGCTCCTCAGCGACCTCGGCCGCGGGCTCTTCAGCGACCTCAGCCGCGGGCTCTTCAGCGACCTCGGCCACGGGCTCCTCAGCGACCTCGGCCACAGGCTCTTCAGCGACCTCAGCCGCGGGCTCTTCAGACATCTCGGCCACAGGCTCTTCAGCGACCTCGGCCACGGGCTCTTCAGCGACCTCGGCCGCGGGCTCTTCAGACATCTCGGCCACAGACCCTTCAGCGACCTCCGCCACGGGCTCTTCAGCGACCTCCGCCGCCAGTTGCTCTCGCATCTCGGGTGTCAACTGGTCTCCGAGGACGGCCGCCGACTCCTCATCCTGTTCGACGGCGGCTTCCTGCTGCGGGCGCTGCACCTCTTCCTGTCCCGGGAGGGCGCGGATCCCGCCGTTGTCATCGAAAACATATCCCATTTCCTCCGCCTGGGGCCGGGCCTGCTTGAGGCTCAGGCCCAGGCGATGGCGGTGGCGCTCAATGCGCACGATCTTCAGGGGCAGGATGTCGCCTTCCTTCACCACCTCTTGGGGATGAGTCACCCGCCGATCCACCAGTTCCGATATGTGGATCAGCCCCTCCAGGGGGCCATCGACGCGGGCGAAGGCACCGAAGGGTGCCAGCTTGGTCACCTGGCCAGTGACAATCTGCCCCACCTCGTACTTATCGATAAGTCCTTCCCACTGCTCGGGCTGAGCCCGTCGCAGGCTAAGGGCGATCTTCTTGCTCTCCTGGTCAATCTTGAGAATGTAGACATCTACCTCATCACCCACCTGAAACATGTCCGTGGGAGACTTACCCCTGTCCCAGGAGAGTTCCGAGAGATGAACGAGGCCATCGGCCCCTCCCAGATCGACGAAGATGCCAAACTCGCGGATGCTGGTGATCTTGCCGCGCTGGATTTCTCCCTCCCGCAGCTCGGTCAGGAGGCGGTCCTTTTGCTGGGCCCTCCACTCCTGCATGGCCGCCCGCTCGGAGAGGATGACCCGGTTGCGGCGACGGTTGATCTCGATGACCTTGACGCGAAGAGTCTTGCCCACCCAGGAGGCCAAGCCCTTCTCGCTCGACTCGTCGGAGGAGCGGACGAAGCGATTGCCCGCTAGCTGGGAGAGGGGGACAAAAGCATGTACCCCCTCGACGTCCACCAACAGGCCGCCCTTGTTGAAGCCGGTCACTTCCCCCTCAAAGGCTGTGCTCTCCTCATAGTACTGCTGGAGGAGCCGCCAGCCCTTCTCGCCTCGGGCTCTATCGAGAGAGACGATGATCTGCCCCTCGAGGGTTTCCGGCTGAAGCACGAAGACGAGAACCTTATCGCCGGCCTTGACAGCCGCGGTGCCCTCGGCGCGCAGGGATTGCATCTCCTGGGGAGGGATGACACCTTCGGATTTTGCCCCGATGTCAACCAGGACGCCATCGCGGTCGCTTCCCACCACCAGCCCTTCGATGATGTCACCCCGCCGCAGTCGAGGATGACCCAGAGCCTCGGCCTCTAGAAGGTCCTCCATATTCTCGCCGGTAGCATCGCCCACTTCGGCAGGAGCGCTGACTGCAGGATGATGCGGGTCAGTGATCAACTCTGGAGTACCTCCCCTACTGATTGAGAGCTGGCGTAGCAGCCGCTTCTCGTGTATCTCATTATAGCATAGCTTTGTCCTAAGTATAAGGAAAAACTTGGGGAAAAGGAAAGAGCCCCCTTCCTAGCGGGGGCTCTGGGTGTGATAGTCCCTGGCAGCGGCCTATTTTCCGCAGGGAGTTGCCCCCCAAGTATCGTCGGCGCTGAGGCGTTTCACTTCCGTGTTCGGGATGGGAACGGGTGGTTCCACCTCGCTCTAGCCACCAGGAACCGTAGTTCGCAGGTTGATTTGCAGCGGTTACGGGCCGCGACTCTTGGGTCTCGACCCGTAACCCTTTTCATCTTGGTAGCGGGAGAGGGATTCGAACCCCCGACCTTCGGGTTATGAGCCCGACGAGCTGCCACTGCTCCATCCCGCGTCAAGTACCGAAAGAACAGAGTTATGCCACCTTGAGAGCCCTTATGGCAGGGGTGAGGGGACGGTCAAGCCCTCGGCCATTAGTACGGCTCAGCTGAAGGGATTGCTCCCCTTGCACCTGCCGCCTATATAGCGGGTAGTCTTCCCGCGGCCTTACCTCCGCCAGAAGCGGAGTGGGAGGCCTCATCTTGGGGAGGGCTTCGCGCTTAGATGCTTTCAGCGCTTATCCCGACCAGACATAGCTACTGGGCGATGCCGTTGGCACGACAACCCACACACCAGCGGTCTGTCCACCCCGGTCCTCTCGTACTAGGGGCAGCCCCCCGCAAGCCTCCTGCGCCCACCACGGATAGAGACCAAACTGTCTCACGACGTTCTGAACCCAGCTCGCGTGCCGCTTTAATGGGCGAACAGCCCAACCCTTGGGACCTACTTCAGCCCCAGGATGCGACGAGCCGACATCGAGGTGCCAAACCTGGCCGTCGATAGGAACTCTTGGGCCAGATAAGCCTGTTATCCCCGGGGTAGCTTTTATCCGTTAAGCCACGGCCCTTCCACTCGGTACCGTAGGATCACTTTGCCCGGCTTTCGCCCCTGCTCGGCTTGTGGGCCTTACAGTCAAGCTCCCTTATGCCAATACACTCCGCGGGTGATTTCCATCCACCCTGAGGGAACCTTTGGGCGCCTCCGTTACTTTTTGGGAGGCGACCGCCCCAGTCAAACTGCCCACCAGACGCTGTCCCCGGCTTTCGCCAGGTTAGGAGGCAAGCCAAGGAAGAGTGGTATTTCAAGGTCGGCTCCACCGCCCCCGAAAGGGCGACTTCGTAGCCTCCCACCTATCCTACGCATCATTAGCCCGCCTCCAGCGTCAAGCTGCAGTAAAGCTCCACGGGGTCTTTTTGTCCTGTGGCGGGTAGCCCGCATCTTCACGGGCATTGCAATTTCGCCGAGCCCCTCGTTGAGACAGCGCCCAGCTCGTGACACCTTTCGTGCGGGTCGGAACTTACCCGACAAGGAATTTCGCTACCTTAGGACCGTTATAGTTACGGCCGCCGTTCACCGGGGCTTCAGTTTGGAGCTTATTGGACATCCCGAAGGATGCCCCGTGACCCCTCCCCTTAACCTTCCGGCACTGGGCAGGTGTCAGCCCCTATACTTAGGGTTTCCCCTTAGCAGAGACCTGTGTTTTTGTTAAACAGTCGTCCGGGCCTGTTATCTGCGGCCCCCGAGATGCTCCGGATGCTAGATCCTTCACCCTCAGGGGCACCCCTTCTCCCGAAGTTACGGGGTCAAATTGCCGAGTTCCTTAACGAGGGATCACTCGTCACCTTAGGGCACTTACCCCAGCCTACCAGTGTCGGTTTGCGGTACGGGCACCGCCCTAGCTCGGCGGCGAGGCTTTTCTAGCCAGCGTGGGCTCAGCCGAGTCGCTTTGACCGAAGTCTCTACTTCCCCCAACCCCTCCGCTTGACCTGGGGAGGGATTTGCCTCTCCCCAGACGCCTACGGGTCAGGGACGCACCGTGTCCAGTTGGCACGCTCGACCTACCCTCCTGGGTCACCCCGCGGCCTCAAACGCATCGGGCGGTGGTGCCGGAATAATAACCGGCTGTCCATCGCCATCGGGTATTCCCCTTAGGCTTAGGCCCGACTAACCCTACGCGGATGAACCTTGCGTAGGAAACCTTAGGCTTTCGGTGGGTGGGATCCTCCCCCACCTGACGCTACTCATGCCGGCATTCTCACTTCCGTCCGCTCCATCCCTGCCTTACGGCGAGACTTCACCGCTGGACGGAACGCTCCCCTACCGATGCATCCCCAAGGGGATACATCCCACGGCTTCGGTGGCGGGCTTGAGCCCCGTTACATTCTCGGCGCAGGCCAGCATCGACCAGTGAGCTGTTACGCACTCTTTGAAGGGTGGCTGCTTCTGAGCCAACCTCCTGGTTGTCTGGGCCGCCCCACATCCTTCTCCACTTAGCCCGCAAACTTAGGGACCTTAGCCGGTGGTCTGGGTTGTTTCCCTCTCGACCGTGAAGCTTAGCCCCCACGGCCTCACTCCCAGGGGTAGATGTCCTGGCATTGGTGGTTTGGTTGAGTTTGGTAAGCTTTTTGCCCCCTAG
>Ga0315277_10010294_pt1 | contig 11848 bp, 11 predicted proteins | sample YL17G05_15_MG_FD_203695 | JGI IMG/M metagenome (GOLD analysis project Ga0315277, IMG submission 203695) | Sediment microbial communities from Yellowstone Lake, YNP, Wyoming, USA - YL17G05_15 | ecosystem: Environmental > Aquatic > Freshwater > Lake > Sediment | place: USA: Wyoming | collected...
TGATTTCTTTCCCTTCAAAACCAATGTTCTTGACCTTGTTTTTCGTGTATACCTCTTTTATAACATCGCTGATCTCCGACCAGTTTTTAACATCGATCCAGGGGTCTTCTCGAATCGTTCCTAACACACCACGTCTCGCCCATTCTATGGTATGATCACACCAGAAAAGCGTTGGTTCTCCTTCAAGTGGAATCGCTATGAGCGCTTGATTGTATCCAGGGACCTCTGAAAAAAAACCAGGATACGGTCGAACACCGGTGAGATATCGACAGTTCGCGCTCCTCCACGCATCAGAAAATACGACAAGAAGATCAAGCTCGTTCTCCTTCATGAGAGTTTTTGTTTTTTTGATTCGCTTCAGATAATCATCGGGGGTAATAGGAGAAAATAACATGGTGCAAGATACCATGTTTTTGTTGATAAATTTTTCTAGAAAATTATGGTTCGTTTTGACGTAAACTATATAAAAAGAAGAGAACTCCTATGCTAACGTAGTATTTGGAGGAATACAGAGGTATCACTTGTAATGAAAGGAGTTGAAAGAAATCTATGAAGGAAGCGTCGATAAAAAATGTATTATTTCATCAAGTGCAGGATAAGAGAATTATCGCGTTTATGGTTCTCAAAGGATTTGGAACTTTTGTGATCGTCACCGGTCTTATCGGGTTATCCTTTCTCCTCGGTCCATTAAATCTAATTGTCAAATTTGAATTCACTCCCATGTTTGGCAGTATCGTGTACAGCGCTATTGTGTGTTTGGTGCTATGCGTCATAGGGGGTGCATTGGAATTTTTTGCGGATGCCTATATTAAGTACTTATCCAGTTAGATACAACAGAAGATTTCTTCTCAAGAAAAATATCTAGGAAGCATTAAATATGATATACTTTATTCGCAGATAAGGAGGTAAAATTATGGAAGCAACAACGCCGAAAGAATTTTTTGAAAAGGTCTTGCCAGCACGTTTTGACCCAAGCAAAGCAGTTGGTGTAGATGCTGTCGTACAACTCAACATTACGGGAGATAACGGTGGAGATTGGTATATCATCATCAAAGACCAGAAACTAGAGGTAAAAACAGGGATTCATCAAAATCCGGTTATCACCGCGAAAATGAAAGACACTGATTACGTGGACATGGTGAATGGGAAGATAACCGGTGATAAAGCATATATGACTGGGAAGCTGAGATTCAAAGGAAATATCAGCGTTGGCATGAAATTGAAAGGCTTGGGGATTTTGTAAAAGAGTAAAAATAATTTACCGTTCGTTTCTTTTATTTATCATAGTGATTTCTAATAGAAAATATATGTGAAATAAGATTTTCAGTAGTAATCTTTTATATAGTATTTATCTGACCGCCAGTTACATTTATGGCTTGTCCTGTCATAAACGCTGCATCATCAGATGCCAAGAAGACCACGACCTTCGCGACATCTTCGGGTAGACCAATCCTGCCAAGAGGAGTAAAATTCGCCATCTCTTCCCGGATGCTTTCCGGAGTAGCCCCTGCACCTCGTATTTCCGCGCTCCATTGTACTTCTCTATCTTGCATGGATGTTTTAATGGAGCCTGGACAAATAGAATTCACCGTGATCCCATAGGGGGCTAATTCTTGGGCAAGACTTTTCACGTAGGCGACAACACCATGTTTTGATGCATTGTAATGTGCTTGAGTCGCAACACCTCCTTTTCCAGCCATTGATGCAGTACAGATAATCTTCCCTTTTTGTTGTGTGATCATTTGTTTTGCTGCAGCCTGCGTCACAAGAAAGGTTCCTTTAAGGTTCACATCCATGTTGAAATCCCATTTTTCCTCAGGCATATCAATGACATTTTCCATAGATGAGACACCCGCGTTACTCACCATAATATCAAGTGAACTGAATTTCTCAATGGTTTTTTTCAAAAGATCATCGACATCGCTTTTCGAGGTCACATCGGTTTTTACTGCCAACGACTTACGCCCAAGATCTTCTATTTCCTTTACCACCTGTTTAGCCTCTTTCACATTGATATCACTAACCACGACGTTTGCCCCTTCCTTGGCTAATGAGAGCGCTATGGCTCGTCCTATCCCTCGCCCTGCGCCGGTAACAATCACAGTCCTATGCTCTAATCTCATCTTCATTCCCCCTCTAAAATTCCGCCATCTGACCAAGATTTCTATAATAGGTCATATCATCATCCCATAAACTATAGGCTTGACCGGTGATGAAATCTCCTTGTTTGCTTGCTAGAAAGGCAATCATATTTGCAAGTGCCTCTGGCTCATTTGCAACATTTATCAATGGTGAAAACTGAATGTAAATCCCTTTGTCAGGGAGTTCATTCTGTGTCAGTTCCGCTCCGATCGAAAGTTCTTCATGCTCAATGAAACCTGGGCAGACAGCATTGACTCGTATGTTATTGTTCCGTACTTCACAGGAAAGGCTTCGTAAAAACCCAATGGATGCATTCATCGATGCTGCATAAGCTGAAAGATTCGCCGGGCCAGAGTTCGCTGCTTTTGAGGTAATACCGATGATTACTCCTGAGTTATTCTCTATCATGTTTTGTAGTGCAGTCTTTGCGATATAATACATGCTTTTAGTGTTGAAATCTACAATTGTGTCCCACTCTTGTTCTGTGAGCTCAACAGCTTCTTTGAACAAGGCGATACGGGAGCAGTTTACGACTAGGTCAATTTTTTGATACTTTTCGATAGCGGTCTGAATCGCTTCTTTAATATCTTTTTCTAAGCGAACATCGACACCGATTGCGGTTGCGTTTTTTATCTCTGATATTACTACATCTGCTTGTGCCTTTTTCAAATCGGTGACGAAAAGGTTGTATTCTTCTTGTGATAACTTCTTACAAATTGTTTGAGCAATTTGCCCTGTACAACCAAAAACGACCGCTGTTTTATCAGACAACGCCATGTGCCTCCTCCATGCAAATGTAATTTGTGATGTGTGGTATAACCTACTCCCTTAAAAACATTAAGAAAATTTCGCATCGATATCGTACATAGCTTGAAGACATAGTTCCAAACACTCGCCCATGACAGCAGGATCAATGTTTTCAGGTGTATCATTGATGGTATGATAAAACCGCGGCATGTTTTGATCAGGGAGAAGTCCTACGAGGGCAGCGGATTTAACCTTTTTCATTGAGAACGCCATGGAATCAGTAAAACACATCACCGGTCCTCGGGTGACAGAGATGTTGACTTTTTTACTTGCGTTCTGTAAAATATCGCCTATTTCTGTGGACAGTTTTATGGCACCCATCTCTTCCTTCGTCACAACATTCATATGACAATCCTTTTCGCCGACTAAATCTAAATTGATACTATATGCATTTTTTATTTCCTCAAGATATTTAGTTACAAAACGCTTACTTCCTCGAATGCCAATCTCCTCGCAGCCGAAGGAAACAATCCATACTTCGGAATGCATCAATTTATTGTTCGAATCGGAGAAATAACGGGCCGCAGACAGACACACGGCAAGTGCACTGAGATTATCGTTCGCACCCATCACCGACGTTTTTGAGATGACCTTGATTCCAAAAGGAATCAAAATCGGAACCGGTGCAACCATGATGACAAAAAGAATAATATCTGCAATCAAAGGGATTGGCATCGTCATTTTCAGGATTGAAAATAGTGCTAACAGAGGATTAAAAATTAAGGGAAGGACCATGAAAATACTGACCTTGGTTCCGAATCGCTTCCCAAAAGGAAACTCCCAGTTCGAATCGTGATGCCCGCTTAAAATGATGATGTTTTTTATTTCTTTAGACGGTCTGATTTTGGCAATCACATTTGTTGATTTTTGTTTTTTAAACAGTGGGTCGATGAGTTCCACATTGTATATTTCGTTTCCGACTAACAGGATTATGACAAAAGTCGCGACAAGCAATGAAACGAGAGGAAAGAAAAACAAGAAGGGGAGAGCAAGGATATAAAAAAGAATAGGCCAATGAAACATGACGCGATAAGCGCCAGGACGACAAAAAAAATCCTCAGACCATGCTTCATCACAATATTTTTCGAGATGCCTGATTAAAAATTGGGCGCACTGTCTCTCTTCTGTAATACAAGGTCTTCGGGGCCCTATTGTTTCACAGACTTCCTTAATAAAACCAACCATGAAGTCTTTATCCTTCTCTGTAGTCCGCATTTGATACTGCGTATGAAACTCGAAGGGGTTTATTAATAGTTTATGCAGAAAAGAGCATCACATCCTCCAACAGAATATAGATATATTTTATCATCAATTCATGTTTACATATTCCATATGATTTTGCTCTTCGATCTATAAACATGGTGAACGTATGAACGGTAATGGAAAGATTTTGGACGTCAACCTTTCTACTGAAAAAGTTAAGATAAAGGATATCCCAAAAGAACTCATGGACACCTATATCGGCGGTAAGGGTGTAGGAGCAAGGATATTATTTGACCAGCTGAAACCCAAGACTGATGCACTTGGCCCAAATAATTTATTAATTTTCGGTACAGGGCCTCTCACAGGGTTGTATTTATCCGGTGGTGAAAAACTCGGGGTTATTTTTAAATCACCGCAAACCAACATCTTCGGCGAAGCATACTGCGGTGGATATTTTGCCCCAGCGTTAAAGAAAACAGGGTTTGATTTCATCATCATCAAAGGCATCGCAAAAAAACCTGTGTATCTTTATGTCAATGACGATACGGTAGAAATCAAGAAAGCAGATCATGTGTGGACCAAGGATACGTTTGAAACCGAGAATATACTAAAGCAGGATCACGGGAAAATTGTTCAAGTGATCTCTATAGGGCCTGCAGGAGAAAATCTCGTCAAATATGCATGCATCACCCATGCCCAGGGATTCCTCTTGGGACGAGCCGGAGTTGGCACGGTCATGGGATCAAAAAAACTCAAGGCAGTTGTCGTTCACGGAACAAAGAAAATAGAAATCAAAAAGCAGCACGAGGTCGAAGCGATCAAAAAAGATCTCAACGAAAAACTCAAAGACCGGGGTATTTTGCTTGACGGAACTCCCGAGACACTGATGATGACACACTACATGGGCGCGTTACCAACACGGAACTGGACGGAGGGTGAATTTGACGGAGCAGAGCAAATCAACCTTGATCGGATGAAAGAAAAAATCATCGTCAAAAAAAGGAGCTGCCATGCATGTATCGTCGCGTGTAAAAACATGTCTGAAGTGAAAGAAGGGCCGTACGCGGGGACCCATGTGAGCGGACCTGAGTATGAAACTCTGTTTTCTTTTGGGGCGCTCTGTGGGAACAGCAATTTGGAATCGATTGCAAAAGCAAATGAAGTGTGCAACCGTCTTGGGATGGATACGATTTCTGCTGGAAATGTGATTGCTTTTGGGATGGAATGCCACAGCAAAGGACTCCTTTCAAAAAAAGAGCTAGACGGCATTGACCTTACTTTTGGTAACCATGAGGCGATCATCACCATGCTTCATAAGATAGCGTACCGGGAAGGGATCGGTGATATTCTTGCAGAAGGAGTAAAGAACGCCTCCGAGAAAATCAAGGGTTCACATACGCTTGCTGTCCATTCGAAAGGGTTAGAACTCCCAGGGTACGACCCGCGAGCAACAGCGGAGATGGCTTTGTCCTATGTCACCTCGGACAGAGGCGGCTGTCATTTACGCAGTATCGCGTATCGACCTGATATGACGGGAACCGAAGGAAAAGTGGAAATGGTCAAAGATTTAGAAGATTACTACGCGGTGTGCGATTCGATGATCCTCTGCCGTTTCGTGACCTATCCTGTTATGGGACCGATCTATTGGGAGAACCTAGCAGAATTATATTCACTGGTCATTGAGAAGACAGTTACCAAAGATGATTTAGTGTCAACCGGGGAGCGGATCAATAATTTATGCAGAATGTTTAACGTACGCGAGGGCATAACACGAAAGGACGATTATCTGCCTAACCGGTTTAATGTCGAGCCGTTAAAAAAAGGTCAATATGATGGGAACGTATTAAACAAGGAAACTTTCGATACAATGCTCAATGATTATTATAAACTGAGAAAATGGGATAAAAATGGAATCCCGCCAAAAGATAAAATCTAGAAAAAAGAGGTTAACAATGCAATCGAAGAAGTTCAAGGTAGTCATCACCGATGCAGAATACCCTTCTTTTGATGTTGAACAAAAGGTGTTATCACAATTGAACGTTGATCTTGTGAAATGCCAATGCACCACAGAAGAAGAACTCATCAGACAATGTCGAGATGCAGATGCAATATTGAATCAATATGCGAAAATCACGCCATACGTGATTGAAAACCTCAACCAGGTGAAAATAATCGCGAGGTATGGCATCGGCGTCGATAACGTTGACCTGGCTGCTGCGACCAAAAAAAATATTTTCGTCACAAACGTCGTCTATGATATCTGTGATGTCGCGGACCATACGATCATGCTGATGCTTGCGCTCACTCGAAAAATTTTCCAAGTAGAGAAAAGCATCAAGAAATTTGAATGGGACTGGAAGCAATTCCATCCGATTCCACGGATGAAAGGCAAAACCATCGGCATTATTGGCCTTGGGAGGGTAGGCAGACAAGTAGCCAGACGTCTAAGCGGATTTGACGTACAGCTGCTCGCATGCGATCCCTATATATCCGCTGACGTTTTTACGACCTATCACGCAAAACAGGTCGATCATAAGACGCTCCTACAGCACTCTGATATCGTGACTATCCATGTTCCACTCAGCAATGAAACCAGGAACATGATCAGTACGAATGAGTTAAAGATGATGAGGAAGAAAGCGATTGTCATTAATGCTGCTCGAGGTGGCATCGTCGATGAAAAAGCATTATGCGAGGCTCTGAAGAAAAAAGAAATCGCTGGTGCGGGACTCGATGTGCTTGAGCATGAACCGATCCAAAAGGAGAATCCTCTTCTCCATTTTGATAACGTGATCATTACCCCTCACATGGGATGGTACTCGGAGGACACCGTTGATGAAGTGCAACGCATCGCTGCCGAACAAGTACTTGAGTGCTTACAAGGAAAAATTCCAACGAATCTTATCAACAAAGAAGTGATCAAAAAAATAAGATGATGACGTATGAAAGTAGCTGTTTGGTATGGTGGAAAGGATATACGATTAGAGGATGTACCGACACCAAAAATAAGAGATGATGAGGTACTTGTTAAGGTAAAAGCGGTTTCAATTTGTGGCTCTGATTTGCATGCGTATTTAGGGGTATCAAAACGGAGGATACCACCCCTCGTGATGGGGCATGAATTCAGTGGTGAGATCATAAAAGTAGGAAGAACAGTGAAAGACCATAAAGAGGGCGAACGGGTTGTTGTAGAACCGATTATATCCTGCGGAACATGTCGACTCTGCCGACTCGGTAGAAATAATATTTGTGAGAACCTAAAACTCGTCGGCCTCCATCTCAGTGGTGCTTTTTCTGAATATGTGTCTGTTCCTGCAAAGAAATGTATTACATTGCCAAAGTCTGTATCATTTGAGGAAGCGTCTCTTGTCGAACCACTCGCGGTAGCAGTTCACGCAGTACATCTCGCATCGCTTGAAAAAAACGAAGCTATCGCTATTATTGGATCTGGTGCGATTGGTCTCATGACATTGCAAGTGACAAAAAATAAGAGCGCAGGGAAAATCACGGTCCTTGATACCCTTGACTATCGATTAGCCCTAGCAACGCAACTCGGTGCGACCACAACAATCAATGTAAAAAAAGAAAATCCCCTACAAAAAATTCTTACGGATGGGGGAGCTGATACGGTTTTTGAAGCAGTCGGTCATCAAGAGACCGTCCAGCAAGGACTCGCGATGGTGAAGACAGGGGGAAAAGTCATTGTCATCGGGATGCTGGAGGCAATCATGCAGCTTCCTATGCTTGATATTACGGTGAAAGAAATTAAATTACAAGGGTCTTATGGGTATACCTCGGATGATTTTCAACAAGCCTTGAAGTTGATTGCACAAGGGAAGGTAAACGTAAAACCTCTGATCACTCATCTGCTTCCCTTGGACGACATCAAGAAGGGGTTTGAGATTCTATCTCAAGGAGCTGAGAACGTCATCAAAATCGTACTCAGACCATAGAGATTAAAGAATTATGTTGTTTCTTCCCATAGTGGTCTGAATTCTTCCATAGTAAGAAAAGCAGCGTTTTTCTTTTTTTGTAACCAAACCAGTATTTCCTTGAAATTGGACATCGCTTTTTTTCCAGTTCCCCTCAGTATCTTTTCTTGATGATCCTCGAGTATCACAATCCCTGTTTTTTCTAGTTCGATAAACTCCCAAGGGTGGAAATAAAAAGTAATCACGTTGTCTTTTGAATATTCATTTTGTTTTTTGAGTAAATGCTCGATTTTCTGAATCGTATCCTTCGCACCAATCGTCCGCCACAAAGGCCATAGATCGCTTTGTTCAGGTTCTTTTACCGAGGGATCTGCTGAAACTGGCAATTCCAAGAGATTTATTTTCCCTTTTTTAATCCAGTTGCTCGCGGAAGGATGATAGGGTAACACTTGCGTTTTGTAATGCGCAAGGGGATAGCTCGAGTCTAAAAGATAATGAAACTCATTTAATGTATTGATCAAAAAAGTATTGCCGAGGAGATACGGCGCTCTGAAGGTAATCGGTCGTTTCCCAAGTTTTTTCTGAATGTCATTGGTCGCCCGTTGCACCTGGGAATATATTGCTTCATCATCCATGAACGATAATGCCTCATGATCAAATGAATGACACCCGAGCTCATGTCCACTTTTTTTGATGTGGTTAAACAAATCAACATGATCGTCGATGATACTTGCAAGAATGTTGAATGTACAATGAATATCAAGTCTATCGAGGACATCAAGAATCAACGGCAGTCCTGTTTTCACCCCTTCGGATGTCTCTGAAAACGGCTCAGCATCGTGTTCAACGTCAAATCCAATCAATACGTAGACGTCATCCATGTTCAAATCTAACCCTGAAGAGAAAATATGGTTGATGTTCTTATGGGTTTTTAAAAAATATTTAAATACATAGGAGCTATAGAAGCTCTATGCAACCGATCGGTTTTAACAAAAAAAAGTTCTCAGATATGATGGAGAAAAAAGGGATTGATTTTCTTATCGCCTCATCTCCTGAAAACGTTTTTTACACCTCAGGTTTACCCGTGAGACATGCAGAAAATAACCCGATACTGTTTTCTCTGTCAAATCTTGTCCCGTCCCTTGTTGTACTGCGCAAGGACGGGGAGGAAAGTGTGATTGTTTGGGCGATATTTGACCCGGCGCTGACGTGGGTCAAAGATGTTCGTGGTATTTTCAATAAAGGTGAATCGATAGAGACTCTTACGACGCTCGTACAGGAAGCTGGTGTACAAAAACCAATGATTGCGGTAGAAAGCGCGATGCCGCTCTACCAGTATGAAGCGTTAAAAAATTCTTTTCCCCAGGCTACCTTTGAAAAAGCTGACGACATCCTCCTTGGATTACGACTGATTAAGACTGCGGAGGAAATAGATCGCATAAAGAAATCAACCCACATTGCTGAAAAAACAATTCTTACTATGTATGATGAGCTCAGAGAAGGCATCACCGATTTCGACCTGTTGAAAGTAGCAAAAACCACGATGATAAAAGAAGGAGCATCAGGGTGGGATCATGTCACCATGAGCCTTGGGGCAAGTGATCCTGAGGCACCGGGAACAGGGGTAAAGATGAAGAATAATGAAATGACACGGTTCGATATCGGGGCGATCTACAAAGGATATTTTTCCGATGTGAGCCGCCATGCGGTCCTTGGGACGATTCCTGAAAGTGTGCAGAAAATCATCGGTGAGGTCGTCGACGTGCAGAAGCAATGTACCGATGCCATACGACCCGGTGTCAGGACTCTTGAGATATTAAATATGGCGACTGAAGCGTTTGAAAAAATGGGGGAAGAAATCCCTCTGTTCCCCACCTGTCATAGCGTAGGATTACGATGCGAAGAGGTACATCTGTTTGATCCATTGACATCTTCTGAGCGAGTCTTTGAGGCAGGCATGGTCTTTGACCTTGAGTTTTGGGCACCGTTCGAGCCGTACAATAACAGGCTGATTGGAATGGAGGATACCTATTTAGTGAAAAAATCTGGATGCGAGCGGATATCAACCCTGGACCAAACCCTCCTTATCAAATAAAAAAAAGTATCTCGAAATCTTAATAACGATTTGTACGAAGGTGATTTGATTTGAAAAAAGTAGGCGTGGCGGTCGTAGGAATGGGCGCTGCAGGCTGCCTCCATGTTGAGTGCTATAGTGAGATGAAGGATAAGGCAACGCTTCTCTCAATCTGTGATACAGACAAAGACTGTGCAGAAACGAATGCTTCAATATACGAAGCCTATGCGTGTACAGATTATCATGAGCTTTTTCGGCGCAACGACATCGACATCGTGGATATCTGTTTACCTCATCATCTCCATGCCGAAGCAACGATTGCTGCGGCAGAAGCTGGAAAGCACGTGCTTGTCGAGAAACCCATAGCAACGACGTTAAAGGACGCAGATAGGATGATTGCGGCTGCAAAAAAAGCTGGGGTGAAGCTGATGGTTGCTGAAAACCATGCGTTCATCCCTGCACATCAATTAGCCAAAGACCTTGTCGACAAAGGAGTCATCGGTCGTATTTTCCTTGCCAAAGCCTACGAAGTTGTCGGTGATGTCCCTGTTGTTTCAGGTACATGGAAGACGTCATCGGAAGCAATCGGAACGTTGTTAGACATGGGAGTACACCGCTTCTTTGTACTGAGATGGATCGTGGGGGAAATCAAGAGTGTGTTTGCGTTTGCAGAAAAACTGGCATGCGAAGTAGAAACAGATAACGACGATACAGCAACAATTCTCCTTAAATTCAAAAACCAAGCCTTAGGGGAAGTCGATGTCAGTTGTTGTGTTGTCAGTGAACCAACCAATCGCCTTGAGCTGTATGGGACAGAAGGAACCATCATTGAGGATCATATGTGGGAGCAGCCGTTGATGTATGCCTCCCACAAAACCGGGTATGAAACAGAAGGATGGGTACGACCCGCGGTTGAGCATGCCCCATTTCCTGGTTATTACGGTATTTCGTTTAGAAAAGAAATTGAGCATTTCGTTGATTGTGTTCGCGAGGATAAAGAGCCTCTCGTGACTGGTGAACTTGGAAAGGCAGCCTTGAAAGTCGCACTATGTGCCTATGAGTCGGTAAAAAAAAGGAGAATTCAACACGTCGAGTAACATTCTCTTGGGACTTATTTTCTTACTACTTTCACGAGGTGGGGACCGTTCTGGTGAATTGTTATGAAAACAAGTTGCTCTTCTTTTTTTACGTCACCATCAGAAACCGTGATATCAAATCCGCTTGGGTAGTGTATCTTAGGAATATACAATATGGTCGGAGCGTTGATAGCAGCATCTCCGTCGAATTCAAAGAAGAATGTCCCTTTTTTTCTGTGAAATTCCATCTTTAATGGGGTACCAGCTACAGAGATAAAATGAGGTCGGCAGAACCCAGGGATTGCCCGTCCGCCTGCATCGATGTCTTCATGCCAATTAGTGGTTTGTTGATCTTTCGAGAAGATAGAAAAATCTTCTAGGTTCCAGAGGTCCCCCCACTCATTACAATTCTCTGGGTTATAGTTCCATTGACATGAGCTCAGTAAATTCGCATCCAGCGCATCATAGTACCACGTAAGAGCCTTCACGTGAGACTTCCATGCTTTTTTAGGATTGCTCTTAGATATTTGATATGCTCTTTTTTTGTTGATGTCGTACGGTAAACCAAATTCACCGATAATGGTTGGACCGCCAGATGAATATTTGGAAGCCAT
>Ga0315277_10010296_pt1 | contig 11846 bp, 12 predicted proteins | sample YL17G05_15_MG_FD_203695 | JGI IMG/M metagenome (GOLD analysis project Ga0315277, IMG submission 203695) | Sediment microbial communities from Yellowstone Lake, YNP, Wyoming, USA - YL17G05_15 | ecosystem: Environmental > Aquatic > Freshwater > Lake > Sediment | place: USA: Wyoming | collected...
ATCTTCTCCCACAGTTCATCGGAAACTCGATATCGGTTCTTGTTCATCTGCGATCTCCTTCAGGGACCACCCTGTCCCTGAAAGGACTATCGGCAGATCAGTGGTTATTCGGATAGGCTCTTAGTACCGCCGCCAGTTCGGCGCCTCCTGCTCGTCGAGCTTCTCGACCACGACGCTATCGAGCTTCTTCAACTGCTCGGGGTCAGTCTCGGCGACGATCCGCTCGCGCAGACGCAGCGCCTCGAGATAGGTCGGCCGCATCATGAGCGCGATCTTCAGGTTACAAACGGCCTTCTGCGTATCGCCTTCCAGGTAGTACTTGGCGGCGCTGGCATAGGCAGTCTCCGCCATCTTGGCTCTATCGATGGCCTGCAGAGACTTCATCGCTCCGGCTTTCTTGAGCCGGATGTCGTCCATGCGATCACTGGCGTCGGCCTTCGCCGGGTCGTCGATGATGTGAGGCGTGAGCAGAACAATCACCTCTTCACGCTCCACCTTATCGAGTGTTCCCCGGAACAGGGCGCCCAGGATAGGCAGGTTGCCCAGCACAGGCACCTGCGCCTTGGTGACATTCGTGGCATCGCGGAACAGACCGCCAATGATGAGCGTCTGCCCGTCCCTGACAACGACGTTGGTCATAAGTTCCGTTGTGGTTTCGTTGGGAACTCCGGTCGTCTTGTCCAGCTCGCCAATACTGTCCTTCGGGTAGATAGTCATGCGGACGTACCCGTTGTCGCCGATGTACGGCCTGAACACCAACTGGGTACCGGTTTGCAGGAATTCCACCTGGCCCTCAGTGGCCACGCCTCCCGTCGAAATCGTGGTGCTCGATCGGTAGCCGATCTTGCGGCCGATCAACAGCGAGCCTTCCTGCTTGTTGACCGCCAGGATCTTCGGGTTGGCCAGCACCGTCGTGTCCGTGACGGCCTCCAAGGCAGTAATCAGCGCCTGCACATTGTCGGCCGAGAAGCCCACTCTGAGGGCAGGCGATTCGGGATTGGCGAAGCCGACGGTTTCGGCGTACGTGCCTTGTCCGCCCGCGATGCTTGACGGGAATCCAGTCACGGCCACGCCGGACAGCAGGTTCCAGTCGATCCCGAACTCCATGTCTTCAGTCAATCTCGCGGACATGATCGTCGCTTCGACCAGGACCTGCCTCGGTCTCGAATCGACTTCCCGAAGGACTGCTTCGGCTCTCTCGACGTTCTCCGGATAGTCGAACAGGACGACCATGTCGTTCAACGCCATGTCGTCTCCGCCGCCGCTGGACGCGGTCAGGCCGCCGCCGGTGCCGCCGCTGCTGCCGCCGCCGCCGGATGAACCGCCGCTCACCGAAATAGACTTCTTGGCAGCCGACGTCATCGTGATCTTCCCCGCGGTGCTCAGCACAGGCTGAACGAGCTTGGAAGCCTCATCGGCGGTGATGTAGTACAGCGTAATGACCTTGTGGATCATCCGCTCCGGGTCTTCCTTGAGTTTCTTGAGCTCTTCCGTGGTGTACACTTTCACGAAATCGCCGTCCTGCTCGTACTTGAACTTGTTGCCCAGGACGGCATCGAGCGCCTGCTCGAAGGTGACATTGTAGAGTCTGCTGATCGTCAGAGCACCATCGACCTGGGAATAGGGCACGATGTTCTTCTTGCAGTAGACGGCCAGCAGCCGCAGCCCATCGCGGATACTCATGTCTTTCTGAAACGCGATGAACTTGATCAGAATCCCATTGGAAAAGTCCACCTGCGGCTCATTCGGCTCCACGATCTGGGCAGCGGGCGCTGCCGCCGGAGCCGGCGCCGCCGTGTCGGCCTGGGCCCAGCATACGGACCCGACCGCCACAACAAGCAGCATGGCAATCAACTGCCGACTCTTCCATCGAAAACACATTTCTCTGATGTTCCTGTCATGTTCCATAACGATACTCCTGCTCTTTCAAACACACGTGGTAAAGTTAGTGAAATTCTCTTATCTCAAATCGAATCAATCAGTTTTTTACATCCAGATGCTGCACCAGCTTCAGCGTCAATTGTGTTCCGTTACATCCAATAAGCACTGAATCTTCACGGATCTGTAGTACTTCGAATTCGCAAGTGTCCGGGCCGTCCCGAACGGTGAGCCGATCCCCGACCCGATACAATTGATCGTTGACGAAGGCCTGGGGATCGCCACTCTTGAGAACGGCCTCCAACTTCAGTTTCTGTGCAAGCTTGGCAATGATTTCTTGAGCACGATCGGCAGAGGCTGCGCGTACTTCCGTACCCGGGTTCGACGGCGCCGTACGGGAGTTCTGACGGAAGCACTCCCAGTCTCGTGCCGCGAAGAAATCCCGGTTGATATAATCATTTCGCCCCGGAATGACGGGTAAGGAAAGATAGCTGATTTTCTGCGGGGGCTTTGCCGGCGCGGCCTGCGGCTGAGGCGCGCCGGTGGCGGCTTCCGCGGACCCGGGCTTGTTGCCTGTGAGAACGCGGAACCACATGAAGGCCATGATGGCCAACAGAGCGATCGCAAAGCCGGTCCGTTTCTTGTCTGCGGTCAGGTGCTCCAGGATCCGGCCGGCCTGCTCCAGCTTGTCGCTTTTGCTATGCACCATTGTTCATGCCTCTCTGGGAAGGGCCCGCCTGCCCTTCGGTCTTCTGCGGCGCCTGCAACTGATAAAAGACGACGGCGTCGGTTTCCATGCTGACCTGGCCCATGTACTCGCTGTCGTTCTTCAGCGACACGCTTTGGATGCGCACCAGCCGCTCCATGGCCTGGAAGTCGCGGAAGAAGTTGAACAGGTCCTTGAGACTTCCCTTGCAGTTGATGTGAACCGGGACGCAGCCGACACCGTTGGACTCCACTTCCTGGCCCGGAACCACGACCTGGTCCGTCAAACGATGCTCGGTCATGATGCGGGCAATCTCCTGCAGGAACACGCCCGAGGAGGCCTGCCCAGGGATGTAGGCGTCGTAATGCTCCACGAGCTTCTGGACGCTATTCAGCCGCAACTTGAGCGCCGGCAGCTCTTTGCTCTGGGTCGCTCCCGCCTGGATCATCGCCGCCTGCTGGCTCCGCGACGTATGCAGGGCCTGCAGCCTTCTGTGCGACGGCATGTACCCATAGAAGACGAAATCAGCAAGAAAGAGGAGCGTGATCACGTACACCCACACCTGTTGCCTGCGGCCCGATTCCTTCATCATCAGATCGTTCATCGACTCTCGCCCTCCTTGCAGTTCGCCAGATAGCAGACCACTTCAAATTCGGTGGCCTCTGCGGTTTCGGTGGGCCGTGCGGTGGCGGCTTCGGCCGACGGTTTCGGCGAGTCCTGCACCCTGCGGGTAGGGATGTGAATCGTGCTGCTGCGCCAGAAGGAGGCATGGACGCGATCGAAGTACACGGAGTCATCCAGCCGGCATACGAGCGCCGCCACATCGGCGGGACTGACGGCCAGACCGGTCAGAACGATCCGGAAACGCACATCGCCGACCGTGGTCTTCCTGGGTGGCCCTCCGGCGGGATCAGCAGGACGCACCCCGGTAACAGCGGTGCCCTGCCCCTTATCCTTATCCGCGTTCGTCGGCGACTCAGACAGGAAGTCTACCCGGCTCAGCACCACGGTCTCGCCGATGATATGGCTCATTTCCGCCAGCACCGCCCCCATGTCGATTTTCGAATCGATGCGCTCGATCACGTCCGCCTTCACGCGCATTTCGTTCAGTTCCTTGGTCACCCTGTTGAACTGGTGGAAGGCGCTCTCCGCTCTGCCCCGCTCATCCTCGAATTGCGCCAGCTCGGCCGTGGCCCGGCTGATCCGGTGCGTCGACACCAGATTGTAGCTGACCATGGCCAGGAAGACGACCGCCAGGGCGACATACTGACGGCGCATGTGCCGCTGATGGCGCTTGCCCTGCTTGTACCAGTCTGGAAGGAAGTCAATCTCTCTCATGCTTGCTCACCTTCCAGCACGGGCTCAGGCGCCACCTCTGCCGGCTCCTCCGTCGAGGCATGTGTATTCTGACCCTTGAGACTCAGGCCGACCGCCAGGGCCAGGTCTGCCAGCGAACGATCGGGTTCTTCTGACTGTTTGCCGGTCGCCAGCTCAAGCCCCCGCAAGGGCTCGGCCGGCTCGACTTCAATGGACAGATGCCGCCGCAACACACCCAGCAGGATATTCTCATGCGCACCCCCGCCGGCCACGATGGCCCGCTCCACGCGCTTGCCGCGGAACGTCACGGTATAGTAGCGCATACACAATGACAGCTCTCTGGCCAACTGTTCGGCCGCCGAGACGATCGCGTCCGTGATGAGCTGTTGCATGGCCGCATCCATGGGCACGTTCCTCTGCGCTCGCAGCCGGAGAGATTCCGCTTCAGCAACGCTTACCTCCAGCTTCGACGCAATTTCCTCGTCGAACCGCCCGGTGCCGAACGGCATCTGTTTCGCCAGGCAGATCTCCCCGTTACGACCGAAAACCACCGTCGTGTACCGCTGCCCAACGTCCATGAAGATGACCGTACGCTGCTTGTCCTCTTCGCGGCGCATGCCTCGCTCGAAGCACCGGAACAGCGCACAGGGCGCCGCATCGATGCCCACCAGCTCCAGATGCGCCTCTTCCAGCAGGCTGATGTGGCTCTGGACCGCCTCCGCATCCGCGCCGAAAACGATGAACTCGCTCTTCACCTCATCGCCCTCGTGAATATTGCCGGCAAGCAGGTAATCGATCGTGTCGGTCTCCGGGTTCAGATCGAACCGCTGGGCGGCCTCGCGGCGCAGTGCCTTGTCCGCCTGCTGCGCCTCCGCTTCCGTCAGGCGCAGGGACGTGATCCGCAGCTTGTCGCCGGACAGCACCGAGACGACCCTGCGGCCTTTGAACTGGCCGTGGGACAGCAACTGCCGTATCGCCGAAACGATGCAGCGACGCGTCTCGTGCTCATCCATCGAGGCGGACAGCGTCACAGGGACCCGCCCGAGCGACAGCACTTTCATGCTGCCGTTGACATGGGCAAGCTGGATCATCTTGATGCAGCTATGACCGATGTCCAGCCCGATGGGCAGGATCTTCTGGTTCAGAACCGTCCAGTTCGACATCAACATATCAACCCATTCAGTTCGACACGGAGATGAACCCCGTGACAGGCTCGACGCGTACCTCTTTGACGGCAGTCTCGGACCGGAGCGTGACCGTGCCGGTATTCAATAAATCGCTGCCGCTGCCGTTGCTCGGACTTCCCAGATAATTGAACGTCACCTTGCTGGTGCCGTCGAAGTTGGCGTCCGCAAGGTCCACACGGTCGAGCCGACCGTCGTTCTTGAAATCGATCACGTACTTGGAACCCTTCCTTACGGGGTGGTCGATGGGAGCGCCGTTCTGATCCAAGATACGATAGGTTTCGGCCGTCTTGTCAAACTCGACGGAGTACTTTCGCGCCCGGCTGATCGCCATGCTCTTGGCGTATTCCAGGTCCGCGGCGATCATATTCGCCGCCGAGCGGATCTGCAGGCTCCCTGCGGAAGACATCATGGGCACTACAATGGCGGCCGCGATCGAGATGATCACCACGACGATGATGATCTCGATGAGTGTAAAGCCGCCGTGCACGTTCCTCAAAAGGCAGCCACCGGCGTTCCGCCGAACTGCCTCCCGACCGATCTGTAGTTCATTGTTCTGGCACATTCCAAGCCCTGCTTTCGTTATCTATTCGGCCCATCCGGGACGCGTCTTTACCTGCGATCCGGCCGAGCGGCGATTCTCAGTTCGGCGGGTACAAGCCCCCGCCGTCGATCCGCCTCGGCACCCGCGCTGCGTCCGGAAAAGGCATCCCTACTGGTCATACAATCATCACATCTTCTACCGTTGCGAACCAAACTCGTCAGAACCGTTACAGTTGACAGCCGCCCGCCCGGCGACATCGAAGACGTCCGCCGGCGTTCCGGGATGCTCCACCACCGAATGTCGCCGCAATTTTCTTCACACGGACTCCCTGCGACCGGTAATGCGGCAAAGGTTCCCGGACCTGCTTCCCGTGATTGTGAGTGTGCTACTGTCTGCGTATGCTTCGGAAGAATGCGCCTGCCGTCGGGCTCCAGTAGGTGTAGCTGTTTGGCGGTGCCCAAGCGGCGATGGCTGATTTTGCGGGTTCTGCTGTGATGGTTACGTCGGAGCCAGGTTCATCAAGTTTCCAGTGGGCCAGCAGGCCGGACAAGCCGTCCCTCGGCGGATAAATATCACCGCTGCTCAGGGCCACGCTGTAGATTCGGACGTCGTCGATCAGTCCGTCCCAATATTGGCCGGAGGCGCCGAGGCCCAACGACAGCCTCTGTATACTGGCGATTGTCCCGGACAGCGGTCCGGTCTCATAGCTCGGCACGACCAGCACGCCGTTGATGTACAGTTGCACTTTGTCGCCGCTCTTCCACACCAGGGCCAGATGCTGCCAGTTAGTGGTTTGCGCATTGGGGCCGCTCTCAACCCGTGCGACGCCGGCATTCGTGCTGACCGCCGCCGCGATGCAGTTGCTCGCCCCCCCGGACGCTCCAGTGGCGCTGTACTCGAGAGCAGGGCAGCGACCCGCGTTCAGCGCATCGAAGGCGCCGACGATGCCGTGGTCCTCCTGGACCCTGTCGGATTTCACCCAGCACGAGATGGTGATGGCGGACAGGCCGTTCAGGTATGTCCCTGCCAGCGTCTCGTCTAGCCTGTCATCCACGCCGTCGAATTCCAGGGCCCCGCCGCCGTTTCGGCCGCCCATGGTCTGCCAGATCGGAGCGCCGCACACGATACAATCGTGATTGCCGCCCCCGGAGTCGGAAGCGGTCTCCAGAAGCGTCTTGCGTGTGAACAGAGCACCGAGCACGCTGACACCACTCGAGGCGGCACTGACCTTGACATTGCCGTCCACGACAGCCAGGCCCTGGACGACAAAACCGCTGATCTCTTCCACCGTCAGATCGCCGCGCACGTACAGCGCGGGCAGATTCTTGGCGGCGGTGATGCGACCTCCGTTCCCCGCGATGCTGAGATTTCCGTCCACCAGGAGCATGCCGTCGATGGCGACATTGTTGCCGAGGACCAGGTTTCCCGAGCAGCGCCACACGTGCGCCGTGGTGTACGTCGCCTCCGTCACAAGGCCGGGGCCGATAGGGATTTCGGTGTAGTCCGTATTGATGTATGCGCTTGTGACCGGAGGCCAGACAAGCAACCCGGGCGACAGATCGGTCGGCATTTTGTGATGGCCGGAGATGGGACCCGTCAGTAGTTTCGAGAAGGCGTCGCCGTCGATAGTGTTGACACCGAGGTTTGTGACAGCGTCTGCACAATACAGGTCCCCCTGTAGACTCCAGTGCGGCCGAAAGATCAGATCGGCGCCGGTCCACAGCGAGATGTAGGGGTCCAGGCGAAGCTCGGCCAATAGCAGGCTGCGCCCCGTCTTCTCCACGCTCTTCATCCGGTACGCCTCGCACGCGATCTCGTACGTACAGCGGTCGGCCGGATCTCGCGTCACGCTGACGTCGTAGTAGTCGTCGCTCTCCGCCATGATCTGCTGCCCCGTCGCTCCGGACCAGTAGTCCGAGGGGACGTCCTGGGGCTCGAGAATCAGGCCCCGGGCGTGCTCCAGCCCGGAATCCGCCAACTGGTCCATCTGCGCGTGCAGCAGCATATTCCGCCCACAGGCCAGTTCTGTGTCGGACCGACTCACGAAGCCGAGAGAGAGAATCGATATAGCCATAACAATGAACAGAACCACGAGAAGGGCTACACCCCGCTCATGGCGATATTCCCTCGTCTTCCGATGGACATCAATCATCGTCACTGACAAGCTCGTCTCCCGCATCGTTCAGCAGGTTGCCGGCCCAGGCCCGCAGCGCCTCGCTGATCTCGTATCGATTGGTCGCGCCGTTCGCCGTCAGGCTCAGCGAGATCGACAGCAGCTTCGTAAATGGCGGGGCCGCGACAACCGAAGGTGTGTCAAAAAAGCGAAACTGTACATCCCCGCACTCCGGGATCAACGGGACATAGGTCTCGGTGTACTGGGATATCAGGGACGCCTTCGTCGTCGGCGCCGCCAGAAACTGCAGCGTGACCTCAGTGAGGTCGGTCGCCGCGAACTGGCACAGCCGCAGGATGCTGGAATTATCGCCCGCTTCGATATAGACCAGCTCGCCGACGTTGATCCTGCCGTCGTTGTTGCTGTCGGCCTGCCAGATGGCCACATCACGGCCCGGGGCGGCACAAATCAGCTTGCAGTTGCGGACCAGCTCACCGATCCGCAGCCGGGCCTGGCGCAGTTGTGCCTGCTTGAGGAGAGTATCTTCGCTGACTCGGCTGGCGCTGCTCATCGCATACGCCAGCGTGGCCACGGCCGACAGGATCACGCTCGTCACGACCAGGGCCACCAAAAGCTCGACCAGGGTGAACGCCTTCTCAGTTCTCGAAGTCTTCAACATCTGTGATTCCCTATATCCAGATCTGACTTTTGTGTTTGGATTCGGAATCCACGGGGCGATTCAGGCGATCACCCTGGCCAAGCCGGACGATTTCATTTGCTGATCAAACGGTCGATCGTTGCTATCTGCTGTCCCCGGTACCACACCTGCACCCTGGCGAAAATGAAGTTGGGCGCGACCGTGTCCCCCTGCTGTGGTACGCGGATATAGGAACAAGATACGTCTCTGCCGAAATTCGCGTAGATTGGATCCGTGAATGTGGTGCCGCTTGCATCCTTGATCTGCCCCTGGGGCTCGGCATAGTTGTATTTACCGACGATCTGCTTGAACGGCGTGGAAACCACCTGTTCCAGCAGGTCGTTGGCCAGGCCGGCGGCCAGGGTCTTGTGCAAACCTTCCGCCTGCACGGAGGCGCCGCTGACAAACGGCAGCAGCACGCCGGCGGCGGCCATGCCCAGAATGACCATGGCCAGCATGGCCTCGGGTAACGAGAAACCATGCCGGCGATGGCGCTGGCTTTTGACTCTGTTAATAGTCATAGTAAGCCGTTCCACCGGAGTCTGTGCCCGTGTTGTCGGGTCGCACCTCTCCGGTTTGGGGTTTGCAGATCCACCCGTGACTGTTGTCCGCGGCGGCGGGAAAGGCTTGACCGTTGGCAAGCGTCTCTACCGTATCCTTCAGATTGAACGGATTGGCGGGTATTCGAGACAAGTAAGGCCCATAGGAAAAGCCGGCCGTGCCTACGGCCGCCGTCTGGCCCGTGGCCTTGCTTGATAACATTGCCTGGTCGCTGAAGGCATCGCCGCTCGGCGCCCCTGCCGTGTTCCCGTTCGGGTACCCCGGCGAGACCTCCAGATGCTGGCTCGCATAGATCAGGACGAATCGACGCAGCAAGCCTACGTCGAAAGCCAGCGCACTTTCCTTCGCCATCGTGGTGCCCTTGCTCAGGGATGGAAGCACGATAGCAGCCAGGACGGCAAGCAAGACCACCACAATCAGGATTTCCACCAGCGTGAAGGCTCTTGCTCGTTTCATCACTGACCCTTTCTGCGTTTTGTTGATTTGCCATTCAGCAAAAAGGCTGACCGGCCTTGGCGATTTGCCTGGAGCACGGTCAGCCCTGGTGTCCGTTTTCATACATTCCGGCGACGCTATGCTGTTGCCACGTTAGAGTTCAGAGGCACGCGTCTATGCCGTGTGATCCGTTAGAGTTTCGCATGGTCCGCAGTGTCATCGGCCTGGAAAGCGCTCGTGGTGGTATTGAATGTCCATCCGTCCGCGTTAGTGCCGGCCGTCGAGGCCGCTTCAACGCGGATGCTGGTCTTATCGTTAAACTGGTTGACCGGCACTTTCTGCAGATACGGCCCGTAGCAGAAGACCGCGGTCTTGGCAGCGTTCGTATTACCAGCGATGTCCGTGTACATTGTCATCAGGTTCCAGGTCGCACCTTCCGGCGTGGGGAAAAGGTCGTTGTGCTGTACTTTGTACAGCTCGATCTGCGAACGAGTGGTCTGGAGGTCGCTGCACAGAGACGACAGCTTGGCCTCGGTGCTCGCCTCGGTGAATTGCGGGATCACGATCGCCGCAAGAATGCCCAGAATGACCACGACAATAAGAATTTCAACCAGTGTGAAGCCACGTTTTGCCTGCATGTTACTTACCTCCTCAGTGAGAGAGATGCATTTACGAAACGAGTTCATGCGTAAGGGTTAGTTTGTTTTCTCAAAGAACCGTATCGACCGAATCGATACGCCACTTAACTGCTGCGATTTGTATGACCCGTGGGCCCTCCAAAAAGGACGGAAGAACGTTAGGAACGCCACCTCAGCTACTTCGTCAATTGTTGTTTCTTGCAGTACTTTGGAGCCAGTAAGTTGCCGCCGGAACGTGCCAAGCGGCGATATCTGCGGCCCCTGCTCAGTCCAAGGAAAGCATAGGAAACGCCGGCCCATGTGCAAAACGCGCACGCAAAAAATTTTCGCTTTTTCGAGCGGCGGATCGGCTCAGAGAGCGATGTGCGCGGGGAGGTTCTGCAGGTGGATGGTCCGCCAGCGCGCGCCGGCGTGGGCCAGCTCGATGCGGATACAGTCGATATTGCGAATGGCGGCCTCGATTTTATCCGCCCATTCGATGAGAACGACGGAGTGTGGATAGCACAAATCGTCGAAGCCGAGCATCTCGAATTCCGCGAGGGACTTGAGACGGTAGGCGTCGATGTGATAGATGTCGAGCCGGCCTTTATACTCGTTGACGATGACGAATGTGGGGCTGGTGACGCTGCGGAGGTCCTCGGCGCCGGCCCCGGCGGCAATCCCCTTGATCAGGTGCGTCTTTCCGCTGCCCAGGGGCCCGTAGATAGCCAATACCTCGCCGCCCTTGAGTCGGCTGCCGATCCTGCGGCCCAGCTCAATCGTTTCCTCCGGCGATTTCGATGTGACCGTCAAATCCATGGAATGTCATTGCGAGCGAAGCGAAGCAATCTCCTGACCCTATGATTCATATTATTGCGGATCTTTCTGCGGCGGCAGACCAGGCTGAGCCGGGTAATAATAGGCCATCGTCTGCGCGACCACGCCCATGCGGTACTGGCGATCCTCCAGAAGACACGGCCGGCGCTCCTGGGCGGGAATCGTCGTCGAGTAAATGCGCAACTCGCCCGGCAGACACGTAATCGCCTCCTCGCGGTAATCGCCCAGGCAGTCCATCACCGCAATGACGCGCCCCTCCACGGGCTGGAGGGCCTGGCCATGCCAATCCTGAATCACCTTGCCGGTGATGACTTCCTTCTGCGGGTCGGCATCCCACCAGAGCGGCCGCGGACTCAGCGATTCCTTCTCGCTGAACTCGATCAGCTTGCCCGAAGCGTTGTACAGCCATCGCCTGGGAAAGTCGCGTTCGCCTGCGAGGACCTCCATGCCGGGATGCTCAGCGAGCACGTCGGCGGCCATGCCCTGGTTATGAAGGTGGAACGTCGGCTCCTTGTGGGTCCAGAGCTTTCGCCCCGTCGCGGCATCCACGACGCAGATGCCGTCGGTCTTCTGCTTCGACTCGAAGCCGTAGAACACTTCCAGCCCCGGATTCTCCGGATCGATGTCCGCCACGTAGCAGATGTCGGGGTGGCCCATCTCCAAGCTCCAGAGCCCCTTGCCCGTGTCATCGAGCACCGCCGCGCCGATGACGAGTTCGTCGCGCCCGTCGCGGTCCACATCCGCCGCGATCAGGCCGTGAGAGCCCTGGCCCGCGTACTTCTTCTGCTCCTGTGTCGAGTCCCAGTACCAGATCTTGTTGAAGTCCTTATCCAGCGCCTGCGTCTTGATGATCTGGTAGGTCCCCCGCTGCATGATCAGCGATGGGGTCTTGCCGTCCAGATAAGCGACGGCGAGGAAGTTGCGGCAATAATAATTATAGTCGGTGAATCCCTCCTT
>Ga0315277_10010297_pt1 | contig 11846 bp, 7 predicted proteins | sample YL17G05_15_MG_FD_203695 | JGI IMG/M metagenome (GOLD analysis project Ga0315277, IMG submission 203695) | Sediment microbial communities from Yellowstone Lake, YNP, Wyoming, USA - YL17G05_15 | ecosystem: Environmental > Aquatic > Freshwater > Lake > Sediment | place: USA: Wyoming | collected...
TTCGATGTACGCCCACAGCCGGTCTTGCTCCGACTTCCACCCGACGAAGACCCTGTCGAATCCCTTGCAGTGTCGCAGGAAAGTCTGCTGCCGGAAGCCCCGTTCGTTCGCCGCCATCAGAAGGCAGTATCGGCAATGCGGGAAGACTTGCTTCAACTGAGCCGAGATGCTGGAGTAAGTGATGAACTCGTGCGTGTTCATGTTTCCGCTACCGACCTTCAACTCTACTACGAGGTACGGGACGTGAATTGGCTTGTCCCGGTACTTGTTGATGTCGAGCATGGCCTCCGACTTGAGGTCGGCGTACTTGATAGAGTCCTTCTCGTTGAAGAAGACGATGTCCTGCTGCTGTACACCGGCTATGAGTCTCCATCGACCGTCAACCCGACCGACCGTGAAGTCCTTGAGGACCTTGACCTTTGCGGCGACGGTCACTCGGCCGTTCCACGGAGAGACGGCAAGCTTCCGATGGTAGTGATCGAGGACTTCGTCGGAGAACCGGTCTTCTGCACCCTTCACGTGCCCTCTTCGACAATCCGAATCCCATCTTCGGTCGGTCTGGGCAATTCACACGCCAGCGCGTTCATGTGCTTGTCGGTGGCGGCGGAGGCACAGCCAAGCTGAGCGAAGCCAGAACTACGGCAATTGGAGGAGCGTCTCACTGCTGATCTTGGCCTCCAGTGAAGCCACTATTTCCGAGAGTTCGACGTTGGCATCCGCCTGAAGCCCCAAACACGTCGCAATCCCGCCCGAGTCCGTACCGTGGCGAGATGCCAGTTCAATGCTGTACGCGCCGTTGTGACTCTGGCGCAAGGAGTAGGCATGGAAGTGAAACGGGTCGCCTAGCCGAGCCTGCCCAACGTGGTCAAAGCGAAACTCCCTGCGCATGTAGTCCATTAGGCATTCCTGGACCGCCAGCACTAGATGCTTGCCGAGTTGCTCGAAGGTCGAGGTCTTGTGGTGCAACTGCACGAGAGTCGTCTTGGCTGTCATCTTCCAGTTCATTCCATATGACTTGTTGACGTTCCCGCCGCGCTGCGAACGCACGCCTTTCTCAAACAGAAACCGTTGCCGGGCGGGCCAGACCGTACCGGTTGTGTCGAGCGTCTGCAACTCAATGCCGGCGAAATCACGGACTCTGCCGCCCCGCGCGGAGACAAGGAAGTAGTCAACGCTTCCTCCCGGCACGGACATTTCGGGAACCACGTGCAGCTCATTGCCGGGTTCGTGTAGCTGCAGCAGGTGGAGACAGTCCGTGAAAACCTGTCGCCGCTCCAGCAGCCGCTGCGGGCAGATGATGACGGCTCGGTCGTCAGTACCGACTGCGACCGTGCAAGTGCCAATGGACAGTGATGGCTGGCTCTTGCGGGTCTTCGTGCACTTCCGGTGCAAGAACGGACACCGCTGCTGGCGCGCAATCCGAGTCCAGTCGACTCGGCTCGCCGTTGTCGCGGTTCCGTACATCTCGACTACTTTGCTCACAGCAGGGACGAGCACCTTTCTTCGGCCGCCCGCAGATACTCCTCTGCGATGTCAATGCCAACCGACTTGCGATTCAGGTTCATTGCCGCGAGCATCGTCGTGCCGGTGCCACAGAAGGGGTCCAGCGCGATTCCGTCCGGCGGGCACGTGGCCCGCATTGGGATTCTGCACAGGTCCACAGGGTACGGGGCAAAGTGGAGATGGCGACCCTGCGTATCTTCGGGTAGGATGTCCCACACGTCGGCGGGCTTGCTGCCGTTAGGGTGGTACTTCAGGAAGTAGAAACCCTTCTCGTTGAGCTCGCGGGCTCGCCCGGAAACGCTCTCGGCATCCGAATGAGTCGCACGCTGCTGGCCACGAATGATCATGCGGAAATCACTGACCTGGCCCTGCTGCACTGCGCCAAGCATCGTGCCGAGTTCCTTCAGCGCTTGCTGCTTCTCCTCGGGCTCCAGCGCCGTGGACATTTCCAATTGGCGCTTGTACCTTATGCCGGTGACGCCAGTTGCCGAGACAACCGCACCATTAACGACTCTCGCCTTTCTAGGGTTCGCACGAATGGCGTCCGCGTCGAAGTAGTACCCGGAAGGCTGTTTGACGAAGTGAAACACAGGCTCATAGGTGTTTCGCAGCCGGTCTACCGAGTTGTCCAGTCCACCCTTGATTTTGTTCCAGATGACGCAGTCGCGCAGTATCCAGCCTTGGACGTCCATGAGTGCGAAGGCTACCCGCCAGGGAATTCCCATCAGCCTTTTCTCAAGGAAGCTGTCCCCGATGTTCAGCCAGAACGAACCGGTCGGTTTCAGAACTCGTTTCACCTCACCGAACACCGCACAGAGATGGGCAATGTAGTCTCGAAAGTCCGGCTCAAGGCCTATTCCACCGTTCGCGTACACACGCTTGCCCCAATAGGGAGGACTGGTCATGCAGAAGTCAAAGGACTCGGCGGGCAGTTGGCGTAGTACCATTTCTGCCTCACCGAGCATGAAGATCGGAGAGACGGTCTTGCGGGTCAGATACGAGGCCAAGTGCTCACCGAAGGCGGACACCGCGATTCTCGGCGGTGTGCGCGGCGTGGTCGCGTTCGGCGAGCAGGTTACGCTCGCCGGGCCATCACGAACCACCGACACATCGAACTCATCCCGTCGCCTTGTCGGCCGCCTAGGGACGCGTGCGGCAGGCGGCCTCCGACTTGCACGAGACATACGGGGCTTCTTGTGCGATTCCATTATGACGAGGATACCTGCGCACGGCTGACTGTCAAAACTCCCCGCTGCCATCGGCTGTTGTGAGGCAGTGTCTCCGGCGGCCCTGACGGCGAGGCTGGCGGTTCCACTAGACGTCCCTGCATTTCAGCATAGTGCATCTAAGAAGGGGTTGAGGAACTCAAGGCGGAGTTGTTCTTCATTGTAGTCCGGGGACAGGAAGACCTTGCGGTCTTGGTCGAAGTGGTCGACCAGACGTTTGACGGTGTCGTGCGCGGGCGTTGACATGCCTGAGAAGGATATGCCCGAGGAGCGTCAAGTCAAGGCGCGGCAGAGGCCGCGGTCAGTCGAGTTCGCCTTTGCGTTCCATGTCGGCGAAGAGGGCGATGGGGCAATAAGGTTAAGGTTAAGGTTGAGGTCGAGGTCTGCGTCGCTTCGGCCTTAGCCTTGACCTCAACCTTGGCCTTCATCGGCCAATCTGGCACACGTAGGACTTCCCGGATAGCCCGGGTCGGCACATGCGCAAGGCCACGTCGGACTGGGTCAGGCCCGCTTTCAGACGGAGCTGCTTGAGCCTTACCCCTACTTCCTTCGGAAGTAGAGCCGCGTCAGAATCGGTCGCCTTCGCTTTGGAGCCCATGCTGCAAGTTTAGCCACAGGATACAGACCCATCAAGCCCGTCCGCGACCTAACTTCAGCCTTCACAGTCCCTTATTCGGCCTTTCCGAAACTCCCCTCCGCCATTGGTCCCATAGCAGTCCCAGTTCTTCTCCCAGTTGCTCTGTCCGTTGCTCTCCCCGTCGCTCAGACCGTTGCGGTCTGAGTCGCTCTCCCCATTGCGGCCCCGGTTGCTGTCTCGGTTGCGGGGCAAGTCGCTGTCCCCGTTGCTCTCTCCATCGCTCTACCCGTTGCTGGCCCGGTCGCTCTTGCCATTGCGGTCTGAGTCGCCGTCCTCGTTGCTCTCCCCGTAGCTCTGACCGTGGCTCTCCAGATTGCCCGGTGAATTGCCTCCCGAGTTGCTCTCCAAGTTGCTCTATCCATTGCTGTCCCGATTGCGGGGACAGCAACGTCCCCGACCAAACTTACCGAGACACCACACGCCCGCTCAACCCCTGCCGCACGAAGTAGATGCGAGGTGCCAGCCCGTGCACATCGTTCGCGCCGGGGTGGAGGTCGAGCACCTTCCGGCCGGAGATGTCGTGCAAGCTTGCAGATTGAGGCCTGGACTTGAGGCTTCTTCCGCTACTCCTCGTCTACCGGTGCCGGGCCGCGGTAGGAAATCGAGACCCGATGGGAGGCGCCGAGCTTGCCGAAGGGCGCAAAGGCGTAGTCCACTCCGATTCCCTGCCAGGAAAGTCCGAGCCCGGCCCGCAGGCCTGAGAACCCGTCATAATCCGACCCGGTCCGATACCCGACCCTGAGCGCGAGGATGTCGGCCGGACGGCATTCGACACCGGCCGCGATGCCCGGCCTCTCGGTCTCGGAGAGAATGAAGTCCTGCGTGACGCCAACGACGCTGATGTCATAGCGCCAGCCGAGGCGCGCCTGCAAGGGCAGGCTGTAGCTATCTCGATAGAGCTTTGCCTTGGGTCCGATGTTGGCGACTGAGACACCGGCCTTCAACCCCTTGAGCGGAGTCTTGTACATCGCGCCCAAGTCAAACGCCCATGCCGATGTCGAGAGGCTCTCGAGCTGCTGGTGAATGAACTTGAGCCCGAGTCCAACCGAGAAATCGGAGATGTTCCTGCCGTAGCCCAGGTTCAGGGACCAGTCCGCCGCGGAGAAAACGTAGCCCGGTATGCTCTCTCCGCGGATGTTGACGCCCTGGATTGCACCCGAGCCCCAGTAATCGAAGGCAAGGCCGAACGTGCCGATTCCCTCCAAGCCATATGCGCCCGCCACATACTCGTGGTTCATGTCCAGGAGCCACCGGTTGTGCGCTAGCAGGAGGTCGAAAGTGGGGACATTCGCCAGTCCGGCCGGGTTGTAGAACAAGGCCGAGGCGTCGTCAATATAGGCCACAGCCGCCTCGCCCGTGCCGCAGACGCGCGGGCCGACCGGTATCTTCAGGAACGCGGCCCCGGTATTGGCCGAGAGCAGCGTGGGCACCAGAAGGACCAGAAGCGAAGTTATCTTTCTCATCGTTCCCCCTAGCGGATAACCGAGAGCTTGCCGACGCGGCTCTTGCCGTCCTCAGCGACGACCAGGTATATGTAGATGCCGCTTGCCACCTTTGCGTCCCATGCCACATGGCCTTCGCCGTGACCTTCGACTGTCTCGGACGCTCTCCAGACCTCTTGTCCCGACGCGTCGTAGATGATGACGCGCGCGCCCTTGGTCAGGCCCTGGAAGTGGATGGCATCGTGCTCCGGGTTTTGGTAAGGCTTGAACGGTATCGGCGCGACGCCCAAAGAATCAAGGCTCTGGCGAGGCAGCGGGCCGCGCACCCCCAGGACGAAGCTGTCGCGGACGCGATAGCCCGACGTGTCGTAGGCGTTGATAGTAACCAGGCCGGCATAATCGTCGAGCGAGGTGCCAGCCGGCACAACCAGGGCCAATGTGCATTCCATGGCCTGACCGACCCCAAGCGAGTCAGGCAGGTTGGTCAAGTAGATGCTATCGATCGTATCTTGCGCCGAGCAGAAGTACGCGTCGTAGCCGGTGATGTAGAGTGGCGAACGACTTGGCCCGTCCGCCGTGTCAGGGTTGTAGGACTGGGTGGTGTTGACGAGCATGAACTCGGCTTTCGCATAGGGCGAGTAGACCGGACCAGCCGGCTGAGTGTGCAGGTCCACCGTATCGCGAGCCACGTCGAGAGAGTCGTCGTCCACATCGAGGTCCCCGAGCTTCCTGACGAGTGCGTTGACCGTGTCAGCTATCTCGTAGTAGAGCGAGTCGTAGCCGAAGATGGTAATCGGACCTGAGTAGTCGCCGTCCGGCAGGTCGACCGGCACGAATATGGCCAGAGTGCAGGCAACCGATTGGCCCTGAGCGAGTGACTCGGGCAGGTTCGGAATCAGTATGCTGTCGATCGTCCCGCGCGGCCCGGTCAGGACGCCGTCGAAACCGGTCCAGCGTATGAAAGAGCGGCTCGGGCCGTCGGCAGTATCGGGATTGTACGCGTCGCTCGTGTTGGCCAGGATGAACTCGCCGAGCGCATACTCGGTGTATGAGGGCGGCGGACCCGGTGAAACCAGCCGCGGTCGAACCCGAATTGTATCGGCAATGACGTCGAGTGAGTCATTGTCAACGTCGAGGTCCCCGAGCTTCTCAATGAGTGCGTAGAACGTCTCCGCTATCATGGCGCCGGCCGAGTCTATGCCGGTGATGGTAATCGGCCCTGAGTAGGTACCATCCCGCAGCCCCGGCGGCACGAACACGGCCAGTGTGCAGACGACAGTCTGGCCCTGTGCCAGGGACGCGGGGAGATCCGGGATGAAGATGCTGTCGACAGTCCCTGACGGACCGGTAAGCTCGCCGGTGACACTCAGGGAGTCAATCCGAGACAGGCTCGGCCCGTCTTCCGTGTCCGGGTTGTAGAACGTGCTCGTATTGGCGAGGATGAACGCGCCCAGCGCGAACTCTTTGTACGGCACCGGGTAGTTTATGTTGCCCGGCAGCCAACTCCGGAGCCGCATGGTGTCGGCCACGACGTCCAGCGAGTCGTTGTCCACGTCGAGGTCGCCAAGAATCTTCACTACCCTACCATGGACCGAGTAGATGTTGCCGCCGACCGAGTCTTCGCTGAAGTCCTGCCAGACGAAGTAGAAGTGGGTAATGGTGTCGCCCGACGTGTCGACCTTGGCCTGCACGAACAGCGAGGGCGGATAGAAGTTGTTGCCGAAGCTCCCAGAGTTGGTGCCGGTGAACGTGTGGATCAGCGACTGGCTGGTAGAAAACCGCCGGGCCGAATCGCTGTAGGCTGCCATGCGGATTCCGTACGAGCTGGCGTTTTCCGGGTTGTCGTGCCAGGCGGCGACCATGACGCCTTGCGGGCCCATCCGGATGACCGGCTTGAAGTTGTCGTACTTGGCACCGGTATCCGGCGCCCACCAGTTCACCCGCTCGTTCGCGCTCGCCGAGACGCTGTCGCGCGGAATCCGGGCGAACCATACGTCCGGGTTGGCGTTGCCGCTGGCCCGTCGTGAATCCTCCCACGAGATGAGCGCGTCGCCGCTGCCCGGGTGGAATGTCAGTGACGGATTGCCGCGGTAGACACCGTCGAGGTTGTCGTTGACTATGACGTCCTCGGCGAGGAATGTTACGCCGTGGTCGAGCGACCGGCTGTAGCCGATGTACGGATGGGGGTCCTGGTTAGTGCCGCCGGTGCCGCGCGCCCAGGCGCAGTGGACTCGGCCCTGGTCGTCGACCGCGATGTACGGGTTCCGGTTGACGTTATCGGGATTCTTGTCGACGATGCCAAGGTCGGTGAACGATGTGCCGAGGTCGATCGAGCGGCCCAGTTTCATCTGGATCTTGCCGGTGGCGTTATCCGCCCAGAGCAGGTAGAGGAACGTGGTGTCAGGGCTGCTGCGGCTGTCAACGGCCAGCTTGGGCTGGGGACCAAAGTTTATGCCGGAGTTGAAGTCGTTGACCACGGTGATACCCGGCGGCTCGGCCGGGTCAGTCCAGGTTACGCCGCGGTCCGAGGAACGCGTGAGAAGAATGTGCCAGGCATTGCCCTGCCACGCCTGCCAGACCACGTAGAGGTTGTTCCCCTCGGCCGCAAGCCACGGAAACACGTAATACTGAGACGGACCTTGGCTCAAGTTGACATTTGCGGTCCACGATTTCGCGGTGTCATAGGACGCAGCGAAGAAGACCTCGAAGCGGCCGTTGTTGTCGCGGTCGTCGGCCCAGACTGTGAACAAGGTCCAGGTGCTGTCCATGATTGTCTGGGGATGAATAGCGGGGTGTCCGGATAGCCCCGGCGCGTCGTCGACCCTGACCCGCTGGTCGAACACAATCGCGCCCTGCCAGGGCAGAGAATCCTGCGCCATCGCCGCGGACACCAGCAACCCGAGGAACAGGAACCACGTGCTCACGATGTCTCCTCTCCTTACATGCTGGGACTCTGTGCCTGCCGGAGCGCGAAGCGGGCTTTCGCGAGCGGACCGTGACGCGCGCCGCAACCCCGGCCGGTCACGTGTGAGCATAAGCCATTACCGGCCATCTGTCAAGATTGCGGGTTTTTGGACCGAGGCTACCGGACGAGGTCCAACTCCCTGAAGCCGGGCGGCGTCTCACCTGCCATCAGCAACAGCATTCCAGATTGTAGATTCCCGATTCTAGATTAGCTGACTCAGGCCTTGGCGGTTCTTCCGTCCGCCTCGGACTTCTGACTTCTAGCCTCTAGCTTCTGACTTCTGACTTCGCCCGGTCCTAATACTCCGCGTTGTCTATCTGCGCTTGCCTGGCCCGGCTAGGTCGCATCCCAAGGTTTGACTTCCTTCTGGGACCAGTCGCGGGCGGCATGGACAATAGCGAGAATGATAATGCGCGCGCTCTCCAGTCGGTACATGATGCGGTAGTTCTGGAACAGGAGCTCCCTTGTGTTCGGGTCGTCGGCCTCCGGTACGAGCCGGCCTCTGGCCGGGAGCTCGACAAGGGTCTCCACGGCCTCAATAATCCGGTTGATGAAACGGCCGGCGTAGAACTCGGAGTCGCGCCTGATGTAGTCGCGAATGCTCTCGATGTCGGCCAGTGCCGGCTCAGACCAGAAGAGCTTCATTCGTCCAGGAGCCGCTTCCGGACCGCGTCGTGGGCTACTACCCGCCCGTCTTCGACGGCTTTCAGGGCGACGGCAAGCTTCTTCTTGATGTACAGTTCGTACATGACGTCGTCCCAGGTGGCTTCGTCGGGCAGTTGGTCGATAAGCTTCCTGGCTTCATCTCTTACTGTATTCATGTCAGTATGTCCTCCAGACAGAGTCAGCATAGGACGGAACGCTTCGGGCGTCAAGCAGGACGGAATCGATGCGGGCGGAGCGATTCCTCGACTTTGCTTCGCTTCGCTCCTAGTGCGCAACGCACCGTAGGAACGAGCGGAATGACGCTACGGGCTTCGCCTCTTCGCGGCCCTGGCGGCTCTTCCATCCGCCTCGGACTTCTGACTTCTAGCCTCTAGCTTCTGACTTCTGACTTCGTCTGCGTTGGCCTCAATACTCCGCGTTGTCTATCTGCGCCTTCTGGAGCGCGCCGGAGTAGTCGATGTACACGGTCTTCGGCTCGGAGAAGATGTCGTACGCGGTCCAGCCGCCTTCGCGGTGGCCGTTACCCGTATCCTTCACGCCGCCGAACGGCAGGTGGCACTCCGCGCCGATGGTGGGCGCGTTCACGTAGGTGATGCCCGCCTCGATTGTCTCGATTGCCTTCATTGCCAGGTTCACGTTCCGGGTGTAGATTGACGACGACAGGCCGTAGGGCGTGTCGTTCAGTACCTTCACCGCCTCTTCGAAGTCCTTGACCCTGATGCAGGAGAGCACCGGCCCGAAGATCTCCTCGCGGGCGATGCGCATCGACGGGGTCACGTCACCGAACACGGTCGGCTTGTAGAAGAAGCCCTTGTCGTACGCGCCGCCCGCAAGCGGCTCGCCGCCGCACAGCAACTTCGCGCCTTCTTTCTGGCCGATTTCGACGTAGCCGTGGACGGTCTTGCGCTGGCCGTCGCTCACGCACGGCCCGACCTCGTTGCTCTCGTCGAGCCCGTTGCCGACCTTCAGCTTCTTCGCCCGCTCGACCACCATCCCGACCAGCTTGTCGTAGACCCCTGCCTGTACTATGAGCCGCGAGGTCGCGGTGCAACGCTGGCCGGTCGTTCCGAACGCGCCCCAGAGCACGCCCTCAAGCGCCAAGTCCAGATCCGCGTCGTCGAGCACTATCTCCGCATTCTTGCCGCCCAGTTCGAGCGAGCAACGCTTTAGGTTCTTGCCGCACACCTCGGCGATGCGGCGTCCGACTTCGGACGAGCCGGTGAACGAAATGCCGCTCGTGTCCGGGTGATTCAGCAGCGCCTCGCCACTGCCGCTCCGCTGCCGTATACGATGTTCACGACGCCGGCAGGCACACCCGCATCGGCCAGGGCCGAGACGAACTCGTGCACCGTCGCCGGGGTCAGGGTCGCCGGCTTGATGACCGCAGTGTTGCCGCAGGTGAGCGCCGGGAAGAGCTTCCACGACGGTATCGCCATCGGGAAGTTCCATGGACAGATCATACCCCACACGCCCATCGGCTGCCGCGTGACGTAGGCCATCTTGTTCGCGAGCTCGCTCGGCACGACCGTACCCCAGAGCCTGCGGCTCTCCCCTGCCGCGTACAGGCCGGTGTCAATCGCCTCCTGCACGTCGCCTCTTGTTTCTTTGAGCACCTTGCCCATCTCGCGGGTCGCGATTCTCGCGCACTCTTCCTTGCGGGCAATCAGCTTCTCGGTTGCCCGGCGCATGATTTCGCCGCGCGCCGGTGCCGGCGTCGCCTTCCATTTCGGGTAGGCAGCCTTGGCCGCAGCCACGGCGTCGGCCACGTCGGACGCGTCGGACGACGGGAACAAGCCGACCAGGTCGTCGGTATCGGCCGGGTTCCGATTCTCGTAAGTCTTGCCGGACTTCGCCGGCACGTGCTTGCCGTTGATGAAGTTCAGATAATTGTTGGCCATCAGACCTCCGTTTTCATGTTGACTTCTATCGCTTCAGGCATGCTAATCATAGAAACGCCGGCGCTTCGGTCAATCCTTGCCGGCGACGCGCATCCGGCGTGTTGACAGTCGCAAGACGGCAGCTATATTGTAGGTGAATCAGAGGTGCTCGCGCCTGACACACGCGGGCGACAGGAAAACGCAAAGCAAAGGAGACGAGATGCAGAAAGCCCTCTTTCTCACTCTGCTGCTTGCGGCAGCAGTTCTGGGCGCGAATACGATCGAAACCGGCCCGACCGAGCTGCAGGTTCCTCCGTGGCAGCATCTCTGGGACGGCCTCTTGCCGGTTGACCCGGGGCGGTCCGGCGGCTCGGGCGGCGCGGTCAAGAACCCGGAGCCGGATCGGGCGCTCCAAGGGAGCGGCGGTACCAAGACCCCGGGCGAATTCGACGGCCCGACAAGGCAAGACCCGGGCTTCGACTGGGGTGGCGACATCCTCGTCGGGGCGCCTTCATACAAATCCAGCGGGCGGATATCGGTCGACAACGACACCGGGACCGGCGACATCTTCGTCTGCCTGCTGAACCGGGACACTTCGGTGTACGACACGGCGCACATCTGGCGCTCGACCGACGGCGGAGCTACCTGGCATTACCACCCGCGGGTAACCGGGGGCACATTCGCAGGCCACATCAACGATGCGCAGATTCTCTGCGGGTACGGACCGGGTGACACGACCTGGCTCTACTTCCTGGAAGCGACAAGCGGACAGGGGCTGCGAATCCGCCGCACGACGCCCGATGGTCTCACCTTCCGCTGGAAGGTCATCGACACGACGACCACCATCGTCCGCGTAGCCCTCGACCGGAACACGGAGCGCACGGAGCACCTGTTCTGCGTCTGGGAGGAAAGCGACGGCGACATCCGGGCGATGAGTTCGACCGATGCCGGCGCGACCTGGGCGCACGCCGTACACGTCTCGAGCAACCGCCGCGGAGTCAGCTTCGCCGCCGGCGGTGGCGGGTACGGCTATATCGCCTACATGGACGACACCGACTCAAGCTACTACCTGATTGCCCGGTTCGACAGCAATCTCGTGTCGTCGATCTGGAAGTTCAGTACTGTGGATTCGGCCTCCGACCAACGCTTCCGCGAGGTCGCCATAGCCGCCGACCGGACCGCGCCGGGTGACAGCCAGGTCGCCATCGCGCTGGCGACCTGCCGCTACACCGGCAACGACAGCATCTACCCGCGCTACTCGTGGACCCTGAACGGCGGCACGTCCTGGTCTTCGTCTTTCTGGCCGGTGACTGACCAGGCCCGTACAACCTGGTTGGCGCATTCCCCGAGGATTCGTCGCTCCTACGACAGCCCGTTGTTTCGCGCAATCGTCTCAATGCCCGAGACCACGGCCGCATGGGACACCATCGTCTACGCCTACACGACCGCCAGCGACCCGACCAGTTGGGCTGGCCGCGGGACGTACAACGACCACCGCAACACCGACGAGGCATCGCACGACCTCGGCTA
>Ga0315277_10010298_pt1 | contig 11845 bp, 12 predicted proteins | sample YL17G05_15_MG_FD_203695 | JGI IMG/M metagenome (GOLD analysis project Ga0315277, IMG submission 203695) | Sediment microbial communities from Yellowstone Lake, YNP, Wyoming, USA - YL17G05_15 | ecosystem: Environmental > Aquatic > Freshwater > Lake > Sediment | place: USA: Wyoming | collected...
TCTGCTTCGTTGCCGCTCCTCGACGATGTACACCGACATCGCCTGCGTCGCGTCGCCTTGCATCTGCCCGCCCGGCGCTCGCGCCAAAATGCCAATTTATTCTTGCGCGAGCCCTTAGCTTTCAGAGGGCTGGCTGAGACGCAAGTTGGGGCACAAGGAATAATTCTCTCAGCTTGAGCCCTGCCAATAGGACAAGTCTGCCAATCCTGGTCAAGTAATACTTGTAGCTGGAGCCGGCTCGTTTGGGCACGCCGTGCACTCGCAAGCGCTTGAGAATTCTCGAATCCTGCGAGCAAGTCTTGTCGTGCAGATTCTCCCGCAGGTCTTTGTTGCGCATTCCACTGATGTTGAACTCGCCTCGGGCGAGGGTTTCAAACAGAGCCTGATCGTCATCGCCCCCAAAGATCCCGAAGAAACTGCTTCAAAATTTGTGTGACCTTTGCGGTTTGATCTTCGACCCAGCCGGATCATCATCCGCAATCCTGCTCAACAAACCGAGCGCCTCGGTATTGTCGGGATCCCACTCCAACACTTCGTGCAGCTGAATCTCGGCCCTTCGGGGCAGGTTGACCTTCAGGTACAGCTTGCTCAACGCCAGACGACTTTCCACTCCCGTCTTGTTCAGTTCCAAGGCCCTCAGCAAGTGTTGCTCCGCTTCCTTCCTAAACCTCGGCACTTCGGACTCCGCCAAACCGAGATAGTGATGGTACCGAGCGACGCCCGGACGCAGCCAAACGCACTCCTTCAGCTCCTTGATCGCTTTCTCGAAGTCGCCCCTCGAAAGCGAGAAGCGCCCGGCCCGGAAGAGGGTATCGGCCATTTTCTCATGCTCACTGTTGGAGGCGGCGCGCGCCTGCAGGGCCGCCTCGACCTGGCTTTCCTTTTTGAGCCGTATTTCGTCGTAGGCGGCGCGCGCCGCCGGATCGCCCAGAGTTGCGTATGCCCCGGTGATGTGCGTGAACAGCTTTTCCACTAGGCTTCGAAGCGCAGCACTGTGCTCCTCGGATTGAAACCGGTCGGGATGGTAGTGCTTCGCCAGATCGTGGTAGGCCTGCTTGATGTCCGCATCGCTGGCGTCCGGCTTTACGGAGAGAATCTCATAAAGGCTCGCCACCTCGAACTGGCACAGTAACCCCTCCAATTGCTCAGCCGTAATGTCAGCGTAAGGAGCAGCCGGGGTTTTGGCGTCAGGCGCGACCATTGCCGCTTCCAATCGAACGAGTCCCAGCAAGGCCAGGCGCTGAATCAGTTCCTCAGGTTTTCCCTCTCCAGCAGGAAGCAGCGAGAGGAGAAGATCCGCAGGCAGCGGCTCCTGGACCAGCGAAAGAGTAAAGGCTTCGGCGCTGTTCAGAGGAAACCACAGCAGGTTTTCAGGCCGCTTTTCGGCTGGATATACCGTCCCCCGAAGGTGCCCGAAGCGGTGCAAGACAAGGTGGTCCGAAACCGCACGCCGAGCCGCCATCACAAGCAATTCCGTCAGCGGCATGTGCAGATCGATCTGCCGACGAACCAGTCCCTCACCTGCATAAAAATGAGTTTCATACTCGCTCCATGCGAAGACGGAAGCCAGGATGACCACGGCCAGTTCCCGCGCTCCCCGGTCCAGCCCTGCCACGTCGAGCTTTGAGGAAGCGAGAATAGCTTGATCTGCGGTCCGGCCTGCCTTCATCAGGGCGGCAATCTCGGGGAGCTGGTTTCGGTTGAGAAGATTCAGCTTGACCAGAGTCAACGCGAGGTGCTCTTCCCGCAAATTGCTTTCGGCAAATGTGACAATCCCCGACTGCAGTACCAGCTGCTTCTTAGTGGGTCCGCACTCAAAACGGAGCACACCCGTGCGGCGAGCCTTTGCCGTTTCGAGAAGGGTTTCCACCAGATTTGGAGAGGACGCTTTAGCCATACTCGTTATTACTTATCGGCCGCTTCCAGCATCCCACCACGGAGACCTGGCGCAGCCAGGCCGCAAGCGAATTGGTGCAGGCTTACGATAGGGACGCGAGTTCGCAGTTTACCAGCTGTCAGCAGCCTGCTGCGAACTGCGCACTTTTACGTTGAGTCATCTGCGGAGGAACCAGTACCCGAGCAGAGCGGCCGCATCGTAAAGGCCGTGTGATACCACTGGCGCAATCAGATTTCCGCGGAAGAGGTAGACAACGCCGAACACCAATCCGAAAAACCCGGCGACGACCATGCCCTGGAATCCCTGGACATAGTGTCCGGCGCCGAAAGCGATGCTCCAAAGCACGAGCCCCAGTCTGGCTCCACCCAGATGGTCCCGAAACCGTATCAGGATGAATGCACGCTGCAACTCCTCCTTAATCCCCCCAGCGATGAGGACCGAGATGATCAACAGGACCAAGTCTTCTGGGTTGTGGATTATCTCCATGAGCGGGTTGCGCTCGGTGAAGTAGTTGGGCAGGAACAGGCGGAAGGCGCCGCCGATCAAGGCATTCAAGAAGAACAAGACAGGCAAGACAGTAATACCGAGGACAAGCTGACTTCTCCAGCGATCCCAGCGCAGGCCAAGGTCAGCGAGCGTCTCACCGTGAGCCTTGAGAATAAGAGCCAGCAGAAGGAACGTTATGCCGGCCTCGAGCAGGACAAAGCTCGTTACCACCCGCACACTTTTCAGCAGGGCTTCAGTGCTGTGTGCTCGCAGGGCGAAAGGCACTGTCGCGACAAAGCTCGAGAAGAGCCCCGACATCAGGATGACCTCAAAAAACGCCTGAAGCCTGTCCAGCCAGACGCGCTTTTGAGTTTCCGTAGTGGAATCGGATGGTTCCATTCCCTAGACCCTATCAGCCGGTACGGTGAGAGTCAAGCAAACGCGATCCAATCTCTTTTGAATTCAAACAGTTGTAAGTCTAATGACTTGCTCATATAATGACTTCCGGCTCTTTCTGATTCAGTATGTGTGAACCATTCGTGGCGGGATTGCATCTGTTTGTCGAGAGCGCAAATTGTGCGCTTCGCGAGGAGACGGCAATGAGAAACTTACGGCGCCTGAGTCTTATCCTCGCGATTCTCTGTTTCCTCGCCGCACAATCTCTCCTATCATTCGCCCAGGCGGGCGGCGAAGCGACGGTCCCCGAAGGTACGCGCATTATCCTCCAGTTGAACGAACATCTGAGCACGAGGCAGAACTGCGAGGGAGACCCCTTCACGGCTGTTGTCAGCGTTCCCGTTCTTCAGGGAGAGCGTCTGGTCATTCCCAAGGGAAGCATTGTTTCTGGGAGCATTTCGCGCATACTCCGGCCCGGCCGGATCAAGGGCAAGGCTATTATGAATCTGCTCTTTTCGTCCATCCGCATCCCCGGTCGAGGGCAATTTCCCATCGTGGCCTCCCTTGCCAAAGTGGATGCTGAAGGCAGTGCCGGTGTAAGATCCGAGGGAACCATTAAGGGCGAAGGCTCGGTGGGTGGTGATGTCGGACGAGTCATGAAGCCCGGTCTGGCTGGCGCAGGCATTGGCGGATTGGCCGGTGGCGCGAGAGGCTCGGCAATAGGCGCGGGAGTAGGTGCCATAATCGGAATCGGGACCGTATTCGCCACGCGCGGAAAAGACCTCGAGGTGCGTCGAGGCTCCACGATCGAAATCCTGCTGGACCGACCGCTGATTCTGCCAATCGAGGCCGGCGAGGCGACCAGCGCAAAGGGGCGCTGAACAGCGACCCTCGCAGAAGCATTACTTACCGATTCGACGCAGTATTATCTCCCTGCTATCAGGAATTCCTCCTAATCACATCTACGCCGCTCAGGTAAGATCTCAACGCCTCGGGAACAACGATTGATCCATCCGCTTGCTGATAGTTTTCCAGGATGGCGAGCCATGTTCTGCCGATGGCCAGACCTGACCCATTCAAAGTGTGCAAGTGCTGGCGTTTGCCGTCCGCGCTGCGGAATCGGATATTGGCACGTCGCGCCTGAAACGCTTCGAAGTTGCTGCAGGAGGAAATCTCGCGGTAGCAGTCCTGACTCGGGATCCAGACCTCCAGATCGTAGGTCTTGGCGCTCGAGAATCCCAGGTCGCCCGTGGAGAGGACAACGACGCGATAGGGCAACCGCAAGCGCTGCAGGATGTCCTCGGCATCGCGCGTGAGTGATTCGAGCTCGTCGTAGGATGTGGCAGGATCGGCGAATTTCACCAGTTCCACCTTGTTGAACTGGTGCTGTCGAATCAGGCCGCGGGTGTCCTTTCCATAAGAACCGGCTTCGCTTCGGAAACACGGAGTGTACGCCACGAACTTCTGAGGAAGCGTGGATCCCTCGATGACCTCATCGCGATAAAGGTTCGTCACCGGCACTTCGGCGGTCGGAATCAGGTAGTAGTCAGTCCCCTCCACTTTGAACAGGTCCTGTGAGAACTTGGGCAGGTTGCCAGTTCCGAAGAGGCTTGCGGAATTGGCCATGAACGGAGGGAGGACCTCCCTATAGCCGTGCTCGCGGGTGTGCACATCCAGCATGAGGTTGATGAGCGCTCTCTCCATGTGTGCGCCGAGGCCGGAAAGGAGCGAGAAGCGCGCGCCGGCAATCTTGGCAGCCCGGTCCATGTCAAGGATTCCCAGTGCTGTGCCCAGATCCACGTGATCGAGCGGCTGGAAATCGAACTGCCGCGGAGTGCCCCAGCGGCGCACCTCAAGGTTGGCCGCTTCATCAACGCCGGCCGGGACGGAGGGATGTGGCAAATTGGGAATTCCGTGTAGCAGCGAATTCAGCCGCTCCTCGAGGAACCGAACCTTTTCTTCCAGATTCTTTATCTCGGCTGATATCTCTTTGACCCGGGCTTGCTGAGCAGAGGTGTCCTCGCCCGATTTCTTGAGCTTGCCGATTTTCTCTGAAGCCTCATTTCGCAGTCTCCGAAGTTGCTCGGCCTGAAGGATCACTCTCCTCCATTCGGTGTCCATCGCAATGAGCTCTTCGAGATGATAATCTCCACCGCGAGCGGCAAGGCGATCCCGCACGAAGTCCAGGTTCTCCCGTACAAAGTTCTTATCGAGCATGGTTTACCCTGTTCGAATGGCGAATGATGAATCACGAGTTTCGAATCGCGCATGGCCTGCGAATGAGGATACTGGCCGCCGCGATTTCAAACTTCTAATCTTAATGCATCAAGACAGAGCTATCTAGAGTTTCCTCAACTCCTTCAGGAAATACGCCAGGCCGTGGAAATGGTCTACGTGATCCGGAGCCGTATTCCCGGCAAAGCCCATCACCTCGAAATGGCTTTTCCGGGCAAAGCTCAACTGCTGCATCCCGCCCGGGCCCCAGCGGAGCACGGGATGCCGTTTGACGCTCAGGGCTCGCGCAAAAATTACTTGGCATTTTGCTGCAGGCCCCCAGGCCCGCTGGCGTCGATGCGCCCCCCTTCATAGAGAACACGCCCATCCGGGACATAGCCGGCGTGCCGTCCATCGAGGAGAATGACCGACGCAACGCGCTCGTGATCGGCCTGCCACTGCAGGATTCTCCGAATGGCACCGTAGCCCGCACTCAAGCCGCTCAACGTCACCTTTTCAATCGCAACGCCGTGCCCAAGCCTGCGGCCGGTAGGTCGCGCTAGGACCTCTGCGTCTCGATAGTGGATTCATTCTGCCATTGACTTTGAGAGAAGCCATTGTTTCAATAACTTTCGCATTTTAATCGGGTTGTCAGCTGGGAAGAGATTCAAGGAGAAGCGGAGACATGAAAAGAATCCGAAGGGCGGTGTTCCCAGCGGCCGGACTCGGCACTCGATTTCTGCCGGCAACCAAAGCCCAGCCGAAAGAGATGCTCCCCCTTGTGGACAAGCCGATCATCCAATATGCGGTGGAAGAAGCCGTTGCATCAGGACTTGAGACCCTGATCATTATCACCGGTCGAGGCAAGAATGCGATCGAAGATCATTTCGATGTTTCGTTCGAGTTAGAAAAAATCCTAGAAGAGCGGGGAAATGCCAGCCTGCTCAACTTAGTACGAGCGGTATCGGATTTGGTCCACATTGCCTACGTCCGGCAGAAAGAAGCGCTCGGCTTGGGCCATGCGATTCTTGTCGCTCAAGATCTGGTTAACGATGAACCCTTCGCCGTTCTGCTAGGCGACGATATCATCGAAGCTGATACGCCCTGCATCCGCCAGATGATGGATATCTACGAGATATATAAGAGTTCTGTGGTCGCCATTATGGAAGTTCCAAGGGAAGATGTGACGCGTTATGGCATTATTCGAGCGATGCCACTTGACGATGGCGAAGGTCGTGTTTACGAAATCCATGACATGGTGGAAAAACCCAGGATAGAAGATGCGCCCTCAAGCCTTGCCATTATCGGGAGATATATCCTGTCGCCGGGCATCTTCGAGGCTCTTCAGGAGACGGGGCGCGGCAGCGGGGGTGAGATCCAGCTGACAGACGGTCTACGCCGCCTCCTTTCAAAAGAACGCATCATTGCCTACAAGTTCCGTGGAAAACGACACGATGCCGGCGACAAGCTGGGACTTCTCAAGGCAACCGTCGAGTTTGCTCTTAAAAATGAAGAACTTGGACCCGCCTTTCGAGCCTACCTGAAGTCCCTTGACCTTAATGCCAAATGAAAGAAAGTCATTATTATGCGTGTACTGGTAGTAGGATCCGGGGGTAGAGAGCACGCCCTCGTTTGGAAGCTGCGTCAGAGTACGCACATACGCGAAGTTCTTTGTTCCCCGGGCAATGCCGGTATTGCAAAGGACGCGCGATGCGTCGCGATTCCTCCTCAGGATCATGCTGCCCTGGCCGACCTCGCACGGAAGGAGAAAGTCGATTGCATCGTCGTGGGGCCGGAAGCGCCTCTAGCCTTGGGGCTGGCCGATCACCTTCATGCCCAGGGCTTGGCGGTTGTCGGACCCTCTCAGAATGCGGCCAAACTGGAGGCCAGCAAGGTCTTTGCCAAGGAGTTCATGGAGCGACACGGCATACCGACAGCCTCGTTCACAGCTCATGTCAACGCTGACGACGCGCTGAAGCGCCTGGATTCGCATGAAGTCCACTATCCTATTGTAGTAAAAGCAGATGGATTGGCAGCGGGAAAGGGGGTTATCATCGCTCGGACGCCGGCTGAGGCCCGACAGGCCGTCCATCGGATCATGGTGGAGCGCGAGTTTGGCACCGCGGGAGACCGGATTGTGCTGGAGGACTTTCTGGAAGGAGTAGAAGCCTCATTTATCGTCTTTACCGACGGAAAAACGATCATCCCGGCTGTCGCGGCGAGAGATCACAAGGCTGTATACGACAACGATAGTGGACCCAATACTGGAGGTATGGGAGCCTACTCGACAGATGATATTTTGGGTGTCCAGCTTGAGAATAACATCCTGGATACCATTGTTCGCCCAGTCATTGACGGCATGCGAACCGAGGGAACTCCCTTTCAGGGTATGCTCTATGCCGGATTGATGCTACGAGAGGGAGAACCCTATGTCCTGGAGTTCAATGTTCGAATGGGGGATCCGGAAGGGCAAGTGATCCTGCCGCGCCTCGAAAGCGACTTTGCCGGCTTGTGCGAAGCCTTATGCCAGTGTCGGTTGGGCGACTACAAGGCCGCATGGCGTCGTTCGGCAGCGGTCTGCGTGGTTCTCGCTTCGGGCGGCTATCCCGGATCGTATACCAAAGGTAAAGTCATCTCCGGATTGAAGATGGCGGAAGAAGACAGCCGAATTGTGGTCTTTCATTCAGGCACCCTGCGCGACGGAGAGAACTTTGTGACCGATGGTGGCCGTGTCCTCGGAGTAACTGCCACCGGTGCAGATCTGGCTTCCGCTGTGATGTGTGCGTATGAGGCGGTCAACAAGATTCACTTCGAGGGGATGCACTACCGGCGAGACATTGGTGCCAAAGGGCTGAAATCCAAAATACTACGCTAATAGTATAAACGGCGGTCGTCCTCTCTGTGTGCTCTGTGTCTCTGCGGTGATATGTTATGGAGGACTGAAGTGATTCGACCCAAAGTAGCGGTTGTTCTCGGAAGCGATTCCGACTACCCGATAATTCATGATGTGGTCCAGGTTCTCACTGACTTTGGCATCCCCTACGAGATCACTGTGTCGAGCGCCCATCGATCCCCGGACAGGACCCATAGATATGCGGCAACTCTTGAAGAGCGAGGGATACAGGTTGTGATTGCGTGCGCCGGGGCTGCCGCGCACCTGGCCGGCGTGCTTGCATCGCACACGATCCTACCTGTGATCGGCGTGCCCGTTGATTCGTCGCCCCTGCAAGGATTGGACGCGTTGCTCTCCACGAGCATGATGCCGGCAGGCGTTCCCGTGGCCACCATGGGGATCGGCAAGGCCGGAGCGAGCAATGCCGCAGTGCTGGCCACCCAGATTCTGGCACGCAGCGACCCAACGCTTGCTCAAAAGCTAAAGGAATATAAGAAGCAGTTGGCGGATCGCGTAGAGGAGCAGGATCGGGAGCTGAAGAAGAGTCGGAATGTATAGGTTTTTTATCTACACCTTTGGATGCCGCTGCAATCAGGCGGACAGCGCAGCAATTCGTGCGGGATTATGCGTCCACTCCCTGGAAGAGGCGCAGAGTCATCAGGACGCCGATCTGGTCGTAGTCAACACCTGCACAGTCACGCACCGCACGGACCAGCAGGTGCGGCAAACCGTTCGGAAGCTGCATCGCGAGAACCCGCAAGCTCGTGTCGTCGTGACCGGATGTTACGCTGAGAGGGATCCGCAGATGCTGGCCTCGATTCCAGGTGTGAACCTGGTCATAGGCAATGCTGAAAAGGATCGGCTGGGCGAGATCCTCGAGACGGAGGATCGCCACGCCTGGGGGAAAATCATCCGTACACCGCTCGACCCTGGACGCGACTACCTACTGGCTCCCATGTCGCAGACAGGCGGCAAAACGCGCCCAATTGTCAAGCTGCAGGACGGCTGCGACGCGCGCTGTTCCTACTGCATCATCCCAACGGTGCGCGGCCCGGGCCGAAGTGCACGGCCCGAGGACATCCTTGCTGAGGTCCGGACACTGGTCAATCACGGTTATCAGGAAATTGTTCTGGCCGGCGTTCATCTGGGCACATACGGCCGCAAGCTGGAGACCCCCACTAGCCTTGTCGACTTACTTCGACGCATCCTAAAGATTCCCGGGCTAGGGCGGTTGCGCCTAGGCAGCATCGAGCCGATGCGCTTTTCCCGAGACCTTGTCCGCCTGGCTGCAGGCAATCCGGTCTTGGCGCCCCATTTCCATATCCCTCTGCAGAGCGGGAGCGATCGGATCTTGCGCCGGATGCGTCGGCCTTACAGCGCGGCTCGCTTCCTCGACCTGCTGGAATACATCCACGCGCTGCTCCCCGCCTCCGGGCTTGGAACGGACATACTGATTGGCTTTCCGGGAGAGACCGACAGGGACTTTGCCGAGACCTGCGAACTCATCCGCCGATCCCCGCTCACCTACCTGCATATCTTTCCCTTCTCCGCGCGCGCAGGCACGGATGCTTATTCCATGCCGGACCAGATCTCTCCCCGAGTGATCCACGAACGGGCACGCATCCTGCGCGAGATTTCGCAGGAGAAGAACTTTGCGTTCCGGCGCAGTTTCCTGGGCAGAGAGGTTCGTGCAATCACTCTCGCAAAGGAAGAGGAGGTGGGAGAATCCGCGGTGCTCACCGAAAACTACATTCATGCCCGCATAGCTGCCCTCACCCAGCCCCCCAACCACCTGATCAACGTGCGGATCGAGGACGTGCGGCCCGAGGCTACTTTCGGACTGCCGGCTGCGTAGAGAAACCGTGTTCTTTTTCAGTCGTGTGATGCTTGTCACACTCCCTGTCTCCATTTGTCCGATGCAGGAAATGGAGGTGGAGCGTTCGGTGTTAATCTCTTCCATTCTGCAGATCCTGGATCGGCACCAGGTCCAGGCCAAGCCTTTCTCGGAAAAGCCTACGTCCAGGCTCCGCGCTGCGTCATCAACTGAAAGTGCTGATCGGATGGGCGCCTTTGTTCGAAGTCAGACCAGAAAGGACGAGCCTGCAGATGAGGGATCGGCACCACCTCCGCCGGCCGGCCGCGGGAATTCCGGGACACACGCCACGCGGCACGGATTCACGGAATTCCTCCGGGCAGTAGAGGACATCACTAGGCGCCCTTCCTCGCCAGTCCTCGATCTCTTCCAGTAAAGCCACCATTATCCCCGCACCTCACGTCGCGGTTCTGTCCGGGCTCAGAGCCGCGACCCTCAATTTCTAACCACAAAGACCTAGCGCGGCTTGGCGGCTGCAACCGAAACGGTGGCAAGCAATCAGTCTGGAGAGACCCCCGACTGTGATTTCAAGCAGGCAGCAGGCAGATGGCAGCAGGCAGTATCTAACCCAGATGTTGTTTCGTTCCGGGCTTTTACTGCCTGCGGCCTACTGCCGTCTGCTTGCTTTTGACTGCAGTCAAGAGTGTCTCGAGGCCGATTGAATGCAACTGCTATATTTGCAGCCGCCACACTGCGCCATTTCTCCGTGGTTTACGCTTCGAGGATTACGACGGCTACGGCAGATTCGTTGGTATGCGAGAGGCTAAGATGCACCTTGCGTGCACCGAGGCTTTGGCTGATCTTCTCGGTTTCTCCTCGAAGGACCAGGATGGGCGCACCCTGTCCTTCTCTGCCGACGCCCACGTCCAGCCAGCTGACACCTTTCGCCCAGCCCGTGCCGAGGGCCTTGAACAGTGCCTCTTTTGCGGCAAAGCGGGCGGCGAAGTGCGGCACGGGATCACGGTGAGCGCGACAGTACTCCTGCTCTCCCGCCGTGAAGACCCTTTGGATGAAGCGATCCTTTTGTCTTTCCAGCACCTCGCCGAAACGGCGGATCTCTACGATGTCCACTCCGATGCCGACGATCATGCGATGCTCCGGAGGCGCGTTGACGCGAGGCAAAGGCACGCTTCAATTAGGCAGTGGGCGGTTAGATCAGTTGCGGCCCCTGAGCTGCAGAAGGTCCACCGCCCGCAATGGCCTATCAATGTGTTCTACCCCGACCTTCGGTAGAAACTCGAAACAGGCTGCTCAACCGAACGAATAAGGAACGTACGTCCTTTTCCCCGATTTCTCGCTGCGGAAGATCCTTCACTCGCCGAGGCCCAGGCTGATCAGAAGGGCAGCGTTAACCTCAACGAGGCGGGCTTGAGAAATGCTGCCGAGCTTCCTGATCAGGCGCGCTTTGTCCAGGGTGAGAAGCTGGGCCAGATTCAGCATCGACGGCAGCTTCACTCCGCCCTCGTGTCGCTCCAAGACGACGGTCACGGGATATTTTTTGATAGTGGTTGTGATCGCCGCCACAATCGTGGTGGCCGCATGGATGTTGCCGATATCGTTCTGGATAACAAGCGCGGGCCTCATCCCCTTCTGTTCACTGCCGCGGCCCGGATTGAAATCTACCATCCAGACATCGCCGCGACTGCATGACGGTGCGGTCATTTCAACGCCTCATAACCAGCTGCCAAACTCTTTTCCGCGAGTTTTACGTCCTCATCCGCCATAGCCCGGTAGCCTTCTATCAGTTCCTGCTCTATCCGGCTTTTCTTCCACGTCCGGATAGCTGCTTCCACTACACTGCTGCGGCTCTCTTTCAGGGATTTGGCCGTGAGGTCGAGATCCTGAACCAGCTCTTCCTCGATGCTCACCGTAATCTTTTCCTTGCTCACGTGATCTCCTGGATGGTAGGAGAAAATGTAAGACACTTTCTCCTACTTGTCAATGGCAGATGGTTAGGGTCTGTCAATGAATAACGTTTGCACTTTGGCGCGAGCGCCGGGCGGGCAGATGCGAGGCGCCGCGACGCAGGCGATGTCAGTGTGCATCGTCGAGGAGCGGCAACGAAGCAGATGCCCGCCCGCCGCCG
>Ga0315277_10010299_pt1 | contig 11845 bp, 12 predicted proteins | sample YL17G05_15_MG_FD_203695 | JGI IMG/M metagenome (GOLD analysis project Ga0315277, IMG submission 203695) | Sediment microbial communities from Yellowstone Lake, YNP, Wyoming, USA - YL17G05_15 | ecosystem: Environmental > Aquatic > Freshwater > Lake > Sediment | place: USA: Wyoming | collected...
GAATAGACGTAACCTTGGATGCTTGGGACTGGGAAAGCGAGTTCGTCTGGACCGGCCACGTTGAACAAGTCCTCCAACAGCTTAAGAAATCGCCGTACACATTCACTGGTGACGGCGTCACCGAGTTCGACGCTGAAAAGGTCATTCGAGAACTCGACCTTCGAAAAAGGCTCAGCTTAAGAGAGGGCCAGGAGGTTCCTCCGCTTACACTCGTGCGCGCTGACGGTACAACATTGTACACGACCCGGGACGTAGCCTACACATTGCTAAAGTTCGAGAAAGCGGAAAAAGTCATCAATGTCATCGGGATGGAACAGAGTCTCGCGCAGTTGCAGTTGAAGATAGCTTTGCACGCTCTTGGCTACGGCAAGTATGCTGACAACCTTGTTCACTTCGCCTACAACCTTGTGACTTTTCCAGGCTTCAAGATGTCCAGCCGAAGGGGAAGATACATCCTTTTCGACGAAGTCATGGACGAAGCTGTCAAACGAGCCTACGAAGAGGTTTCGAAGCATTCGCCTCAGCTGTCAGAAGAAGAGAAAAACCGGATAGCAAACTTCGTCGGCCTAGGCGCTGTCCGTTACGCGCTCATCGAGGTGGACACTTCGAAACCCGTACTGTTCACCTGGGATCGAGTGCTGAACTTCGAAAGAAACAGTGCCCCCTACATCCAATACACTCATGCCCGTGCGTGCAGCATCCTCAGAAAAGCTGCAAAACCCTCAACAAACCCGCCCTACGAAATGCTCCGCGAAAAACTCGAACAAGAACTAATTCTAGCAATAGCAAGCTTCCCAGACACGTTCATCGAAGCCGCAGAATACCTTAAACCGAACATGGTCGCCGACTACGCAAATAGTCTTGCCGATAAATTCAACACATTCTACAACGCATACCCGGTCATAAAAGCCGAATCCGAAGGCCTCAGCCAAGCAAGACTCGTCCTAACAGACACCGTGAGAATGGTCCTCCGAAACAGCCTCAACCTCATCGGCATACTCGCACCAGAGAAAATGTAGATTCCAGCTTCTGTGAGTCCCCCAAGATTGTGAAGAAAAGGGGAAGTTCGTAGGCGTCTATCAAAGGTTCAGCTTGCCTTTCTCTGTCAGACCATATCGGCGGCCTTGGTGTCCTGTTCTCGCTTTTGACGTCCGAGTCGAGAGAACTTGAAGCTTTTGCCCTTGAACTCTCTCTTCCAGGCGGGCACTATTCCTTTTTCGACTAGCAACACAATACCCAAGCAAACGAAGCACAAAGGAACGAACAGGATCAAGCCTTGCGTTGTCCAGACGAGACCTGTTACAAGCCAAGAAGTAACCGTCCCTAGCTGGTTCACCACAGGAGCCGCACCCTCAAGCGTCTCTCTCAAACCTATGCTCACGTCTGACATGGGCACTTCAGGTTCTCCGGTTTGATTCACCGTCTTCTCCACGACATCTATGGTGATGTGCGTGACTCTGCCATTGTCACTGATCAACGTTCTCACATCGAACGTGAAATTTGCCACATTTTCCGTCGGGACCTTGCAACTCATGCCTCCCCTCCAAACATCGTTGTCAAAATCCATATTCAACACGGGAACAGACCCGCCTCGACTGACAACCAAGACCCTCAAGCCCCGCACCACCGTTTCAAACGAGCCCTTCCTCAACTCGCCTTGAATGTTCTCCGTAATTACCTGCTGAACCGCACTGGAAGACTGGCCACCGAACACGCCCTGTCCGCTGCTCTGCGCAACGTTCCTAACATACATGTACGCCCCAGATTCATTCGACCGCCGATTCACGTACACCGAAAAAACGGAAATGCCCACAGCCATGACGACTGCAACCGTCAACACTAGCCTAAATCGCTTTTTCAACTTTTTCACCTACAAAACAATGACTATTCGAAACGTATAATGCTAGCATTCAGAACAAAATGGTACTAAACAATAGACAGCCAGTCAAGAACACAGAGTGGATTGCGGTTGAGTCTCTGAAATCAAAAATCTCTTATACTGCACTCTTAATCTACAACGAGAGGTCCCCAAAAATGCCCGCCTCATACTTCAAAAGGAAAGTCAAAGCAATCAGCGTCAAAGAAAAAAGCGTATCTCAGCTTCTTGCCGAGATGAGCGAAACCGCTTACCAGGGAAGAAAACTCGGCGAAGCCGTCGACGTGTGGGAAGCAATGGTGAAAGAAAAAGACCTGGTCATAATAATGGGTTTCTCGGGCTCGATGAGCACTGCTGGCCAGTGGAAAATTGTTAATTGGCTTATTGAAAACCGTTACATCGACATCCTCGTATCCACCGGAGCCAACGTTTCCGAGGACATAGTTGACGCCATGGGCCTGGGCTATTATCAGGGCACACACTATTCAGACGACCAGGCACTACTAAAAGCCGACGTGAACAGGTACTACGATGTCTACGGAAAAGAAACCGATTACAGAGAAATGGAAACACTCATGACCGAAGGCCTTATGACGCTCAGAAAGGACTATCCGTACACTTCAGCCGAATTATTGTATGTTTTCGGCAAATATCTCAACAAGAAAAAAGTAGACAGCATCGTAGCCACAGCCGCAGCCCACAACGTTCCCGTGTTCAGCCCAGCAATAACAGACAGCGCCTACGGCGAAGCATTCCTCATGGCCAAAAACCAAGGCCATCCCATCATACTCGACCAAGTCAAAGAATTCGATCAATTCGTCAGCATAGGCGAAAAAACAAAAAACGTAGGCGTCATCTACATCGGCGGCGGAGTCCCCAAAGACTTCGCCCAACTCCTAGCAATATCCGTCTCGCCAAGAACGATGGACGAAGGAGTCCCCGGAAGAAACGGACACCTCCGAAAAGGCCTCAAAGAATACTACTACCCCCACAAATACGCAATCCAAATCACGACAGACTCTCCCCAATGGGGCGGACTCTCAGGTTGCACTCTGGAAGAAGCCATCAGCTGGGGTAAGATCGACACGGGCGGAAAAAGAGCCGTCTGCTACTGCGATGCAACAATCGCTTTGCCTTTGATAGTGCACGCGTTGAATGAGCGGGTGAAAATTAAGAGAAAAGCGCCCGACCTGTCCTGGCTTTTCAAACAAGTATCCTAAGCCTTAGCCAGTCTGTCCAGCAAGGCGCTGACCATTATCGGCAGTATAAGCGAAGCGTCACCCTCAATCATTGTCATGTCTGCTTTCTCGTTGATCTTTCCCCACGATACCGCTTCCCGCGGCCTGGCACCAGACAGGCTACCGTCCCACTCGTCCGCCGTGCTAACGTAAACAGCATAATCCAGACCGTCTTTAAACTGGTTCCACCAGAGAGTATGATGCTTAGAAATACCTCCACCCACGAGCAGCGCCCCGCTCTTTTTCGCATCAAACACTATGTCATTAAGCATGCCAGAATCTTTCAGCAAGTTAAGCCTAAAATCATGGTCCTGGGAGAAAAGCCACGTTTGATAACCGACTGCCCCATCAGTTATGCCTGGAACAAACACGGGCACTCCATTCTCGGCTGCCCAGAACAAGATCGAACTTTCATTACATATGCGCTTTCCAATCTCAGCGCAGAACTGGCTTGACGACACTTCTCTCACGCCTTCTTTCCACAGCGTCTGCAGTAGCGTTTGCATTTTCTCCTCAAGGATAACGCCGTAGCTGTCGTCGGGAACAAGCACGTTTCCAAGACGGTTAATACCTTGGCCCCTGAGTTTCGAGTCATTCATCACAAAAGAGCCCCTGTAGTAGTCTTTCCAGCACCGCGCAACATCATGGTCAACCGTGCCGCATGTCGTCACGACAACGTCCACGAGCTTTCGTTTAACCAGCTCCTTCAACGCTCCGCGCGCGCCCGTAGCAACAAGGTTTCCAGTGAACGAAAGGAACTTTACACATTTCTTGTCTCCAACCATGTTTTCAAGGATTTTCACGCCTACCGCAAGTTTCCCAGCCGTGAAGCCCCATGCTTTTTCCATCTGCATGACAAGCTCATCGACCGACATCTTCCCAGAGAAATTGTAGTCTTCAACTGGTTTTTTCAGCATCATGTTTCTCCCACGTCCATTTCAATGTAAGTCTTGTAGATAATTCCCGCCGCGGCTTTAATGGCCTTCTTCTCCGAATCACTAAGCACATCCCACAGGTCTGGGCTGAGCGACTTGGCAATCCTAGCCGGCACCGTAACGTACACGGGCTCCGGCGTCGTCTTGAAAATGCTCTGCCTCGAGTAACTGAGCGTTCTGCCCGTGTTAAGGACTATCCCGCGAATTATCTCGATGAAAGAACCAGCTGGGCCGTACCGTGTTCCCCCGAGGACACGGATAACTTCCCGACTTACCTCCTTCACGTAATTCTCACATTTTGCGCCGTCCAATTTCTTCCCCGTCTCCGCCAAGTACTTGTCCAGCGGTTGCCCATTTATCTTAACCGTGCTCCACAGCACAACAGCAGCTTCGCCGTGTTCGCCGCCAACATAAGCTTCAACCGTGCGCAGTGGGACGTCAAGCTCTCTACATAGCACTGTTCTGAACCTTGATGTTTCAAGATTAGTCCCCGTTCCAATCACGTGCCTCTTGCATTGTGCAACGTCGTTTGCCAACGTTGCCATAGCATCAACAGGGTTTGTAATTACAAAGTACCATGCGTCGGGGTTGTTTTCAAGCGTTTTCTCAACGATTTCCTTTACGATAGACGCGTTCTTGCTTGCCAAATCCCGTCTGCTAATCTCCGGAGTGCGCGGAAAACCCGCGGCAATGACTATCAAATCGGCGTTCTGAACTTGGCCACTGTCTTCGTACGAGCCTATTTTGACGTCGAAACCATGAGTCGCCACGGCGTGGTACAGCTCTTCTTTGGTCATCTCTGCAACCTTCGCCGCTGTGTCTACGAGCGACAGCTCGGTCACGTATCTTTCGAATATTAGGCTGAAGGCTACTTGGCCTCCAACGCGGCCAGTGCCCACCACGGCAATGTGAACCATAAATCCACTTCACAATGCAGAATGATTCCTGCCTTTAATAAGCTGACTATACCATGAAACGGTTCGGAACAGGGGCTAGTCCGTCAGGTACTGTATTATCTTACCGTAGAGGTCCTTATTTCTGTAATCCTCATAACCCGAGTAAATGCTTGGGTTGTCGTTCACTTCCACGACCACATAGTTGTCGTCGTGTTCTTTGACGTCCACGCCGTACAGTCCGTTGCCAATGACATCGCAGGCCTTAAGTGCCACTTCCTTCAGGCGCGGCGGTATGTTTTCTCTCTTAAGCGCGAAGGTTCTCCCCCATACGAAGGTAGGCTTGCCTCTCTGTTTGGCACCATGCTTCCATCTGCCCTTAGGCATCATGTACTTGCACACGTACAAGACTTCCCGGTTGAGGACGCCGACTCTCCAGTCGAAGGCTGTCGGCATAAAAGTCTGTACTGCTAGAACGTCAGATTTTCTGAAGAATCTTTTTGCCACGTCTCTGAAGCTTGTTTCACAGGCCACTTTTTCCACGTACCGTGAGAAGCTTGTGTACGGCGCTTTGACAACGACGGGTTTTCCGAAAGTTCTAAAGATTTCCTGCAGCCTTCTGTGATGCATTTCTTCCTTGGTCAGGAAAAGCGTTGGGATGTGGGGTACGCCATGTTTTTTGAACAGGTCATACAGGTGGACCTTATTCCCGCAGATCTGAATGGATTCTGGGTCGTCGACTACTTTTATGCCGAGTTCCTGCGCTGTCTTTGAAACCACATAAGCCGTGAAAAGCGGATCTGTTGTGGCTCTTATGAAAACAGCATCGTACTTGGGAATTTCATGTATGCCTTCTCTGAACATGAAGCTGAACTCGTGGCCCATCCTGTGGGCTGTGTTCCTAAAGATTTCCAGAGCCTCTGCTTCTCCTTGGTCTGAGAAATTGTACTTCTCAACAAAACAGGCTATCTTAGCCAACTAGGTGTTCACCCTTGGTCAAAATCCGTGAAACCTCTTTTGAAACGAGCTTCAAATCTGCCGGGGCTATCTCCTCCGTTTTCAAAGGCTGGAGCCCGCACAGGTAAGCCTCGCTTCCGACAAGCTGAACGTGCAGCTTGCACATTGGCAGCTTGAAGACTTCGTAAACTTTTTCTGCGACCTTGCCGACTGCGTCGTCCATCTCGGTCTTTCCGAAGAAAGACTTTACCGTGAGCATCTCACCCCTGAGAGGCTGAACGCATACAGAGAACTTGTAGTTCATGCTTAGGCTCTTGACGGCACGGTAGAGCGCACTTCTGTTTTGTGCAGTTTTGAACCCGTCGTAACAGAAGGGATTGACCGCAAACACGACGACCGGAAACCCGTACTCAGTGACTATCTGTTTCACCGAGCTGGCAACAAGATAAGGTAATGTCGGAATCCCTGCTTTTGAAGCTTTAAGCAGCAAAAGCGGCGTTCTGCTGGCGGCAATTATGCTTTCTGTCGTCGGGATCACCTGATTCCCGAGGACCTCTGCGTGCATGGAAACATAGTAAGCTGTCTTCAGGTACCTGTAGTCGTTGTTGAGGTTGAGAGTAGCCTCTTTAGTGGACAAGTTGATGAATGCTGCGGGTTTTATCGTTGGCAAGTCTTTTGAGAGGCCTATGTTAGAGACAACCAGCACCCATGTGACACCAGATAACTGGAAAGTTCGGTATTACAGCTTACATATTTAAGATTAACTGTACTAAAACTACACAAAGTGATATACGGAAAGAAGACCAAACAAAGAAAGTTCAAACATCTTCAATTGGTCAAACACAAAGAGGAAAGATAGACTACAGGATAAAACAACAATTAGTAAGAAAATAACTACTAGGTCCCAGATTGCTTCTCTCGTAAGATTCTCTCAGTAGGTTAGATTACCTTGCGGAACTTGCATGTTTTTTAATCTTGTCAATCATTGCGTCACAATCAGCTAGGTTTTTGTAGCCTTCGCCACTATCAGCTATTATCTTCCCGTTCTTAGCTTTCAGTCTCCATCTCCATTCCTTTACCTTGTCTAGATATTTTTCAAACGTCAATTCTGGTTCTTGCATATTCTATCACCTCTTTCCAGCAGGTTTAACCATAGTTAAGCCTATTGAATGCAACTCATATAATAGCTTTTGCGATTTGTCAACATATCAAGCGTAGATTGGTCAAAAATGAAAAAGGAAAGACTTAAAGCGCAACAAGGACGAGAGAAGTCTGTATAGATTGATTCGAGAGATATGAGGGATATCAACGAGTTTCCAGTTCAGAATCGTAGCATATACGTTTCCAGCTATTTGTCTGGTACTGGGATTTATTATGATTATCACGGGAAACACATCCAAGGACCAGACTCTGGTGAATTTCGGATGGGGTTTTGTCATCATAGGGGTTGTCTTCCAACTCATATGGCTATTTAGAAGACGTTAGTTGGTGAACAAAAGACTTGGACATCGATTGGGTTTTAGTCTTCACAGCAGTAGGTGGAACGGGAGCCATCGTCACAGCTATTGCCACGGTTGTGAAGCTGTATTACTTCCCTTACAGAGCTAGAAAGATGAAAAGTCGTCTCCGTGAGAAAAAAGAACTAGATAATAGGATTTCCAACCTCACATCAACCAAGTGGCAACTTGGAAAAAGCCTAGACGAGAGGGTCAGACCGAGCAGATTCGACCAAGGTGCTAACGTTAACTGGTTTGTCACCGAATTTGAGGAGAGAATCAGAGAATATCATGAAAAGTTCAACGAATGCAGTGACTGGTATGAGGCTTGCACGAAGGCTATCCAGTTTGACCACATGACACTAGTTAGAAGCCACTTCCAAAATGAAGACATGTCTCAGTTACAGGAAAAATTGCTTGTGGGTCCTCTGGTTGATATGTATATTGAAGGAGAAAAAGTGACGCTTACTTTCATAAAAGACAGCTATCCAGCTTATTACAAAGACCTAATGGAAATGGTCAAGGATGAAAAAGCTGAGAGAAAAGAACAGAGACTCAGCCTTTTCTTCATCGAAACAAATCGTCTTTTCAGCAATCACAGGGTTCTTACAAGATTTCGGAAGAAAAAGAAAGCCCTAGAAGAATTCGGGGAAAGCATTCGAACAGACCTAGGGAAGGCACTCTCGAAGCTCCAACAAGAAATGTCGCACTACGATGATGTGAAGTTGGACATAGAACCTTTGTCCGAACAGGCATGACTAAGCTGGTAATACGAATGACTGAAACCAGTCCGCGCACGCTTCCCATTGCTCTAGTCCTAGCTGGAGCAACCGTCATAAGTGTAGCTGTTTACGGTTATGAATTCGGGCAACATCCAGATTTCGGTTTGACCATAAGTCTTGTGCTATTGGGTTTTGTTGCATTTCTGTTAGGTGGCGTACTATACGTTTGGGAAAGAGATAGATATTACAAGGATAGACTTGAACCACATTTGTAGAAGTTAGTTCTGAATGCCTTAGAATGTCTATAGTAAGTAGAGGGTCTTTTCTGAAAGGTAGATTGAGAGGAAAACTTAAAGCACAACCTAGACATACGTGATAAAGTTCCGAAGCGAAAGGGTAAAAGGTCATGCTCGAAGAAAATCTTGTATTAGTTCTTCTGCAAGCTAGTATTACTGGAGCGGGTCTTGTTCTTGCTGTTTATGCATTGATTATTCCTCTCACAAAGACGTTCTTTAATTACCGCTCTGAAAGGCTTGAGAAAGAAGTTAAGGAATTAAAGGAAATGGTCGCCGTAGAGAATCCATACTATGAAACTGTTGATTTGGACAAGATAAGAAAGAGGCTTGACCGCATCGAGAAAGAGCGAGAGATTCCGACTTATCTAGGTCTGGGCGCTGGAACAGTCTTCTTCGGTTACATGGTTTCCGTTCTTATGAGTTACGGATGGCTTGCAGAATGGCAAAAACCGACTATGGATTTTTGGTTACCACTTGCTTTTGTTGCTTCAACCTTTCTATTTCTTTTGATGGGTCTCTATGCAATCAAGGACATTCGTGATACAATGAAGTGGGAATTTAAAGACCTAAAGAAACTAAGAAAACAGATGGGCAAGACGAAAGTGCACAGAAATAGTGATTGAATGACTTAACGCTATCCCACCCGTTAGACTTTGGTACCGTCTGGAAAGCCTTGAAAATTTCGCGGAAAATCAACCAACTTTCTGGAATAGTTTCAACATGGATTTTTAAAGCCATGCGTGAACGATTGACAACGAGTTTCTAAAGACCTTGTGAACCGATTGAGAAACCGTTTATGAATATTTCGAAAACCAGTCTGCAATTTGCTCAGAAAGATTGTGCAAAAATTAGGCATCAGAAAGCCGCCTATGTAAAAAGCGGTAAAATTCAACCCTTTTTCTCATTTTCGGTTCAATTCTATTGAAAGAATTGAAAAAAACGGTTGAAAATAGGTTTATTGCCTTGTTTTGACATAGTAACTCCCACTGTTAGGACCGAAAAACACCAAAAATGGTGTGTGCGGTGAACGAACAGACAAACGGAGACAAAGAAAAATGTCAAAGGAGTCAAACATCGAAGACCATAATGAAAACAATTTTTCAAAGCTAGTCGAACAAGGATTGAAGCAAGGTGGAATACATGTTTGTGCAAGCAAAAACCACGGAAAGACAAGACTACTATTCAGCATGGCTAAAGAACTTCAGAACGGAAAAGCTAGGGTCTTAATCTTTGACGGTTCAGAAACATGGCTCTACGCTTACGACAGAATTCCAGTTTTCACGGTTCAAGAGCGAGACATCGTTTTAGTCGAAGACGTGAAAACAATCGAAGAAATCGAAAGATACCAAATCAAAAACTGGAATCTGGTAAAGTTCGCACTCGACAACTATGCGGACATTCTCTTTAGGCTCAAGACTCGAAAACCCAGCAAAAGAGGATTCTTCGTTAGAACCGTGATAAACTACCTAGACCAACAACAACGAACCGAAAGAGAGTCAAGACCAGACCACGAAGCACGAAGATACTTCGCATACTTCATTGAAGAGGCTCAAGACTGTTTCAACTCTAGAAGTACGACAAGGTTAGAAGCTGAAGAATTCCTCACGGTCTTCAATGAAGCAAGAAACCAGAAAGAAGCATTCTTCACAGCTTCACAAAGGCTAACCGACTTCAGCAAAACCATAAGAACAAAGCAAATGTATTGTCTCGGAAAACCTAGCACGGAAGACACGAACCCAGTTAGACGAATCGAGAAACAGCATAAGATAGACTTCAGCAAAATGGAATCTAGACTGTGGTTTATGGAAGGCGAAACTTTCGAGAGTCCAGACTGGAAGCAAAACGGTAAGCCATTCCAAATCAACAAAGAAATCAAACGGAAGTACATCGACAACTTGCCAAAACCGAAGAAAGGAAAGAATGCAATAAGACGACTTCTGGAATTTATGTTTTCAAGCGGAACATACAACCAGAGACCCAGAGAGCCACAACCAGAAACAGAACACGATATAACCTATGGTGAAGACACTTTCGAACAAGAAGACGATGAATATCATGAAGAGGTTTGGTGAAAACATGACAAAAGACCATATAACTAAGAGTGTAAGGAAAACCGACTTAGTTAAGATTAACTGTACGTTTATAACCAATTTCTGAGGAACAACTGATCGTGAGAGGAGCCTGAACGTACAAAACCCTAGAAGTCCTTGGCCCAGAACACGAGTATGCCGTTGTAAATGAGCAGCTTAAGCCTCTGCCTATAGTGGACAGAATACTGAAGGATTTTCACGGTCGCATCGTCAACTTTGTAGAACAACCCACCTTCACTTTCGGAAAAGAACTCCAACTCCACGTAATGGAAATCAAGCCTAACGAACCCTTCAAGTCGCCCCAAGTTTTTGAAGAGACGATGCAAGAGGCTGTGTTGACTCTCTCAGATTTCCTAGAACACAAGTATGGAGCGCACCTTCTCGGCACAGGAATGCATCCGCTGCTCAGACTAGAGCAGACAGGCGTGTGGCCTCACCGGCACAGACAGATTTACGATGCTTACGGCCGAATTTTCAACTTGAAGAGGCACGGGTGGCTGAACATCCAGAGCTTTCAGCTTAACCTTCCCTATTCCGACGAGCAAAGCGGCATCAAGATTCATAACGTGCTTGCAAACGCCTGCGCATATTTGCCCGCGGTTTCTGCTTCTTCGCCAATTTATGAGGGCCACTTTGGGCGTGATGTTGACAATAGACTGGGCTTCTACAGGCTGAATCAGAAGGAAGTGCCATCTGTGACTGGGGAAGTAGTGCCTGAGTACGTATCCTCGTTCAAAGAATATCATGAAAAGATTATCGACAAGTACTCGGCTGACATGGCCCGCGCCGGCGCGGAACCTCTTATTCTGTACAAGGAATGGATTAACTCGAGGGGCGTCATCTTCAGATTTGACAGAAAGGCTGTTGAAATCCGTGTGATGGACGAGCAGGACTGCGTCAAATCGGATGTTGCTCTCAGCTGCTTCATAAGAGCTCTCACAAGAGGGCTCCTTCAAGAAGAGACGGAGCTTCTGCCGCATGAGGTTTTGGTTAAGGATTTCAACGCGACAGTGAAAGACGGACTGGACGCGGAGGCTCTGAACTGGCTCGGGCGGACAGCACGTGAAGTCTGTCGTTCGCTCCTGAAGGCCGCTTGGAAGAATGCGTCGGAAGAGGAGAAGACATTCTTGCCACTCATCGAGAAAAGAGTGGAATGCGGGAACCTGTCAGAACTGATAAGGCAACAGATTGAAAAGAAAAGTCAGCGGACAGGCTCCACAGAGGCGGTCGTGCACGTTTATTCGAAACTTATAAGAAGTCTCGTGAGTAATCAACCCTTCTTCTAGATGTTGGGATCAGTAGTGAATGCGAAAAATGAACTTGGCAGACAGAGCAATTTTCT